>Ga0056128_1000158_pt1 | contig 47236 bp, 29 predicted proteins | sample WorMetLIZISLAND2_FD_71113 | JGI IMG/M metagenome (GOLD analysis project Ga0056128, IMG submission 71113) | Marine gutless worms symbiont microbial communities from Max Planck institute for Marine Microbiology, Germany - Olavius geniculatus... ... | reverse complement strand
TTCGATGACATATAGTCTCATTAATAAGTGTGCCAAAAATTATTATAATCGGACATTCATTGTTCCAGTTATTGCCAAAAATGTAGTCACATGCTTTTTTTTGAGACACAGTGTAGTAGTCGCAGCAGCAGCCGCATCGCTAGCAGCGCCTCAGCTGCTGCTGCTACTGACATCTAATTATCCTATACACAACAGTATCTCAATGGTTTCTTCGCAATTCGCTCTAAAATTGTCTCGCAGCCCGAAATCGCTAAACAATCTATAAAAACCCGTATTTTACCGTTCAAGGTTATCCAAGGTCATTGAATTCGGTGGCAATCGAGAGCTAGTGTACGACTGCCTATTAGTGATTAATAGTAATCTAGGCCCTATCTCGCACCGTTATTGGGATACATTCGCAAATTTTTTCACCCCTTCTCATTTAGCGCCCACGTTCGGGGTGACCCCCATCGAATTTATGGAAAAGCTTTACGGTTCCTGAAACTAGAATCTTCCAGGCAGTCGACGGTGAGGATTTGGTGATACTATCTTGCACCGTTTTTCACTGATCCACCTGTGTGACAGACGGACAGACAGAACTGCGACGGCTAAGACGCGCTGAAAGCAGGAGCTGCTTTTGCGCGTAAAAATTCTGGAATTGTATTGTTTGCTTGTTTGGTTGATTTAATCAAAAGCAAAACAGGCCTATATTAATACTGTATAAGCTCCCGCCCTGTAGGTGCTTATACACTACAGTATGTCATAAGTAGGCCTAAGTTTGTAGAACTTTGCTGTCATCGTTTTAGAGATCATCGGAGGTACGTTTTCATTTCGAACTGCCACTTTTGATTTTGTTCATTTGCCTAGCTTGTCGGCATCTTTTGAATAGATCGCTGACATTAGAGATTTAAGTTTAAAGATTGTAGGTTAATAATTCGTGTACGAATTGGACAAACTTTTACTTTTGTGACCGGTGGCGTACCAATAGGTTGTGCAGGTTGTGCAGTGCACAAGGATCTCCGGCATTCAGGGGCCCTCCACCGTTTGGGACGTAATTTTTTACGCATCAAAAAATACAAACTATGAAACTGCAGAAAATTCTGAAATAATGAAATACATTAGATCCACGTGTACACGAATATTTTAACGAACTGTTGCTCAACTTCTGCTCACTGACTATTATGCTTCATCGTCTGCATTCAGTGAAGTCTGCGTGCAGTTGGGGGTCCACCTTTGGCATCGTGCTCATGGTGGCCAGGGGCCAAGTCCTTCTAATTTGTTAATAAATGAAAACATTGTTTTTGCTTACAAACATTTCACGTACGTAATTTGTTTCGGGGTAGGGTATTTACCCAATGAAAATGCAATTTCTTAGAAATTTTTTAAGAACTACCCTCGAATTCCCTCATACTGCGTAGAGGCTCGGCGCCTTTCCCATTTCCCCACCCACCCGGAGCTCGTAGGCCTACTTGCCTTGCAAACGCTGCAGATGAAAACGTGCTAATTTAGCTAGCAAAAATGCAGTGTTTGAATTGCCGGGAAAGGTTGGAAGGTTGAACCCTCCAACTGTTTTCCCAACCTTCCTAACACACTGCCAAATTATGTACTGGGGTCATCATCATCATCATAACGCGTAGTCGGCGGTGGACCGTTGCGCGCTCCACTCCTGCCGATCATCAGCCACTGTCCAGGCCTCCCGAGCAGTTAAACGTGTCGCTTTCAGAAGGTCACGTAACCAGGTACATCGCGGTCTTCCTGGCTTTCTTCGCCAACCAGGATGTAGTACCATGTCGGCATGTGCTTCAACCAACGCATGAAGGACGTCATGTTCTGGAGTGCCTTCTGGCAGGCGTCTGACATATCCGAACAGAGCCAGCTTTATGTCATTGGAAGGCTTGTAGTCTTTTGTCATCAGCCTTGAGGATGGTCCATGTGTCAGCTCCATGAAGAAGGGATGATTGGACACAAAATGTGTATATTCTAAGCTTTGTTTGTAGGCTTAAGCCGGATTGTTTCTAGACATTGTCAAGTCTCCCAAATACCGCTGATGCGATGCCGATGCGGCACAAAATTTCCGGTGTACAATAGCCGCTAGAGTCCAGGTCGCTGCCGAGATAGGTAAATCGGGTGCCAGACTCGACTCGCTTGTTGGCTACATCAACCGAAGATGCAGGTGGTCTAAAGCTCAGATTGTGGACCTTTGTTTTTTATCCACGAAGTGTGCAGTCCCATTGTGGCAGCTGCTACAAACGCCATGAGAGCAGATGGCCACTTTGCGGCATCGGATGAGAACAATGCTGCATCGTCAGCATTGATCGGTGAACTTCCATCGTCAATACCAAGTGCTGAAGAGCACTGTGACATTATCCAATCAGTGGCAAGGCAGAAAAGCATGTGGACGAGAATACATCCCTGTCGAACGCCAGATGAAGTGTGGAAGGGGTCTGACAGCTTCCCGAGAAATCAAGGGGTCAGCTATATATATATAAGTCAGCCTATACGATAGGCCTACGATTTACATCACAATTTTAGTTGGACTCCGACGGTCGAAAAGTTCAACCCCCAGCTAATTTTTCGCAATTCAAAAACTGCAAAAATGCATGAAAAAGTGCAATTGCATCGTTGATTTTTGACAAATTTTTGGGGCACAGCCTGCAGTCCCTCAAATGGGAGAAGTTACGGCGCTTTTTCTGAGACCCAAACCCGAGGGGCGGGCGCTTCGCGCCTTTCGCGCCTAGGTCGGGACGTTCGGTCCCTCAATCGTCAACAACAAACAACAACAATCAAACAACAAACAAACAAACAAACAAGGTCGATCCCCATCGTGACATTTCGCGTGCCCCCAAATATTTCAACAGCACGACGCTTCTGGGACCAATAAAGCTATGCACAACTGGCACAAGGGCCCTCATAAATCTAGCTACGCTGCTGTTTATGACCACATGACGATTCTGCAAAGACAGTGACACCGCGCGGCGCGGACGGACAGAAAGACTATAACCACAGAAACGAGTCACGAGGTCGAGCGCGAAATTCGTTTCAAGTTTAAGCTCACGACAGGTGCCCGTGCGAGTTGAAGTAGTCATATCTATGGATCTTTTTCTGATCTATGCTGTTAATGACTACTCTTTTTTCAGTAAGAACGTGAAATTAACGTTGTGTTTGAGTTTGCTCAGTTTCTTGCAGTGAATTTTGCCACATTTAGCATTTCTGGACAGTTGTCGATTGTTGTCGACCGTGCCAGAAGGCTGTCAGCTCTCGATTAGAAGACAACTCGATGTTGTTGTAGGCTACCCCTGAAGCTGAAAGTAAGTTTCTGTTGCTGTATCTGTAACCTTTTTGTTCATGTTTAGGCTTACTACAGGGTGGCCCACAAGAATATTTTTTGTTTTGTGCATTGATTCATAGAATTTCAGTCAGGGCATACTGGCTCTATTTTCCACAATTTTCCAGCAGAAATGCAATTTGTTTACTTAATTATGAACAATTGAATAGGCATATAAGACATTAGTCCGACCAGCACTTGAATATAGCCATACAGTCTGGGATCTATACACTGAAACAGGGATAAAACTGCTGGAATTGGTCCAATGACGTGCAGCAAGAATTACACTGAGCCGATATCGCAGAACCTCCAGTGTCGGAGCCATTGTTAACGAACTCAACTGGGAGTGGCTAGCCTCACGACGCCGGGCTGCTTGTCTGGTTATGTTCTACAAAATTTATCATAAACTTGTGGAATTCGATATGCCTCTTAACCGGAAACTCCATGTTCGATCGACTCGTAACGAGAACTCGATGGCTTATCATATTATTGTCTCAATATTTCTTGCATTTGCAGACATTGTGGTGTACTGTATGTATGACGGTTATTGCCAATTTGAGTGCAGATCTACTGTGACTACTAGATTTGCAGATTACACCCATGCATCAGTAGTAAGCCTACTCGATGCATGTGTGATCCCTCAGTTAGTACATTGTCACTGGGTATAAGAAATTCATGAAAAGTAACACAGTTGATGGCGGTTTTGTCAGTGAGGTTTAATTGGGATTTTTTTTCTGATGAAAGCTGTTTTTAAATGGCCCAGCTTGATGAGTTTTGGAATTTTTTGTGGGTTTTAAGTTATCAGAATGAGCTTCTGGGTTTTTGATGTGTACCTGGCTGTCTGAACTTTGGTTTCCACGATATCGATGGTATACATTTATCTTGGCAATGTCAGCATGTGTTAAAAAATTAACGTGCGCTAAAAAATTAACACACATATGTAAGTTTACTTAATTCTGTGAAGCAGGAGTTTCAATACTGCATTAAACTGTGTTTATTTGATGACTGAATAGTGAATGGTATTCAAGTAATTGAAAATTATTGTTTTGTTGCCGTTTCATCGCTACTGTCTTGGTTCTGCGACACAGGCACTACTTCATGGGCTTCATGGACTTCATTCCAGTCACCCTCTCGATGTAGTCCACTTACAATAACAGCAATATTTATGATGCGATATTAACGCATTAACGCATGCATTAAAAATTAATGCAGTGCGTTAATACATGCGTTAATACATTGAATAAATTAACGCTTCGACAGCTTTACAACATGTGTAACGTATGATACTTTTTGAATAATGGCGCCTCAGATTCAGCTCGCTGACTTTGCATGCCTTAAAATTCTTATATTTTTATTATTATTATAATGCAGGATTGCTGTATAGTGCAAGACTCCATAGTAGTCACCATACTACAGTTAATGGGTGAAGACAAATTAGGTTAACTTCTGATGTGACCTACTGAACCAAGTTTTTACTGAGAGGGCAGTGCCCTTTTCTTGTGAATTGGCTTTGAAAGCTTGGTTAACTGTATGAATCGTTAGCTTATATTGCTAAGTCACTGCTATACATTCATAGCTGTTTTAGGCAATATGATTGTGTCTGGTACTCTGGTTTCTGTCAATGCAAGGTGCCCCCACATTCACATGCCATAACATAAGAGGCTTTCATTTTTACTTCACATTAAATTACGTTGAAGTGATTGTTATAAATAAACAAAGCATGTGAACTGAACATTAACAGCTAAGTGGATTTCTTGAAATCTGGTTTTATTTATTCTCATTGTGGTCATCCTATAGTCCACCTTGTGTGTCTTGCCAATTCCTCTGTCTCTGTTGTATGGTCTGCTCAGTGGAATATGAATTATAAAATAGCATAGAAAAATCAAAAATTGGTAAGAATTTTTCCTGGGATGGGAACAGCAGCCAGTTCTTTGCTCAAAAGGTCAAAGGTCACTTAGATCACCAGACGCGAGAAAATTATGCATATTGTGCATTGGCTCATATACTGTGCATATTTTATTGCCTGTACATGTAAAGCACGTTATGCGGCGTATGGTAATTAACCCGTTTTAGGCCTAATTTACTGTCAGGGCCTAAGAGGCTTGGCAACTGGACAGTGGACAGTTACTCCGTGGGCAGTGAAATGGACTGCAGTTGGTCAGTTAAGTTCAGTTGAGTTGAGTTCGTGGAAGCACTCCGTGCATAAATCTCAGTACGCAGTCGTCATTTGCTTGACAGTGGCGTATAGGCGCCTACGTCTTGATCAATTGGCGACCGCCCCGTGAGTCGCCGAGCACTGCTTCGTTAAATATTGAAGCGACTTATTTGTTTTGCATGCTAGAAGCAGAGTCCCCCCTCCGGTCAGCGGGTGTGTGTAAAACTCGTAAAACGCCTTCTTGGCTTCGGTCGGCGGTCCCTGAATAATTCATATACAGCGCCGAGTTTCTCGGCTCCTGAGACGTGCTGACTGACGTATTGTCGTGTGAATTCTGTTTGGCACCGCATGCACAACCGGAGAGTTGTACGAATTCGCGTTATTAGTATTACGAGCGTACATGCATTCTGTGGACTTTTGAATTTTGAAACGACTGGTCACGAAGGATTTCATAAACGCGCTTAAAATGACCGGAAACGCTCGCTAGCAGGCCCCTTTTTATTGCCTCTGCAGGCAATTTTTGGCCGCCCGTTGTGTACGTTATGTCGTTTGTCTGTCTGTCTGTCTGTCTTCTGTCTGTAACGCATGTATTGTGGCTAAACGCTACGTCGTAGGGGGTCGGCGATGGTACCGTTAGATAGGGCGATGACGAGTTCCAATAGGCTGTCGATAGTATACATTTCTCTGTCTGCAGTGGTTTGATCTCAATTTTAATGCAGCGTTGCTGCCTGCAGCCATTACCCACGTGCGCCGAATTACCGCAAGCGTTGATTGCAGAATTCGATATAGCAGCGTCAGGTTTCATCCACGGATGACTGCCTATGAGCAACGTCATGACGAAGTGGATATGTAATGCATGACCTTTGCAGATGAACTTGAGAGCGGCAGCATGCAGGCTCAAAGTGCCGTTCCACACGTCTTTGATGCTCTGACTAGAGCTGCATGTAGACAGTGGTTTATGAGCGCACAGACAGACATACACAACGCCGTCGGACGTCCTAGCACAACCGAAACTTGGATGCACAGGCGCCTTGCAGTTTTAGACAATTACTGTTATGGGGAAACGTTTCCTGCTTTTTCTTTTCCTTTCCCTTTTTCTATACTTCTGAGTTTTTTTCGCTTTTTTCGTGTCTTTCTCGTTTTGTCTCAGTTGTCTCCCTTTCATCGTCATTCAGTTCTATTCTCTTTTAAGTAAGTAAGTAAGTAAATGATTTATAAAGCGCCAAAGTCTCAGAAAGAATCAGGGTGCTATCCCTTCACTTTTCGTAGACCTTATGTAATGAATCATGGTCTTTTATCATGTAATGATGGCACTATAAATGTTAAATATGATGTGATATGATGATATGTGCCCGTTATACGCATTATTTGGGCTATATGATCCAACTATGCAGAGCTTACTTTGCGTGACGTTTGACTTGAACTACAGACATCGAACTGCAAAAGTCGGTTCACATTCGAGATAATCTGGTATTGCAGAAAAAGAAAAATCGCCAGAAATCAGACACCTGTTGGGGGCGTGATCGCCCCCATCAAGTTTTGGCGGTTGGGATGACGCCCCATCGTTCGAATGGAGTGGTCGGCGCCTGTATGTTCGGCCAGGCCGTGTGTGTGATGCTATGTATGCTTCACGCACCGATGCGTAGCAGATGCAGCAGTCGGCGAGGTCCCGTGCCCGCGGCGCCCAATACACGTTGAGTAGAACGTCCGCCGGCGCACCGACCAAGCAATTACGCCATCGGCCTACTAATCAATTTACACGCTTTGCGTTGGCCGTCTGACCCACCCTAGCCGTGTGACGTATGGCAGTCGGAAATGACTGTCGAAATGCATGCGTGGAGTAAATTCAGTGGCGGAAGAAAAAATATTTCTGCCTGCTTGCGTGCGTGCGTATAGACCCAAGTCCGTTGCGTGAAATCTCGGTTTGAACCAGCATGAGTTTGAGCTAACTCAGCACTCTGCCTTCAGCGGGACGAGTTTACGGCACGGGGCAAAGGCCTGCTGCTGATTGGACCGGTGATGTGTCTGTTGGCATCACCGCGGGTTCAGTTGTTTCTACCGCGGGCAGTCATTGAGCCCGCATAATGCACTGCCGTTGCCGTATGTGCATTGGCTCATGCCGGTCAGTTGCTGATGAAACAATAACTGATTGTCTGAACAGATGTACTTACTGATGTCAAAAATATGGCAAAAAACTAATAGCGTATGCAAGGATTTAGTCAGTTGGTCAAACAAAAACGTTTCTGTCTCCCCTCCCTGACGTTTGTTACTAACATGCATAGTTTACGTCGTGCACGCAGGACGGACGTATAGTATGGTCTTGACATTTAGCGCCAGTGTTAGTGCTACGGCTCGTGATGTTTGTTGTTGATGCTGCGTGTGATGTAATGATGTTGACCGTCGGCTCGCGGCACTGTATAGACAAAATCTCCCTCCTGCGATAACTAAAACCCCGTCATTTATCCCCTGTATCTGTGTGCTGTTTTTATCGTTTTCACCACAAGTGTACGTACCAGAAACTCAGCCAATAGTGCATCATTCGTCGATTGATCAGCACAGACAATTTGGTTCGAAAAATAATCAGATTTTGAAATTACACTGGTGATTAGTCAGTGGAGGGGGTTCTGCCGTAGGAGGGGGAGGACGATTCATCGCGGCGGTTTGTGGGACACGCGTGGACTGGAATCGTAGATATAGGCTACTAGTGTATACAGTATGAGTACATGGTGTTGACCGTTCGTCTGCTCTATAGTTAATGCAGTGTCAACACACACGTGACTGTGACGTCACTGTCACTCGCCCCCCCTTGACTTCCCCTCCCATTCTGCTGCCTTTTCGTCCGTCGCATTACGCCATGAATTAGGGGTGATGTAGCATCTTTCTTGGCTTGTAGCGCTTTGGGGCCGCTTGACGAACATTTTGTTGCGCAGCTGGCACTGTAAAATGCGCTGTTGTCACTCTGCAGATGGCAGGTGACGCTCCGTATCTCTGAGTTGATGGGTTCACATAATGTGCTTGGGTCCACTTAGTCACCTACCCTCACTCAGCTGGATAGGAAATGAGTAGTAGCTATATATCGGGGCGCTATCGAGTGAAAGCTTAGCGTGGCTGATTGTGGAGGAGGTATATCTGCTGGCTGACGCGGGCAATGGATGGCCGCCTAGTGTGCCGTGGTATCATTAGTTTATGTTAATCGGCTGCAGCTTCCAAGATTGTAAAGTGTTTCTGGTTACGAGTCTGACTCATGTAAGCAGCTTTCTATCATCTCTAAGTACCGGGCTTCAGGCCTACCTTTATCTTTTGCTACAGCAAGTAGTGAAGTGAAGCGTATAAAGTCCTTCCCGAGCCTTAAGGCCAATTGGACGGCGCTGATCTCAGCCAGACGCCAGTTTACACTGCAAGACCACTATGGGGCTATTGCATCAGATATGGCCCCAGATACGTAGCTATAGTAAGTATCCGGACTTAATTGTCACCGGTATCCACATGGATGCATCCGTTACGTTACCATTCCCTCTTTATGTCGTCTCCTCCACAGAGGTGATAGGATTATAATACTGGCAGTCTGGCGCAGGTCTGTATATGCACCCATGCAGGCTTATTATTATTCTACGCGTCGTCGCCTCAGCAGTGCGTCTTATTAGAATAGAAGTGCTTTTCTAATTCACATCTGACGCCCAGGGCGACTGGCACTGTGGTGTAATTGGTCACGTGACTTACTAATCACGTGACGAGCTGTGTTGACGTTTTTTATGCACGTGACCCCGACGCTATCTGTTGACGTACAGCTTAGCTGTCGTTGTGGACCAAACCTGTTTAGCACACGGACGCGGAAAAACTAGGAGCTTAAGGTGATATTGGGCCAGTTTTTGCAGGTTCCTAAGTTCTGCTTGGTTAGCTGAGGCAATAACAAGCCAGCTAAGTTTATCAGTGGCATCATTTCAGTTACTCATTGGCTGGGGGAGTGTCAGTCTGCGTAATGTATTGTTTTTTGCAGCAGTAGTAACACTGTTTCGTATGTGCGATTTACAGGTGAAAAAATTATAAATTCTTGGGGGAGTCCAAAGAACTCCCACCCTCTCAGCTTCTTCCCCTAAATGACGCCACTGGCGTTTATGGAAGGATAGCTAACTTTATCTAACATTGCGCAATATGAAAATCAAACTATAGCCTAAGCCAAGTGTTAATTAAAACCGAGTTCAAAAGCACTTCTTGAGTGTTTTAGATGTTTTTGATGACGTTGCCGCTATACCAGTCAGCTCATAGGAAGCCCATCAACGCTTCGGAGCGTCACCTGCCAAATGGGATCACACGTTGTTACCTCTCACCCGTCACAGTCACAGGTGAACGCGTCCCGTCTTAACGCCAGCAAGACAGGTCAACAAAAGTGCGATGTAATAAATGACACGAAAAGTTCGCTTTTTCGTGCACGAGTGTTAATTTCATACGGACGGACAACGCTGTAATAGCATGTGTCGCAATAGGCGGGGACATATCGTTTCGTGTAGGCGGTGACAGATCAGGCCGACACTTGTTCAGTCGGTTTCATCACTGCCTCGACTATTTTATTTTCCGCATCCTGTCAGTCATTTAGCAGGTAAATTGAGGCGCGTTTGCGCCAGCTGATGATATTAAAACGCCCCCGTGCCTCGTTATAGGATCGCTCCCAGAAAATTCTCCTCCCGGCCAGGCTGTCGGCCAGGGGAGACTTTCCTGGGGGCGTTCCTATAGTGGGGAGACTTTTTATGGGGCCGGCGATATTTTAATAAGGGGAGGCGTATCAAATCCGTGAATCTTTCCCCGGGCGGATTTTTCATGGGAGAGACATTTTAATGTGACACTGGTCGGTCGACAACTCTTCACCTTTTCTTATCGATTGGCGACCCGCCGCCGTGCATGCAGTCTATAGTGTAGGGTACCTGCATGCGGGTGGTATAGGTCGGCCCATATATCGATGGAGGACCCACCCTTGGCGTGCTAACGAGAGACGGCGTGGAAGTTTTTGAGTGAACTCGTAGGTTGAAATAGTGGAAAGACTACCGAATTGGACCACTGTCCGATCGTTTCCATATTAAGGGATAGAAGACGTTCTTAGAAAGACATTTTGACAGTGGTCCGATAAGGTAATCTTGCGGATAGACTATTTGCATGCAGTTCGTCGGCGTTTCGGCAGCCGCCGGTGTCTTCATCGGTGGCTTGGTAGTGTAATACCCCGTTTACACGATTGAGCAAACATCAAGCAGGCTTGGTGGAACCCAGCCTCCTGGCTCAAATGTAGGCCTAGGCTTAGCCCACAGATGATCACGTGTTATATAGGCTTTCTAATTACAACCCTCCCGCTCTCCTAATTAGCATACTAATTACCATAGCTCTTCGAGCGAGCTGGATGAATGCTAGCAAACATCGATTAGACGTCGAGCAATTAGCACGTGTATTTTGAATACATTTGCTCGACGTTTGCTCGTCGTTTGCTCGATCGTGTAAACAGGGTATAACGGTTAGGACGTTGGACTTGCGATCGTGAGGTCGTGGCTTCGACTTCTGGTGGAGTCATCGTTAAGTTGTTACTACTTGGACTGTATGCAGACATAACCGGTAAACCATCTCCGTATATCACCAACACCAAGGTGAACTCAGCTTTCCATCCCTTCGGGGTAGGTAAATCGAGTGCCGCTCTCTCTGGCTGGGGTTGAGGTAGGGCGTGTTCACTTGTATCGGGTGGCAGGTAACACTGTGAGGCAGTGTGAGCTCATATGGCAGGTGACGCTCCGTAGCTCCGGGATGGGTTTCTCACAAAGAGCTATGCATGACTTTTTACGAGGGGTTTTACTGTTTTGCAAACAGTCTTAATCTGTTCCTTTGCGCTAAGGTCAACTCAGCCTCCTGCCCTCCGCGAGATGGGATATGAGTATACGGGCTACGGGGTAAAAGCCTAGTGTGACTGATTGTGGCGGTGGTATGTCGACATCGTCATTAGTTGTTCGCTGGCGTCGGCAGTGGATGGCCGCATAGTGTACTAGCTTAGGTTTCTAATTACCAACTAGCTTCCGCTTGACTTACTGTAAAGCGCTTCTGCGAGATGTTGATTGCAAACCGGATTTGTGGAGGCAACCAGCTGTGCCTTTCACCTTCTCTGTCTTTTTTTCGATATTTAGTGGGAAAAGTGGAGCACCAAACTGTCTGGCTGGTGGGGTCTTACGTTGGGTGTCATCAGGTGTCACAGCGTGCGTTATCATATTAGTCCAGGTAGCGTGCAGTGCGCTGCGTGCGTTGCTTAGACAGCATGGTGCGCTCTCGTGCAGAGTAAGTAGCAGTTGGTCTTTAGAACGACAACCACGCCTCGTAGTCGGTGTCGACACCGGCAGAAAGGTAAAAAGCGTATTGGCGCATGTGCAGATCTGCGGGTTAGGATGAGCGTTGAGGTGCACACAGCGCGACGTAACTGAACTGAACTGACATGGTTTAGTTTTTGACGAACTGACCAGTGGGCAAGTAGTAATGCATTACTGTAGGCACCGTTTAACGGCGTCTGTGGCCTACGTGACTACGCTAACGTACGCGTCAGCCAATGACTAATAAATTCGCCCTGCTTGCCCATTGATCAGTTCGTCCTAAACTAAACCACGTCAGTTCAGTTCAGTTACGTCGCTCTGTATTCGCCTTTAGGGTTAAGATTAGGGTTAAGAGATGGTTAAACTAATAAATTACAGCGTATTTATTTGCAACATTACCTGTTGCGACATGCGCAGATCCGCACTTCCGCAGTCCGCTTTTTGCCGTTAGCCGCCGCGTATGTAGTGCGGTCGCTAAGTGTGCTGCGCGTCTATTGACTTGACGACGCAAAACTGTGCTTACTCAGTATAGCAGCATCAGTATCTTCATCGCCATCATTAGCATTGTTGGAGATATCGGCGCCCGGTCGCTTGGAAGTGCAGTTGTTGTTAACCGATAATTGAGCCGTCTCAGGTAAATTTGCACCTGGATTACTCGGTTGCCGGTTGGTATTAGCGGCGCTTACAATGCTCGAGTAAAACTAACAGAAAACGAACTAAACTAAAACCCCACATGCGCTTTATAGTTTAGTTTCAATTTTTCGTAGGCACGCCTTAACAGTTGTCTCTGCGAAAGCGAAAGGTTTTGTATAGCTCTTTATGGGAAACCCATCGCAGAACTACGGAGCGTCACCTGCCATATGGGATCACACAGTATTTATTACCTGCTACAATGACACATGTGAACGCTCCCTGCCTTAACCCTATAGCCAGACAGGCCAGTTCTAAAGTTGCCTACCCTGGTGGAATGGAAGGCTGAGTTGCCTTTGCCAACAAATCAAAGCAGTCGGACTTTGGGTCTGAAGCCGGATCAGGCTGCGATTAATGAGGGTCGCTTGAGATGCAACGAGTGTGGCAATCTGAGCGAGAAATTGCGAGGACCGCATGTTTTGTATACATCATGTTGCCGACGCAAGCTAGGCTATGCTTATACGCAGGGCTCCCAGTTGTCCTGAAATTCCTGAAATTTAACAGAAGTCCTGAAATTGTCCTGAAATCAGCAATTGTCCTGAAATTTTACTCATTTGGTTAGAATGTCCTGATATGGACCTTTGTTATGCTGTCGTTATGGCATTGCATTCATTCTGTACTTTACTTAGCAGGACTGTATTAGTACTTTTAGCTTACTTACTTACTTACTACAGTTTTGCCTTAATATGTTTATAACAGTGCTTTAGTAACATTTTAAGGACTGCAATACTGATCTGCTTCAGTGAATAACATTTATGAGGACAGAAAAACGTGCATTTTCTGTGTCGGCGCGATTTAGGACAACTTTCGACTTTGACCGCAAATATCTCAAGAACCGGTCATGATATCGACAAAAACACAGACTTTATCGAGAGCAATCCCTGCTGCGTTGGAGAAAAAATATTTGGTGAACTTCTGTTTACAAACAAAAAAGTTATAGACGCAGATGTTGACCTACCCAAAATTGACTGTGCACACAATTTTGAACAACTTCAGTGTTCGGTCGCGCTACTCCGGAACAGATCAAGATATCAACAAAATTATTGGAAACAAACTTGATCGACTGCCATCTCTCCCGTGTTGAACCAAAAAATTGGTGAACTTTGGTCCACTAACAAACAAGTTGCAGGCGCGGATGTTGACACACCCTAAGTCGACAATGCGCGTTCTGCGTATGCTACTCTATTTGACTTCGGGCCACGTGACTTTGCTACCAGGTAAATTTTACCCCCCTGAATTAAACCCCATCGGACTTGCGGCGCCGGGCGACCTCACGTTGGGCTCTGCCTCATATTTCTAGTTATCTATTTTTTGTAACATCACGCTAAATGTAAGAAATCAGTTACGATGATTTTGCCACTGTGTTCAAGCTGGTATCTAAAATACGTTTCCGTCGTGCACAAGGAATACCTAGTGCTATTTCCCGGTCGTTAGATCATGTAGTAGGTATGCAGGAATGTGTCAGCTGCGGAGGCTGCGTACATCATTACCATGGAGACTATGATGAGTGCATGATGGGATAGGAGTCTCCTACTCGCTCAGCTGCACTTCCAGTCTATTAACCGGTTTAACCCCCTCGAGATAGTAATCGTACCAATAATACCAATAATAATAATGAGGAGGACAGCGTTTATGGAGGTACTGTCGTCATGGCGCAGTCGTTATGTTAGAGTTCATTATCCGTCGCTCTACAGTCGTAGAGCCTCGTTCATCTGGCCCGCCTGCCTATGGGGGATGGCCAGGCTGAGTCGGCTTGGGCAGCTGTTTAGGTCGAGAAATCGTTGCTCATTCCGGTACTAACCGGGCTCGGTGTATAACAACTTCGTTGGTGCAGACCAAAGCGTTGTATCGTGGAGCACTTCAAAGCAGGTACTGGGGTATCCATCTCCTTTCCTTGAGGTCCTGAGCAAGTTTACCATTTTCTTTTTTTCTGTCGTATTTGCTTTTCCATTCTCCTTTTTCATTTCTTTTCTCTCTTATTTATCCCGTTTATTTTATGGATCCATTTCGATGCTCCAGTCGCAATCGATTTTTGCGACATTCTGGGCCTAAAACGATTTCAGAGGTAGAATTGACATACAGTGCACATGCAACTTCGGTCATTAATTTTACTGAGCTCGTCCTTCGCCCAGCACTGCTGAAGAACCTTCCAGTTTACTTAAACGATGGAGCGATCGCTGCATGTCGTGCACGGTTTATAATGATGTAGACGCCTCTGCTTGAAATAGTTAATCTGTACTCATTTCACCCTAGCCGGTCAGTCATTCCAGCGTAGAGTAAGGACTGGGGCCTATATTAGTGAGGTCAGGAGAACTGAGCAATAAGCATTTCCGGGCTGGGCTGCCCGGTGCATTGGCGAGTGCAGTTAGTCAGCGCCGCGGCATGGCATGGTCAAGATGTGGGGTACAAAAACTCCCCCCGTGACAAAAACCCCTACTACAGAGCCCCTACGAAGATAACTCATCTGCGACAGAATCTTCTCTTTTTTCAGATCATAATGTATGTTAAATTTTCTCGAACAACTTTTGCTGTATTTCTTCCGTTTTTAGCGCTAATTGGCGGTGTCGAACAAGGGGCTTGAACGAAAAGTAAGTTCGTGGCTGCTAGATATGGTGGTTATAAATAGTAGTTTAGTTGTTTGAGGAGGGACTATTGTAATATGTGCCTGTATATTGGTGGTATCTTACACTGGCCAATGAGGCCGTTGCGTCACAGACTCAGTGGTCTGTCCACGTACGAGCTCAAAGGCCACGACCGCCTTCGCTCCGGAGGTGCACGGCCCGCTTTCCCTTTAGTCTACTATTGTAGTGTTTTAATGCTGAATGGAGGGGTTTTGTTGTATAGGGGGTTCGGTTGTGAGGGGTTCTGTCGTACTCTAGCATCACCTACGCCTGACTTAGGCTTCCCAGCAGCCAGCACTGCTGCTGCTGCTGCTACCACTTTACTTTCTTCCGCGTCGCTCTGATTGCCACGGCATGCATGAGCGTAATTCCAACATTACTCTCGCGTATATTAAGGACGTGGTATAGATGCGCCACGTAGAAATTCACATGTACTATTGATTTTATTTTATTCGAGAGAGAGAGAGAGAGAGAGAGAGAGGGAAGCCTGGAAATGTCAAGCTGTTGTCATAAGTAGAAAACGTAAAACTCTTCCATTTCTGAGCCGTTCTTGGCCCCTTAGGTCGGCGCTGATTTCCGTTTTTTGAGTCCTCAGCCGGACCAATTTTCACTGCTAAGCCACAGATACGGGACTAGTGCATTGTAGGATACCTGTATAAGTCCTAGCTTTCGTTGGTACTCACTGCGCTTACCCGTCTACCCACGGAGGGATGGCCAGGCTGAGTTGATCTGGGTGGCAGGTTACGTACGGAAATGGTTCACCGATCTGCCAACTATCACCCGTTCAAGTACTAACTTGATTAACGTCGATTAACTTCGTTGATCGGCCAGCATCTGCCGAAGATATGGACAAGAGTTTAGTGCCATGTTTTTTTCACGGTTGTCTGCAAAACCTGTTTTTAAACCCAACCTGGCGGCTTTTGGTTATTTTTTGGGTTTCGCTTTTTTGGGGGTTTTCTAGGTTAAACCGATTTTTGTAAAGAGGCTCAACTTGATGGGTTTTACGATTTTTACGGATTTTCAGTTGGTTGATTCATGTGAGTTCTGTTTTCTCCCCACAGCATAATACTAACATTTGCAAACTTGAACGTGTTAATGTTTTAAAAAGCTAGGCAATGGTAAAATATTTCACTATCGGTGGAACTGGAAACGAAAATTGGAATAAGTTTGTGGTGGATTTTTAGGTTGATTTCTAGCGGTTTTTTAGACTGGGTTTACCGTAAAGAACCCAGTTTTTTTGGTATCTGCCTGTATGTCTCAACCCTGTGTTTTTATTGACTGACGGTGTATATGGCTGTATATTGGCCGTGTTGACAGTGAGGCTAAAACGGTGATGACGCTGAACGTGATGGGGTGTGCTGTCTACCTCTACCTGTAGTGTTTGTTGATCACCGGCCCAGCTGCTGCTGCTGCTGCTGCTGCTGCTAGCCTGATGGTGGTAACTTTGTCGTCTGATGTCTGATGATGAGTTTGTTTCACTGGGAAAAGCTCAGCCCAGCCGAGTTTCAGCAGCTGCAAGAATATGCGCTCTGTGAGTACTTTAAAGGCGTGTACAGTGACCGAACTGACCTGAACTGAACTGAACTGAATGTGTCGTTGCAGTTTAGTTCATTTCGTTCGCGCTGTACGCGCTTTAAAGTTGCTTTATTTTAGTGTGTACTCTCTGGGTTCAAGTTGTAGTATTAGAGCTTTCAGGTTAACGCGTTAATTAACACATTTATGATTTAATCGCGATTAAAACTGAAAAATATCGGCCCAGTGCCAACATGTTGTGAACTAACCATGACCTTGACTTTGGAACTTTTTGAGCTGGAAATTGGCATACCTTTTACTTCTGCCTTGGTGAACGTTTGCATCAATTTGGGTTTCTGTGCTGTTTAGTTTTCGAGTTAAGACCTCGTACAGGACAGACGGATGGATGAGGCAAAACCCATAATGCCGCCTATATATGAGAATGATCGCATAAAAATTGGCATTGCTATAATTTTAGTGCAGTGAAAAAATGTTATGTACTCGTTATGAAAGCACCTGGTACTTGGTATCAACGTATGGCTGCAGAAAGCTGCAGAACTGTCCTTCAAAGCAAAAATTCTCACATTTGAATTTCCATTGCACTATTTGTGCAGTTTACTCTACCATGTTCGGGTTTTGTGAGGTACTCCAACTTTTCAATGTTTTATTGCCAGTAACTAAACTAGGCCACCTACAGTGATTGAAATGAAACGATAATGGAATGTCTTGTCGTGACGTTCTGTCGTGTAGATTCAAACAAAAAGCTGAAAGATGCTTTGGTGGAGTTTTCCGCTGAAGTTGGACTGTGCAAACAGCAGGACGAGGTGGGCCATTAAATAACATACAAATATCGTTATTAGATAGGCTTATCTGTTCGCGATATTTGAATGTTATGGTGATTGTGTTTACTTGAATTGCAGCTGTAACATTTCAGCCATTTTTCGGTTGCATTTTTTGTATATCATAACTTTTTGAGTGGTATTTTGATCTTATCTACTATTACTAGTTTTGTTGTTCACTCAAAAACACTAAAAAGGAGGAAGCTGAAGCCTGTCTGTCATACATACTTACTTTGGCGGCAGGCTTTTAGTACGTAATCGCAGGCGCGGTAACACGGCCCTGTGTTAATGGCGACCGACTAAGTCAATGGAGAATGGGAAAATTCGACCTCGCGCAGATCTCAACCGATCGACACAAACAGTAAAAATCATAAAAAGGTGATATTATTAAACAGCACATTGACAGTTAGGCGATGTGATGGTGAGTGATATCACCTTTTTATGATTTTTGCTGTCTTTGATGTGTCAGCCATTGCATGTCGCTGTTAACAAGTGTGTAAACTGATGTTTTGTACATTTATAATTAACCAAGAAATTTGAGCTAATGCTCACGAGACGCGCGAAAGCCTATCACACTTCCGGTTTAGTAGTTTAGCTGAAAATTGGGATGTTCACGCTAAGTTAATATACATATACCAAATTCTCTATTTGGATAGCATAACGATAGTTGCGTAGGTGGCGCCACCTCGTGAATGATGCAATGATGCATGATGAATGACGCAGTCAGCAAACGCACTTCTCGCAAATTGCATGTGTTGCAGCCCGAAATTACCCAAAAATTCATAAAACCCCCTATTTTGGCGTTCAAGGTAATTCAAGGTCATTGAATTTGGCGCCAATCGAGAGCCAGTGTACAACTTCTTATTAGTGATAAATAGTAACCTAGGCCCTATCTTGCACCGTTACTGAGATACAGCGACTTATTGGCCAAAAATCGCAAATTTTGTTTACTCCCCTTTCATTTAGCAGCCTCGTTCGGGGCGACCCCCTTCGAATTTATTGAAAAGCTTTACGATTCCCAAAACTAGAGTTTTCCAGGCAGCCGACGGTGAAGATTTGGTAATCCTAGCTTGCACCGTTTTTGACTGATCCACCCATGTGACAGACGGATGGACGGACAGACGGACAGAATTGTGATGGCTAAGACACGCTGAAAGCAGTAGCTGCTTTCGTGCGTAATAAAACCGGCTCTAAAACTGAGTACTAGTTCACCCATTCAATGAAGTAACAGTGATAAGCTGATATAGTGTTCTGGCATTGTGTTATAGCTGATTGATTATGGTCAGTTTAAGAGGTTCCTCACCATATATCTGGAGCTGGAGATCCCAGATGAATTGTCTCGACATCTGTTCCTGTCCTTTCTCAAGAGACCAGCATTGACAGCGTCCAGCGCCAACCGCTATACAGGCAAGAACTTGAACACTTTTCAGCTGTAATAATATAGTAGTAGTAATGGCCGCTGTCCTCGTAAGAGTGAACTGCCACTGCGAGAATTCACCCGGTTCATTTGAAGAAGGTAGTGTGAGTGCTGGACAGCCACCAACTTTGGACCAAGCCGATCAGCCTCAGATCTGCCAAAACTGGTAGATACAGCAGACTCACCATTGCTATTTATTTTTTTATGCATTCCATAGCTGATGCTCATTTTACCATCTAACCGAGACTTCGTACGGAGATGGTTTCCCTGCCCGTGCCTGTAGACTGCCACCCACACAGGTACTAACCGGGCCCGTCATAGAGTAACTTTGTTGATTTGACTTAACGCGTTACCGCTACGCCACGCGACCAGCAGATAAGGGCGCTTGCACATGTGCTGTGGAATGCAGTAATACAACTCTAGAACAACTGTAAAGTTGCAAGAAAGCTAGTCGGCTTTTTTATTGCAATTTTCTTATCACAGTACATGCAAGCCCCTGCAAGGCTGCAGCAGAATGGATAAAACTTACCTGGAAGTTTGTAGCTCCACTTGCTGCTCTGTGATGAACAGTATGTAGTGGTTAAACAAGTACGCCGTACGAGCCTATACCACTCCAGACAGTGTGGTATCGAACTTAAACTGCACTCAGATGGCACATAGACTACACCATCGTTTGTTGCACGAAACAGACTGCGGCCAAAAATTGTAAAAAAAACAGTACCACTATCAGTGCAAGCTGGGTGCGGTTTCAATGCAAGGATAGTGCATGATTCTTCACCATCAGCTGATAAAACATGAACTGAAACTTTGTTGTGTTCATCAGGTGGCCACACCATTCACGCCGAAGGTTTGAGATCTTTGATCACTTCCAGTTTTAGTCCATTGTAATAGGCCACACTCTAGGTCTTGCTCTTCTGTCCATCTGTCTTACACTTACAACTAAGAGACTTTGAAAAACCAACATTCATCTAAACTTCCGCCAGGGTAGGGGTAACTGGTGTGCCAATTTTTAGCTCCTGGGGTGGCAGAGGTCAGGTGGATGGCTGAACAATATCTGAGCACTGCATCGACATAGTTAATAATGGATTGTCTTGTCTGGTGTGGTGGTGATGTGCAGTGGCCGATCAACCTCTGGGAGCGATTGCCGAGTCGAACGTCAATGCTGTTGATAACATGCATCACGTTGTTCGTCAGAGTTCGTCGAGTGATGCAGTCAGCAAACGCACTTCTCGCAAGTCTATCAGCAGCTCTAGCGGTATGCCATTGCCTCCGCCGAACAGTGAGATTATGTGATAGCATTTGTCTGTTTGTCTGTCTGTTTGTCAACAAAGAAGTTGTCTTGCAATTTTGTGGGGGTTGAATTTTGTTGGCGATTTGGGTCAGTTTCCATCATTTTTTGACAGTAGGAATTATTGGGTGTACACTGACACTGAAATTTTCATTGGGTGTCATATTTTTATGCAATTTCACGTAGAGGTGGAGAGTGGCCTAAGTGCAGTGAAAAGTCATTATCGATCACAAACGAGTGTTAAAGGTTTTGAAAAATAAGAACATTTTCAGTTTTCTCTTGAATGCTTCCTGGGAAGAAGCTAAGACCGGTAATCTCATTTGAAGTAATTTTGAAAGAATGGGTCAGTTAAACAACAAACGTGACTGTATAATTATGTGTATGTGTATTGTGTAATTGTTATAATTGACAGCTGGGTGACAGGATGTAATAACGTGGGAGCCACGCGGCTGTAGTGTGGGTGGTCATAACAATACATCCTGCATATATCTTGTCATGCGCTTTATATGAGAGTCTGAGCTTAATTAGTTTTTCTCCCTATTACACAATGAGCCAAACTTTAACGTGACTCATAGCATATCATATACACTAGTTTGATCTTCCTATTTTATCAATGCCATATGGTTTCTTATGGTGATGGAGTCACATTATGAACTCATTTATTCAGCTTATTCACTGGATAAAAGCAATAAAAGCTGAAGAAACTCAGGAAGTACGAAAATATGCATTAAAAATAGTGCACATAAAATCATGATATACTGGTAACTGGAGTGTGACTGAAACCTATATGAAGGAGCTGGCATAAGTTTCAATAATTTGGACTTCTGGCACCTGGAAGTGCTGGGCGCTGACTGTGTAGCAGTGGGACTATGGAGGGAAAATGTATCAAGGATAATCTAAAAGATGGTGTCATAGCTCTGACTTATTTCTTTTCAGTAGATTGTTTTGTTCCGTTGTGCGGAGTTTAAAAGCATGGAAATGTCGCAGCGTGTTCAGTCATTTATTGAGAAAGATCAGACCGATTGTTTAACTTAGAGGGGTTAAAGGTAAACATGCTCTATCTTAACCCCAGGCAGAAAGCCATTTTTTATGCGCGAAAGCAGCTACTGCTTTCAGCACATCTTAGCCATCGCAATTCTGTCTGTCTGTCCATCTGTCCATCCGTCTGTCCGTCTGTCACACGGGTGGATCAGTCAAAAACGGTGCAAGCTAGAATCACCAAATCTTCACTATCAGCTGCCTGGAAGACTCTAGTTTCAGGAACCGTAAAGCTTTGCCATAACTCCGAAGGGGGTCACCCTGAATGAGGGCGCTAAATGAGAGGGGGGTAGGCAGAATTTGTGATTTTTGGCCACACGGGTGGATCTCAGTAACGGTGCGAGATAGGGTCTAGGTTACTATTAATCACTAATAGGAAGTCATACACTGGCTCTCAATTGGCGCCGAATTCAATGACCTTGAATGACCTTGAACGCCAAAATAAGGGGTTTTATGGATTTTTTTGGCAATTTCGGGCTGCGACACAAGTTTATATCATTCACAAGGTGGCGCCACGTACGGAACTATCGTTATGCGATCCAGATAGAGAATTTGGTATTTGTATATTACCTTAGCGTGAACACCCCAATTTTCAGCTAATCTACTGAACCGGAACTGCTGTAGGCTTTCGCGCATCTCCTGAGCATTAGCTCGAATTTTTTGTTGATTTACCCACCCCAGAAGGATGGAAAACAGAGCTGAACTTAGTGGTTGGCTATATGTTGAGATGGTTTACCTGTCCACAAGAAGTAATGACTTGATACTGGTCTGATTGGGAGTTGAAGTCGTGATCTTTTGATTGTAAGTCTAACATCCTACCAATTACACCACCAAACCAGCTTTAATATTCAGTGTTCGCTATTTCAATAAGTACTTTGTTGGACCTTACTTTTTGACTTAGACTTTCACTGAGCCAAAAGTGATTTGCTGTGCGAAAACTTCTGTTTGAATCTGAAGTTTCCACTTATTAAAAAGGCTTACCGAAATCCAAATGCATGGTCTATCAACGTTTAGTTGAACTTTGGTTTAAGTGCAGTACAGAATTTAGCATTCATTTTTAAGTTCAGCTTAGTGAGTTGGCTAAATCAAAACGTTAAGTCACCCAGTGTTTCAATGAAGTTGCTTGTGTATGCTTGTGTTCTACTGGGTGGTTTAAAGTTCAGTAGTAGTGGGGAGAGCATGCTACTACTACTACTGCCGCTGTTCTGCTCTGTGTTGTAGATTTCATTAGCAGTGTGGAAGGAGCACGAGGTCAGTCGTTCATTGAGAAAGGTCGAAGTCTTCTGCGTCGACGAAGCACTGACGTAAGGACTGGACGCATCTCCATCAAGGACATCGTTTGCTGTTTGTCACTGCTAGAGGCTGGTCGGCCCTCCGACAAGCTCGAGTGTGAGGCTGTAGTAGTAGTTGTTGTAGTTGTAGTGGTTGTTGTCTGCTGCCTGTCACTTTAGAGGCTGCACGATTTTTAAACAAGCTCGAGTGTAGAACAAGATAACTTTTGATAAATATTTTGTAAATTTTTTGTCTTTTTTATTTTAGTTGTCACTTTATCCCCCTATTTTCAATCCATAAAGTATGTTTTTCACACCTAAAGAGATACTTTCGAGCATTTTTGCTCACAGTTCACATATTGGTACGATATGTAACACATTTTTTGCTAATGATTTTTTCTTGAGACAGTTATTTCAACTGTTGGCTCGAATACATGATTGTCATCTCATTGAAGTGACAGTTTTGAAAAGCATAGAATTCAATGCAATGATATCTAAAGGCAATGATGGAGTTTATGGTTGTTTACGTATTGCTGTGTGTCATTTGTTGCAGTTATGTTTCGACTTTATGACATCGATGGCAATGGAATCCTTGATAGCAATGTGAGTGTGTCTGTATTTTGTAATAGTAATAGGAATCTAGCTGAGAACCTGTGCTTCAGCACTGGAGTTGATCACTAATCTGGGCCAGAAATCAGTAACCTTTCGGCGATGACTGAGAGGCTCAGTTTTTATTCTAGGCATTGGAGAATCTGTGATGATCCAACGTTCTAACTCGATGCTTTTGCACAATTCATTTTGCATTGATTGCTCAAACCAGTAGCCATTCGAGCTATGCTTTTAACTTTTGATTTAACTGCTGGGAATCTTTACTACTGGAGTATTAAATTTTAGTAGTAATAACAGTGATTAGGAGGTGGTTCATGTCACTGCAAAGGAGTAATGCAGCCTCATTTTAGGCACTTTTTTGATAGTCATATCAATAATACACCGTGGGCTATAAAAAACGTGGCACTTAACTTTTGACAGTATCTTCGCTGATTATTGACCAATTTTCAAAATTCTCTCACTGGCACACTCTGCAGACAATTTGCAATAATGTGATTATTGTACATCCCACTGCATGGTAAATGCATTTTTACACTACCTTGTAAAATATAAATTAAGCAAAACTAATGATTATAACAAAACTTTAGGTAAATGAAAAACCGCTTCAGACCAGCATTGCTATGATTAAATCTGTATGACACTAGACTGTATTATACCCACACAGTCTAGTGTCACACAGACCATTTACTGCAGTGTTGGTCTGAAGTGTTTTTTTTTCAATTTTACCAAAATGTTTGTTTGTTATTATCGTTATGTATGCATATTTTATTGATATTTCACAAGGTAGTGTATGGATGCATTTACAATGTGCTGGGATGTGTAATAACCACGTTATTGCAAATTGTCTGCAGAGTGTTCCAGTGAAAGAATTTAGAAAATCGATCAATAATTGGTGAAGATATGCAAAATAAGTAAAGTGCCACATTTTTTGACCCACCCTCTAATAGTCAGTCAGTATTCTATCAAACAGCAGCTTTATGGCTCTCTCTTCTGCCAGCTGCTTCTGTCTCTGGCTTTTCTTTGCATGCCTTTGTAAATGTAACTGAGCACTGGCTAGTGGCTATATCATGCAGCATTTGCAGAAATAACATGTGCATTTTTAAGAACTATATAAAAACAAAAATTTTGTCTTGTGAAAAAGTTGAATTGTGTAATGTAACTATAATATAACATCCAAATATAACATTCAGTTGTGGAAACCACAGCTGAAATTTATCTTTGCAGCGTGCCACTAGGTTCAGTCATGCCAGCGAATGATAATTAAATGTTGTGTGCGTGCGTTTTCGCAGGAGATAGACTGTATTGTGAATCACATGATGACAGTTGCCGAATATCTTGGCTGGGACGTCTCGGAGCTTAAGCCTGTAAGTAAACTGCCAATATTCAGCTTGTAGTCATGGCAAATTAGGAATTAATCAACTTGCACGGTTCCCATTTAAAATTAGTTAGAATTGTGTTTTTTTGTTATTTTGCATCTTTTGCTGATGTGTTTTTGCTATTATGTAATGTGCCCCGCCTTGAGTATAAATTCTTCTAAAGGATTTTACTGACTAACATCAGAGATTCTCCAGTGTTTGCTGTTATTGTTGTGGTAGCCTAACAGCTCTTATTTGATGCATGCTCATTGTTTATGCTTTGAATGTTAAACAGTTTTTATGTAAAAGATGTTTCAAAATTTGTTTTTGGCAATTATCTGACATGTACTAAAATGCTGCTTTCTTAATGTGCTCGATTCTGCTTAAGTCATATAGGGCTATAAATATGCATTCTGATTGGTTGATTTTCGTTGATTGATTGACGGGTTGACTGCTTGGTGTGTGTGTAGATTCTGGAGGACATGATGAAGGAGCTGGATTATGATGCAGATGGCACGGTGTCACTGGAGGAGTGGAAGCGTGGAGGACTCACTAACATTCCACTGCTGGTCCTGCTTGGCATGGACACGGTCTGTTGCCAGACATTTTCACTTCATTGATTTCACGGAGGAAAATTCTAGTTTCCGCTTCCTTATTGTGGTTGGGCAAGAGGAAAAGTTGATAACATTACAAATCATTTAGGAAACCAGACAGTAGTGACGTCAGCAATGCAGTTATACATAGCTTAACACAAAAAGGTTAAAAGGCTATAGGTCGTGTATAGCTTTTGTGGGGAACCCATCTCATAGCTACGGAGCATCACCTGCCATATGGGATCACACGGTGTTACATGCTACCATGATTAGTGCTATTAGTGATTAATGTAATAATTGTTGATTGACGTCAGAGATTAAAAGCAGAGGGGTCACACGTATGGCGGCTGAAGCACTTCAACAAACCGGCCTACTGCAATCTCTGTCTCAGCATGCTACTCGGCCTTGGCAAACAAGGACTTCGCTGCATCTGTGAGTAAATACATTGACATACTGATTTGATTTTTTTTCAGTCTGTAAAAGACTTTTCCTGACAATATGTAATAGTTTACTTTTTTCTGGAAATAAATCGGTTGAACAAAAGATGATAGTAGTTATAGTAGTACTATTATTAGTGGTAGTAGTAGTCACAGTAGCAATGGACATTTATTTTACCACGAGTCTGTTCTGAGAATCACCGGGTGTAATGAAGCCTTTGGATTTTTTATGCGGCTTTGAGAAATAATAGCTCTAGTAAAGTTTAAGCAATATTCAGCTGTAAATCGCTAGCCATTGTCATTGCATGTTTGTGTGGACAGTATGTAAGTACCCGGTATATGAGCGATGTGCTAGCAGAGTGTCAGTTTGTAGTAGTAGTAGTTGTAGTTGTACTGGGTAATCGTTCCCATTGTAGTGTGTAAGTACACGGTGCACGAGCGCTGTGCGAGCAGAGTACCATCCTGCTGCATCAACACTTACGTCAAAACAAAGAAAGTCATTCACGTAAGTTGACTGCTGCTGTTGTTTCGTGTTTCAACTCCTGTGTTAAGCATACTGATCACAGGTGATCTGTGGACTTGAACTGTTGAACGTTCTCTGCTCCAGTCTAGTTCTCAATGCAAACTGCTGTCAATCATCTGACAAATTGTTAGTTTAATCATCGCGGCTGGCATTGGCTTTGGTAACAAAAGCATTCAACGATGGCTCTGGTTTTGTCCAAAATTTACTCCTGATATAACTGTTTTGATTTGCCGAGCTTCTCAGCTCTTAAGCGCCTGGGTCAGGGTTTGGGTTTGGATTACCGGTAGATTTGCACTATTTTGAGTTAGGGTTAGATTTCATGTGAATGTGTTGACACTTTTGGTTTAGATGTTCTGCATTGTGAGAATTGTGTGTGTCCATCGGTTCGTGTGTTCATCTGTCTTTCTGTATTATTGCGGTGGGTAAATCTCAGTTTAGGCGCTCTTAGTTTTGACAGCTAAACGTATGATGGTAAATGTCATTATTGGTGTAGGAATGTGAGTCGTAGTGAGTGTAGTAATGTGAGTGTAGTAATGTGTGTAATGTATGTTGCAGCCAATGACACATCACTGGGTGGAAGGCAACTGCGCGGGTAAATGTGACCGCTGCAGTAAGTCCATCAAAGCTTACAATCGAGTGAATGGTCGTCATTGTCGCTGGTGTAAACTATTGGTCAGTCAGCTGTCTGCTTACTTACAGCTCTCATCTGTTCTGTTTTGAATCTTTGTTTATTGTTTACCATTTCTCTTTCTTTGCTATGGCTTGGGAAGGACTTTGCATTCTGCTTTACATTACAAACGTATTATGCTCCTATGTGTTCTGAATCTCAGTTTACTTTTTGTCATTTCTGTTTCCTTGCTATGCTGCAAGCTATATTTTATATAGTGACCCTTAAATTCAGGCAGTGTATCTGTGCCAGTCTGACTGTTGGTCGCTTCGTCTGTTTGCGCTATCAGTAGCAGCTGTGCTAGCCGCAGAGGTTGGCTGTAGCCTAAGCTTGCAGCATAGGTATCATGTTACTTACTGACTTGTATGTCTGCAAGTCTGTCTTTCAGTATTACTCAGGAAATTGTAGATGAATGTTTATGATCGTGAACAGTGTGTAATTGCAGTGCATACAAGAAGTTGTAGGCAGCTGAAGTCACAGCAAAGCAAACTTTGTGATCTCCGAAGTGATGTGCTTAGCAAAGTTTACTGCGCAGCTGCAGTACCAGTTTTGCCCGTCTGTCTCTCTGTTTGTCTTTCTGTTCTCCATGGGGACTCCTAACTCAAACACTAAAAGGTGCAGAACATTTTTGCAAAAGTTTTCCTTGCAGGAATAACCAGTGTGCCCTTTTAGCTCAAAAAGTCAAAGTTTAGGGTTTAGTGTTGCTACGCAGATAGTCGCACAATATGTTGGTGCCAGGCCTGTCGAGAGCCACAGCGGGGCCCAGGGAAACATTCTCGTGGGGCCCCCAAACATTTTCATGGGGCCCCTCTGGGAAGAAAATTTTTGAATTTTTTTCAAAATGGTACATTCTGGCGTACTTTGTATTTCTGGTCGATGGTGGGGCCCCCAAACATCGCAGGGCTCGGGGTAGCTTACCTCCCTACCTCACCCTCTTGACGGGCCTGGTTGATGCAGTGTCGACATTTTTGCACTTGACAAACTTTTGGTGAGAACTTGTGAAACTGGCAGCCTGTAATTTCGGTTGCAACTGCTGTGGGTTTCAGAATTTTATTCGTAACTTTTTTTGACTGCTGCAATACTGGTTTTCTCTGTATATTTATGGTGTATGTATAGCACGTATAGTGCTATTGTGTGCTGGTAGCTTGATGCATGTGTGCATTTTTTTATTTATGTTTAAAGCTTCACAATCGCTGCGCTTCTCAAGTAAGTCCGGAATGTGATCGCGGAGAGTTCCGGGAACATATTCTGCCACCCACGTCTATCTGTCCTGCCGTTCTTGTACGTCAGTAGTGGTAGTAGTAGTAACAGCAGCAGCAGCAGTTATTTGAATTTCATTCATGTTGCAGTCAAATAGTTATTATGTTTGAATGGGTGGCAGTCTGCACACAGGTAAACCGTCGTGGTATATAACTATCTACCACAGTGAACTCAGCCTTTCATCCTTGCTGGATAGGTAAATGAGCAGCAGCCTGCTTGGCTGGAGTTGCATTAAGGCGGTGCATGTTTACCTGTGTCCGGTGGCAGGTAACACTGTGTGGTCTAATATGGCAGGTGACGCTCTGTAGCTTTGCGTTTGGTTTCTCATAAAGAGCTATATACAAGGTGATCCAAAAAATGGCAAGTTTATGGCACCGTAATTTTGCAACCGTACATCAGAGTTATGTGGTCTTCAGCAAAATTTTGTGAAAGAAATTCTTTACATAACTAAAGTAATTGTTTAAATACAGCAATTAAATATTCTTTGTTTTTGCCACTGGTAAGTGAACTATTGAAAAACAGTATTACCTTCAATGTACCTTGGTCCATAAAAACATGCCACTATTATTTTTTTCAACAGCTGTGTGAAACGTTGGCCGATTTCAGTAATTTTTGGCATGCTACATTAAGAAGAAACTTGATGCAAATGTCTGTAGTTTTCGCCATCTCACCTTAACACTGTCGCTACACTACCGTGTGAAATGCAGAAGTCGCAGTTTGGCCATTGAGTGACAACAATGAATTCCTACTGGGTAGTGTATGCGTTGGCTCAGAAATTAACTGAATAGCGACAAACACAATTCGCAATTATTATCACTCAAAAAGTCACACATGTCACACCACATCATCTTCATTTCAGCATGTGCTCAAAATGTCCTCTTGCAGCACAAATGCTAGCGGTATACGTTGACACCATTTGCCAACAGCACGTTTAGTAACTGCATGACTCGAGCAGCCCACTCATTGTTGATGTATCATTTCAGTTATTGACTTACAGTTTTAAAATAAAGACGGAGTAAACAGATTTTCAGTGATTTTGTGGTCTCAGCAATTGTCTTAGCTGACGCATGCACTATACCCAGTATGGATTCATTGTTGTCAGTGGTCAAACTACGACTTCTGCATTTCACAAGGTAGTGTAGCAACAATCTTAGGGCAAGATGGCCAAAACTACAGACATTTGCGTAAAGTTTTTTTTTAATGTCGCATGCCAAAAATTATTAAGATCGGCCAATGTTTCACGGAGCTATTCATAACATAAAAGTGGCACGTTTTTATGGACTGCGGTGTTGAGGGTAATACTGTTTTTGCATCGTTCAATTGCCAGCGGCATTAACAAAGAATATTTAACTGCTGTATTCAAATACTGACTTTAGTTACGTAAAGAATTTCTTTCGGAACATTTTGCTGAAAACCACATGACTTTATGACGTATGGTTGCAAAATTATGATGTCATTAACTTTGTGCCGTTTTTTGGACCACCCTGTACACACCTTTTTAGGTGTTGGACCGTCAGACGGTTCTTGTTTTTTCTTGTCTTGTTTCTATGGTCATAGTTTAATTGACGTGTGTCTTGATACGTAGTCTATATATTGCCTATGAACTTTTAAAATTTGTATAGTTTATTTCTATTACTGTATACTGTATACCCTGTGCATGCTTGCATTTTGACAAGTTATAGTAATAAAGGAATATGAATGAGTGAATAATTTATCTTTCATTGTGCTCACCATTTCCTTAGAAGACTATTAATTAGAACTGTCAATTTAACACATTAATTAGTTAATTACGGTAAATAAATAATTATTCCGATGACAGGCTAATTGATTTTCTATGACTTCAGTTATTGTTAATTATACGTTTTAAAATGTGTTTCTAAACTTTCTATATTCTACACGCCGGCCCCCCAAACATCATGAGGCTCGGGGTAACTTACCCCCTACTCTCTCTCTCGATTGACCTGGGTGCATTAATAACACGTTAATTAATGTGCTAAAAAAATTAGCGCAGTGCGTAATGCATTTAAAAAATTAACGCTTTGACAGCTCTACTATTAATCTTCATCATTATCACTGTCACTGTCAGTCAGGTGAGTTGTAGCTGGTTTAAGCCCAAATTCCATTACGCCGACTTTCATCGAAACTTTCCCGCAGGGAAAGTCACGGACATAAATCAGGAAAGTTGTGGACACAAACCATCTCGACACGTCGAGATGTTTGCAACAAAGTTCGTGACAAGTTTGCAACAAATCCGTTTGTGTCATTTTAATGGAATTTAGTCTTTTACAATGCATGGAGAAAGTCTGCAACAAAGTCTGCGGATGCGCAGACTTTGTCACGGATACAAATCATGAAAGTTCGCAACACAAATCATGAAAGTCTGCGACATGATTTGTGTCATCGACTTTCATGATTTGTGTCCGCAACCAAGTTCGCGGACTTCGTCGCAATGTCGGCATAACGGAATTTGGGTTTTGGTAGCAGTCATGATGCATGGTTTTAGTGGATTGCGCTGTAGGGTCGGAAGCCGCGGAGTGTGGAAGACTTGGATAAGATGGACATCATTGCTGATAGTCCGTCGTCTCTGAGTAATGAAAGAGCTGCGGAATCTCTCCAGGTGGGTTGGATATTTCGGCTCATTTTTACCGTAATTAATGTATGCTAGTGAATTCTTTACAACTTAATAGTAATATTTTTATGATGATGGTGATAGTAGTAGCAAAAGTAGCAGTATTTGTCGTTGTAGTAGTAGTCATAGTTATTGTTGTAGTTGTAGTCATTGTTGTAGTCATAGCAGTACCCGAATACTTTTATGGCACTGAAAAATGAGAGTCATTAAGTGTCGAATAATAGTGACAGTACTGTGTTGTAGTATTGGTAGTGTTAATGTTATTGGTATAAGTTGCAGCAGCAGCAGTTTTAACAAAATACTAATTTTGGACAGCTATGTGGTGATGGATTATAGTGAACCCAAAATTTAGAAAAAGTTCTACAGACAATGACAATACAATGACATTAAGTTTATTTTGCACACTTGCAGCTATAAGAATTGAGGCTAAATTTTAGCGAGATCCATTGATGGGTTTTTGAGGGAGAGGCATTTGAATTTCAGCTTGGCGAATCAACAGTTGTGGATTAAGACACCCCCAATTGGACCTACAGTGCCGGGTGACCTCACATTGGGCCCTGCCTCAGATTTTAGTTATAGTTTTGTTTTGTGCAGATTTGTTGTCGTTGCTGATTGTTTGATTTGTTTACCTGTGTTTGTACTGTAGATAACAGCTTCGCCAGACATAATACCTCTGCTTGTATTTATCAACCCCAAGAGTGGAGGCAAACAGGGCGCCAGGTAACTGGGCAGTTTTTGTTATCGAAGAATATATGATGCATGCTACTTGAACACAGTCAATGGTAACCATGATAACAAATTATTCTTTGATTCTATCACCAGTTAACTGCTGTCAAGATACGTCATGGTAATCGTTAGCAAAGTTTTTAAGTTTTCAACACCAAGGTTATTTGTCGTTGAGACTTCTTGCTATTGCATTGATGAAGGCGTGGACACACACAGTAGATGGCAGGACATCATGAAACATCATGCCTGACGATGGCAGTTAGACAAAGCAAGAACTGCAGAAAGTATCAGTACAATCAACGTCAGAATAAACTAGTTAGACGTTAAAATGGTTGTCTATAGCTCTTACTGGTAACCTGCCTCAGAGCTACAGAACATCACCCATCATAAGGGATCACGCAGTTTTTTAGTATACCTGCCACCTGATACAGGTGAATGCGCTCATTTTCACCCCAGCCAAACAGGCTGGTACTTGATTTACTACCCCTGGAGGGATGGAAGGCTGAGTTGACCTTGGTGTTGGTTGGTCTTATACCACAATTGTTTAGCTATCCACAGACAGGTCACCCATCCAAGTAGTAACCACTTGATAGCAACCCAACCAAAAGTCACACCCATGATTTTTTGACCATAAGTCCATTGTCCTAACTGTCATGTAATTTGTCTGTGTGTCACACGGTGAAAGCTGACGTGCGCCTATGTGTGACTGTTACATACAGGTTAATACGCAAGTTCCAGTATCTGTTGAACCCTCGGCAAGTCTTTGATCTCGTTGCTGACAATGGCTTCATGTCTGGGTTAGTTATCATTTGTGGTACTGATAGGTTTTGTTCTTAGTACGTGTGACTGGTGTCCAGGAGCTTAGTGTTGATATAATGGTAAAATCCTGGTAGATGGAAGTAGAAATCTGGGGCAGGGCCAAATGTGATGTCGCCTAGCGCCATAAGTCCATTTGTATTGGTCCACAGCTGCTGATTCTTCAAGCCGTCAATTGTAAATGTCTAAAACCTCTCAGCAGATCACACTGAAATTTTGCCACAAATCTTTTCACGTAATTGTCGTCCTTCTCCCTTGTTTTCATTTTAGTAAAAATTAACGCAGTGCGTTATTGCATTTAAAAAATTAATTTTAGTAAGCCTGTAGTGTCGGATGCACACACAGTCACACGCACACATTACAGAGGATGTCATCGAACCCTCTTGCTTGTTCGAGAAGTTATTCTGATAGAACGAGTGCTAATAATTTTTTTTGCAGATCATTTAACCTGCCTACTTAGGCCCTGCCAGTAAGATTATATGCCTGCTGTGAGCGTTTTACTGTTAAGTAGCTTCATGTACACGCTGTACTGAATTGGTCGTTATTGTGCACCGTGTAGGCTTCAGTTTTTCCGTGGACTGCCGCATTTCCGCATTCTCTGCTGTGGCGGTGATGGAACTGTCGGTTGGCTGCTTGATTCTGTCGGTGAGTTCTGCTGATGATGCTTTCAAATGGCCAATTTACATAATACCAGAAACCAATGTTTGATTCTTTAACCATCCTCAGTTCTTCTTTTTGACATCTACACTCATGTCAACTTATTTGCGGCTGAAAACTAAAACATTATGTTTTTATTTAGCGCTGTTTTTAGTCCATAGTTTTAACGTTTATTGGCAGTTTCCTAGTTGAATCTGGCATTGATCTTTTCTGTTATTTTGCACATCTACATTGACTTAAGTTTGGCTCGATCAATTGTTTGACTGATTGACTGATATCAAGTGGAAACAGCTGTACTTCCGTCAACATCTGTTGCAAAACAGCAAGTAGCCGGGTAGAAAGTTGCAATTTTATAACAGAATTCTGACAGATTTCCGACAGGCAGTTGCAAATTTTTTACAGAGGAGATTATGGGTGTTTGGAATTCCGAATTTGCTCCTAAATGTTTTCAAAGTGGTGTTTTCAGCTGCAAATTTTGCACTTTTGGACGATAGTTTTTCTGACAGTTAAGATTTTCGAACAATGTTTTAATGGTGAAAAATTAAAAATTTAGGCTGGGCATTTGCCCCCTTCCCTCATGCCATGTCACCACTGTGTGAATAAGTAAATGATGTTAAGGGGTGTACAGAGAATGTAACTGAACTGAACTGAACTGACATGGTTTAGTTTTTGATGAACTGGCCAATGGGCAAGCAGTAATACATTGCAGTAGACAAGGTCTAACGTCGTCAGTGACTATGTGTCTATACGCATGTATGCGTCAATCAATAACCAATTGGCTTGCAGTTCGTCAAAAACTAAGCAGTGTCAGTACAGTACAGTTCAGTTACGTCGCTTTGTATGTGCCTTAAATGTTACCATGCTGATTTGTGGTTGGTTTCGGTGTAGACAAGCTGACATGGATCGATAGACCGGCAGTTGCCGTGCTGCCACTGGGCACAGGCAATGACCTCGCTCGATGTCTGCACTGGGGCGGGGGTGAGTCACAGTTGTTCACACATCTCTCTTAGTTTTTATTGTGAGATTGCTTTAGCGCAATTAACTTCGAATATGATAGACGCATGCTGTGGAGGAATGGGTAGCTAATGGCAGAATTTGACTATAGCTTTTATTTCTCTGTAGCTTGGTCTGTCTGCCTGTCATTTGTTGCATTTGTGAAATTACGCCAGATGAAGTCGTAGAAAATCAGCACCGAACCCTTTGTTTGAAAATGCGCTTCAGCGCATCTATTTTTGCATAGACCTACTGTGTAACTGTGTTGAGTCATTTTTGTTCTTAGTGATTTTGGCATATCTGTATTCTATATTATAACGTAGGCCCCTATGCACGACATTACTCAACTCCGAGGATTAGTGCATCATCGTGAATGAGAAAGAAGAAAAAAGAAAGTATTAATTAAGATTATGGTTACGAAATCGTTTGATTATTTTACTTGGTCAGTTCAATTCTTTTAACACTCTGCTAAGGAAAAAAGACACGTAGGCATATGTCCTAGGGCGTCCACGTGATAAATTTTCTTGATTGGTGGAGGGGGCTCGACGACCGCCTCGTCCGTTGTGTTTGGTTAAATACAATACTGCTGCCTACTAATGCGGTCAAATTTCATATTATAATTGGCCATCTTTGACTGCTTTATCGTCTTTATGGGGGCTCTGCCCTGCTAGAGAAATGAGTCCATAGACACCCTGTAGCTTCAACGTCGCTAGACTGATGGATCAATGCATGGGGTTCTGTGAGTGATCTTCACGCTTGTGTGGGGTTCCGCTGCAGCAAAAAGGTTGAAAAACACTGGCCTAGTGACATATTGTGTTAGATGGGCGCTTTTCACTTCCTCCTTAATTTACTTTGCCTAGAGCTATTACGCCTGCTTAGCACTGAGGTCGTATTATTTCGGCCCAGTGCACATCTCCGATGTTACCAAAGGTTACAGTGAATGGCTGTGAAGTCTTAGATGGCCGTAAAACTGAAATCGGCATTGAAGCCATTACGTGAGCACTGGTAACATGCAGTTTATCCGCTTTGTCAAATAGTTGCTCTGTCATCCGGCTTTATAATCTTTTGGGTTCTCGATCTTTAATCTTTGCATTGCATTGTGGGTAGGTTACGAGGGTGAGAGCCTGGAGAAGGTGGTACAGATGATCAGTGAGAGTAACATGGTGCTGATGGACCGATGGCAGATTGAATTCAGTCCGGGTGAGCCAAAACAGAATCACTTAATACAATCTGTGTACTGTATTGTGAGAATATTTTTGCACCAAATTTTTCTCAGTCATTCGGTAAACCAGATAATTATGCCTACATCACAAAGACATTACAACAAAGGTGTTATTGGGCACTCGATTAGTTTAGTAATAAAATCATCCTTATGCACAGCTTGTGCAGTTAGAAAATTTGTTTCTGAAGTTGTGTTTCCGTCAACTTGGCATATGTCAAGTAAATGCAAAACAAGCCAGTGCCCCTTTGCACAGGTTTGTACTAAGCACATGAGCAATTTGGTACATAAATATTTTTATGTTTCTGAGATATCATGATTTTCATGTTGGGGTATTTTTTGTTTCACATTGTAGACCTTGCGAGTGACCTGATGTCATCTGATAGTCCAGTGGCTGAGCGTGCAGCTGATCCTCCACCGTGCAACATTGTCAACAATTACTTTTCCATCGGCGTTGATGCGTCCATCGCACACCGATTCCATGTCATGCGAGAAAAACATCCCGAGAAGTTTAATAGCAGGTACAAGTTAGAGGAGCTGGTAGTGATTAGGAAAATTTTGCAGTTAACTTTTTCACAATTGAAGATTTATTGATTTTTACAAAAACTAACAGTGGTTACTGTGCAAGAAAAATGCATGTTTTTTATCATCTTTTGTCAGAGGCTTGTCATTGTCCCATTATTGACTTTGATAAAAAAAAATTCAGAATTAAAATTTAAGAATCAATATTTTATTAATCACAGAAAATTTTTGACGGTTAACCCTGTGATTAGTCTTTAATTTTTGCAGCTGATGCATTGTAGTAAATTTAACTTAAAGATAATGAAAAATTCTCTTGATAGAGAAGTATTTAACCTAGATGAAAAGTCTTTATGTGAAGGATTAATTTTTGAAGGAATAATTGATGTAAGTAGTAGAATACTCAGATAAATTATTCCCAATATAGTGAACTTTGTGAAGTAATTTGGTATCGGTGATTACACATTTTCTGTGCTGGTAGTACAGTTTTTTATCAAAAGAAAATTTAAAAATTTATTTTAAAATTAGTATTTAAAGTTTATTACAGAATTAGTATTGTCAATGTAAGTATTTTTTAAAAATTTTAATCTCTGTCAGGATGCATTTCTGTTTGTCTGTTAGAATGAAGAACAAGTTGTGGTATTTTGAGTTTGCAACGAGTGAGTCTCTTCGTGCTTCATGCAAGAACCTTCACGAAAACATCGACATCTTGGTACAACAGCCACACCGTCAAATATAGTCAACTTTAGAATAATTGAATATATATTTTAGGATGCATTTTGGATATGAGATGAATTTCAAGTTTACCACTGACATGGATAATGGAATTCCTTGGTGCCTGATCATCGAAAACATGGATAGCGGTCAACGACTTTTAATAGTTTTGAAGACTGGTTAATGTTTAATGCAATTACATCTGTAGCATATGATTGATTTGCTACGGTCGTTCACTTTGTTGTTAAGTGTTGTTTGTTGGAGTTATGCAAATTTACAGCAACAGAAAGGTTTACTTGTGTAACACCATATTGGTAACGGAGATATTTTGCATGTATTGTTATCGATATTCAACAATTAATAACTCTGCTAAGAAATAATATTTTTTAACTAAATTTTGTGATCGCATCTGCACTTTATTGCGGATTAAGCGTATGAAATTTTATCCAGATTCATTCAGATTTAAACACTTCTGTTGTACAATATCTAGCTGGGTTACTTTTTTCTGGACATAGTGTAGTGCGCTGTGGTATCATTAGCTCATGCTGATCAACTTTATGCACAATTGCAACACTTCAGACGTTGCACTGTAAGACAGATAGGTGCCAGAAATGGGTTGTGAAAGAATGAGCTCTGTGTCTGTGCATGGTCAGTGCGATGGTTATGCATTGGATCTGGGCAGCGGTCCATCGATGGAAGGAATCGCCCTGCTGAACATTCCCAGCATGTATGGTGGCTCCAACCTGTGGGGTGAGTCAGCCGGACTCAAGAAGAGAAAGAAGGTCAGCAGCAGCGGGTCAAAGGATCATGATCGAGAATGTTCTTCCGGTAGCATGTCCTCGACCGATCTTTCCTTTACCATTCAGAGTGAGTCACTCGTACTTGTACTTCACTATAGCTAGGGGCCACTGTAGCTAACCCTAACTGTATTTAAGGCTAGTTCATTGTGGAAGACTTATGGCCGGTTTACAACTTGGTCAGCGTAGCTCATTAATATTCATAATGCTTGAGTTCATGCCGAGTGATATACCATATGATCAGCACGGTCTGGCGATGTTGTGCTGGACTCGCTTCATCATGTGCAGTCAGTAAAAGCAGACAAGCACATCGGTTATGTGATCCTCTTGAACCACATCATCGATGCACTTTTCTGCCTCTATTGGCCACGCATGCTGGAACGAGTCTGGTACAACATCTCCATTCTGGTCTACAAAGTCTTGCATGGACTCACGCCGCAATACCTTGGTTCGCTCAACTACATCGTCGCCGACTTGACTGGCTGTCAACCTCTATGTGTGCCTTTGGTCAAGTTTCATCACTAACCAGCTGGGCTTACCTTGTTGTCAGCGCATGACATGAAACGATTTGTCAGATCACATGACATCTGCCGAGTCGTTATCCAGCTTCTGTCAGCGACTCAAAGCTCATCTTTTCACCAAATCATTTCCTGGACTGTACTTTAACTCCTTTCTCTAGCAGTAGTTTGTATTACTTCGGCCACTTTCAAATTTTGCATTGATTGATTCATTTGTAGAATTATTCCTTCATAGCCTGTTTTATCATCTATCTGTGCTTTTTGCTTAAACTGTTCGACCACTTTGGATGCCATTTGGCAGGCACATTTCTGTGGTCAGTGGCCCATTGTGTTAGACGGAAACGTCTCCTTTATTTGTGATGAATTCTTACGTTTGCAAAGCAACGTGATGAATGGAGAAGGCATCTCTGAGCCTGTGACTGAGTAAAGAGACATCAGTTTGAACATTTGTTGTAATTTCTAACTACGATGTTTTTTTGAGACACAGTATATATTTGGATGTGTAGATATCGGAGATCGGCTGATTGAGGTTGTTGGCCTGGAGAACACGATGCACATGGCTCAGGTGAAGAGTGGAATTCAATCCGGTCGAAGACTGGCCCAGTGTTCCAGCGTCGTCGTCAGGTAACTACTACACATACAACAACAACAACAACAAATGCTACTACTACTACTACTACTACTGTTACTGTGTTACGTATTTTTGTTTGTCATTTAGCTGTTCAAATATGCCATAGTGTGGGTCTTTTCTGTTCGTCCATCTGTTTGCTGATTAGATTATGAGGGTGAGTGTCTCGTACGGCTCTCAAGTTGAAAATGAAATCGTGTAGAGAAAGCCAAAATTGATATTAACGTTTCCCAGGCCATGTGTAAGTGGTGTGTGCCATTTTTCACTTTTTACAGTCAGAGGCCAGGATTAATGCTTGGCTTGTGCAGCTGTAGGTGGACAGCTGCACAACTCATGTCAGCACTGTGTCGACATATTTTTTTTTTTAGTTTTGACTGACTGATTGTCAGTTATTGATCAGTTTAATTGAAATTGTCAGTCATTCAGTTGCTAGGTTTGTTGTACAATGTTCATTGGTTGTTTTTTCAGCTTCATTGACCCAGTAATTGGTTCTTTTACTTGTGCAACGATTTACTATCATTCAAGGTTCTGGTGTAGTTTTAAGAAGTCAGCATGAAGTGGCTGATATTGTTATATTTTATGATTGATTTTGTATTAATTCTGGTATGTAGAACGCGACGGACGTTTCCAATGCAGATTGACGGTGAGCCTTGGATGCAAGCACCTTGCACTGTAAGTTTTTTCTTTCCATAATATTGTAATGATAATAGTAATAATAATAATGACAATAATAGTGACAATGTAATTGTCATCAGTAATGTATAATACATGCAGTAAAAGTGATACTTTAAAATGGTAGATTCTGGGTGCATGCCATTGAATGTCTGCTGTTGTGCCTTAGTTAAGTTGTATATTTTTACCTCCGCCAAGGAGGTAATGTTTTTGCTGGTTTTTGTTTGTCTGTTTGTCTGTCTGTTAGCAAGATAACTCAAAAAGTTATGGACGGATCTTTCTGAAATTTTGAGGGTATGTCGGGCATGGCATAAGCTACAAGCGGTTCATTTTTGGGGGTGATCTGGCAGGAATCCTGGATTCTGGATCACTTTGAAATTTTCGTTACCATTGCGTTAAAGGGGGCATAAGGGAACTGCTGGCAAAGCGAATATGGTGACGTCACCTGGCGAACGACATTGCCTTGGTGGAGGTTCCTACGGGCTATGACTGCTTTCTAGTTTTAATCTACTATTATTGTAATAATTTTATAACAGCAGCAGCAACAATATCATATTGATCATATTTGTCATCAGAAGAGTTAGCTTTAACTTTGTTGTTCGAAGTTTGACATTTGTGACTTAATTTGTATAATTTTTTTTTTGTTTTTGTTAGCAAGTCAAATGTAGTGAAGTTTTTTTTTGAATTGCTGCGAATACATGGGCAGCTAGTCAGTTTTGACACTTGTTGCATAAGACTGGAAAGACTCTTTACAATCAGCACGTCAGTAAAAAGTACATTTTTTATGTGCCCATATGCATTGTGATGTCATCATAATTTATGCAAAAATAGTGTCAATGTTTGCATTATTGCCATCACTTTTGTTTTCAAGTTTCCAAACTTCTGAATGCCTTTTGCACTGATTTTACCCTACAGTGCGTTAAAAAGTAGGCAGGGCAGGAAGTTGTAATTTTCGACACACACTGCAAATTTCGAACACAGGAGTTTTATATGAGTGAGCTATTAAAATTTTGATTTTGCCTAAAAATTGGGGTTTTTAGCATTTTTGAACAATGAATTTTGGATAAGAAGAAGATTTTCTGACAGTTTTGCCGGCAGCTTAAAATTTAGATAATGGGGGGGCAATTGTTCCTCTGCTTTTCGACCACGACGTCACTGGTCCTATTTCGATATGATAGAAGACTGAGTTGTGTGTGGCTGCAGATATCGGTGACGCACAAGAACCAGGTTCCAATGTTGATGGCACGAAGTTCATCACGCAAGTCTTCACTCTTTGCCTTCCTGCGCAGGTCATAGGCCGGTCCACCACATCTCTACTGCTACTGTATAGCCTTTTACATCAGCCAAGAACAAGTGGACTTTGAAACTCGGAATGTCGAATATGCGTTATGCACATAACATATTTTACTAGATGTGTTTTTTGCCGGTGTAAGTGTTCAGTCGTTCTGGTAATGGTCAGTTGCTGCTAATACAATGCTACTAGTACTTCTGATAACACTACTTCTATCACACCTATGACTACTGGTTTCAGTTCATAAAGGTTTAGCCCACCAATTTTTCAGAGTTGCTTGAGGTTAAGTTGGGTCCTCAGTATTGATTTGTCAAAAGTGAATTTTATTGGTCGGAAACTATTTCCAGTATTAAAAATCTAAAGGTATATATAGGTCTTTACGGAAACCTATCTCAGAGCTACTTAGCATCACCTGCCATATAGGATTTCACAGTGATACACACGTGAGTGCAGCCTTGCGGGCCGGTTCTTGATTTACCTATCTTATAGGGATGAAAGTTGGAGTTAATCTTGGTGTTGGTTATATACCAAGAAGGTTTACCGGTCTGCAGACAGTCATGATACAGGTAATAACCACTTGATAGCAACCCAATCTTGGGACTTAGAATTGTGCTTGTTTTGCTCAGCGATGTGTGGCAGCTTCATACAACAATAATATTGGTCTCTCTGCTATGTGTCTTGTGGTGATGGTGAATGATGATGTTGTCTAGAGCTGCACTGAATCATGATTTTATCATTCAACTGAACACCAATATTTTGCTCTTTCAGCTAGTTGAATACAAATACAGACTGTTAATACAATGTCAGCAGCTGATCTGACAATATAAATGCAATAATAATGGTTTTAATGATAACTGTTAGGTTCACATTACTAAACAGTATTATCATCCTTATCTTCATCTTTCAAGTGAAGTGCAGATTTTTGGGAGAAATATTGTATTGTAAACCAAAAAAATTGAACAGATCACTGCACAAGTCAGTTTTTTATTGTTTCTACTATGAGAGCAAATGAGCACCACCACGACTTTTGTTTACAGCTTTGTAAATATTATATGCACAATTTTTTTGCAATTTTTGTATCGGATCTGTTTGAATATTTGTTGGAGTGTGAATATTCGAATATTCGAATTAGAGCCACTGTATTTTGCAGACTGTGAATTTATGGATAGAATTTATTTGATGCAGCTGTAATATTCTTATGATTGGTGTTTTCATTTGCTTTGTGTACTTCCTTAGACATGCTACTGTGTAACACATGTCATGTGTATTACCACATCTGTGCGGACTGTGGACATAGGTCGTACGTAAATAGTTTTTGTTGCTGCATATGACTATTGTAATAACTGAGTGAAACATGACGTTAAAGTGGGGTCGAGTTTTTGCTGTTTTTCTCTTGCTTACACTGTGCGCTCAACAATGTTTTTTTGTCCGGAAACTTGTTTATTGTTTTCATCGGCAGTGCCACTTTTATATTTGTGCTCCAGGTCTGGCTACCTGGGACTTTACGTAGCCTAGTACGTGTTGTGCTTTTTGTCAGTGGTTCTCAGAATGTGGCCAAAGAGCAGCTGGCTGCCGGTGGCCGGGCCAGTGGCTGTTGTTATGTATTTACTTGTCATTTAATTATGAATCACTGTTGAAACTTTGCCCTCAGTAACCAGCATGATATTGGTTTCTGTCTCTGTCCTTGAACATGAAGTCTCATTGAAAGCTGGAAGTCTGTTTGGAAGTGATGTGAGATCTTCTCCACTGAGAATAGTGCTGCCACCTGACGAATGCTTTATACAATGGCCTCAAGCTACAGCTATATCCACTAAAAACTTCCTGCATTCAGATCGAGTTTCAGCATACTCAAGATGTATGAAGATGGCGGAAGTGGTTCATTTGAATCATTTCAATGAGTAGTGTTCAATCATGTTTTACAGTAATTGTGAACCATCATCTCACATCATCTCTCTTTTTTATTCACTTGTGTTTGGGGTGCTGCAGGACCCAGACCCTAGCCCTGTTTCTGCACTAATATTACTAAATAACCATCTATTGAAATGAACCTTTTCCACAATCTTTACTATAGTCCAAAGTGCCTGAACCTGAATCCGGATATTGGACCAGATCATTGCTGAAATCTGACTGATTGTCGTTAGGCCACTGTCCACTGCTGTATGTCTCATAATCGTAATTCTTAAGGAATACCTGGAAACGATCCAGAATACCCAAAAGAATCTGCATCGTCACCAAAATCTGATCACTTCATCCATGGGGCTGTGCCTAACGCCTGCAGAACTTTTGCCAATAACCGTTCGGGAATTTTTGAGTAATTCCGCTGGTGAACAAACAGGCTGACAACCCCCAAACTTTGATGGAGGTAATCAGTCCTCACTGATGCCTGTACTGATGATGTATCGTATTGGTTGCTGAGCGGCAGAGTGGTATCTTTTCGTCTGATAGTGATAGTGAGATCTCGCCTTTGCTCGTCTGTTGATATCGTTATCGTTGCCTTCGTCATCCAACCCGTTAGTTCTTCAGCTGCTTCAGTGTAACGTAATGTACTTTCATTGCTTCAGATATGACGAAGATTGTGAGGCATTATCGTTTGTGTGTCTGTGTGTATAAGTGTACTTTGCACTCTGCCCATTAACCCACTTCATTACAGTACAGCTTACACGGTAGTCCCCTAACTTGCATAACTTGATCAAATATTATCAGTTTTTTTCTCAAATTTTAAAAATTTTTGGTTAATCTGAAATGCATCGATAACACATCGTCAGATGTAGTCGGCTTTAGAGTATAAGTTTACTGAAGATTACTTATTCTGAAGTTTGCTGTATTTTACATGGTAGTGTAGTGATGCACGTGTTGTGCAGTGCTACTTTCAGTGATCACTTGCAATGACACATCCATTTTTATCTGTTTGTGCTTCATTTAGTATGAAAATCATTCAAATGTGCCCACAGAGTTATAAGCTGAATTGTTCTCAATTAATAATTGTGTAGGCCTATAGATAGCACTGGGTTTATTTTTTTCGCTAGGGCTGTAAGTAATCTGTCAGGCACGTAACTTTGATCAGATAGTTGGGTATAGATAGCTTGACCAGATTTGCTTTTATTCATGCCGGACTAGCACAAAAGTAGCCTGGTATTTTCATAACTTGCAGTATTTTTATCATCTAATTTCGTTTGGGAGGTCAGTATAAAGAATGTCAGTGCCTCGAAGGAACAGTGTTTATTTCTCATTTGTTGTTATTTCTCTTTTAGTCACCGTTCAATGAATATTATTAAGGCTGTTCTTACAGCTGAAATGTGGTGCCGGTTTAGCTTTTGGCTTGGGTTGTTGTTTGTTTTTTTCTTAGTGATTGCTAAGTTGTTTGTCTGAAGTTTGGTCTGTTCGTTTTAAGTTTGATTGTTGGTACTTGTAGTCGTCTACAATTTGATGTTATTGTGCGCCGTGCGGCCGTCCTCACGTGCCTTTACTGCGGGTCTAGCTCATCTGTTTGTCCACTGTCTGTCCCTCCCCTGTCCTCCAATAGACAGCATTCTGAAATTAGTGACTGTCTGGAGGAAAACAGGGAAGATTATTAGAACTGCCATTATTGTTAATTAAATATGCACGCGTATAATGCAGTTATTACAATTTCAGGTTTAGCTCGTTTTTGTGCCTTGTGTTTTTGTAAAGGTTTAACTTACCGTTCCATTACTATGTGTTTGTGTGCATTCTGCCTGGAAAGGCCGTCCCCGAAATGACCTATACTGTGTCGGGCAGGACGTTAAACCCTACTCACTCACTCACCCCATCTGTCTGTCCGTCCAGGTTTGTCCATTACGGGCAGTGCGGACGTTTTCCAGGAAAAGGCTAACCGTGCTTTCATTTTTGAGTTCAAAGTGTCAATGATTATCAAGGTCACCAGATTTCAGTCTTCAAGAAAATGACGAATATCTGGCGTAAACGGGGCTTGACTTAATTTATCGCGACGTCAGCCAACGTAAAAGTGGACTTTCAGTTGAAATTTAAGAAAACATGTTAGTGTTGTATGTGCATAGCCAGGCGGACGGCCGCCTATCGTGCTTGTTTCATTGATTATTGACCGGTACATTAAACCAAATATCTAGTATATTTGGTTAAACTCTGCTCATCTCTCTCACTTATTTCCGTAACTAACGGACCTCACAATTATTATTTTATTCTGCTTTGGTACGTCACTTTCATCGTTACTGTTTGTTTCATAGTGCCATATTTTTGCATGTTTTGCAGACTAATGATACGTGCTGTTATTAATTCTTTACTAGAATATATGACATTGTAAACACGACTGGTTGCGGGACAACTTGGTTATACAGTTGGCAGTCTGATGGACATATAATATACACGATGTGTTTGAGTTTTAACTATTTTTTGGTTACTGGTATTTATCTGTCAGGAGCACCAATAAAAACAGTTCCATAGGAAAAGTTGAGTTTGAGCACGACGTTGCAGATGTAGGTTTGAACTGCTGACAAAAGTTTGGTTCGTTTTTCGTGAATGCTCGGGGCGCAAATGCATGTTTACTTTAAGAATTAGCCTTCAAGTTTGAACTACTGCATGCGTCTACTAAACAATAGACCCTAGCGTATCATATGTTTTATGTTCCTACTGAAATTTGCTGGCAGAATATATTATGTGAATAGTCATATATAAATTGCTCATTTTTGGCTACTGACATTGCTGATATACAGTTTTTTTGGGGGGAGGGTATTATTTTTATTGGCTCACCCTGTATAGGCCTAATTGTTGTCGTGCCGCGTGCAACGGTTTCAGCCCCGTTCTGCTGTTGCAGTAGCGGCATCTGCCGCGTGTTAAGATGATTAGAAAATGTCTCAGGGGCTGAGGTATGACCCGCAAAATTTTTGGTTGGATGCACCTATAAGTATTCGGTTTGGAGAATTGGTTTGTATGGTATTGTTGCATTATGGTGACTGTAAAATTGGGATAACGGAATTTTTGTCAAAAATGAGTTTTTTATTAGCCTACGCCACTATCAGAATTCCTTTTACTTCCACGTATGGCATGCTAATGATCTATGGCCTAAAATGTCGTAATGTTTTAGGGGGTTGTACAGATGCACTCCATGCAGAGTATTGGGTAGGCCAGATGCAGTGCTTTGATACGTGAACTGTCATTAAAATTTGTTTTATCTAATATTTTTGGTGTAGCGCCCTCTAGCTGAAAATGAGATTATTTTATCTCATAAGCGTTCATCTATGACAGTTTCTTGAACGATTTCTTTGTTTTGATGATCCAGAATACGTTAATGAATGTGTGTGTAAATGGGTAAATGTAAATATTTGCCGCTGACGTGATTTTGGCAATATATTTCTTCCAAACTTCGTTGTCGGAACTTGTTTGGTAGCATTTTTGTGCCATATAGTAGGCCTATTTTTTGTGGTTTTTCAGCTTTAGGCTAGCCGAAAGTGCCAATCTGTGTGTGTTTAACCCTTAAACGGTAGCAGTGGCGGATCCAAGGGGGGGGGTGGCATCCGCTCTATTGACTGGATGCATTTTAAAACATGTGAAAATTTTGCACGAAAAATGCATTATTTTCGCACAATATGCGGAGGGGACACAGCCCCTTGCCCTTCCGCCCTTCTATTCCAAATTTCTGGATCCGCCACTGGAGGGTAGTGCCAAAAACTGTCCGTTATTGTTGTTATTTTATGATTATAGGCGTTTGTGGTCGTACAGCTGCCTCGTCGAAGCAGGAGAATAATTGTTTGCAAAACTACAAATTTTAGGCCCATGGCTATACATTCGCACGTTATTTATTGACATTTTTTACCAAAACTGATAGCCGTCGCAAAACTCTAACAGGCACTGTGCCACACGTTCGTCGCAGGATCGAGTACACCAAAATTTTAGAATATTTTTGTCGGGATAGTGCCTCTAACCTTTATCTAGCATCATCGTCAGTTTCTGGTAGCCACTTGGAGAGAAACGTTAATGCGTACAAATTGAATGAGTGCGTAATATGAGCATTGATTTATTATGTTTGTCGGAAATACTGTTCACCGGCACGGACTGAAAGTTATGAAGCGGTAACGTTAACGATCATTGATCCCTTTGATTCTTGGGCCTATTGTGAACTTGACGCTGTACGATTCTTTAATAGGCATATTTGTGCATACATCACCGCCGATGCTTTGATTTGGTTGTACTGCATATTGCATAAAACGTAGGATGGAGTACTGGTATTTATTTTGCAATATCTTAATAGCAGTAGGTCTATCTATGTGCGATTTAGTTTAGGCACGTAGTAACGCCCCAATCCAAACCCGAGTTTTATGAGCGTTTCTTTATTTTATTTTCAGTCCTTTGCATTTTGTGTTGTTATTTTTCGAATAAATTTGAACCAGACGACACATATTTTCAAGCGTCTTTTTATCCAATCAGCTTTATTTTTTACAGGCCCGAGCCGCGGTTTTCCGTTTAATGAAGCGAAGATTTTTGAAAGCAGACAATCATTCTGGCCGGCGTCAGGCAGACAAATACAAATATAATTTTTGTGTCTACAGGCCCTAAAATTTATTCTTTGAACTATAGTTGGCGTAACATAAATAACGTTGTAATGTTTTGTGAAGATTTGACTCCAATTACTCTATTAGTTTAATATGGTAGACTGCTGTTGACTTTGAGCGCTTTTTATGTAGGCCTACTTCGTCGAAGCTACTATGCCTATTTTATGCATTGCTTACCTGTGAATGCGGAGACTGTCGATCGCAGGACCCAGGCAGGGTATGTACCCTGGACCCTTGCTCGGTTTTCAGTGAGATGCACATTCAAGAGTCTAAACGAGATCTCCGGTTGTCGACGGGGCGTCCACTCCATTACAATAATGTTGACGAAATGCACGTCGCGAACGATTGTACGGCAGTCTACACGTAGGCCTATATATTGTACTTTTGTTTCGCGATGGTGTTCAAATCTCGCATAATAATTTTAGAAGAAAATAAATAGGGGTCTGCTTATTCGATGTAAACTTACAGAAGGGTAATGACATTAAGTTAGATTATCCTACGTAAAATATCACAGATAGTTAGCTAGGGCAGTAGAAATATTGTGGTTAGCGAAATTAATTGGTTGTTCGCTCAGTGGCGTAGCCAGAAATTTCAACTGGGAGGG
>Ga0056128_1000157_pt1 | contig 47293 bp, 31 predicted proteins | sample WorMetLIZISLAND2_FD_71113 | JGI IMG/M metagenome (GOLD analysis project Ga0056128, IMG submission 71113) | Marine gutless worms symbiont microbial communities from Max Planck institute for Marine Microbiology, Germany - Olavius geniculatus... ... | reverse complement strand
GTTTGATTTTTATAAGTGGAACTTTTTAAGTCCTATCACCAGGATTCATAATCGATTTGTTATTCTGTATAAAATCAATCGGCATATTGTCAGTGATTTTAATAATAAGTACGGTGTTGCTAGTTCTCGTGAACGTATAAAATGTGTTGTGCATGAACACTTTCATCATCATTTTCTGTCTGCTTGTTGACTGTTAGGCCTAGTGTTAGTATTGCTGTGTTTGTGTGTGTGTGCTTCTGCGTGTGCTTTTATGTGTTTTTTTGTTCTGCTTTTTATGTTCTGCCTTTGTGGTGAATAAACGTGATTAATGCAAAACGTAACAATAGGCCTATAACACACCTATCACGCAGCGGGTAGACGATGTGTCGCAGGACACGATACTCGGCCGCAATGCGCGCCTTGCTGGAGTAGCGCTCTAGGACGCGGTGTTGTAGGAACCCAGCGTCCGTGGACCGGCTGCAGTCCGGGTCACAGTCAGCGTAGTTGACGTAGAGTGCACCGAGTTGAACGTCGACGAACTTTGTGCAGACGTTCACGATGTCCTGTCATCCAAACATGGGCGTGTGTTATCTGTAATTAAAGTGATCGACCTATAGCTTGTTGCATAAACCTTAAGTTACCCAGAAGGCACAGGGATCATTCTGTGGCAAACTCAAAAAATGGAGACGTGATTCAAGTGAGATGCGTAGAATGTCCTAGTGCGTGGAATCAAGGGGCTGAGCTTCGGTGGATCTTGCAACGAGTCAACGTTAGACAAAAGCTGCAAAGCACTTTACGAGCAGTCACTGGATAGTGACTGGTTTTGCTATCATTTTGTGCTGTATAGAAGTTTGTCAGAAGCATATACCGGGTGGTCCATAAAAGCTAAAATCTTCTTTTTTATTTTATTGGGCTATTCTTATAGATGACTAAAGTAACGAAATATAAGTGCTTTCTGCTATTTGCACCGTTAGGTTTAAATACCAATTTAAATCTAGAACTTATCGTACTTAACTTTAAAAAACGGAATCATCATCGTTACTGTCAGATTGCTGCAGGATGCGCTTTGTCGAAAATGGCAGAACAGCACACTATAAAGTTCTGTTTTCTTCGGGTCAATTGTACCGAGCATATGCAGATATGTAGAAATTGTTACCGCTAGTCGGATGGGGTCGAGAAGTGGGCTGGCGATATAGACCGTGGCACCGTCTGCACGACTGAACCAGTGTCGTAACACTGACAACCACAGCGGCTGGATGTACAGCGCGCCGTCGAACAAACCTCCGCCTCTGCCCAGCACTTCTCTCAGTTGTCTCTCGACTCCTTCTGACGTCCACGGCACCTGTTGCCGATCATGCACCAGACACAGTTCTAACAGCCGGATTCGATCACTTTTCAAAGACTATGCGTCGTATCTACAAGATTCAGATAAAATTTGTGTTAAAGATCTGAGCTGTTTTATTGGATTAGTCGATTTAATATGATTAAATATTTCAGTCAGTCTGCGAACATTATGGGCCTGTGTTAGCTGTTAGGAAACCGTGTGATCTTTAAATCATTACTGTCAAAATTCAGCATTCAGCGGCAAAAATTTGTCTAAAGTATACGGCCTGTACAAACGTCGCTGTCTTCGGATGACGAAGTAGCATCAGTTAGACTGTCATTCAGTCGGTCTTGCAGCCGCTGGTCGATGCGCTGAGTGCCTCGGCTTTCCAACGTCAGATACGCTTCGGTTTCTGCACAGCAGACAACATGCACTATGTTGTAGGGTACCTGTAGATCAGGTAAACGCAACGAACGAACTGTACAAAACTGAGAACCGAACAGGCAGTGATGAACTGTAACTTGGTGCAGTATAGTGACTGGAATTGACTTTTGTTTGTCTGCTTATACACTCTGTTCAATAAAAAAGTAAACTGGACAGTGATGAACGATCAAGGAGCTTTCGAGAATTTGGAAGGCATCACAGCTTACTTGACAACAACACAGCTTAGCTACAATTATGGGCAAATTAAATTGTATAACCAGGCGTGAGTCTAAACACTGCATGGCAACTTCCATCTCCATCTCCATTTATTTAAATGGAGATAAAATAGATAAAATGAGAATGAAAAAAACAGGACGGCAAGGCACTAAACCCTCACATACAACCGCCCTACTGACAAAATAAAACTGACATTAACCTGCTACGTCATTCTGACGTGTCCGGTCGTCTGTGTTGAGCGTGGACGGGGAGTGTGCGGACACCGGGGTGGGCAAAAACACCCAGTCACGTGCGAACTTCCCGTCGACGTTCTCGAGCAGCTGGCGGAACTTGATGGTAAACCAGTCGTAGACGTACTTGCCGCTGGCAGTCAGTACGCCGCTCGTCATGTCGACGTAGAGCGTCACGTCCTCATCCTTGACGTCCAGCTGCAGCAGCTCGACCACCCGTGGTTGTCGACATCCGTCGTCGGTCGTCGTCGTGCGCTGTCGACTATAGGTGAACCTAGACGCCGGGTAGTTTAACTCATGCTGAAGCACGCTCGCCCAAAATATCGCCAACAGATACGCTCCGCCTGTTAAATATTCACACGACTCGAACTGGAGCTATTTCAAGAAGTTAAATGGGGTAAAGTGTTAAAATCATGCCTCTTGTAAAACAATAATATATTACATGTACCTTGGTATTGCACTTAATCACCGGTATAATAGGCCTACAGACATGTCCCAACAAAAAGTTGCAGTACGCCTATGTTAAATTTCTTTCACCACCTATACCGTGTGGGCCAACAAGTAGGCCAAAAGTGGCACTTTTTAACTCCGTCAATATAATGCTAACACAGATATAACTGCAAACACAGATATTTTAACTGTTTAAACAATTGTAATATTTGGTAGGTTTTATTCACAGTTTGAATGCACTTATTCTTTGGGAACACCAGTGTTTCTCTTCAGCTCTTATCGTTAGTTGCTTTTAACCATTGGGACAATTTATTCGATAAAACGGTAGTTGACATTGGCAGACGAAATGTAATGATAACGTCGGTTAATAACAAGTAATATGAGCAAAACTCATAAAACGCGCGACAGCCTTAGCAGTTCCTGGTCTATCTCCAGCCATTTCGGGCGGACGGACACCTCGACGATGACTAATACGCGCGAGTCAACAAAATTTCATACAATGCATCTGACAATGAAAAAAACTTTTAAAAACTTAAAAGGTGTTACTTTTTAGCCCACCCTGTAAGCTACCTGTTGATGACAGATTGATCGGCCGAACTGAGATGTCGTCGGTAAGATGAAGCCTCACTCTGTGCATCGTTTTCTGCTGCACGAAGTCGACAACAAACTTTTCCAACTGAGACTCGCGACGACCTGCCATTATTTTTAGCAATTAAGTCTTTTAATAATACTGTAGCTCTATATCACCAGTCTTTTTCAGCATTCTAGGCTACTGGTCGAACCGCAGACATATGCGTGCGGGCAAGTTGCCTAAACCGACGCCGTTAATGCGAACGTTGGCAGTTTGCCTCATTCACGTGCCGGTAAAATAATTAACACTTTTTTCACTGCAGCCACAGCGGAAATCAGTGCTCTGTTTCTCTGAATTGCCATCACTAATATTTCCTCAACAATGTGTTTAAATACTTTGCGTATTTCTCAATTTGGCTATACGGGCCTAACGGAGAAGCAGTCTCGTCAGTTTATCGGTTTATTACACACCGGCAGTTAGTGGTATAGTTGTAACATTCGAGCAGATGAGCACTTTGCCCAGCATCTGTTTTTTTCACCAATTATTGATATAAGTTTTTCCTAGTCGTCATAATACGAGTAATTTATTACTTCTCTAATTATGTCACAACTGTAGTCGAATTACTTTGTACTACAAAAGGTTGACGTCGTGGATCGAGCTAGGCCTATAGGTCTAGACTACGCATAGCTTGCTGTTGCTATTGACAACGACCGACGCTGCACCGCACGGCGTGCCTGTAACAAGTGCGCTACAAATCCCATAGGCCTACTCCACTACTTCGACTTGTTGTGGATTTGCTATACAACTTGCACAACTAATCGAATTAAATGGAGCTTTGGCTTGAGTGACAGTTAACTTGTACAGTGGCAGCTAAGCTACATACATCAGCTTTATTTGCTCTCTGTATGACTGCTATAAAATAAGCGAAACGACGCGTTGTGTAAACAAAAACAAGAGTAATTTGGCAAAAGGCGGAATCACTGCTCGTTTTTATTCGCCAGATGGCAATAGAACTGCCGGTTGAACACAGTTTGCAATTGGCCTTACTCTGGTAACACGCACATTGCTTTTCAGTCTTTCAGATTGACTGCAATGCACTGAGTTATTTCAAGTTTTCAACCGCAGAAAAACAAAACACTATTTAAACAGTATTTATTCAAACTGCCATAAACAAGAAACTAACACATTAATACGCACAACACAACGCTGCAGTGTCTCTGTCAAGTAGCAAATAAACACGAAACATGGCAACAGTTTAACGTCTATCAACAAACTATAACTGAACGTTAACTTTGGCCTACTGAAGACTTAAACACAACAATTTGTCAAATGCGGGAAGAAATCTGCAAAAAAACTTTTTGCCGTTAGTAGGCTTATAAGCAGGCGATTCTGTGCAAAAACGCTGAAAAAAACTACCGCACCGCAGGCCTATACACATCACTGTAGTTTGAAGCATTTTATCAAAAGTTGAAATAGTAACTTGAAATATCCACAGTAATTTGCCATCTTTACATCCAAAATAAAAAAGTTTGACCGTGTGATTGCGCATATTTTTCGTATTTAAAATCAAAATATAAAACTCAATTTTTAACTTAAATGATACGACAATAATGCACAAAACTATGCTCATCAGTACGTGTACATCATTATGTACGTTGCATAATATTGCTCGTCATATTATTGCTTTGCTTATAATCTTTTCCAAGGGAATACGCTAATTTTGCCTCGACTAACAGCACTCGCAAATTTTTAGATAAATTTCACGAAATTTACACAGAAAATTTATTGAAACAAAAAAATACCGATTCATTTGGCAATTTTGTGGTGGGATCCTTTATGACAGTTTTGTCGCAGATTTTCTGCAGAGTGTACCAGTAGCAAAATTCTGAAAATTTGTCAAGATTGACAGTTAGCGATATGAGCTTGGTGTAAGCTTACTACGTTTTGCGACACGACGTACGGCGTCAGCAATAGATTCGTCGTAAATACCGGTATTTAAACTTTAACGCCACGGCACAGTTTCATATAAATACACGTAAGCCTACAGTAAAAAATATTACACTGAACAGCCAACAAACACGTATTGCAACCGACCTCTTGCCATTTGACATTATAATTACACATAAATAAACAAACAGCGGCAATAATAAATACAACCATAGGCGTCAAGGATGACAACGAACGAATCTCGCATAAGATACATCTGCAATATTACACGTAACGTCAACAACGTAACGTTGTGCAACACTCAATGCACGTTGACTAAAAACCTTTGAATCGGTCGCTTGAGACACCTATGTGGATGCGAATGATAATTTGCCTATAATTTGTTTCCTGTGACTATCGCTGATGACAAGGCGAAGTTAAGGGTTGAGACATCGTGTACACATACGTCACGTTGGCTAAGGGTCTCGCTAACACACAATGACGCTGAGATCGAAAGGGAACGGGTACATGGTGGACACAGAAACATAAAGAATCTCACCTGGAATTAACGCAAGAAACAACCTACATGCAGTTGACGCAAAGACAAAACTACAACACAAATATTTTAAACAAGTACTGTAACAACTAATATAACAAGACACAACTGCAACGTGTAGTCACATACAGTTATCTCTTAATACCAAACGTTCCCGACTTCATTCAACGTACTACTGTTGCAGTTAACTACCAATCGGAATCGTTGACTATCATTTTGCTAAATCTACAGTCCAGAGATATAGTTAGCTATTAGATTTTACGAACAGCTGGGTTTCAAAATAATACAAGGGACAGTTACGAGGCCAAAAAGAACTCGCGTAAAATGTCAGTATCAAAAAAGTAACAAAGTAACGTCAATTAACTACAGCGAACACACTGCAGTTTAGTCTAAGACTATGGCAACAATTACAATGTAAGAGAGTTACAAAAACAGTCCAATTTTGTGCAGCCGTTCTAATAGGCCGCATTACGAGTCTTGCCCGTGCGTTCGTCTGTCTGTCTGTCGCGTACTGGTTTTTAACTCAAAGACAAAAAAGACGTACAAAAATTGGTGCAAACGTTCTACTGGGCGAAATAACAGATGTGTCAAATTTCAGTTGAAAGATCAAAGGTCAAAAATTAGAGAGGCAAGATAGCGCAACGCCAGGCAGATGGCCGAACTGAACCAACATTTTTTTCTGAAAAACGTAGATCAGCACTGTTTATATTACACAACCTTTCGCAGAGACTGGGTCAGTAGTATGGGAGAATGTTGATTGGCCGAAGACAAGCAAGGGTTTCAATCAGATGTCGACGCGACTCGACGCGCAGTACGCCTCTAGCGCGTCATCAACGCTGACGTCATCGTCGTACTCGTCGTCGTCGTCATAGTAACCGTCGTCAAGATGACAGGCCGGGGCGTCATCATGACGACAGAGCGGACAGCAGCGACCGACGTCGACGAAGCAGTAGGCGCAGTACAGAGCGCCGCACGGACACTCACGGAACTTGTCATCATCGGCGCAACCGCAGACCACACAGCGTGGTCGCACCCAGCGACGTAGGACCACCGTTGACAGCCAGCTGCGTCTGCCCGCCACTCCACAGCCGCCTTCCCGCGCCAACCTGCGCCGTCTGCCGGACAGTGCGAGTTGGCGCAGCAAACACGGCAAGCGACGACGACGACGTAGCAGTACCGCGTACAGGTGAACCGTGCGCTCTGCCTCGCGCTCGGCGTAGAAGTAGCCCGCCACAGCGACCCGTGCTCGCTGCACGTACGCCTTGAGTACCACGCTGAGGAAGAACGCGACGTAGGTGACGGCTAGCACGATTACGGCGACCAGTGACGGCGGCGTGGCGACCGGCAGACAGCCCAGAGACCTGATCTCTTCGTCCACGCCGGCTGGCTGCATCCAGTCGGGCTCGAAGCCGCGAATGAACACATCGAGCAGGTTGACGACCACACCGTCACCGGCTACCACGCTGCGGGCATCACCGGCGGAGGATCTCGGCACGGTGCCGGCCTGTACGCGAGCTGACGGACCGCGGGCGACGTCACGCCGCTGACGAGCTATGCCGAGGACCCCACCCCCGCCAGGCGGGTGGTCAGAGACGGCGGAAAGGATCCAGTGCAGGGCATGATCGAACGAACAGACTACCAGGGCGGTGGCCACACACAGCGCCAACACGCACAGGCCGGACCTGTACAGACAGTGCTCGGGCCGACACAGACGACAGCCGGTAGATGTGATGAGGTGACGCTGCTCGTGTTTCTTGAGTGGCAGCAGACGCTCGCCTGTCACCTCAGCGCGACGACGATCAAGTTGGACGAACGATGAACCGACGTAGACGTTATCGAACGAGTCAGCTCCGCATATGTACATCCTACATCACACAGTCTCAGTTGAAAAAGAAACTTTCGTCATTAAAATGGCAATTAATCAGTTAATTACGTGTGTTTAATTTAGACTGCTGACGGTTCATATGTTAATGATACTGTAGCTGCCGCTGCTGTGATTACTTATAGATCGTCGTCGTCAGCGACCAAACTGGAGATCCCACCGACCAGGACGACGTTTGGCGACCGATCTTTTGCCGTCGTCTGACCACGTGTGTGGAACAGTCTGCCGGCGTCCATTTGCGACCCGTCACTTACACTCGCTGTTTTCAGCAACAGACTCAAGACACATCTGTTTGAACAGTAGCTGCGGCGTATGTGATTCTGAACAGACGCCCTCAAATATCCTAACTAACTAACTAACTAACTAACTAACTAACTACTATTACTAAACCTGGCAGTAATTCGCTCAAGCTTTTCCTTTTAGACTAAAAAGTTCTCCGGCTCAGTCGACTGGAGCTGCAAAGTACGGCTCACGTCTAAACCAAACGTAGGCCTAATAGGACCAAGGTATATATCGGTGAAGAATGATTCCACAATCGGCGTTTCTTGAAGGTATGCCGACTGCCGAGTCCCTTGGTAGCCTTGGCCGAAAAATCTTCACTATCATCAACTTACATAATTTTACAATGCTTAAGTAAGCCTATACCAAGCCTAACTACATAGCTTTTAGCACGGGCGTACCTTGTGTAGAGGTAGGCTGCATGAAGTAAGACGGCGACAACAAGACAAGGAATGACAGCGCGCAGAATGATGATAAGGATGGGGAAAAACGAGGTCTGGTGGTCGAAGTCTGACCGTCCGTCACCCGCTGACGACGTCGAGTTGGCGTTAGCACGAGCCGCTTCGTACGGCGCGGAACGTACACGAAACCTACACACACACAAGTTTATCTATCATCATCATCAGCAGCAGCAGCAGCAGCAACATAGCAGACAATGTCCGTGGCGTTCCGTTCGGAAATCAAGTTGCGATGTCCTGCAGTTTAGTACTTAGAGCGTCCATATAGCACGAAAATTAATTGGACGTTTATTTCATAACGAGTTAACAAAACCCAGTGATTATAATGTTTATTCACGGCAATAGCATGTACATTACTTGCGGATTCAGAAGAAAAGAAAAGACGTGGATGCATTTTTATAACCACGTGAAAATTTGCGGAACCTCCAAAGATATTTCTGTTCATATTATAGCATGACCCAATATTTAGCAGTTGCTTTGATTAGCAGCCGATGCTACATTGCTACTGCCGTACTGCTTCAGGTGTAAATGGTAATGATGAAACGAACTAAAATATATGCTAAAAGATGTACAAAAAGGCTCGCATATGTAGTTGAGCTGTTTTACTGTCTACGAAAAATTATTTAAACAGACACTCATCGCGTTCAAGTCAGCCTTCCATCCCTCTGGAATAGGTAAATCAAGTACCAGTCTGTCTGGCTGGGGTCAAGACAGGGCGCCTTCACCTGTGTCGGGTGACAGCTAACAAAGTATGATCCATTATGGCAGGTGACGCTTTGTAGCTCAGTGACGGGTTTCCTATGAAGAGCTATACATCATCATTACCCTTCCTTTTTTATAAATAAATCAGCAAGAACTGCTAGTGCACAAACCTGAGCGCCTTCTCCAGTGATCTCATGGCAGCACGAGTGGCGTTGATCGCTTCCTGTATGGCTTCGCCCGCCCAGCGCGCCGGTTGGCATAACGTATCACTATCATTGAGACCGCGACAGACCGCCGCTGAACTCAGAGGTTCACAGATGTTGCTACTGTCCGCTGGTAGACCACCCAGACTCGTAGCAGCGTCGCTTGGGACTGACCCAGGAGAACTCCTGCGCAAACATCGCAACAGCGGTCTTTTATGGCATAATGCATGAAGCCACCTCAAAACCGGCTGCTTCCTACCGGCCAAGGTTAGGCTACATGCAAAACATAACATTTTCATAGAAAACTTTTTATCACCCAAACAACGGTGTCGTGAGTTAGAAATGTAGGTGGTGCAAGAAATTGCATTTTTCTGACAGACACTGCAACGTTTTGACAGAAAAGATTATCAGTGCTAAACAGGTTAATTTTGACTTTGATTTGTTTTCAAAACGGGAGATTTTAGGTTCAAATTTTGCACTTAAATGAAAACTTTCCGATAAAATTTTTTTTCGACAATTTTCCAGAAGCGAAAAATTTAAGGCAGGAAATTGCCCCCCTGAGACCACTACATGCAAAGGTTGCGTTATAAAGCCTATTTTCACGTAATCCACCTCTGAAACATCTTGCAGACGTTTTAGACGTGGTTATATGTGAAGTAGTTTTTCTTTAATTCCGCTCACTTCAACATCGTCTACCATTTGTTGTCTACAGTCACTTCAAGTCACCGACGTCTATCCTACTGATGAAATGCGTGATATGCGAAACGTGTCTTTCTCGTGAGATTAATATGTAACTGCAGTTATAGACAAAAACTGTATAGGATCAGACAGCGGTGAAGACGAGAACGGATGCAAAATCTTTGACGCAAATAAACAAGCTTCGGAGCCACAAGAAGTAGCTAGCTCTGTAGCTTTGTTCAACTAGGCCTGTAGCTGCTGTATCGATTAAAAAATAGCCTATTATTTTTCACCTGCTACTTCATGCCAATCAATTGCCACTTCTGACATTGTAAAGGCTTTTGGCCACCATGAAGTCTGTCTCATGTAAGAAACGCTATAGACTACAGCAAGTACGGGAATTTATATTTTTCAGTAAAATATTTGCCATTGGCGATTTTATTGCACGTTATCTTGCATGCTAACACAGATAAGTAAAATAAAACAGATAGAAACTAAAAATTTGAGGCAAAGCCCAACGTGAGTCCGTCCGGCGCACTAAGTCCGATTGGGGAAAATTAGGCGGGTTGAATTTCCCCGGCACCAAAGTCACGTGCCCGAACTCAAATGCATTGGCATACGCAGAATGCGCATTGTCGACTTAGGGTAGGTCAACATGAGCACTTATAACTTTGTTCGTAGTGGACCGAAGTTCACAATTTTTTTTGTTCAACGTCTGAAAAATCGTTCTCGTTAAAGCCGTTTACATTTTGTCGCTATTTTTATCCGTTTCAGAGATATTTGCGCTCAAACTCGAAAGTTATCGTAAATCGCACCGATTTTTGAACGTTTTTTGCTTTCCCAAATTTTAAGGGGGGGCTGTGCCTTCAAAAGTTGTACTTGCGTTAACACCCCAACCTAGAGACACGTCAAATGCCAAAGTTTCTTAGGGCTACACCCTTAACTCCGAAGTTATAAGCGCTCCTTTGTTACATTTTAAGCCAATTTTGGACCCCTCTTTGAAAAAAAATTGTAAGGGGGATTCAGGTCCCCGGTGGGGAAAACGCTAGCAAGACCTGGTCATTCTATGGCGCGTGCAAAAATTTGGGGACGCAGCACCCCCTAGGGGCCGAAATATGGTCTTGCAAAAAAGTCGATTTGGGTGAATATGACTCCACATCGAGATCTCCGTAATTAGTGACCAAAGTTCACCGGACTTGTTTCGCCTAACGTGGGAGAAATCGTGGTAGATATCTGGTAGATAAAATATTTATCCGATTTTGAATATTTTCATCCGTTTCGGAGATATTCGCCGCCAAACTTCGAAGTCGTCTGAAATCGAGCCAAATTTTGCATGTTTTTGGCCCCTAAAATTTTTTGGGGGTGGGCCTCCAAAATTTTGGACCGGCATTATAAAAATGGGCCTAGTGCAGACCCCCGTGCAAGATTTTACGCCGGTCGGCCCACGCATCTCGGAGATCTCGCGTTGAAAAAAAATAAAACATCTGCAGTAAAACTCAAATCCGCTCCGCAAGCTATCACTTCCGGGCGGACTAGAAATCGCTTTTGCCTTTGCGGTGGGATCATGTCGCCGAAGCCAGTAGGAGCCTGACGCTTGCGTCTGTCTGTAAGACCGGGCAGCATCAGCTGCTGCTGCTGTTGTGTCTGGGGTGGACTTCTTGCCCCCGCCCAGCGCTCCGGGTTGATGCGGTCCAGTACATCACGCGCATGGTGGTAGACGTTGCCGAGCTCCCCCATGACGCCGAGGCACTGCGCTTGTGCCTTGAAGATCCCCGAGTCGCAGGCAACGAATGCACGATCGATCAGATTCTTACACGTCTGTAGACACATGCAGCATCATACACGTCGTAGATGCATGTGTTAATATTAACCAGAATAAATGTAAAAAAATGTCAATGAGGTACATATTGACACAGTGGGCCTTCAACCGAAATATAAAAATCCTTTAGGTGATCGCGTTTAATACGGCATAACTTTGTTAAAGTTCTTCTTCTTCTTCTTCTTTACATAATGTACAGATCCTTTGCGAGTAATATCGCAAATGTTAAAGATAACTGAATGAAACTTTGTAGTTTGGAGATGATTTAAATGCAGAATATGCGTGTAAAATGTCGGTTAAAAATTTTTAGTCGCTGAAAAATAGAGCAGAAAACTTCATGGAAAGGAGCAAAATTTTCTGACTCACACTGTAAATTATACAAAAAAAACCCAGTCATATACACTATGCTAGTAATATTCTCGAAATGCAAATAAACCTAAGTTAATAGTGCAGCGATTGCACACACTGCAACAGTGCGATATCGTGCCGCATGAAACAACAAGACAGATTCCAGTCACATCATCATCATCATTCATCGCCGAGAGCTCGCCGACGACGACGTCGAAAATTGCCATCAAACCTGTAGTAAATAAACTTGACTAAAGTATATATGCATTGATGATCTGGCTGACCCGTCGAGTTCCAAGTAGTTGTGTGCGTGCGTTCTCGACGTCCATCTCGACGGCATCGAGTCCCTCGTCCAGCGGTTCCAGACCCTGAGCCACGTCAGCCGCAGCACCCTCGAGGCGCGTCACGGTCCGGTCCAGCTGGCTCATCATCGCGTCGAACGGTCTCAGCAGGCTGGCGGTCCGGTTCAACGCCAGCTCGGCCGAGCACGTCAGGGACCGGACCGCCTCGCCGGCATTGCGATAAACGTTTGGGACCGGCGCTGCCAGGAGGACGCTGAACGCGACCAGACAGAAGGCGACACGACCGCGAACCGTCGACAACGAGACGGGGACGAGCGCGCCGACGCACCGACAGAACCGAGACACACCGAGGAGCAGCGCGGTGATCACCGCAACCACGAACCCAGCGACCAGGGACGTGTAGACGTCACACGACTGGTCAAAGTACAACTCGGCGAACGTCAGCACACCAAGCAGGATCCCCGTCGACATGCTGCCGATGAGCCGGCACGACGCGCCCCAGACAGACAGACGAGACCCCGCCGACGACGACGTCGAGTAGCGACGACCTCCCGCGCGCAGCAAGACGCCGTCAGCGACCCGCGGACTGCGCAGCCTGAGGATCGGTCGACCTGGACGCAGGGCACCCGGCTGGAGTGGAACGCCGAACGACGGGTCACCTGACAGCGGGGAAGTGCCGTTCGCGGTGCACGCTGGGACGCCGGATTGACAGCGACGTGTGCGCAGCGCAGGGTGCATGCTGCGACGAGCTACACCGAGCGAGTCGATGCAGCCGCAGCGCGAGTCGGTCGAGTCGCCGGCACTGTGAGGAGGGGACGACGCCGCGAGGACGGTCTGACGAAGTGTGGGGTCGGACCGACCGACGAACGTGGAGAGCGCGCGTGCGGGCGGCGGTGGAGGCGGTCCGCGGCTGCGACGTCGACCGGACGAGCGAACACCGCACCAGCCCTGATGACGCTCGTCGTCATCATCATCATCATCACGTTGTCTTCGCCGTGGCGGCTTGGCTGGCGACGTCACCCTCGCCGCCGCGGCCGTCTCGGCGTCCGGCCAGTCAGGGCACTTGCTGATAGGAGTGGCGTAGTCGTTCACCACCGGCGCCGGTTTGTCACGTGTCGGCTTTACTATCAGCTGCGGCTTGGGCGGCATCGGCGCTATGCGGCGTGGCACCGTCGACGGACTGTCGACCGCCGGCAGCTCGTCGGCCGGGAATGAAACCCTCGCGACTGCCGGGGTGCTCGGTTCCTCGCTATCTCCCGCGGTGATTGCCGCCGGCGTCTCCCTCGGCTGAGCTGCAGGCTGCGCCGGTGAACAGTGATGTAGTGAGCGCGGAGCTTGCAGCTCGATCTCAGCGCGTTCCTCCTCGCGGTGAAGGGCAGCGGCAGCGTCAGCCGGGCCGCCAGCGCAGCGGTGATCCCAGTGACCGCTCAGGCGCTTCTGTGGCAGCGGCGGCTGAGTCCTGGACACGGGCAGACTGCCGCCGCATCGTCGACACTCGACGAAATTGCCGACGGCAGTAGGCGGTCTGGACGTCGTCACCGCCACGACGCACGAGGCCGGGAAGATGCCGAACGGACGGTCGGGCGCGCTGTCGTTGCGACCGAGCGCCCAGCCGTTGCCGAGCTGACGCACCGAGGTGATGATGTCACTCGCAGTCAGAGTCAGCTCGCCGTCGTGACTTGGGGTGTGGTCGGCGACTGCCTGGTACAGCGGCACACCGGCACTGAGTGCCTCGCTGTCGACCAGTACGGCCGTGGCTGACGGATGACCCGAGCTGCTGGACTGTTGCAGGGCAGGCGCGCAGTGAGCCGGGGACCGAGACATCTCGTTCTCCGCACCACCACTCTGAATTATATACACACGCAGCAATGCCGCGTCAACGAACAACAACAACCTCATAATGCACGCGGCAGACTGTAACACTTTACTGCAAAATAAAAGCTCAACTACATTAACGCTCGTAAATTTTGAGCTGTCAGAAACTTTTAATCCAAAAATGCAAAATTAAGGACCGAAACCCCCATTTTTTGAAAAACTTGGGGGAAAATTGAAATTATGAGCACTCATATTCTCCTCTGTCAGAAAGTTACAGTGTCTGTCGGAAAATCTCAACTTCCTGTCCCGCCTACTTTTTAATAGGGTGTTTACACGATCGAGCAAACATCGACCTGGCTCAAGCAGGCCTGTTGGAACCCCGCCCCTGGCTCAAATGTAGGCCTAGGCTTAGGCTCTTAGCCCACAGCTGATCACGTGTTATATAGGCCTTCCAATTACAACCCGCCCGCTCTCCTAATTAGCATGCTAATTACCATAGAACGTCGGGCTAGCTGCTCGATGTTTGCTCGGTCGTGTAAACACCCTATAAGACACGACGCCGCGCATCAAATTTATTATTGCTACACAATATCGAAAACCGAGAGACGTTCACGGCGTCGACATTATCAATTGTTAGTAATGACCACTATACAAAGAGTAGTATCTGGACAACTTGCCATGTAAAAAACGAGCGATGACAATGCGAAAATCTGCCAAATCACACATTGCAAGTCAATCTTAAAGCAGTCGCTAAACTGAAATTCACTACTGATTGTATTATGCAGCACGTAAAGCAAACTTCTGTAAAATAGCCTACCCCTAAAATATTTTTTCTCTGGTATCTATCTGCATACAGAACACTAGAGTTAGATATTTTCATTAATCGATCTTGTCATAGGTCTCGAGACGCAGCAGTAGCTAACTGTTCAATCCGGATTATCGACGATTGTTAGCGGTGTTGGGCGGCCGTCTGTGCTCGGCAAATGCCACAGTTCCAGGAAATTGTACGATCAAATTATCGCCAACCGAAGAAAACACAATGACCTTGAAGGCTATACTTACCACTAACGAATTAGAAATGTGCGGAAAAAAACATGATAGGCCTTGCACGTTATTTTCGGCGAAAAACAGCATTTTACCGAACAAGTTACAATTTTACCGAACAAGGCTAGTCTTACATGATTATGCATCAGACGGATTATAAACATTAGCATAAAGCCTAAGCATTATGGACCTCTTAAAATAAGATGGAGGTCTACGATAAGCATGCCCGTTACGCTGATAAGCTTATAACCAGTTTCTAGACCACTTTTTCGTTTTTTAATTTCTGTTTTGGCCGCAAGAAATGCGTAGAATAAACTAGCTAGTTACATACAGTGATGCATAACTAGATGTTATGTCACTAGCCGTCAATGCATTTTGTAACAAATACCGTATAAGTTATTATCGTTATACTATCGTAATATACAGCACCTCTTCGCCAACTCGGAGTGCTTCAGACTACGGAATGAGCTCACGTGCAAGAAAACTTTGAACTCTGCTTCGATCTTATCGTCGGACTTTTGTCGGTCGACACCTCTCTAGTCCTTAGTGGGAATAGAGGCGTTCTTAAGTCGTCGGCAGCGGGGCGGCTAGATGCATGCGATTGTCGGCAAAACGTTTTAAGTTGTTCGCGGCGTGCGGGCGCGCGAGCGTCGCGTGTGTTCGAAGCTGTTACGATGTAATCTCGTCAAGCAGCCGAGCTAAGCCGAGCTGAGTTAGGGGCGGCCGAGCCTCTTTGGTTGCTAGCTGCTTCAACAAATTGCGTCTTCGCCAAACTGTCCTCCAGGGACTGACCGCGCGAACAGATTCTCAGCTCAGACCCGCCACGACTTACATCTTCGCGACCTCGTCGTTATCTATACGGTACGACGCCGTTGTCATGCGGCCGAACTAAAAGATCGTATTACAGGTCTTGCCCGTCCGTTCGTCCATTCGACCGCCTGTCTCTGTTCCATACGAGTCCCTACTTTAAAAAAAAGATCGAAAAGCCTAAAATTTTCGCGAGCGTTTCCTTGAACTGGAGTAACCGATGTGCCAATTTTCAGCTCCAGAGGGCAAATTGTAAGCTCGCGGATAAGGTTAAGGTTAGCGCGGCGCATTGTCGCGCGATAAATGTTCTTCTTATATGGACAATATATTTGGTAAAAAAATTATCAGTATGGTTGAAATAATACAATGCGGCTAAATAACTTCTAACTTAGTGTGGTGTTCGGCGTGAGTATGCCACAAAGCTGTCAGGATGCCCAAGTAACTGAATAAAACTCAACGTAAATAGCGACAACTTATTGTAACTGCGCAGTAGAGCACGCATCATGAGTTTGCTTGCGTATCGCGACGACGAGTTAAACAAACGTCACGCCGAACGCAAATAAAACCGAACTAAAGCGAAAATATTCGCTTATGGATTAAATACGACCGCCCACGGGCATAAATGTCTTTTCGGCGTGATGCTAGATACAGCTGCTGCTGAGATATGACACGTGACCAGGGAAGCGTGACGTCACGAGGAGCCATCCGCAATAACATCAGTCATAGGCGACGCCGTCGCTGCCGACAAGACGCACTTAGCAGATTAAATAATCCCCGTTTTAGAGCCGCCGACGCCGATTTGTGCTGCTTTTGTCTAGCGACGGGCGCGGGTGGCGGATATCGAGGCGCCGCAGCAGTTGAGCTAATGGGATCACGACATTTCTCACGTCATCGCTCGCCGCCACTACGCCGTCCGTCCGTCGGTCGGTCCGTCCGTCGTCTTTATCGGGTCTCGTACAGACGCGCCGTCGTCATCGTAGAACTTGCGTATTTTCAGCCTGGCGCCGATCTTCTTTCCTGGTCGTCATCGTCGTTGCTGGCGTCATATTAAAATGTTTCCCATGAAAAATCCGCCGGGGAAAAGATAATCACAGAATTGATATGTTCCCACCCCCTTATTAAAATATCGCCGGCCCCATAAAAAATTTCCCCATTATAGGATCGCCCCATTCGTGAAAAGTCTGCCCCGGCCGACAATTTACCGGTTAAAATCTGCCCCGCCCGGCGGCCACTTGGGCGGGGCGGATTTTTACCGGTAAATTGTCGGCCGGGGGAGACGTTTTTGAAGGGGAAGCGATTCTATAATGGGGCACCGACAAGCGGTGAAAAAAATTAATTCAGTGCTTCGTTCGGCTCGTCGTAGCCGCATACAGTTTTCGCGGCTCGCTCGGCGCCGCTTCGTCGTAAATTAATCCCGGAAGCGCCGTTCGAACGTCTTGAATGTCGTTGTTGCTGCTGCGGCTGTTGTTATTTGCTCGCGACATGATACTCGACCGGACGCACGCTTTACGCCTCGTTTAGCATCGAATCTGACCCGTCGAATCTATACTATGACCCTACGAACTATGAGACTGTTGACCTGTCTTTGACGCGTGGATTATCGTATCGGAAATTGGCGTCTGCAATAGCCCAAGAAACCTGCCATCCAGCAGTCTTCGAATGTCCACAACGCAACGTGCATTGCTGTAGGCCTATAAGGGAAGGGGGCTATACATGCGTGTTCTCTCGGGTAACAACGTTAATGTGATGCCTCCAATTACAGAGCCTACAAGATATCCGGCTTATTCGTATGCAGTCACATAGGCAGCAGTGAGCCCCAAAATTGGGCAGCTTAATTTTTCATCTTCTCTCCATTTTTTTCTCAATTTCTTTCCGTCCATTGTCATTCCTCTCTTGCGCGTTACGACTTCTCAGTCAAAGCGCTTTTACATGTATTCTCGTTCACTTACTCTACGACAGCAATGCTGACTTCAAAAACATGCTGATTTTGACAACACTGCCAAAAAGCAAATTAGAAAACTGCACGGAAAAATAATATGTTTTCCTAACTGGGACCGGACAGTCGTCAATTGACTAAGAGTGTACCCCGGTTAAACCTCCCTGCCACACACAAACACACATTCGACCGCGATCCAACACCCGTAAAGGTCATGCGATCTAGATCAACGGCACTCATATTGCAAATGTGTATTACCAAATGTTTTACATTTTACTTCCAAACACGCCGAGAGTCGACAAAAAGAGCAAATGTAGGCCCTATATAACGACCGAATAAAGTCATCAACTTTTAAAACACTCGATGTGTCTGAAATCGAGCATCTTAGCCTACTTCATACGACGCATAGTCGCATATCAATATAGCCTATCCAAATTCCAAAAATATGTGTCACGCAATTATAAACATAATTTCCGAAAGTTTTCGACTACCAGCAATTTGTGACGTACCGGTAGCCAGATAAGCTACTGCACAGAGGCACAGACGACGCGAATCGTATGATGCATGGTGTAGCTCCCCCAAAATTAATAATAGGCCCATGACGAGCGAACGACTACATTTTCACGCGCAAGCCAGACGCTTAAACTCCGGCGAATAGTGCGGATTTACTCACCTAGTCCGGCGTAGAGTTTATACAGCATCCAATGAAGCAGCAGCAGATCTTTCGTGTCCGTCCGTCAACGGATGTCGTAATCGATCGTAATCTGGCAGCAGATTCCCGGCCTATTGAATTTGTCGACGGATGGCGACTTATCGTATAGTTAGCAAAGCGTTGTTCGACGATACATCGCTAGACTAGTCTCCAGCTGGGAGAGCCGCACGGCGCCTTGCTATGTATTGCATGTTTGCTGTTGTTGTTTGACGTCAGTTGAGTGAGTCTATTCGCTGACTGCGGCGGAGAACTAGCAATGCCACTCGCCGGCGACTCAACGCGCCGTGTTCTAGGCGCCCTACCTACCTGCCACGTGTTCTCAATCAGACCTATCCGAACGGACGCACGTCAACTTGGCGATTTCCGGACGGACGGTAACTGACGTGAATGTGAACGCTTTGGTACTGCGCAGACTTCGATATGATTGCATCTTCTGACTCGACTTATTACGCGGCCGTCATGTGTGGACCGCATTAGGCCTATGTGCCTTGCCCGTCCGTTTGTGTCGCACGGGCCGGTAACTCAAAAACAAAAAAAAAACATAAAACAAAATCAGGGTATACTTTTCCTGGTAACTGGTGCAATTTTTTTTAGTTAAAACCAAGTCGTTTCACTATAGAGATCGGAAGCATTTTACCACAATTTCTCCACCGCATCCTACTTGCCTCTGCCTTGCGGTTCCCGTGTGCAGGCAATGCACGTCTTCGTGGCATCTGAAAAACCAGAAAGCTGCTATTCCTTGGGATCCGCGACAGCAGCTAGCATGCTGATCTGTAGATTGTCATTCAACGAGGATGCCAGATACACTGATACAGCAGTGCACTTGCCACGCCGAATTCTAATCCCTAACGACACTGTTATATAACAGAACATCCACTGCCTCCTTGCCTTCTTGGTGCAAGTGCAATTCTCCAGCAACTGGGAATACAGGAGCAGAACTTCAGCATTATTATCGTCAACGCGCTCGCTAATCATGACCATAAACCTGACTCAAACCCTAACCCTAACTCTAACCTTAACCCCAACCCTAACCCTATCTCTATTTCTATTTCTAACCTTAATCTTAAACCTAGCGGTTAATTCGAGTACGAGTGAATTAACGGACAAGAAGCATCAAATTTTTGCCGCTGGAAATTCGCTCATTAACACGCATCACGTTAATATTGGAAACATAAGCATGTTGAAAACTGTTGACATCAGTTGTCTGAGGACTTCATGCAGTCTGTCACTCAGCTTCTCTCCTACTGCATTCAGCACTTGTCATAGCGGCAAATCTCCGGATTGACTTCCGGGACGGTTAGAGAACACCAGTCCCAAGGGTACGTTAAATAAGTTTGGTATGGCGATTAAAATGATATCTATTACCGATATAAAGCTATGCGGCATGCAAAGTCTGTACAATTACTGTTCAAAAACGTCGAAAAAATGGTTGAAAAAAGAAACACCACTATAACGGTTACAGAGAAGGCGAACGTTATATGTGTCAGACCCTGCAGTTAATACTTTTGAAGATTCTAGACCTAACGTATTACTGTTGCCTCAAAGTATGGACGTTTGCATTTTCATATTATGTAAAACACCAGGCCGCTCGTCGCCTTACCAAATGTGATAACTGTTAGCTCACCCTTCACGAAGCAAGGCTCTGGGCCTTTATGTTCTTCAAATGGTCAAGCTTCTTTCTTCACAGATTATTAGATACAAAGAGACGGCAGATAAAGCCAACGGCAGTTGATGGTGCTGTAAACGGTTTCGTTTGGCGTGTAACACGTTGCCGACTGATGCCGATGCGGTACGCAAGCGGCGTGGAGTGGACTGGCCAGCAGCAGCAGCAGCCTATGACGTCAATTGCACACCGGCACCGACTTCGCGCATGCCGCTTCTGCAGCGTACAGATATAGCGCCGCTCTGTAGGCCTACAGCATTGATTGAGGTCGTGAGATGGACTGGGATACAGTGTGAAGCGTATAGAACAAATACAACTTGGAACTTTGTTTGAAGAGATCTGCGAAGTGAACTGGGGACTTGTTAATGTAACTAGCGTGATAAACACTGAATGACTGATTGCTAGCAGTCATTTTCTTCACGCCTGATCGTCGACATCCGCTCTTCCCTTTTTCACCAAGACAGATACTGTCCAAATCGTGTTAAATTGCAAAGACTACAGAAAGGTACCAATGTATAGCAACACTGCGGCGATGCGGGTAGCGCGACCACCACGTAGCAACGAATTGTGTAGAACGCAATGACTCGCCAGTCAGCTGTTCGCGTTCATTTCGCATCATCACTCTTCTCTTCCCACCTGCTGAGGTCGCGTCCACTCGCTGCCAGTTCCATAGTCCCCGGTCTCTCGTCAGGGTCACCTGTGATTGAAGCGTGGCCAGTCCGTGCCGCTTAGTTCACTGTTTACTACGTACTTGCGCTTTTCCTCCAGTTTTGGTGCCGTTGATTACTGGGCCAAAATCGTTAGGCATACCGCTACCAGTCGCATGTCGGTTTGGCCGCGAATTGCGATGCAAATTTTGATTGACGTTTCCGACACCCAAATCTCTTTCCGTTCAACGGTCCAACATCTTTAATAAGGTGTATATACCAGTATGACAGACAGACGGACGGACAAACAGGCAAACATATGTCTCAATAGCCGGTATCGTTGATGCTTAAACGACTGCTCTATAGGCCCCTACTAAGAACACGATATACCGGCAGGTCTTTGTATAAGCCTATAGGAACGCTAAACAATAATTCTTCAGCTCATAAAGCTTCGAGTCACGTGGGACCTCACAGTCACCCGCCACCCAATGCGCCCGTACCTAACTTCAGCCGTGCAGGCCGGTACTCGACTTACCTATAGGATATATAGGATAGATCACGTAAGGCTGAGTTGACCCGGATGATTGGTACCGAGATGTTTTAATTTACCTGTCTGCGGGCAGTCAGTCACTCAGTCGCCGAAGTAGTAACCAAGCCCGCTGTAGAACAACTTTGTTGATCGAAGCCAACGCGCGTTAACCACTACACCAAACTGCCGTCATCAAAATATTGACATCAGTGATGCTGTGCTCAGTGGCTATGACGATAACAATATACCTAGGGTCGATAGACGAAGCACACCTGGCTGCGGGCCGACCCGGTGTTTAGCCTGTGGGCTACTCTGTTCTGCCGCCGGGAAGTTCGTCTGCGAGTCTGCGAGTGCACGTCGTGTGCGGGCGGGCGATGACGAACATCGATCGAAAGAACGATGAATGCGCTTGTTAGGCCGCATTAGGCGCTGCACCTGGCCGCCCGTCTTTGTCTGTCTGTCACGCATTCGTTTTTTAACATTTTGATTCGGACAACCACTGTCTGCACGAAATCAGAATTTACGTGTTCGTCATGCAACCGACAATTTCGTAGTGCAGATGCATCAACTTCAGAATTTCAGAAGTAAGATGCCAAAAAATATCAGCGTCAACAACAGATACTAGCCACTTCTGAAAGTATTTTGACTATAGATTAAACGTAAAAAGCATGCACCTTGCGGCTTCCCTCAAAATGATGGCTGATATAGCTTTCTTTCCAAAGTTTTCAGGTCGTTGTTGTCACTCGACGTACGTTTTTGGAACTGTTGTGATTTTGCACTGCTAGGCCGTGCGAACGAGCGAAGTTTCTGTTTTAGTCGATGCAGACATCAAACGTCCGTCTTAGCATAAACACGTGTTTGTTGACGCTACTGCGCTCAACGACAACTTAGTAAACTTATGGGGTGTTTACACGATCCAGCAAACGTCCCGCAAACTTCCAGCAAATGTATTCAAAATATACGTGCTATAATGCTAGACGTTTGCTGGGCGTTTGCTGGATCGTGTAAACACCCTATTACTGACAGAAAGCCGCAAGTGTTGCTGCAGGCATACCACGTGCCAAAATGCCGCCGAGATCATTTCTTGCTTTGCAACGTAAAGCTACCTCTTCCTCTTCTACGAAATAGCTTCTGTTATACAACTGACAGCTGCGAAAGTTTGAAGAGCTCAAACATTCGTGGGTCACTAAATACAACCTGACAACAAGTAGCAGCGGTTATACAAAGCTAGTCAATACTGAACTACATCACTCTTCATTCCACTTAATTGTTCATGCTACTCGTATTCCAAACGAACCATTTTCGTTAATTACTATTGACTTATTTCACTCCACGCTCTTTGTATTATCCATTTAGCGCCTGATCACCTTAATGCCCTGATCGAGTTTTGTGTCAGGCAGTAAGAAAAAGTCGTTCTCGTCTTTTCTTTCTTCATTCGGTAGCGAGTATCAGCTGCAAAGATCGGCCGAGTTTGCTTGACACGCGAAGAACAGGTGCGCTTTCGACCACACATCAGCACTCGGCACTCGGCTCATCTTCAGAGATAATAATCCGTGTGCTTGCCATTCTCGGTTGTCACGTTTATTTGGCCTCGGCGTCTGGCCGTACCTGACGCCCTACGTACGTCAGTCGTTGGTGACGACATAAAGTGTTGTGGGTATAGTTTGTTCAATTTCATTTTGTAGAGTTTGTTTTAACAGCATGCACGGAACAGGCTTAACGATCGATCTGCGACATTCAACTTCGTGATAGGCTACACACATGTAACCTCGCCACCTGCAGTTGACTGTGGCTTTCATTCTCAGGTGTCATATTTCACCCGGCAGGGTCTTGATCTGTGCGAAATCTTTTTCTTTCTTCCTTTTATCATTTTTTGCGACCAAACAATAAATTTAAGTAGTTTAGCTCATCATTTTGAGGTTTGTCACTTTAAGTGTGTAACTTACTAAAGCAAACATTCGTCAGTCTATAAATTACCGAATATTATAACCAATCGAGTGAGAGACTGGGATTTATTGGAAAGTGTTTAACTGCTATCTCTGTTTTATACAAACATGCTCGATTCTGCGAGTAATGTAAACAAAATTTTTCAAGACCAAGACCAAGACATCATTTTTTTCTCAAGACCAATATCAAAACTTTTCACGTATCATCAAAATGCATCATGTTTCAGTGATGCAGTTTTCGAGACCAAGGCGTTGGTCACGAGCCGCCTCGAGGACAAAAATATGCACTGAAACATGCTCATTAGGCTATGCGAATCAGCGTGACCCACTAACGGATTCCAGTCCCGCAGCTCTCGTTCGGTGCTCTGTCGGCAATCAGTACACCGGTGCTGGCTGGTAGCGAAGCGTTCAGCCCGACAGGTGTTTCGGCAAGTACATCCGCGCCAACGCACCGGTTAATAAGCGTGCCCCGGTGGCGAAGACGTTCCAGCAATCCTAGACCTACCTTGCCCGTGGCCAGCTCACCGTAGTCAAACGGTCTGACCCTGACTTTGATAGGTTAGCGTCAGCTGCGGCGACTGCAGCTGCAGCAGCAATTATGTCGGTACCTCTTTCAAACTACAGTTCAAACCGACAACAACAGTTACCGAGCACACTGACATCGAGCCATCGTCCTGACTTCATTTCGTCAGAACCAGTTATAGCAAGTTGCAGTGTACGCGACTCTTCACATTTTTTACTCTTTGCTGCAGTTTACATCATTTTCTGGTACAAATGTACCACCTTATCATCGTAACTGTCAGTGACGTCACGGACCACCGTGGTGCCGTTGTGGCAGGGGAAAGGTGAAGGGCGAACAAAGAAAGGGCAACTGTCGAAAAATATTTGTCCAAAAAATTCAAAATTTGGAACCATAAACTTCTATCTTAGCGAAATTTAAAAACAAAATTGAATTTTTCAGCACCCATTATCGTTTCTGTCGGAAAATTGTAGCTGGCTATTGAAATTCTGTCAGAAATTTAAAAATTTGCAGTTGGAAAATTCCGACTTTTTGTGCCTCGTACTTTTTAAACTTACGACACCGATGACAATTTGTCGAGTTTTCCGTAATTTTTGAAGCCAGGTCGGATTTGCAACTACGATCGCATCTTATTGTATTGCATCGTTCGTGCGTTTAAGATGTAAATTTACAACGTTGTGCCCAGCGAGCCCAGCTTGAATGTCGTAGTTCATAAAATCTGAGAACTTTCTTTCTTTCTCTTTTTTTCTGCCTACAGTTCACACACGAATACACACATGAACACGATGCTTCGCGATCGGCTATCAATCACCACAAGTCCACAAATGACTGGTAGAACTTCCACGTCCAACGACGGCGCTAGGCCTACCTACCGCGGGGCCACACGAAAGCTGACGGAGGAAGAAAGAAAAGAAGTTAAAAAAGGCTACGGTAGGCCCTATAATTGGCGCTAATCGGAAGAGAGGTTCCGCGGTCTCGCGTGTGGGCCATCAATCATTTATTATTAGCTATAGACCTAAGCCAAAAGACGGCACCGATTACATGCAACAAAACATACTATAGACATTATAAAATTCGCATGCTACATGGAAATAAATGTATGACTGAACTAAAGTTGAAACAGAAAAAGGGTATCCGAAAATCAACGGCATTCATGCAGTGTTCCTATCAGAGAGCGGCAGAAGCTCGTTCACATTAAACGACCCGGAACGGCGCCAGGCAGTGCGCGTTCCGTTGTTTCGACAGCTGGCAGAACCGCGACGCATAGCGACGCTTCTCCAGTCAGAAATAGACACATATTCGCGTACTCGGAAACCGACTACTTTCACCGCTCCCATCTCGTCTACCTTCCATGTCACTGTCTTTTAATAGAACGCTTAGTCATCCTGACCCACGGGCGCCGGGGCATGTGGGTCTGACTCCAGACAAGTCCGATTAGCCTATATGACCACCTTATGACCACCGTGCATGTATTTAGCCTGCTTCACAGTAACCGGTACAAATGTTATACCCGCAGTCTTATGTTTGGTGCAAGCTTAATTTGACCCAGCCAGAATTAAGGTGTGTTTGAAGCAAATAAAGTGAAATGAACTGACAAAGACATTCTAGTTCCGTTTAGTTCAGATATCATTTCTGTCGCTTTGAACGCGCCTTTAATGTCAGAGCGCACAACGAGAATTTGTAACTGCTCGTATTGTACGGCTGAGTGTGGACTAAGGGTGGGTACTGAGGTCGTATATACATTTTATTCGTTAAACCACAGTTTGGAGGTGGTAAGTGCATGAGTACGCAGTACAAACTTAATCTCACACCAAACTGTGGTTTAACATATAGACCTACTTATTCAGCGCTCGTTCGTTTAACGAACACTTACGTCGTGACTATACTCCCGTATAGACTAGTCAATATCTTTGAAATTCTGTAACCTATATAACATGCATTTCTTTAGAAAACTAGGCATGTGCCATTTTTTGAAAGCTATAGCTCTTCTAATTGCAAAACACCCATATGCCCTCTTAGAAAATGTTTGCAGTCTCTGTAAAACTACGTCAAAAAGCTGAGGAGGATTCAACAATCGAAATTCTGCGACAGTTTTGTTTTCTGGTAATTGTCCTATTGAATTATAAGTTTTAAACCTCATACCCGCTTGCAGTTGGCCGTGGCCGACGATGACCGGTTTACGAGTCGCTGCCAGCCGAACTTTGCCCTCTCCAGGACGCGCATGTTCTCAGCTTCACACCCAGCAAACGAGCGTTCCAGTCACTTCCAGACAATGTTCACTGTTCACTGTCGACGTTCCGCCTAGACGATCACGTCGTTTTTTTCTCGTTTCCGTGCGCCAGCCAGTTCAGCCGATCTGGTGGTTACTCGAGATTTATCTACATAGATCACTTTTCGTCATTCTCCTCCATGGACACGGGCCATTGACGGCAAATGTCCTCCTCCCGATCGTTCTGACGTCAGTATATCTCTCTCTTTCTCTGCGTGTTTATTCTGCAGAATACTCGCGACGCTCGTTCGCTCGAGCCTGTTATATGAGACTGTTGCGACGCATTCGAAGCTGTTTTCGTGCGGGTCGCGACGGAAAGCTTGCAGGAGATAAGAACGCGCAGGGCGGCGGCGGCTTGCATGTGACGTAACTCATCCGAGTGTCATGACCTGACTCCGTCCCACACCAACCAACCAGATCTGAACAACGACGACGACGAAGACGCGAGTCGCTAGGACGCCTTGCGACGTCATCGCGACAGCGTCGTGCACGATGGGCGGCGCACTCGACAACTTGGCATCGTAGCTTATCGTGACGCTCTGATGGCGTCCTGTCAGCTCTGTACTGCCACGATTTGGAACCACAGACCTATACATTAAATTTCTTTAATTCTTAATTTTTAATTTCTTAAATTTTTTAAATGTTTGGTACGTATTACCAGCGACAGCAAAGAAAGATCGCCGACGAGTAAGCAGCCGATAATCCTGGCGTTACTCAGGTTACTGCAAGTTTAGGCCTATATCACTGACATAGCCTTAAACAGATCACGTCTTTACTGCACATCTGTCAAGCTTTATAATTATTACTTATTAACGAAACGAGGACAAACTTATCAAAATTTCGTGGTCGTCAGTGTTCGAACTTCGAAGTCTCAAAAAGACATCCCCATTCCGGGAGAAAATCTCCGACTGCTGTAAGCAAACTTGATGCTTCACTTCACCCAAAAATTAGTTACACGCAATCCTTTCGATTTCACTTAGCCTGGGCTTAGTTAGGGTGAGAAAAGTTGAAAGTCAACTGGGCGCTGAGCCCTGACCCAACTGGCGGACAACTCGGACACAGCTACGCAATTGTCGCCACCCGCCACTAGAATACTGATCGCTGCATAGCGTACCAACCACTCGCACACGACGTGCACTACCTCGGACACAATTCGAGCGGAAATCGACGACTAGTAGACAAGCGCGGTTTAAGCGCAAGACGCGGGGCGGGCACTGGGCCGGGCGGACCCGAGCTGTTTGCGGGTCCCCGGTGACCGTCAGCATGCCGGAGTGGCGCGGACGACCGACCGATCGGCGGCTGCAATCAATCACATCGACACAGACGACCAGGCGCGCTACATCGCAGCGGCTCCAGTAATCGTATATTCTGCTCGCCCGACCCTGATCGAACATCGCTAGCTATAGCTAACGCCGTCCCCTCTGCCGTCACAGTCGGTTCCCCTCCATCCCGCGACAACCAACTCAAAGCGAGCGCTCAGCTGTAGTCTGTACAGCGATCGACTGACCTTTGCCGAGCAGAGGAACAAGACATCGATTAGGCCACATTAAGTTCGCTGTCTTTTAACTTCTCGTAGGCTACTACTCGTAGCGAATTCGTTCGTTAAGTCTATTTCACGTGTAAGAAACTGGACCTTTTCCCCGGCTGGGGCAGCCACTGTGGGAAGCTGATTCACACGAACCGTCCTCGTACATTTCTTTAAATAGGTACCAAAGTACCGGCGACTAGTTCCATTGAAGCCTGAGAAAGCCACTCCGTCGTCACATTGATTGGACTTATCATCCGCCAGCCAGTTAAATTAGACTCTCCTACCCCGGCAGCTCCCAAGTTTTCACCAAGAAGCACGGAAACACAGGTCTAGCTGAGCGAAATCGGGGTGTGAACTGTGAAGTCAAGACTTGGGCCCCTAAATCGTTTTACGTTCTGTCCTACTGTCGATCGGTACCGGCAATGTAAAACAGTCAGCAAATAAAAGCACGCAATAAAGCGACGATCGAGGCCTAAAGATTAAAAAAACAGCCTACAAAGGTGATCAAGTAACAAATTTCCGCGTTTACATAAATTAGGCCTAGGCTGATGTTACTGGACGTTTTTGGTGCACGGCGGATGTCAGGAAAGAATTATCCACTTAGTTAAATTGAAAAAAAACTGAACAACTATTTTATTTATTCTCTTCGTCACCATGCGATCAATGCAGTCGGGGCACTGTGTGGTCTCTATCTGGTCTCGGAGTGAAACGGCGCGTCGGTCGGAGGTGACAAATAACCGAGGAGACAACTGGGAGGGTAGGCCTACGGATCGAGCCAGAAACGTTCGAGTATCGACGCTAGACTTTCGCAATTCGATTGCAATAAATCATATTTCCTGTTAGCTCATTTCGTCAGCTGCACGCAGCGCGCTCGGCTTAAAAAGAGTGGACGTCGCCTATAGGATATTCCATACGACGCCGTGGGGATTATTTTGAATGTGACGTCACGGGCATCTGCAAGCGGTCAGTATCGATGTTACTGCAGGCCTACATTAAGCTACCGCTACTTACAAGACTAATAAAACTGTCATCTAACAATACTGTGTATAGGTTACACACACTAACTGCTGAAACGTTACGTTCCATCGTCTAGTTATCCTCCGCGCATTCATCTTCAGGAGTCTGTCGCGTCCGCACCTTTTGATTCTTGTTTTGCAACAGACCGAACCGCTCTCAACATGAAAAATACCCCCTTTTTTGCATATTCACAATTACTGTCCTAGACAATAGCCTGTTTTCGTCGCCAAGTCATATGAAATGTTGTATAAAGCCCAAATTCCATTACGCCGACTTTGCGACAAAGTCCAGGACAAGTTCGCAACAAACTTCTGGTACTAGCACTTTTTTAACCAAAAGCTGCTGACTCCAACATCAAATTCAGTTTTAATGGGCGAGATGTTGCCAAAAACTGATCAGTTAGTGCAAATGTAGAAAAGTCGTTTAAAAACCTTAAACATCGTTTGGTTTTGCACATTAATACGAATCCTGAGACAATGTCTATTCATCCTGTAGCGAATTAAGATTTATGCACGCTGATGTAATTCACATAAAACAAAATATAAGACAATGGCAGAGGCCAGGTAACGTTCATTTTTATTTTGTCCTAATGCTTTCTTTCATTTCTGTTATCAAATATCACGTTGCCAGCACTGGTCTAGCTAAAACATTATGATAGGCACACAATATTTTCCAACTGACAAGATACTGACAAATAAAGTCCAGAGAAACTAAATAATTGTATAATAAAGATTGTAATAATGATAGATAGGTCAATCATTATAGAAAAGCTAAACTGACGTACTAGTAAGTTAATAGACACATATACACTGTGTCTCAAAAAACATCCCTTACATTTTCAACTGTAACTTGAAAACGAATTATCAGACTCTGATAATTTTTGGTAGGAATACTCATGACACTACTTGCCATCAAGTGACCATTCAGTTTCCCACCTCACCTAACGTTTGTTTCTGCACTACCTGGGGAAAACACAACCAGCGAAATATCACTGTTTTATCAAATGCGATAGGATTGCTTAATTAGCCTAACACGTAAAAAACACATTTTATTCACATTTCTGACACTTTGGCTGACATTTCACCCAGTTGTCCATTTTTCAACTGCCTGCAGTAAAATTGCTTGAATTGTTGGCCCACTATGCGAACGTAGGCAAGGAGACGCTTTCTCAATTCATTGCCAGCAGTATTGATAATGTTCTGCTCCAGAACAATCCAGGCTGTACCAGTCGCTTCTCGACTTCACAAACATTCCTAAACTTTATCTGGTAGACAAACTGCTGCATGACAGTCAAACATAGTAACAGACTGGCTGTTGGGGCCCACAGATTAGGATAGATGGAATTTATCCATGTTTTTTTTTCATTTTTTAAACACGTATTATGCTTGGTCTGATTTCCCCAGTAGTGCAAAAACAGATGAAGGGCGAGGTGGAAACTAAAACACTTATTTAATAACAGTGGTGTCAGAAATATTTATGCCAAAAATTATTAAAATCTGCTAATCTTTCTTCAAGTTAAGATCGATAATATCGGGGATGTTTTTTGGTCTTCTGTTTATTTCAACACATATTTCGCTTGATCTGATTTCGCTAGGTAGTGCAGAAGCATACATTGAGTGAGCTGGAAAACTGAACTGTCATTTGATGGCAAGTTGTGTCAGGAATATTCGTACCAAAAATTATCAAAATCTGATAACTGGTTTTAAAGTTAGTAAAAAATGTTGGGGATGTTTTTTTGAAACACAGTGTAATTTACTCCATAATGTCAACCACAGAATATTAATATAGCAACATACGCACGAATGTAATGATGAAAACAAATTCAGCTTCAATTTAACCCAACATTGATATATATCTATTATCTACTCTTACTCGATAGGCTGGAAGCAGCAACTTAAACAAATAACTGATGATTTCTACACAATATCCATAAAAATTTGTGAAGGGCAGCTATATCAGTCAAGTAATGACCTGGGCACTAGTCTCCAAGAAAAAAACTAGTGGCATGTGACAAAGCTTACAGGACAATGTTTCAACTGGACAATTGTAATCAATCTGAATGAGCAGAAATTCCAGCTCTTCGTTCAGTCACAGTTGTACTGGATACCAAGCTGCCCTGCAAACACAGTCACAACAATAACCACGTAACAAGAACCACTACAACAGAAAAACATGCTGTTGTTACCACTCCTAATTATGGTCCACCAGTAACTGTCCGATTTTTCTGCTACAGTTATGAATCAACAGTGTCAAAAAGAAGTAAATACACGTTACAAAATATCTGCAGATTCACATTTGCCACCAACTTCAAGCCAGCTGATCAACCATAATGAAAACCACAGTAACTACACCTCAATGTATAAAAAGCCTGTTAAACCAATTCCAAATTTCACAAAGCATAACGAGTAAACAACAAAAAAATAACAATAATAACAACAATAATACACATCTATTTGCAAAATAAAAACTCCTAAAGCACTGAATCACAAAATGGTTAACCATGGTTATCAAACTGACAACAGTCAACCAGACAAACAATGCAAATTAATATTACAGTTACAATAAAAGTCGTGTACGTTCCCAAAACTAAGGCTCCAGCTACATTATGGCACAGCTGGAACCAACTCTCAAGGAACAAAGCAGTGCAGCATATAGCAGCAGCCAAAGCTTCCAGAACGGAGAACGTCAGCAACATAAACACAGCACTGCGTTACTCTACCACAGATGTAACACCGACGAAGCACAATCAGCTGCGCCAGTTGACTAATTCTGTGGACCTACATGGCCAATGTTTCTTCCCCTATTAATAAATCAGACTGTGTTAACTTTCAGGTACAACCTGTATCCTGATTATCATCCAGTTGGCTAATTTTGTGTAAGTATGCAACCACTGTTTCATCTCACATAAATACATCAACTTGGGCATTTGAGAACAGCCTCCTGACTATCCTGAAATTAATAATCTAACCTGCTAGAAACACCACAGATATATTGTATGGCCCAACGCTTGACTTACTCGACGTAAATTACAGTCATTGCGACAATGCGTTGGCAGCCAGTATCACATACAGTGTTATTTCACCACATTTCGTCCCAAGCTGAGTTGTGAAGCCTCAAACACTGTGATGCCCTTCTCCATGCAAGGCCATGCACCTAGAACCAACACTCGAATTTAGCCTGCTAGAGGTTGCTCCAGGGCGAATCAAAGGATAACAGCAAAGTAAGCGGGTTTAGATGATGCCCGGGTATGACTACACAGGACCCATTTTAGTTTTTTTCATAATCCACTCAAGTGATTTTTACCAGTTGTAGCTGAAAAAATACTAATTAAAAATATTTTTTTAAATATGGCAGTTGATTAAATATTTTTTGCTAGTCATGACGTAACTTTGACATCATAATGTGTTGTAAGTACAAGCTTGCTTGTCTCAACTGGTGCTGTCAGTTGCTACCCTGCTTCAATGGTAAACTAAATCTGGAACTTAATCTGGTTCACTGATGAAAAACGTTCATCATACCAGCACTAAGCAACACAGGGGCATGAAATCAGGCATCTCGCGATCCAAAAACGCCTACATTTTTGCAAGCTTGGTGTGCAAGTGCACTGTTTTGCTCGAAGGTGTGAAAGTCCAACTATCCCACAGACATGTAAATGTGATTGCTTTGCATGTTCTTTGTGGCTGCAACTGTAAAACTTCAAGAATCTGATATCATTTAAGTGAATTTCGAAAGAAATAAAAAGGGGTCCTTTTTTGTGTAGTTTCAAAGAGCCAGCGTTAAGATAGTAGAGCCAACTACAGTACCAACAAGACACAAAAACAGTTAATGGTTGTGGACTGCTCTGTTGGACAGTGACAGAAGTCTACCTATTCATCTATACCCTGCAGTAACGAAGCCATCAGACAAATGCCTCAAGTCTACACGAGCGTATGACGACGAGTGATAGATCACATCACAGAACGTGAGTGAAATGTTCACCACATCGTCAACTCAGACTCGTCATCTGTTATCATCATGTGGCGCATACGACTTACGCTTCACTCAACTGTCACGTGGTAACTGTAATCTTCGCAGATTAAAATCTACATAGACCCTTAATCTGTGGAAACCTCAGCGAACAGCTGTTACTTGTAAAGCTCTTTATCATTAAAATTATATCATCAACCCTAGTCCATAGGCAAGACGATCTCAACTGTAGGAAGAGCAGTAGAAAGTGGCCAGTTAGAATTTTAAAAAAGACTAGTTATCTGGAACCAAGCAGAATCACTGCATGCTCACTGTTATTTTAGCAGCAACTTGCAACTGACTAAAGGCATTAACACACTTCCTATTCATATAAGGGGCCTCTTTAACACAAGAATCAGTGTCCCTGACAAGTGGTGTCTCAAGCCAGCCAACGACTTTAGCAGGTGCAGAAAATAATATACTGACCACTAGACAATAAAGTTTGAAATCATCAATCAGCTAAGCCAGCTAATTTACACAACACAATAAAATTACTGGTTCCAAATTTACCAACCAAGTAAGGTGCAACTCTTGAGACTGGAGTGCTCTTACAACAGCAGACTGGTGCTGCATAGCTATCACTCAGTGCCCAGACCATGCTCTTTGATCATTGTTGCCTCTCACCCATTCCTGCACATGTTCAAATACAAATTTAACACAATTTGCCAATTTGTTGTGATAGTAACCATTGATAACTTTGTTTTCAGTCATAAACAATAATACAGATATACCGAGTTCACTCATGACATAGAGGACCATAAAATGTGTTCTTAATGAGGCAGCCATCAGTAGTGAGGCTCTTCATCATCAAAATGATATCAGCGACTCTAGTCCAAACAGCCTTTGTCATCACTCAACTGCCCACCAGCAATAACTGACATCGACTTAACTGCACTGCAAGAAAAATATTCCACCTAACATTTCCCCAATCACAGATGTTGCAATTTCAAAGACTGCAATTATAATTCATGTTATTAATGTACAAATACCAGTGAACATGGCTGCTATACATGAACAATAACACTACAAAAAACTTACTCTGCACCACATGGTAAAAAGCAAGTCAAGATTCATACACACACTTAGGCACACATGCAAAACAGCAGTTTTTATTAGGTAAATCCACCCCAAAACTTAGTCAAATATTGGTTTCTTGTTTCACTAGTAAAGAAATACTTCATTATGGTTAAATTTTAGATACTTAAAACCCCGGGTTTTGAACCCTGAACCGACACACTATGACGACCTAGTCAACATGATGAAAAAGTGTCAGTGCCATCAGACAAATGCCTCAGGTCTGCATGTGTGTCTGACAATGAGTGACAATCACATCACAGAACGTGAGTGAATCCATTCACTGCATCATCAACTCAGACTCGTCATCTTGTCATCACACAGCAATTAAGAAATAAGCACAAACGGTTAAGTATCTGTGGACTCTACAGATATGCTTATAACTCGCATGTACTGACATTACAGCCACTAACAGAATTTATTCTCACCACAGGTACGTGTACCGGTACGTGCTTGTTACGATAGGCAGTATGTCTGTGCCTAGATATAATCGTTTTCACGCTAGACGCACCAATAGCAATGAGGTTTTTAGGGGTCAGTGGGCAGTCCGGGCAACCCTCTTACACCCTCATTCAAGGAGAACCCTATCACCCAGTGGCACAAAATTGTGTAACAAGAAACTTGAGTCCTTGGGGCAGCTAACAGTGAAGATTCTGTGATCCTAGCTTGCACCATTTTGATAGACCTCAAGAGTGTGGCAGATGGATGGATAAACGAATGCCTCATCGATAGCTAAGATGCACAAAGCATTACATGCTACCAGGATGTACCATATCGAACTCATGCAACTGGCTACACATAGTTTTAGTTTTCTACACTTTTTTCTTGGGTTTAGAGCAAGTACAAAACCGAAGGTCAAACAAATAAATAGGCAACATGCACAGCATAGTCCATAAAATAGCTGCAATCATACATTCTGCTAATTGTGACCGACAAAGCGTATCCAATCCATATTTATATGACCCACATCGAGCTTGATGCAAACAATGACCAGCCAATCAGACAGCCAAGGAACATGTCATCAGCAGCATCAGAAAATGAATTGCGAAACCATGATTCCTGTTTTGTCATCACACGTGGCTCGTCAGTAACAATTCACTTATAAGTAACGATTATCTATAGAAAGATGAATAACAACCTGACACTGCAATCTGATGTCGATGAACAAGTGAACAAGTGCAATCTCCAGCAAGTGTCACACATCATCCCTAATCTGATAATCTGCCATGTCATCATGCAAGCCAAACACGGAATCAGACTTCACACTTAAGACTCAAACACATAAACGCTTTTAAACATCATGTTTAGCACCAAACCAACCAAAATACAAAATCTTATCGCTGCGACGATGGCATCAAGAAAGCCAACGATGTTCATTATATAGCTTGTGATGTCAGAATAACAACAGTAAAAACATGATATTATACGACTTACAAATTATTCACTTATTACCTTACTGCATTTGTGCTTCTATCAAGTGATGCACAATCCCAATTTTGGATGGAGACACACACCATCATGTGTTTTGCAGTAATCTAACTGTATTTCACGAATGTTAAAAAACAATAGCACAGTGCACTTGTGTAGCCTGCAGTGACTTTAAGTGTTCTGTTGCACTTGGCTCAAACAGTTGCACACCTCTAACTGACCACTACTTGTCAATCACATTATAATTTTATTTTCAGCAGGTCTTCTTAATATGTACAAACACCAATCAACTTATCCCATCAATTCCCATCTACAAATACTAACCATTACTGCACCTGCAAATTCTTTTCTTTCCATCTGTCATTTTCACCCGGGCTCACAGTCACAGTATTATCTCCATCATGTATTATCAGAATACAATTACTTAGCTAGCAGCATACATATGTACAATGTACACTTTATATATTGCATTGCAGCTTTAAGAACATATTTCATCTAGCACATACACATGAATATGTACCAAAAAAAATCACCACTGTGCATATGCTCTGCTATGAAGCAAATGACAGCAGCCAATTGTGGAGAAGTCTACTATCAAACTCCAGTCACTGAGTTACAGTTGTAACTTTCCTGGTGTTAGCGAATCAACTCCTAGTTTGCTTTAGCACACAAACGACACCCAACTGCAAATAACCACTGCAGCTGAGCTCTAATGTGGTGCCAACTCTGCATTTGACGACTACAAACCATCGTAAATCAAGAACCAAGCCACTGCTGACTATTTAAAAATTCTGTGACCAACAGACTTAGCAGAAAAGTGTACACTTGCACAAAAATGAACATTAACAAGCCTCACATATCAGTGAATTACTACACAACTGTATGAAATACTAGCAACTGCAAAACTGTCTTATTTGAAATAAAGTTATAACTCATTACAATGAGCGCAAGTAACTACCTTTATGACATCTCATTCCATCCAATGTTTTCACAATGCATGAGCATAATGGATAGACAAATGATGACATATGTCGAGTCCCACAATAGTCGACATTGCTAATTACCGGCAATGTAAGCTATAGATGTGGATGTCAACATACCAGTTGTCCACCTCTTAAAATAACTCCTGCAAAAGGCTGCAATGCACAATACAAAATGGCAGATAGATTAATGCCACAGAATAGAACAAAAAATAAGACACTGTAGCTAAAACATGACAGTTTTTCTGTGAACAGCAGTTGTCAGTCATTAGGCCCTTTATCATCAAAATAAAATCAGCGACTCTAGTCCAAACAGCCTTAGTCATCACTCAACTGCTCCTCTTATACACTGGCAATTCACTAATCGATTCTTCATTACTACTGCATCAACTGAAGCATTACAGTCACTAGTCAGCCTACACATACAGAGAACACACTTGCATAACATATTCCTTTCTACATCCAGGACAACCATCTGAAGTCATTTTTTTCTGTAGACAACAAGATCCTGGAAGATACTGCCAGAATCCGCGGTTCAGTCGGAATCTGTTTTGTCTTACGTCTGCACCAGACCACCATCATGTCTACCATACCACGTGGAACATACCAGTACTGAAGTTGACACATATCTCGAAGAAAAACCATAGGCTGAGTGCAAAATGCTTTTACGGGCAGACTACGCAGTTTACATTTACAACTCAAAGTAAAAAACTAGAAATGTGGGGCAGAGGCCAACCCGAGTCTGTCCGACTGGGGGGAGGGGGGAATTTAAAGGGTTGACATTGCCCTCATAGCAAAGTCATGTGGCCCAAATCCGAATGCATCAGCATGTGCAGACTTGTTGACTTAGGGTGGGTCAACATTAGCCGTGTAATATCTGGTGTTGGTGGACAAAGTTCATTATTTTTTTGCTCAACATGAGAGGGATTGTAGTTGATAATGCTGTTTACCGCTTGTCGATATCTCTATCCATTCCAGAAATGTCCTAAATCACACCAAATTTTGGACGTTTTGGCCTCCCAAATTTTAAGGGATTGGTGCCCCCAAAAGCTGTATCCCTGTTATCACCCCTACCTAATGACATGTCACATGGAAAACTATGAGGCTATTCCCCCTAGCTCCAAAGTTCCTGCAGCCAATAGACCAAAATTTAAGTCAATTTTTGAGCAACATTGTACAAAATTGTCAGAGGGATGCCATCCCCAGTGAGGTGTGCTCTGGCTAGGCTTGATCATTCTCTAACGTGTTTAATAATTTGGGGGGGGAGCACAGAACTCTCTAGGGGCCAAAAAAAGATATTGCAAAAAAAGTCAATTTGGGTGGATGTGATTCCACCATGAGATCTCTGAAGTTAGTTACTAGACCAATGTTGACCAAATTTTTTTGTCGAACGTGGAAAGAAGCACAGTCGATCAAGTAATTGTCTGATTTCAAATACCTTCATCCCTTCTGAAGATACTGTCAGTCGTCCAAAAATGCACCAAATTTTGCAAGTTTTTGGCCCTTGAATTTCTTTTGGTGGGGGAGGACCCCACATATTTTTGAAGCAAATTTTCATAATTCGGCCTACTACCATGTATGGTGTAAAATTTCGAGACAATCCACTGACGCAGCTCAAGATCTCGCATTAAAAAAGAAAAAAACACCTGCATTAAAACATAAGTCCGCTCGGTAAACTGCCGTTTCCAAGTGGACTGACGAGCCGATCTGAACAACAAAAGATGGTGGATGTTATTGCAGAAACTTCCCACCCAAATCACGTTAAGGGTAAAAAATAGCCTGCCTAATATTCAAGCCTCTCAATCATACGATTCAAGAATCTGAAATCTGAGCAGTGTATAACAAGGCTAGGTAAAAAGTGGATTGCGAATGTACAGAATTCGTAACAAAAACCAGCCGTTTCCATGCAGACATATTATTCAGTAATAACCCTAACGTAACATACACAGATCCGTACATCCGCCGATCTGCTTTTTACCATTAACCATTTTAACCCCAGAATCCTAAGACTACCCGTGACTTCCTGATTTGGAAGCTGTGCGATAGCGCCGGTGCAATCAAGCAAAAACTAAGAACGCCAGCTGTGCTGGTAGTCTCTGGCAGCAAATGGTGCAATGTGCCCATGGCCAGAAACATCCTGAAGTTCTGAACTCGCTAGTGTGCACCGTGCACTCTAGCTTCACGACCGCCGTGTCGCTAGTCACTCCGAACTAAGATGCCACTGCTAAACAGTTGAAAATGCATTACGAAGAACATGGTGATAAACGTGAAAAAGCAGGAAACAACGACAATTAATTCTCGGAAACACTCAACCCTTAAACGCTCACTTACTTTGACTGTATACACCTAACAGACACGTGCAACTGCAAAAGAAACCAAGAAAGAAGGCAAACAACCGGAAACGGATGTCAGCGTACGCCACGGCCGCAGACAAAAATCTGTAGGGCTGTGCAGAATACAAATTATGTAACATCGGTTTGTGTATCGTATCGAATCGAAGGTTGCATAGAGCAGAATGCACTGCAGGTTTTTCATTTTATATTCACTTTATTCCGAAGTAATCAACCCATAACTGATTACTATTAAAGTGTAATAATATATTTATCGCTTTTTGTAATCGTCTGTTTGTTAGAAGACTGCTATTTCTTTCAGAGCCTTCTTTCAATGTCTTGACGTACTGTTCAGTACTGTTGTTCATAATTTTTTTGCGTTGTCAGTTATACACGTCACTTTTAAGACGGTGGGAGATAATGATCTTGTTCGCCTTGCTAGCGCCAATTGATTTTTCAGTCCATCTTGTTTTGACTTGACAACGTTATCTCCAGTACTGATTCTACACTGTGTCTCAAGAAACATCCACGACATTTTCAACTGTAACTTTAAAAAACAATTATCAGATTTTGATAATATATATATATATTCTTGACACAACTTGCCATCAAACGACTATTTAGCTTTCCACCTCATCCGACGTTTGTTTCTGCACTACCTGGGGAAAACACAACCAGCGAAACATCACTTTTTCATCCAATGCGATATGATTGTTTAATTAACATAACGCGTAAAAAATATTTTGTTCACATTCTTGACACTTTGGCTGACACTTTCCAGCTGCCTGTAGTAAAATTGCTTGAAGTGTTGGCGCACTATGAGAACACAGTCAAAGAGACACATTTTCCATTCATTGACAGCAGTATTGATAAAGTTCTGCTCCAGACCAATCCAGGCTGTACCAGTCGCTTTTTGACTTCACAAACATTCCTAAACTTAATCTGGTAGACACACTGCTGCATAACAGTCAAACCTTGCAATAGACGGCCCACAGATTAGGATAGATGGAATGTATCGACGTTTTTTCATTCAGTTTTACACATATTCTTTAACGCATATTTATATTTTTTTACACATATGCTTTCCCCAGGTAGTGCAAAAGCAGACGTTGGGTGAGGTGGAAACTAGAACACTTACTTAATAGCTAGTTGTGTCAGAAATATTTCTGCCAAAAATTATTAAAATCTGCTAATGACTCTTCAAGTTACGATCGATAATGGCGGGGATGTTTTTTTCAGGCTTTCTGTTTATTTCAGCACATATTTCGCTTGATCTGCTTTCCCTAGGTAATGCAAAAGCATACATTGGGTGAGGTGGGAAACTATGGTCATTTGATGGCAAGTTGTGTCAGGAATATTCAAACCAAAAATTATCAAAATCTGATAATTGGTTTTCAAGTTACAGTCAAAAGCGTCGAGGATGCTTTTTCTGAGACATTGTGTAGTCCAGAGTCTCTCGTGGCCTGAGGCAGTGGCGTATTTAGGATTTGGCAAAGGGGTGCCATGGCGAGCGCGCGTAGCGCGAGCATATAACGGGGGTCTGGGGGCGGAGCCCCCAGCGGGGTCCAGGAGTGAAGCCCCCCTGAAGCTGAAACACTTTTTGCTTCTTAATGTTCAATGGAAACCGCAAATTCGTCCATTTTTCTGAAATTTGGAAACGCAAAAGACCATCAAACATTGTTGAATTTTGCAATTCTTGCTGGAAAATGGCAAAAAACGCACCTTTTTACAAAAAGTCGCCTGTAAAAAATTTTCATGGTCCGGCCAAAGGGGGGGCATCGCACCGTGGCCCTCCCCTAAATACGCCACTGGCCTGAGGACATAAAACATTTCTGCTATAGGCTATGTACTCGCCCTCTTCTTACCCCTCGTTTAAAAATATGGATACGATGTTCTTTCAAATGTTGTTCTTCAATTTAGAATAACACAAATCAGTCTGCCTTGAAATAAGTGAAATCAATATGTCAGTGTCACAAACTGCACAACTGACTGGACGATTCTTGACAGTTTTAATTGCTTAGCTCCCATGTCTCAGATATTCACCATGGTAAAAAAGGAACGGATAAAATGTATGTAACAAAATCTGGAAATTCAAATTAAGAACAGCAGTCAGTATTTAGCAGTCAATAGTTTGTTTCCGATTCAACAGAGACAACAATGACAGCAGCCTTAAATGGAATAGATGCACGCACACATGTGACAATATCATTGCACACACTTAGCACACCATCGAAAATAGTTATGACTAGATTACCGACATTTACACATACAACAATTAATATTCAGCAAGCCGCACTAAAACATATACAAATTTCGTGTAATGTAAAATGCAACAAAACTCTGCATATCAGTCAGTCAGAAACCATCTCTAAAATATGACAGGAAAATACATTTTTAAACACAGAAATAAAAAAAAATAAAAATGGCAAGAAATAGTTGTTCATTACGTTCAGTTTGTTTTTAAAGCAACAAATCAAAGAATTTAATGTAATATTTAATCAGCCTATTGTAGAACCGTGGAGAACACCGTGAATTTGTGACAACAACAGCTAATACCCGGGATGGACTGAATACTAAACATAATACGTTCAATGTTTTTATTTGTGTTGCTGGTGTTGTCAATGTCAGTGCTGAAATAAATAAATAAATAAATAATACTGAATAAAACCAAAAAAATACAAGATGACCACTCTACATAGTCTGCACTCTGAATTTCTGACATTTTCCTAACATTTGCATTTAACCACATCATGCCTAATAACGGCATAACAAAATTAAGTAATAATGGTATAACAATTTGTGCATCACAAAACGCCCAAAATATTGTGCTACTGATATGCTACTGGAACTGGTGAGGTGGCGTTAAATATAAACAGCTTTCGCTGACAATTTTGTGTCCTTTTCCTAAAATCTGCCTAATTCCCCAACACTCTCAGGAGGCATTTCTGTCAAGCAGTCATCCTGTGTCTCTACTAGTCAACTCAAAGACACTAATTTGCAGTAACAACTAAACAAGATAAGGCCAGACATTCACGTTCACATAACAGCAATAACTAAAGCTTGCCTATGGAAGACATCTTTGACTTTGAGGCATCCTGCCCAAACTAGACTGCTCTAGGGAAGTAGAGTAGTTACAGAATAAAAAATGTAACAGCATAGAAAGTACGCTAACGCAGTGTCACTGCATCACTAACAGCTCTAATACTCACTGAATACACAGAAGTATCAATTAGTTTGTAAATGAAGACTAACACTCAGTGTCATCATCTTGTAGCTTGCTTTTAACAGCTGCCATGGTTTGCTAAGATAGCTAAATAGTAAACAAATTTCGAAATCACTCCAAAGCTAGCCAAAAAGCTACAAACTAAAGTACCCTTTGAATATCCTTTGCAGTACTCCACCGATTCTGGTGAAAGGGAGTCGCGACCCTTCCATGAGGAGCCAGAGACACATCTCTTAGTTCTGCACCTGGACATTCTTCATGGTTTTATTATGCACTCAGCACTGCCGGCATGTCCACAACCACTACTGGTCAGGAGTCTTCAACTTGTTGAAGTTCGACCATACGGAGAAGAAAAAGAAATCGAAGACGTTTGTAACAGAATGCAGAACATTTTGAACGAGACAAAAACTGTAACAGAGAAACAAATGTAGAGACAGACAGAATTAACCTAGTGTATCCTCTCTCTCTCTCTCTCATTCCTGATCGAGGGGGCAACTTACCACCCCAATCCGTTTCAGGAAGTCCCAGAGGTGTCGTAGATCAGTTACGAACAGACGCCTGTGATGAACTCCCACGAATCGAATCCCGGGGCGGTTGAGGTGCTTTGCTGGGCTTGCATGCAACGCACCGTAAAACTCTGAAGCAAGTCACCAATGAATCACATAATTCGCACTGTGTTGCATATTCAGACTGAAACTGCCTCACAAAAATTCAACGATGTGTCTTATTACGTCGCGATCCTAATAAGCCATATTACAAGCCCTGGCCTATGTGTCCGTCTGTCCAAGGCTCACAAGAGCAAAGTCGAAACTGTCATTATTTCTATCAGGTGAATTTTTTTCAATTTTGCAATATTTTCAGAACATTCAGCAGAAATCCACATACTTAAAAATTTTTAACGACTAGCTTTTAATGTCTGGAATGGAATTTCTGGGCGAGTGAGAGGCCAGTTGTGCCGACAGCAGATCTTCCGAGATTAGCAACTGACCATGTGTGCATGGCAGATTCTTTTTCATCATAGCAGCTGAATATGCAGACTGGAATTGCAGCGGTCGTGAAATTGACCAATGAACATTTACTGAGAACTCTGTGAGCCATGACGTGAGTTTGACTTATCAACAACCGCCAACCTGTCAATAACAACAATGCCAATAACTACACACCAATGATACCATCTACACAATCACTTTCAAACAGATGCTATTCAATTAAAAAACAGTATGTAGGCATAAATGAAACAAAACAAAAAAAGGATAATCAGATTCTGACCCCCTGATAAACTCAGTCTTACTTTCGTTAAATTTTACCAAAAACATTCACATTTTTTTCTTTACAAACACACCAAAATTCATAACTAAAAACACTACCTCCTTTGGCAGATGTTGGTATAAAAATAACAACAACTACGCAATAAATTAATGTTAAGTAAGGGAGCAACGACTGTCAAACCTGGATTCCATCTGCTGAATAACTTGAGCCATACGGGACGTAAGCTGTTCTAGCTCATTGACCTTTGTTACCCTCGCCTCGCTCGATGTTTCCACAGTTGCCTTAATGCAACAGCAAACACTGTACGTTAGGCTGACAATACCATCTGCACAATACCACGTCAAAAACTGTAATAATTATACAGTCTATGCCATCTGGTGACAGTGGCTTCTATCCCTATACATGGTGGGCGAAGCTTGCACCCAGTGAAAAATAGGGGGAAAATTTTGATAAGGTTGTAAATCAAAATTGTCCCCTTATTTTTCACTAGGCAAACTACACCCTTAACAAAACTTCCCTCCCTATTTCTTACTTCCCCCTATTTTTCCATTCCCCCAACAAAACTTTCCCCCTATTTTTACTCCCCCTATTTTTCAATCTACACCCTTAACAAAACTCTCTCTAGAGGTTTTCATTTTCATATGACAACATGCTTTGTGCTGCAAGTCTAGTTTCACTATACACTGCACTGACGAAAATGCGATTTCCACATGAAATATCATTTGAGTAAGTAAGTAGTATGTAAGTAAAATCTAGTTTAAGTAGTGCATACTTTAAACAATCTCTAATGTGCTAGGTGTTCAGTTGATGCTTCTGGCTGCAAAACATCATCTCACCACACAGCCAAATGTTCTCGGCCATTTGTAATACAGTGTGGGCCAGAAAAAAATGTGCCACTTTACTTTTGTCCATATCTTTGCCAATTATTGCTCAATTTTCAAAAGTTTTCCACTGGCACACTCTGCAGACAATTTGTAATAATGTGATTATTATATATCCCACCACACCATAAATGTGTCTCTACACTACCTTGTGAAATATCAATGAAATATGCATACATAACGATAATAACAAACAAACATTTTGGTAAAACTGAAAAGAACACTTAAAACCAACATTGCAGTGAATGGTCTGTATGACACCAAACTGTGTGGTTCTAACACAGTCTAGTGTCATACAGATCATTCATCGCAATGTTGGTCTGAAGTGTTTTTTCATTTACCTAAATTTTTGTTATTATTATTATTAGTTTTTGCTTACATTTATATTTCACAAAGCAGTGTAGAGACGCATTTACGGTGTGGTGAGATATATAATAATCACATTATTGCAAATTGTCTGCAGAGTGTGGCAGTGAAAAAAAATTGAAAATCGGTCAATAATTGGCGAAGATATGGACAAAAGTAAAGTGGCACATTTTTTATGGCCCACGGTGTATATGTCCCGCTTTTTACACACCATCCACTAAAAGTGAAAAAAGCATCACTGTCGGTCTTAGCTGTACCTGTATTTTGTTGCCGATATCCTGGTTGATCACCTTGATGTCTTCCAGCTGTTTGCGGAGTGCTCCGACGGTCGCCTGCTTGGCCCACGCATCCTTCTCCAGTAACTTGAGTGTCATCTCCAGGTCCCGGCGCCTCGCGGACTGCTCTTCTACCTGCCGCTCCATCTCCTTTGCACAGATGAGCAGCACACACTTCAATGTACACCTTTCACCGCCGACGTAACTTTCATATCTCATATCTTTCATAACTTTCATAGTCTTAACCCTTTTCACACTTTTCCCCTTGCGTTAAAAATAGACCCCTTCTCTTGAATACATCTAGTGGTCTGGGGCTCCACCACTAGTAGGGTCTGAGGCAAAGCCCCAGCAGAAATCAAACTTGGTGCATTTTGCCCTTAAAATCTGACATCTGGTGTCACCATTTTTACAAATTTTCTTGAAAGTTGTTCGACCACAGCTGGGGGAACTATGCAGACTAAAAATGGATGGATGGAGGGCTGAGATGACCTGGATACATACCAAGAAGGTTTACCAAAGTAGAAACCAGGCCTCGCATAAAGCAACTCCGTTGATTGGGACCAACAGGCCTACCACGTCACCAGTAAACAAAATTTGACCATTAGCAGTCACCATAGAAATAACACAAAACAATCGTAAGACTAGTGAAAAGACATTGCTCACAGTGCGACAGTTGACTTCGTGCTGGAGGCGCTGCTGGCTCTCCTGATACATGGTGTCGAGGCCGGCCCTTGACATCTGATATGCAGCACGCTCCGTGTCAATGTCATCCTGAGCCGTCTGAACACACCATTCAACGGCGGCAGCTCCATAATACGAAAATTCGACACTCCACAGTCTGAAGGTTCCAAAGTCCTACAGTTTTAAGGTTCTTTTCTATGCCCCTATCTACATTTCCTCTGTACAATTAAAAGTTAGAGTTATAGTCAGAGTCAGGGTTAGTGAAAATTCGTGAACATTGCAGTATACACCTTCAGATTATCGAACCAATTCAATACTGCAAAGTGCAGATTCAGCCTAGTGTGAAATAATAAAATTATCTAAACCTGTATTGGCAGCACTGCAACAATTGGGGTAATCAACAAGTCGGTCAAACATAGCTGAGGATACCAAAAATGTCCCAAAAAATCTGCATGTCATACAAATTACTTATTATGGGTACAACTTTTTTTCAATTACACCCAAACTATCGTAGCTATTTTTCTCCATTATCTATTACTTTTTTCATGCTCAAAAACAAACAAAAATTGACAAAATAACTTCAAATAAGCAACATTATAATACTGCACTTCTGCAGAAAAGCCAAAATGAATACAGCCAACTAAATTAAGATTCAACAGGTACCAAAAGTTAAAGATTTTAGTTCCACTTTATGCAGTCAACATAAAGTAAGTAAACAAGCAAACAACATCGACAACAAAAGTCCAACTGATTTCACCATTATGGAACTTGTTGATGGGTTAATGATTATAAATGATGAACATTTGTGATTACGAATTACAATGGTACCAGATACAGCTACATATTGTCCATGAAAAAAATTACATAAGTAATTTGCTTTACCATGCACAGTCGTGTGGAAAATGGCTGATTGTCTGACCTGCATCTGTCGATGGTGTTCATCAAGAAGAGTTTCTTTGTCACGTCGAAGGTTTAAGTTCTCCTGTTGAAGCTGAACAATGTTTGACTTGGCAATTGTGATGTCTTCTTTCATCAGAGTGTTTGCTGTTTGCAGACCTTCTAACTTCTGCTGTAGGTTCGTCACCGTCGCACTAACAATCAGTAGCAACACAACAGTATCATCGAAATGTTACATCAATAAACGTTGTAACAAAAAATATCATTTCTGAAAAATTACCACAAAATGTCTTAAATCAATTTCGAAAAGACATCTGTTTAACATCAGATAATGGGAGAACTACATGATATAATACAATGCACCTGATAATGATGAGTATCGACTATTGAGTTTAACATGTTGCAAAACTAAAAATCTACAAAAAAAAAATAAGCCACTAAACAACAAAAAATATAAGTAAACCAGCGGAAAGTCAAAGATCATGTGCAGTGAGAACTGAAAACAGAAAAAGCTTGATGAACAGTGTAATGTTACGAGTCACATAATTATATATCTATTATATCTAAAACCACAAATTCACTTCAGCACTTTTACACAAACATCTGCACAACAGAAACAGAAACAGAATCCGAAATGTAAAATGCACTCTTCCAATACCCAAAAGAACAGCAGTCTTAACTCAAGAGTAGCTTCGAAAAAACAGGCTTCATAAACCAAAAGTGAAAGCTGTGCTATATTGAAAAATTTAAAGCACAATTTAATCAGAAATAACAAGAACATATCGAGCAACAATGGCAAAACATGCTATCTGTTGCCGATGACATTTCAAAACAAGTAATTTGAGCAAAGCTCACGAGACGCGCGAAAGCCTATAGCAGTTCCTGTTCGCAGGTAATCTTAGTCTATCTCCATCCATTTCGTCGTAATTCACTCTTTTGCAGCCAAAGATCGCCAAAAAATCATGTTAAATCAATATTTTTAGAGTTCAAGGTCATTCAAGGTCATCGATGTTGATAAATTTAAAAAGCCTGTCACCAGTGCTTGTTATGATAAGCAGCATGTCTGTGCCTATCTGCAACCAGG
>Ga0056128_1000156_pt1 | contig 47431 bp, 30 predicted proteins | sample WorMetLIZISLAND2_FD_71113 | JGI IMG/M metagenome (GOLD analysis project Ga0056128, IMG submission 71113) | Marine gutless worms symbiont microbial communities from Max Planck institute for Marine Microbiology, Germany - Olavius geniculatus... ... | reverse complement strand
GTGCTTGGTGCATAATCGCTTTCTGCTCGGTACGCCCCCGGGTCGGTCGCTTCTGGTTATTGCCCGTGCTCGAGCCAATCTAGGTCGAACCCTGTCGCCCCCCGAAACGCGGCGAATGCACTCGTCCGGCGAGCACATCGTCGTTGCACCGGCTTGTACGCTGCCACCCCCGGCGGTCCCATGTCGACCGGTCGCGATCAATATGCTGCGCTGGTGCGCCCGTCGTCCGAGGGGTGTCAGCCAGTCTGCTGGCCTAGTTTCTCGCTCGAAGGAAACAAGCCTTCGGTCTGCTACGCATTAGCGCGATTTTTTTCTACCTACCTACCCGTTATATATTGATATATTGCTTCGCCGAAAGTCAGCCGTAGTTTTTTTCACCGTCCAACGCCTAATTTGTCAACTGAGCTGTTTAGAATGTCTGGTCAGGCTGTTGATGACCGTTGTTCTCTTCTTGATTAACAAGAGTGGATAGCTTAAAAGAATTTCGTTCTTGGACGGAACTGTACCTGAGTGGATGTAGTGATCTGTAAGCAAGCCGTGCTGTAGGTGTTGGAACACAGCCATTTGTGCTGTAGTTAGACATGTCACTTATCATTTGTCTTTTGCATCATGCCCTTTCCGAGCTGTAGGGCCATGGAGCGGCCCTGATTTCTTGTTTCCTTAGCCATCACGGAGACACCACCTTACACTGCGAGACCACAATTATGGGGCTAGTTCACGCAGTGTCTTTTGAGAGAGCACTGTTGAATGGATTTACCAGAGTAATGTGCGCAGTGCTTGGAGATACTGCATGAAGTTGTGCTACGTAAATGCAGTCAACTTAGTACTGTCATTGACGTTAGATTCAGAAGTGATCCTGTTTTTGCTGGGTTGAGGGGTTGAGGAATTCTGTTCTAGTTCTGTTGCCTGTTTGTTTTGTAGTATGTCGCATGAAGGTGCGTACAGAGCGACGTAACTGAACTGAACTGAACTGTCACGAACTGAACTGTTTTGAAAAACTGGAAATCGTTGGTTGACGCGTACGTGCGCGTAGTCACCGACACCGTTAGACAGTGCCCACTGTAATGTGTTAGTGCTTCCCCATTGGTCGGTTCGTCAAAAACTGAACCGTGTCATTTCAGCATAGTTCAGTTACGCCACTCTGTACGCGTCTTTATGCAACTTTTGTATCAGTTGTTCTGTGTCAGGACTCAGGACTGTGACGTGATAGCCTTATTTCAGTATGTACATTGCACCAGTTTGCCAGCTCAGAATGACGCGCAGATAGGCTATTGTGGCATAGGGTCCACTGAACATAGGTTTCTGAATGGCCTAGGTGCATTTGCGTTTCTGGCCAGTCACTGTAATGACTGCCTTCTCTCTGCTATTGCTTGCCTACTAGGTACAGTACTAACAAATGTGATTGATCACTATATACGTGCTGCTGACAGAGTTCAGCCATATTGTTGTCCTTTTTCTGTGTTTGCATGCTTGCATACACTTTGCGGCTCTAGTTGGTAACTGGAGCTCGTTGACCTTCACTGCCCTTAATGTAGAAATAGGTCAAGTGGGATATCATGTATCAGAATGGCTAGTTACACAGTATCCGTTAAATAGTTCTTACTCAGTGATTTTTTTCAGGATGCTGTTGTAAACGTACAGAATTGCGGCGCCGTCACGTCTGATCTCCATGGCATGCTCTGGTCTCCTTCACAGGTGTCTGGGTGCAGGACACTGCAGACGGGCCAAGCTTGATATAGTCTTGAAGTCTTTAGTCTGCAGTTCACAGCTCAGTGTTTGTCATTTTATCAGTCGCCCCTGCCTGTTCAGATCTCCCTCTGTAGGCCGGAAAGTCTAAAGAATTCTTAGGTCAAATCTACCTACTGCTGACCCACATCATCAGACACAGGTTTTTTTTGCTATTCTTTTTGCTATTTTTTTTGCAATTCTAGCTCATTGTTGAGGTCGATAGAAGACTGCGCTCTGCTGTGAAAAATTTTCTGGTGGTATTGATATTACTTGCATAGGTTTATGTTGAGGAGTGACGGTGTAAAGCGGGGTTTCCGTCTCCATATGCAATGTGCGATGAACGGACGTAACACAAGTGACGTAGCTGACGCAATGACTGCTTCTGTCTTTGCCTTTTGACCGTTGCGTTGCATCAGTTGCGCTTGTACGGTACTTTCTTGCAAGTGGCAAGGAGGCCTCAGACGGCAGTGGGTTCACAGAAAATGCACTTTTTGGTTGGATGGAAACCCCCCACCCCCCTTAAGTTGTGGCGAGTTAGTGATGAAGATCAATTTACTGTGAATGTTTGACGTCAGTGAGATGTGTTGTGTTTGCAGCAGTTGGCAGCAGCAGCAGCAGCAGGGGGTGATTACCAGCGTGATCAGAGATACCCCGCGGTGGATACCCCTGCCAGAGAACTGAAAGACTATGGGCTTCAACAGCAACCACAGAGGCCCATCATTGTTCCACAAGGGTCAGTGTGCAGTACTGAACTTGAAGTGTCATAGGAGTTCGTCGTTGACTGTCTTTATTATTGAAAACAGCTCTTAATTTTGATTATGTATCATTGATGCAGCTCATTTTCATGCATAAGTCCTGATAATGGATATTCATCATATTTTCTATTCGCTGCTGTGTGCTGGAATTAGTCTATTTCCTTCAATGAAAAGTTTTGATGAGTTATGTTCTCATGTGTTTCGGTGATGTTTCAGCTTTACCTGGCAGTTTCTGCTGAGACCATTTTTCTTTCTCTAGTTGTGGTAATGTATTTTATTTTTTTGGTTAAATCAAGACAGAAAATCACTAACTTTTCGGCTGTGGCTAGTACGTTAATTTATGTTGTTGTTGTGTATCAGCGTGTCGGACCATGATGCAACGTCATCATCGTCGTCGTCATCCTCATTGTTTCGCCATCACTTGTCTCCGTACCAGCTTCATCGGCCACCAGGCTCTGCGACGACAGAATCAGCAAGTGCTGCTAAGAGACCGAGACTCATGTCTGACTTCGCACAACCTCTCCGAATTGACGTCAACGACGTTCGAAGGGTGCGTTTATCGAGCTAATGTTGTTGGTCTTTTAAAATGTGTACTGTGGGCATTTTAGCTGGCCGTATTAACGGTCATGCTTATGGTATGGCGTGTCATCCCTCTGTTGTTTGACTCTCTGTCTTTCCATAACGTTATGTATCGTGGGTATGTCATACGGGTCGGCAATGGTATCGCCAGATTTGGAGTTGGCAAGTTCCTTTAGCCTAGGCTGTCAGTAATAATGAATTATATTGCTATCTGCAGCAGTTTGGCCACAGTTTGCAATGCATATATTTGTTGGAGCAGCCGGAAGTTTATGTTATGTCGGAATTATCTAAATAAGTAAGAAACTGTCTTCTCATTTGCTATCCTTCAGGTGGGCGCAAGCAGTATGGTCGGCTTCCCTTCGTGACAGCTGGGCTCCTGTTATGTTAAATATAATGCCATTGTTGTTTTATCTGTGCTGAAATATTGCATTTGGAATATGAAGTGAGTTTGGGTATCATTAAGCATCTGCTGGTGAATGATACAAGTCTATGATAATTAAGTTTGCATTTTTTTCAGTCATATTGCTCAGGGTTTTTTTTGCTATGGACATTTGTTACACCGTTAATGAGCATTTTTATATCTTTGTGTGACAATTGTCTTTAAGTCACGTGCGGTGCTTCTTTTCTGCTTTGGTGCAGTTCTGTTATGAATTGATGGTCGCACAGGGACAGTTGGTGCCGTCTTCAGCCTACAAGCCGCAGGTGGAAGCAATTTCGCCGACGTTGCCTGTTGACAACGCACTTGAAAACCAGATCCGGCACTCGCGGGACGAACTGGTTCAAAACATACATCGCGTCGATCGTGAAATCACCAACATGGATCACTCCATCGAGAAGCTGAAGCGGAAGCAGGTTTGTAGCCTACCTAGGAGGTCAGAGGTCGGAGGTATTAGTAATGCCACTGGAAGTCCCACAATCAGTGTTATTCTGAGAAATTGCTGTCATCACCTCTGCTACCATTTTTGTTGCTACTCAGCTGCTGGTATGCCAAAATGCTTAGGAATTATTCTTTATTTCGATTAGCAATCTGTTTAACGCAAGAACATTGTAAAATTTAATATGGCTGCTCAAAGAGTTAGAGCTGATAAATTTTTGAGCAAATGAATAGAGTAATTCTTCTCCCCCATTTTTGTTTTATTATGTAGTCTTGGTGCTTTCATCGCTCTACTAGGAGGCTGCAGTTTTCATTACATTCGATCACTGTATTTGTTCATATTTGCCTTCTCTTGTAACTTGAATGGCATGTGGTGGAAAATTCAAACTTCATAAGTAAGTTTTCCTGTTACAGGTTTAGTTTGCAGTGTCATTTCAGGCCCAAAGTGTGAACAGTCCTAGTTAGTTGCTTGTTTCTTTTTTTCTGTCGATGACTGTAGTTTTCAGCTGATGTGAGCCATATGTCACTAGGAAGATGTTGGTACTATGTTGTCTTAGTGTGACAGCTGTACATGCCATTACCTTGCCGAGACAGTTTAGTCTTGCTGCAGTTTTTCTTTCAAGTTTTTAGCTTTTACTCATTTCAGTTCTTGTTATTTTTTTCTTATTTTATTTTTTTTTTAATCTGAGGCTTCTGTTTATTTCACAACATTTCACATCCAAACTTTACAACAGTTTCATTTTTTTCTGTTTTACATGTTACTTTAGTTTTCCGACACAGAACACTCAATACATCACATATCATATTGCGTTGCAGCAACATTTGGAAGATGAAGCGAAGAAGCCGGCAGAAGAGCGTACATCAGAGCCGGATGTTGTAGTTGAAAATCAGAGCCTTGTGCAGACGATCCACACCGACAACCGAGTAACTTCTGCTTGCTGCATTTCCATCGCTGTAGCAATATTAGAGATGGGAAAGAACCCTTATGGCTAGAGTTCAGGTTCTATCAAACACAAGGGTTCAGTTTGGTTCGTGTTCTTTGCAGTTACAAAAATAAACAGTTCAGTTCTGGTTCGGTTCTGATATGCTGTGTTTTCAGTTTGGTTCAGTTCTGTGTAGGAGTTGCTCATGAAACCTGCTGTTTTACTTCCAATGTATGAAAATAACAATGAATCTGTGCAGTATTTGATAAATCAGTGCCAATGTAAAATAAGAAATTAGCATACACTGAGACTTTGAAAACACATTTTATTTTCCAGGAAACATGCTTCTGGTTGGGCATCTGGATTGTAAAAAGTCCAAGGATGGTTTCCAAATGTTTACTTTTCGTGGATCCAGCCGGACCTTGAGTAACTCTTTGAAAGAGTTTACCAACCAAACAGAATGGTGCATGTACACCACAGAGTGGCCAAAAAACATTTCCCAATGGGTTTTGTCAGAACTTTGTCAAATCTCTATCAAATTTGATAGTTTTTGGCAGACAGATTGACTAGACGATAGAATTATGGGAGGTACACCCAATGTCCACCTCATCTAATTTATGTTAATGCACTACCGTGTAAAATGCAGATGCTCCATATTGTTACATAATGCTGTGTTGTACTCGTAAAAGTTTTAACGACTTAATTAAGCACGCAGTAATCTAAAGTATGATTTATTTAGCAGAATTATAAGTTTGTATAACAACTTGCTTCAAAATTATCAAAATGTATGTAAAAACTGTTCAGTTTTGGGTGGACATTGGGTGTACCTCACATAATTTTATCATCTTGGCCATCTGCCTGCCATAAATTATCACATTTGGTGGAGATTTGATGAAGTTCTGACAAAAACAAGTTGTGAAATTTTGGGGGGGGCACCCTGTACCATATGTAGCAGCAGTAACAGCTATATAAGAGTGAGTTGCGTTGGGTTGGTGGCGTGGCGTAGCAGTAACGCGTTTCATTCGATAACAAATTTACTCTACGCCGGGCCGCGTTAGTACTGCGATGGGTGACTGACTGCGGGCAGGTAAACCATCTCGGTATGTAACCAGCCGCCTAGGTCAACTCAGCCTTCCATCCCTCCGGGATAGGTAAATCGAGTACCAACCTATCTGGCTGATGTTAAGGCGGGGCGCGTTCACCTGTGTCGGGTGGCAGGTAACACTGTGGGATCCCATATGGCAGGTGACACTTCGTAGCTCTGAGATGGGCTTCCTGTTAAGAGCTATATCACTACCTTTAACCTTTTAAACTGAATTGCAATGATTGCTGTTGCAGAGGAAAGCTGATAGTTCGCATTCAGAGTTGTCAAAGCATGGCCAGGCAACACCACTGGTTCGTTGCTTGTTTTACTTTCAAGTTGCTTATTATACACATCTATACTGTTAACTACACTGTGAGGCATAAAAAATACACCAAAATTTATCGATTGTAACTTGAAGACGGATTATCAGATTTTGATAATTTTTGGTACGAATATTTTAGACACAAGTAGCCGTTGAATGATCGCTTATGTTTTCGCCTCACCAAACTTCTGATTCTGTACTTCCTGGGGAAAACAAAACAATTGAAAATATTACAGTTTTATTCAATGCATTATCATTATTCAATTTACATAACACACATTTAGCACATTTTTTTTCCAAATTTCTAGCACTTTGGCTGACAATTTATCCAAGTTGTGCAACTGCTGACAGTAAATATTTGAAATATCGGCCATTTGTGTAAGCACATGCATGGAGATGCATTCTTCATACGTTGGTATCAGTGTTGATGTTGTTCTCTTCAGACTTTAATCACTCGCTTCTTGAGTTTATTGATATTTCTAAACAGCATCCCGTAAACTCGCTGCTGCATAACACTGCAGACATTGTCAAATGGACTGTGATTAGGGCTGGTAGGAGCTACATATCTTCACAGTTGGACTAGTATCACGTTACTTGACCGGTTATTTGGGCAAGTCCATTTGCAGATGATTTTCGTTTTGATAATAGTGAAGTTTATTTACATTTGTGCGTTGTTTTTAGCCAATTTACGTACAGCCGTCTGATACCAACGTCCACAGGACAAACAAGGAACAGTGAGTTTCATTGATTGTCTTTTTATTAATTTACTTACCATTGATTACATGCATATTTCTATAATCTGAGTGCATACTGTATCCAATTGTTTTTCATATTGGTTTTGACTTATAAGCTCAAGTGTCACTTCTTTTTGAAGGCAAGATCATTTTCATGCTCATCAGTGGTTTAGTGTTTTTACTAGCATTTTACTAATTAATGGTTGAATGATAGGAAGGAAATCTGTCTTGTGGTAGTTTTTGAGCTTATTACTAAGTAAAGCCAGTAGTATTTTTATTCTTTGTGAGACTGAAGAGACAGCATAATCTTTCGGTGTGTGCATCTTGTAATGAATTACTTGTTTATGCTGTCAGCTATGTTATTGTTTTTTTTGTATTTTTCACAATCACATTGAGCTTGTGAACACTGCAGTTTGATTTCTTATCTGACTGTGATTGTGTTTTTCCCAGCTTCATCGATTTTAAGAAGCGCTTAATTGCGTACTTGAAGAAGCGGAAGCAGGCAACAAAAAATCGAGTGAGTCGAGTCGAAAAAGTTTTTTAAACATCGGCTTTTGAGCATGTCTTGCTAGACAAATCTTGTGGAATGATAAAAGTACACAGTGTCTCAAAAAAAACGTCCCACTTTGTGATTGTCCATATCTTTGTCAAATATTGACCAATTTTCAAAATTTTTTCACTGGCACACTTTGTGGACAAGTAGCAGTAGTGTTATTATTAAACATACCACCACACTTTAACTGCGTCTCTACACTACCATGTGAAACGTGAATTGTCAAAAATCACTAAAATCCTAGTAATACATGTGTAAAAAATTATTTTCTAGAAACAATTTTCCAACAATTTTCATATTAATTGCTAATAATGTTTAGTTTTTGATACATTTCTTGTGTTTGTAGACAAAGGCAGATGATATTATTGTAAAAAAACAATTTTTCATGCGATGACGGTACATTGGTAATGTAACATGCATTTAGCAATGGGGACAAGGCTTTTAACTAAGAACTTTTATGAGTTTAAAAAATGTAGTTTGCACAGAATACTGGCAAAATTTCTGAAGGAAAGCAGAAACAGGGAAGGACTAGGACACATTACTAAAAAGATATGGACAACAGGAAGCGTCGAACAAAGGCATGAGAGCGGCAGAATGAAGCATGCACGTACTGAAGAGAACGTGACCACTGTGGATGAACTGATAGCCTTACTAAACCACGAAGGCCAGAAACAAACACATCGTTTAACACGCCAGATATCCACAAAGACAGGTCTAATACAGCGTAGCATTGTACAAATCATTCGTCGCGATTTTGGTCTGAAGTGTCTTCATCTTCCAACATGCCTGTTGCCTAGTATTGCTAGTTTTTTTTTACATTTGTATTTCACAAGGTAGTGTAGCGATGCAGTTATGGTGTGGTGGGATATTCGACAACCACTTTATTGCCAATTGTCCAAAGACTGTGCCAGTGAAAGAATTTTGAAAATCGGTTAATATCTGTCAAAGATATGGACAGTTATAAAGTTGGACATTTTTTTTGAGACACAGTGTACATTTATAGACGTTATAACTATTACTCATTATATTGTATAGCATATGTGAAATGAAGCTGTGTTGGTCTTTGCAGGAGAATTATTGGGCGGAGAAATACGAGAAGTTACTTCAATCATGGGCAAAGAAGCTTGATAAAATCGAAAACAGTGCTAAGCGTCGGTATGTACTATGTAATTATTGATTTTTTGGGGGGGTTACATTACATAGCAATGCGATACATGTATTGTTGGCACTACATTTGAGTTAGGTGAGCTGTCATGATGATTGTGCCATTACAATGCTATAAACATAATTTTTACGCGCGAAAGCAGCTACTGCTTTCAGCACGTCTTAGCCATCACAATTTTGTTCGTCTGTCACACAGGTGGATCAGTCAAAAGTGGTGCAAGCTAGGATTACCAAATTTTGACCGTAGGCTGCCCGGAAGACTCTAGTTTCAGGAACCGTAAAGCTTTTCCATAAATTTGAAGGGGATTACCCTGAACGAGGGCCCTAAATGAGAGGGGGATGGGCAAAATTTGCAATTTTTGGCCAATAAGTCGCTGTATCTCGGTAACGGTGCGAGATAAGGCCAAGGTTACTATTAATCACTAATAGGCAGTTGTACACTGGCTCTCGATTGGTGCCAAAATCAATGACCTTGAATGACCTTGAACACCTAAATAGGGGGTTTATGATTTTTTGGCAATTTCGGGCTGCGACACAAGTCTATATCATTCACAAGGTGGCGCCACGGAACTATCGTTATGCAATCAAGATAGAGAATTTGGTATTTGTATATTAACTTAGCGTGAACACCCCAATTTTCAGCTTAACTACTGAACCTGAACTGCTGTAGGCTTTCGCGCATCTCGTGAGCATTAGCTCAAATTTCTTGTTGCATTTACTACGGACAACGTGATCCTTGTGCAGTTACGTAGGCACTGCCTTTTGGGTAGCTTGAAGAATTTTAGGAAACATCTGTCAGTATTAAGATATCCGTCCCTTTAATAATGACAACATTTGTGTTTGAAACCCGTCGGTTTAACTGCTTGCTGGCACTGCACATGCTATGACTCATCAGTGTCTGACTGACTTGATTTCTCAATGTAACCAGAAAACTGTGTCATTCGCCTATTGCCGACATATTGTGCGGCCAAGTTATTTTCTTGGCATTATTTCATGATATTGCAACACAACTCGGGGTTTGGCCATACGGTTGTTTATTTGATTTATGTAATATAACGTAGCAAATGCAAAATCGTAAATACGTGCGGAATATTTTATTGTATGTATATGTGTCTCATGATTTCACTGTATGAAATGAAGAAGAAAACATAATACGGTTTCTGTAATCGTGATCGTTTGTGATAAAACGCTAGGCTAGGCTGAACATGACTGCGTTGAAACGGCAGATAAGATTGGCTGAATTAGATGCGCTGTCGATGCAAACGGCCACCACATCAGTACCTCACGTTATTTTTGCCACGTGCTTTCTGCTGCGGATACGAACACGCAAGCCGGCTTCCACTGAGTCTGAGAGCGTGGTACCTGCGGAACACAGAGCACAGGCCAACTCAGCTTCGCATTCGTCCTGGCAGAACGGCTAATAATTAATAGTGGGGGCAAAGTCCAGCGTGGCTGATTGGTTGGTGTCTGTGTGGGTGGTATGTCTGCTAGCTGCGTTGCAAGTCCCATGGGGCAGTGAACCACCCACTTGCTTCATAACCTTCTTTAGTAGTGAAATTCAGTCTTTCTGTCTCTGACCACAACGTCTGCAGCTATAATCCAGGGTTCATAGGGTCCTTGAGAAGTCCTTGAATTTAAATGTTCCATATTTTGAAATTTTTGCATATTGAAATTTTGAAGAAAGCACTCTTGTAAAATTTGGCATTTCACCACTACTTGGTTATAGTTCACTTGCTTACTTAACAAAACTTTAGTGTGCTCACCAAGTACCAAGTACTGGTATATATTTCACTCTAAATTTTGATGTAGCGCGAGTATGATATGTCTTTTTATCGATACTTTTGGTACTTAAAACTGTAATTTTAGGTCCTTGCAAGTCCTTGAATTTTGTCCTTTCAGTTTGTTATGAACCCTGATAATCTCACTTCAGTCAAGCGTGACGATTAAAACGTGTATCGTATCTGTCCGTGTGACACAGTAACGAAATAAGCAAATTTCAACACGGTCTAGAGCTTATTATGTGCCTCGGTACATTGGCATACTGTTGTAGCAAACACACCGAGCGATCTGCAGATGCAGACCTACAATCGCGCTTGCAGCTGACTTCGCTTGTTACACATGATTTGCTAGTTAACTATTGTTATCACTTTATTTTCCGGTTGCCTGCATGTCGCTAGGATGGGCCGACCGTATACCGCCTATATCCGAAGGCCAGCGTCTGACTTCCGGTCGTGCAAAGACTTCCCAGGGTGACTGTAGACCCATATACACACTATGTTGACGCTGCTAGATCGAACGCTATCAACGCTAGAATACTTCACCGTAATTCGGCGCACGTGATTGATGTCTGCAGGCACAAACTGCATTTAAAACTGCGGCCAAACCGCTGCAGATAGAGACATGGTTACCATTGACAGCCTATAGGAACTTTTCATGGCCCTATCTACCGCTTTAGTCACTCAAAAAGTAGGAGGAAATGTCCGAGGGTGAAACGTCCGAGGGTGAAACGTCCGCGTTTGACAGGTGCAGGGGGATGTCCCTTTCCCCCATCGCCGTCCCCATACGACATACGGTTTAGCTACAATAGATGTGTTACAGACAGGTCTTGACCTAACGCCATAAATCCAAACCTGATGGCTTCATTGACGAGGAACTCGCAGTCCGGATTCTGGAAGAGCCAGTCGACCGGCTCGACCTTAGTGATGAGTTGTTCGGGCGGTATGTACTGCAGACGCACGCAGCACTGCAACAGCTTAGGCGCCATGCACAACCGGTCCTCGCGGTCGAAGTCCAGCCACTGCAGCAGCGCGCAGAACACTTCGAGTTCACCGGACACGTTGAGATTGTCGTCCGACAGAATGCGGTACAGACGCTCCGCCGGCAGATAGACGAAGTGCTTCGTCGTCGATATCTGTCCCACACGCACGTGTCATATCAATTCCTCCCGTGGATATGCAAAGTCATCAGACATAATAATGTTTCATCACCTATACTCTGTCCACGGTTTCTGGAACCAGCCACGCCGTGAGTAAAAAAGTAGGCGGCCAGGAAGCAGATACACAAAATTTCCGACAGAGAAAATACGGGTGATAGAATTTTTTGCTGTTGAGTTTCCCTAAAATGGGGGTTTCTAGCCCCAAATTTTGCACGTTTGGACTAACATTTTCCAACAAGAAGATTCTCCGACAATTTTCTGACAGCCAAAAACTTAAAATGGGCAATTGCCCCCCACTCTGCCACGACGCCAATGTTTGGAGTGTTATAACTATCCACAATCTCACTCTTGTCAAGGCTGACGACTGAAATGCGTCTAGAGTCTGTTTATCACGTGCGCGGCGACCCGCGCAAAACACAAGAGGAAAAAAAGACTTTATTAATATCATGGACTTATAGACCACTTTTTCGATGTACCCTTCTGTCCCTTCATATATGAATTCAGTCCACTTTTCTGTCGTTGTCCGCTCAAGCTAACGTCGTGATAACCTCGGAGAAGTTGTCGATGATGAACTTGTAGATGCACTCCTTGAGCTCGCACAGGTCGTAGTTCTCGGCTATCGAGTAGAACATGATGGCAGTCTCGATGCTGACGTTACTCAGGTAGTCGACGCACATGCCGACGATGACGCAGATGCCCAGTTCGTCGGCGCATTTGAGCAGCGGCCCGACGGTCTCGTTGGTGATCTCGATCTCGGTGGTGTAGCAGAACGTGAGCACAGCGCAGATCACGTCCACCGGGAACTCGCTCATGTCAATCGATATCACCTCGCCTATACAGTGACCATAAGTCAATGTTGCCAATTGCCAATCAATATTGATCAAATCAGTCAGGCAATGAATTAAGCAGTCAGTCAATTGAGTAGCCTAATCAAAATCATTAGATGCTATGTATTTATTTTATTTATTTATTTAATATGTAATAAACACTCACGACAAACGCGCGATAACAGTAACATAGAAAAACAGTGCAAAAACTACAAACATTACTAAGGGAAACAAAAGAAACACAGAAAATACATGATAAACAGACTACAAATGAACGAACTAATAACGGTTACTAAATAAAATTCTATTGATAAATGTCCGTTTGTGCAATTCTGATGTTACATGATCTATTAAAGTATTAGTAAGCCATGACGTCATGAGCCATAGGATCGCTTAATATGTATTTATTAGACTTGGCAACAGGAGTGATTATCATAGGCTACACGGAATTCGGGTAGACTCGACCAAGTATAAGAAGATCAAAAATAATATCATTTATTTAAATAAATTAGTATAATAACTAAATGTGCATTTTTCGGCTTAGTGTTTTGCATCATTACTTTCATCACTACTGCAGGCCTATTTCGCCTATTACATGCATAACGCGGGTAGTCACAAGCAGTGGCGTATTTAAGAGGGGGGCACGACCCTTTGGCCCGACCATGGAATTTTTTTACAGGCGACTTTATATGAAAAGTTGCGTTTTTTGCTATTATCCAGCAAAAATTGCAAAATTCAACAATGTTTGATGGTATTTTTCATACCGATACAATATGCGATTAAAATCGCCATGTGAGATTTCATCCGATATGACGCCGGCGTCGGCGAACGCTTTTGAAAACCAGCTGCCAAATCCTAAATACGCCACTGGTCACAAGTTAAGAATGAGCGTACTGCGAAGTAGTGCCACTGTCACCCAGGGAAATGTCAGAAACTTTTGCAATGCTGAAATTGTCACAGTTTGTTTTTTCGTCGTTTCCATTACTTTCTCGTTTGGCTGTGGCTACTGTGTGCTCTAGACAAAGCTGGCTGACTATCCGTCATAAGATGCGCATTACGGCATCATGTTTAGGGGAGCATCAACCAACCTGCGGGGAATTTGCAGAACTTGTCGACGAGGAAGTCGCTGTAGGCCGCCAGCGCGATCTTGTGCGCCTTGAGCTGGTCGCACTGCGCCTGTATGATGACGTCGCACAGTTTCTGCTCCTGCCAGAGCCGGTTCATCGTGTCCAAGACGCGCCGGGCGCCCTCCAGGTACTGCTGCGAGACGTTGTCGGACTCGGAGGAGCCAGGACCGCAAGGGTCGTGGAAGCTGGACGAGTGCTTCGAGCGCAGCATCGCCTGGCTGGACGACCGGAATTCACTACCGCTCACATACATACCACCCCCACTACCACCACCGCCGGCACCGCCAGGACTACAGTCCATCATCGCCGGGCCTCCTCCTGACTGCAGACAGTTGAGCGGGCCGACATTGGCACAGTTCATCTGGCCGATAATCTCATGACTCGGTGTCGGGGCGGCCCGACGACCCATACAACTCATGGTCGGTGCCGCATGTACAAACGCACACTCGTCAAGCCGAAAGTACGCTCGTCAAGCCGCGCTCTGCCGGACTGAACTCTCGCCTCGCGAGGTGGATATGATTGACGCTGCTAGAAGCCGTCACTCGTACTCGAGATATTGGGCCGATCCGGCGGCTCGGTCGTTCCCGCTGCTATCGTTCAAATTCGACGTGTCTTTCGGCAAGCTGCGATGTATAGGATACTGCCAGCGCGACGCGATGGATGTCTTGAGGCTCGCTCCAGTCGTGATCAGAACCATCAGCAGCCGCGCCGCAACGATGACGTAAACGTTATACTGACGTCATGTTGGCAGCGTTTCTACCCAGTCATCACTGAATATGCTAAAACAATAGGGATAAATAAGTTTTAAAAGGAATAGCTGACTCCAGATATCAAAATTAACTATGGGTTAGTAGTTTTAGTACCCATAGTTAATATACCCATAGTTAATGAAAACAAAAAAAACGTAAAATTAGTATGACAGGGCTTAAGCTAATCGTCAAATCACCAGCAGTTGGAGACATTATGACATTGCAGCCAGACCAGAACTCACGATTGCCCCGTTATTTATGGACATAAAATGCACTCTTACTATACAAACGTAGCGTGGTCCTAAAATTAAGCTAAGTACTTGAAATACAACGTTATTACTTGTGGGTCCGGTATCAAACAATTATTTTTCTGCAAAATTACTGTTACTTGTACTTTTACGTAACAGCATTTGCAGACATTGAACAGAGCTTTTGTGCGGTTGTGCCAGACATGATTATCTGATAACAAGTTTATCATGGAGTGTTGTCATGGCGCCCCCCCTTAAATTTTGGGTTGTCGAAAAATTCTCGTCTTGGCGGAAATTTTTTTTGTACAAAACGCAAAATTTGAGGCTAAAAACCACCATTTTAGCAAAATATAGGGGCAAAGTTGAAATCTTGAGCACACATAATCTCTTACGTCAGAAATTTGTGACTGTCTGTCGAAATTCCGTCGGAAATTTGGAACTTTCTGCCCTGTCTACTTCTTAATCTACAACGCTGCTGCCAATCATAACAAAAGTCTATATTCGCACAGTGATAATAATGTTAAAATTTAACACAAAACAGCAAAAATGCGTTACGGAAAAACAGGCATAGTCTACAACAAATGCATGAAAATAATTATAATAATATAATGCCAACAACCGAGCTTGGCCTCCCATAAAAATCAAGACATTCAGCATTTGACATTTCTATCAATCGTACTTTATTATCTACGCCATGACTAATTTACTGCTGTTTGCATGTCACATCCATAGGCTGTATCGTGAATATCGTTTTTGATACATTAGCCAATTGGAATATGTTCAACCTCAAAAAGTCATGAAACGATTTATTTACTGCAATAAATTACTCAAATGTCAGAATGTAAAATATATTTAATTTGATCAAAGTTGCATAAAATTACACATTATGCAAGCTCCAACAACTTACTGTACCTGCCAGCACAATGGAGGTTGCATAAGATTGCACAATGTTTTATACTAAATCAAAGCTTTAACGTCACGGCTTGTTAACACTTTACAACTAAGTGCTAAAATTGGAGAAAAATGACAACTAAAATGAATGACATTAACTAATGCAGCTACTTACAACAGATGGGTATCAAAGTTTTCTTCTTCTGAAAATGTGCGATTTAAAAAGCTAACAGAATTAGTTATGTGCACGGTGGCTTCAATACTTAATGAATTAAACAAATGCAAAAAAAACAGAGCATGTTTGTACCAAAAACCACAGATGCCAAAGCACCAGTAATCTGCATACAAGAGATCGGAAATGTTCAAATATGTGCTACAGCATATGTATAATACATAAACCTAATGGTGACATCCAGTGGAAAGTAGGATCATAATCAGGTTGATGGTGAGGCATAGTGAATATTTCTGTGTTTGAACTCAAACAATTTACTCCATTGTTGTTTGATTTCCATCTCTAGTTAAATAAGCTTATATCAACAATACACACGTGACAGTGGACACGGAGCCGCTACACATCAGAGCATACAAATAACATGACATTAGACGACATTTATGTACAATTATACACTAAAAACTCAGCAAGTTAGCATGCTTCCCAGCTTCAGATGAACTAGAACACGATAGACGTACATGTTAGAAAATGCTTGAACTTGATGTCACATGCAAACACCAAACACGATCATTTGCACACATTGCTAGCCTAATAAATGCAGAAACGAATTTTAACAATGAATGAAACCTATTATCAAAAATTCACCAACAGAAATCTCTCAGTTCAGATTAGACTAATTTTTGCCTACATACACATTCAACTGATGCTTCAGTGCTTTCAGCTGCATTACTTGTATGACTATATAATATTTCACCACATTGATAGTGGGTAACTGACAGACTGCTAGTTTGAAATGCCTATTTTTGATCTGTATACTTACTTCTAGCAACAAAAATAACGGCTATGGGATCCTACAAAAAAGAAACATTACACCCAATTACACCACTTTTATGAATTCAATAATTTCAAGTCAAAAATAAACTGTTCTGTCAACGTTTATGTTGACACAAATCAACAAAATTGTTACTAATTAACAAATATTACGGATAATCAGAAGCAGCTGTAATCAAATGGTACGGCAATCTGGAAAACAAAATAGTGCAGTTCTACTTGTACGCAGTAGCAGTGGTAACAGCATGGCACAACTTAGCACTCAATTCTGTTGGCTATTTACATGCATGAAGTTAAGTCTGTTCCCCAAGTCTCCAAAGCTGACCATGAATCATTACTAGTTTATAAAACATTGGTTCATTGGTGCAAACAAATTTCTGCACTACAATAATAAGAGACAGGAGCACAAGCTAAAATGTTTGCTGACACCTTTTTCAACCTACGGAAACATGGCAGTTGCGGTGACATGTAACAAACTATTACCAATATTCTGCGTGTATAGGTGGTTTATTTTCAGGTATTTCAGGTAACTTTATGTTAGATGGTAGACTGTTTGATTTTTGCTGTCGATTTTTGTTGCTGGATCGAGTGCAGGTGACTGCCTGCAAAAATTTCATCTCTGAAATGACCAGTGATGTGTCAAGCAAGTGTAAACCTCTAGGCATTCACTAACAAAAACAATTTACTTGCACAATGTTCAACCAGCCAAATTAAGCCAAAAACGCTGAAGCAAGACCTTCACAGACTGTGTGTGGTCTTACTGCAACAGCCAACAGTATCGAAGCAATGAAGGCAAATGACTGCTTAAGCCCAAACTCCACTTTACTGACTGTCACCAAAAGTCCCCACGGAAAAGTTTCGGTGAAAAGTCACAGACACAAATCATGAAAGTTGCAGACACAAACTATCTCGACATGTTGAAACAGTTGCGACAAAATCCGTGACAAGTGCACGACAAACCAGTTTCACGATTGCGTTGCTCTAATGGAATTTATTCCATGACTATGCAGTCGACGACTTTGGTGCACAGTCAGCGTAATGGAATTTCAGCATTAGTCTACTGCTAGAATCAAAGGCTGTTTCGTTCTGTCAAATAACTGAACTCACGTTCTCAGTGGAATGTCTTTTTGATACAAAATAAGTCACACAAAAACCTGGATAAAAATCCAACTCCATAAGATCTGGATTTTACTGTCACTGTTACAAATAGCCAAATTTTACAGGAAATGTGACAAGTAGTGATGAAATTGATTCAGTCATTTTTCTGGAAAAATCTACAGCTTACTTTGATAACCTATACACAACCAAAAACTCCGAATATTCTAATTTCACAGTTTGTGCTGTAAGAAAATCAGTGAGAAGTGAATGAAAGTACTACATATTGGCATGGGATTGGGTCTATTGCTGAACGACACGACACTTTGTCAGCTAAGGCAAAAAGTGTCTGACACAACTTGACATGACAGTAAGCACATACATCAGCATACAGAAAGAGTAAGAGACAAGAAATATCGACAACAGCAGACAGAATGAAATGCAGCCAAGGGCGTCTACACCACATAAACCATAGATCAAATGCTCCAAGAAAAAAATGAGGGAAGAGAATTCTGAGAAAATTAGAGGAAATGGATTAAATAATTCTGCATTTCCGATATACAGCATGTAAACATGCAAAACTTAACACCGGTAAAATGTTTTCATCCACGTTCACAATCTGTTTATTTGGCACACTCCGTGACATCAACCAGAAGTGTTCTATGAAGGATAGAATGCACTAAATTGCCTTGCCATTCCCCATCCATCAGTTGAGGGGGGACCTTGTTCCAAGGACTTAGGGAAAGACAGACGCCCCTGGATGCAGCAGCAGTAGCCTAACACGTTGTGTTATGTTTCCTGTCTGCTCAGTTCTAAAGCAAACTCTAAGTCAGCTTGTTCCTGTTCCCGCAGTCGCTGCAACCGTTGCCACTCCTGTGTGCTGTCACGCGTCGCCCACGCGAGCTGGTCCGCTTCTGACAACATTGGAGACTGCACAGTTAACACAATCAATAACTGCTCACATCACAACAACTACCAGTTTGACAACATCAAGAAGCCTTTAATGCAATGCATTTTACCAACCAAAGACTAACACGTATCTGTCAGGTAACTTTTAAACTTCCCCGGAATACTGCAGAAATTCTGGCCAGAAGCTGTTCCCGACTGGCATAGCTCAAAGTGGCAACTAATAATGCTTTGTCAATTACCCACAAAACATGCAGATGCAGTAAACGAGAAAAAACTGCATGTTTGTCAGTCAAGATATGTTCGCCACAAGCAAAGAAAAACCCAACTAATAACATCCAACTGTAATCATGTACACACATACAAAATTAACCTCGGAGAACTTTGCGAATGCATCATTTTTCTTTGACGTTGCCGACCCGGAGCCTGTTCGATGACCCCTGGCAAATGGGTCACAGGCAGCATCGAATGTGTCTAGGCCGCCAGGCACTGAGCCCCCAGCTGGTTTAGGCGCCGGCGGCCTTGGCGGTGCTGGCGCACGTTTGTGCTGCTTCGGTGGTAGTTGAGGAGGCTCGGAAGATGTAAGACTCCGAGACGGCAGATTGAGTGCACTTGTGCCACCGGCGGGAACAAACAACCCCGTGCCAAATGGATCACTTGGCTGACAGACACACCGGAGTTCAACAAATTACGAAAATTCTATCAAGCTCACTTCCCTCTAAAATAAATGCTCTAATGTTAAAGAACCAGAAACCCATCCCAGAGCTCCGGAGTGTCACCTATAATACCGGATCACACAGCATTTTTATCTGCCACGTGAAAAGGTCAACGTGCACTGCCTCAACCCCAGAAATCCAGAACAACACTCAGTTTACCTTCCTTCCACGTAAAGATAGAAACTAGCTGAGTAAGTACAGTGTATTCAGTCACCAGAATACATCAGCGACAAATTACGCACTCAGTTTGCAGTGTTTTATCATCATTCTCGTTTATAATGCAGTTGACAGACAAATACATCACTTACACAAATAAGAAAAAATAAAAGTGAAGGCAAATTATTAATCAAATTAAAAACGTTATAAAGGTAAGAATAATACAAGGATAAAACCCAGAATCATGTCTAATAAACTGTGACAGTTCACACAGAGCTAATAAAATAAAACTTCACGAACAGATTCAAAAGCTAAAACAAAACAGACAACTTTTAACAGTAATGCCCACATAGCACGTTGTGTTGTACACGTGCAATAAAATTAGAACAAAACTAATGGAATTTTGCTTTATTTTATGTTACACATGTAGGTGCTGCCTTAAAGAAACGAAACAAAATGATATCAATAGATATCACAGTACATTCAGTTGGATGCACACAATGACAGCAAATAAAATTGGTCATCGATTTACAGAAAAATGTAACTCACATTTACTGGTGATTTGGAAGGAGGCAGCGGCTCTGCAGCAAACGGATCAAACGAGTCTGCAAAACAAAATTGTAAACAATTTTTGCAGACTACATTTACTAACCCAACTGATTATTTATGGTGGTACAATGCTACAACTTAATGGCATAATGGTTACAGCATTGGGCACTCAATCAATAGCATACATAACTAATAAACAAGGGGTCTAAAAGCAAAACTATAAACATACGAATAAAAATAGCCAAAAACTCGAGTTGTGATTTGCAGAATACAGGCTTACCTAAGTCCGACATGACTGCTGAAGAGGCTGAAAATGTGCCCCAAGGATCCGCAGTTTTATCACGTGTCTATACAGCATCATCACACAATATTTCAGAACTTTGATGCTAAATCTGTCAATATTAAGAAAAAATAATTCACCTTTGCAACCCATCGGCATAGTCTCAGCCACGGCTTCATCAGTCCTTCAGTCACCTGCAGTTGACGTAACCATATTTTATGAAACAAAACTGTACTAAATAATAGCCATAAGCCTTCTAATTTTACAAGATGCATCATCAATTGATTCGTCGTGAGTTCTAATGCAGCAAGAATGTTTTAAAAAAAACACAATTAAATGCTGTTGGCCATCAAGTCTGCAAAATAATGCAGGCTTGTTGTCTGTTTTGTAACAGACATCATCATCATCATAATCGTCATATACTACAGTAAGGACAAAGTGATCTAGTGGTTAGACACCTGTGTGCTCAAGTCAACTCAGCCTCCTAACCTCAGCTGGATGGACAAGCAATCACTTTACTCGTTCTCAAAAAAAATCCAACTCACTTTCGGAGGTAAATCGACGGGAAATGCGGAAGACTCGGTGGCTGAGCCTTTGAATGCATCACTGAACGGATCTCCACCAAATGGATCAGCCGAAGTGCTGTTGGTAAACGGATCATTTGCAAAAGGATCACCTACAACACGATGTATGACTAACCTGCTATAACACTAATGATAATGACAACAGATTAGACAACACATATGGTCTGGCTGTGACCTTGACCTTCAACCCCAAAATGTAATCCATTCATCTTAGTATCTACCTCCACCAACACCAAAAGTTTAGTAATTTAAAAATTCATCAACTCATCAATGCATGACACAAATACTGCGAAAACAAGATTGTGGACTGCTGCACGATTGCGCAACATGGCCAGTTACTTCTATCCCCCCAAATCTGGAATAAAAATTGGGCGCAACTTTCCCCCCAATTTCGGACTCAAGTTTTTCCCTCCATTTTAGGCTTCTTCCCCCTTTAGAGAGAGTTTTGTTAAGAGTGTAAATTGAAAAACAGAGGAAAGTAAAAAATGGGGAAAAAGTTTTGTTAAAGGTGTAGTTTGCCAAGTGAAAAATGGACAGAAAATTTTGATTTACAACCTTATCAAAACTCCTCCCCCATATTTTTCACTGGGTGCAAGCTGTGCCCACCAGGTATAGGGACAGAAGCCAATGAACATGATAACAGAATGCCAATCTTTCACATTATTGGCAGAACAATAAAAATTACAGCAACTCATACATTTACCAACAGAAAGATGTCAGTAATAACACACTACAAAGCATTTTATCAAACCCAATAAACCACACATATTATCACACTGACAAACTAATAAAGTGATCACTGACTCACGAACATCTATCGCTCCTGGCCCAAGTACTGCAGCAGCACTAGCATGTAGCACTAACATGGACTGAACATGCAGTGCACAACGTAACCACAACAGGCTGCAACAATCAGCTGCAAGAGTGATGACGCTGCATAGGCTGCAGGCATATTATTAATAAAATAAAAAGAAACAGAATTACTTGAAGCAGTGAATGGATCGTGCGAATGAAAAGGATCATCTGCTTGTGTTGTTTGATTCGCAAACGGATCTCTGGTGACAAACGGATCGGTTTTAAAGTCGTCAATTCCACTTGCATCTTTTGCCTTGAAGCACAGAAGATACACAAGTATACAAGTCAGATATTACTGCTTTATTCGATGTTTGCTTTCATGTTGACTGTGACAACACACAGGTGCAGTCATGCGTGACCCAATGAGAGACAGTCTGGGCTACACAAACGAACATTGGCTAGCATGAAATAAGCGCGTTAAACAACTGTGGGAGTGTATAAGTTTGTTCAACACTTGCTTATCAGACATGTACTGTGAAATGCATGATATAAGATACACTAATACTATGTGTAATTAATTTGACATACTGTTCAGCTCAATATAACTGAATAATACATAATACAATAAATATAAATACTAAACTAACAAAAAGTATAAAATGAGTAATAACATAAAAACCTGAAATATATACAGAAAACAGTCACTTATGTAGTGAAATCTAAGTGACATTGTTTAAAAACAGTATCACATTTTTGTGCTTGTACCTGTGGAAATTCGGAGCCAGCAGTCGGCGTAACTCTAACAGAATCTTCGGTCACTTCATTATTATGTAGCGACTGGGTTAATGTCTTCTGAGTGTCCCGCAGTTTCTGAATACTCGATTTCACCTAAATAACCGAATCAAATAATCATATTAACTACAAAGTTTAAACAGACTGATATCAAATACCAATCAGCTATGATTTCACTGTGTACAAACCAAAGTACAACAACGAGTATAACGGGTAAGCACAAGCAATGTGGTGCTGCTTTTGGTTTTTGTTCCGGAGGTACTTCAAGATAGACTAGTTTCACAAAACCCGACGCCTCTTTTGCTGGCTAATAAACAGCAACAGTATTATTTTTAAAGCAAAAATACTGTACAAATACTGCATAATGTATGACCAAACAATGCAAACAAAATATTACAGATAAAAATATTAAAATTAAAAAGAAATAAAAAGTCAAATCAGGTGTGGTCCTGTGCTTTTTCTGCTGTTTTTGCCCTGTGTCAATCGAGCCACTGATCCAGTCCATTCACTGATGTTCTGTATCCACTTTTCTCACAGTCAACTTCGATACATTCTCCTGACAGGTATGTATCTCACTAAACTGTCTTTCCCAGTTTGCCACAGTTAGTTCTCAGGATGTGATCAATGACCATAATATCTCATTCTTTAGATTTCTCTCCGAAAAAATTTACAGTCTTTCCGCATGGCACTTTTATTACTCTGAAACACACACTTTACTTGTTTGACCATGGCAGTCCATGTAGTTTAGCACTTTTCAATTCATAACTTATTTTGCTCAGGTTCTGAAATGTAAAATAAATTCACAGCTCATTAGAATTTGCTCCTATTTTCAGTAATAGCAATAGAGCATTACTGTGTGTTTGACCTCTGTTGGACCGACAACACTCTGCAAAGTTTACAATTAAGGTTGTTAAAACCGCCCATTCATTTTGACTGGCTAACCGTGAGGGACATAACCAGTTAACCACAGTTATAAGGACTTATTGATGGGTACTGCATAGTTTGCTAATGGGGCAACTAAAAGTGGGAGACTGTCGGATCACTCGGCATGCCGGCCGGCCAAGCATGCAACTGCAAAGTGAAGTGCAGGTGCCCAGTTGTCCACTGAGTGTGGGGTGGAGAGGAGGGGAAGGAAAGGCAAGGCATGCCAGCATGGCGTATGAGTGTTCTCGAGAAGCCGCCGTCCGGGGTCAACACTTTCCCAGGGTCAGCGATTGACATGGCCAGGCATAAACAGACAGGGAGGGAAAACAAACGACATGTGCAGAAACACACGCATGGTCAGTCAGTCATTGGATGACAGTGAATGGCATTGACCCTGGATTAAGTCAAAAAACGAGAAGGCTCTACACACAGGAACACGCTGCTAACAACTCGCTTCACGCTGCATGCCACTACGTCGGTTGTTGATAGCAGCGCCACAGTGACTACATGATACCACCGCAGCACCTGCCCCTATCCGTGTCACTCGCCGTTGTTGTAATAAATACCTATTATGTAATGGGTCATGCCATCGCACCTGCTGCATCACCAGCGCCGCTGTCTGGCACTAATTAGCAACTCACCTTCATTCAAACATTCCAAGCCTCACCCTCCCCCTTCACCCGGGGCATACAGTGCCACAGGCGATATCAGCTTTAATCACAGAGCAATGACACCTGCGGTGTGGCGAGAGGAGCGGGCGAGAAGAGTCGTGGCACCGTGTCTCGTCTCGTCTATGAGCACAATTTCAGACCCAGTTTTGCCATCAGGACCGGTTAGCTGGTTAACTGTTAACAACCCTACTTACAATACAGTACTGCAAAATTACCATAAAATTTTTTATGAATAAACCACCCAGTAGTCGGAAAATTTTGATATATTAAATGCTTATTTCTTAAGTTAGCTTTGCGCATTTTACAACACTAAAAATGTAATCAAATTTTATTAGCCTTTTTTCCATATGGTTGTAGTGCTTTTTTGACAGAACACTGACAGAGCAAAATTTATTACGATAATTAAATACAATTTTTTTTCACAAGAATGGGGTCTAAGAATTATGGTTGGATTAAAAAGACAATTCCGTCAAAACTAATCAATTTTTTGTATTTCATTATTTTTAGATAAGCAATTCTGCTAGACAAACTAGTACCTGACTGATCTGTGTCTGAGTGTCAAGAAGTCGTTTATCAAGCTGTGACACTTGGCTACGGCTGGCATCAACCTTCTGTTCTAAGTCAATCTCCTCCTGCCGAAGTTCACTGAGCTCATCACGCATTCGCTTCATCTCCGCCTCCTGGTTCTATCACCAGTCAATAATAAATAATCAGTATAATCATACAGATAATCAGATTTCTACGGTGTCGTTAAGACATAATGACAGAAGCGCTTGTTTGAAAAATTGGAAGCATGATTGACACGGTTATGTTTCTTATTAGCATAAACATAACACAATAGCTTACAAAACTGAGTTCATTTTCCTAGACTTTATGATTTTTAAACACTTAGAAAGACAACAATCCCAGTAAAATTAACCCACTGTGTCTCCAAAGTGCAACGAACTGGAATATCTAACAATAATACATGCAAAAATGCTAACAAAATTACGGTAAGCCAGCTAACACAATAACATCTGACCAAAGCAGAACATTAACATAAAAAAGAAACAATATATCATAAGTGTAGTAAATTTGTAACGACAAACTTAATATAATGTAGTATGAAAAATTCGTCCTACTAACACATATCAGCTGAGGAATCAAAAGTTCACAGTCTTTCTGCATAGCATTTTTCACACATCGAAACGCAGATTTTAGTTGCTTGACTACTGCAGTCGTCGTAGTTCAGTGGTTATCAAGTAATAACAATTTTTTGGTTTCTGAATAATGAAACAAACTTACTTCAAATTTCACAACACATCAAAAATTTGCCCCTAACTTTCATTTGGTACACAAAACAGTTTTGCAACAATCTACAGAGCTGCGGAACAAAAGAAATATGAGGCTAATGTACCGTGGCAACAGACTCTCGATGCGTTATCTGATACTGCAGTTCTTTAATCTACGACACATTTAGACATAACACATCAAATCCCACAAAGCGAAAATGATTAACATTACACAGCTCATAAATAAAATGCATCAAATCAATGCTAAATCTAGTATAGTTAAAAGTTTAACAAAATTTAGCATGTGAAAACAATTGGTATAGCAACCTGATTCTGTTCCTCTGCATATTTCTCCTTGCATTCCTTCAAAGAATTTTCTAGCTTTAATTTCTGAAAAAAATCATAAAAATGACACATCTATATGTAGTACAACCTACCAAAGATAACAAAATACAAAACCGATAACAGACTGCTACCAATTTTAAGTTTACCTATAAAGCCAGTTTTCTCTGCAACAACTAAATCTTTGAGAATTGATGAAGCAAATTTTTCATAGCTTGTATGCCCTCACTGTTGTCCAACTAAGAATGCTGAAGAAATGAAAACAAAATTCAGTATTTATAAAAGTGGCAACAACCACAGCTGACTATTTTCAGAGACTAGTCTGGTGGAAACCTAACCAAAAGTATACATTCAAATTACACACTTCAAAGTCACCATAATATTTTATCTGTGTAGCTATTTCATTCAAAATATCTTCAAACGACTAATTTTTCCCATTAATTCTACAGTCATGCACGGTTGACAGACAGTTTAGTCTTTTACTATACAGGAAAGCTAATGCAAACTCTGGTGTGACTCCAACTAAAAAAACTACGACAATAGTGAACAAAGCAGATTAAATTCGGCACAGTGATCCAGACAGTCAGTCAAACTACACGGGCTGAAAGAAAAGAGAAGTTCTACTCATAGCAGTTTCCTGCACCTCACAATGCTTACTATCACAGTGTGATAGTATCACGTCAAAGCTAATTACTTTATCGTCAAGCTCATCGAGGCGTTTTTGAGCTTCGGCCTTCTGCATCTCCAGCTGTTTGACAGTATTACTGACAGCATCTAGTTCTTTCTGCAGCGCCACGACTTCACCATTCTTAATCTTTATGTCAGCTTCCTTCTGAGTCTTCTCCTGCTCCAACTTCATCTTGTCCCTATGCAACAAAAATATTTCACCAGAAAGTTGAAGAAAATCCCTGAACTAATGAAATCTCTAAACTTCAAAAATCTGGAACTAATTTTAGAATTTTTAATCCACTAACCTTCAAAAATTAACTTCGACTAATCGATTTTCTTTGTGCTCAGTCAAAAAAAGCATCAATCAAAAAACTATCAAAAATGCAGTTTTCAACTTCTAGTAGTTGTTATCATTCATAAACTAAAACAAAATTTTAAAAAGTGACAACGATGCAGTTCACGTATGTGTAGTCAAATTAGTACGAGGGGCGTTAATTAAATTCCAGAACTGTTCTTCTCAATAAGCACACAGTGACAGTTGAAAACCAAAACTATTATGAGGTTGTACAGCTACTGCCTGTGGTTTCATTTGTGATATGATGTTACGCTGTGATGTCATTAATATTAAAACATAAATGATGGGCGTTGACGTTTGGCATGCTCGGAGAATAATCATAAAATTTTCTAGTCACAGAAGGCGTAGAAAGTGCTGAAATTTATTTTAGATTATTTATAGTAATCAGCAGTGACACTTTATCACATTTGAAAGTATTTGAACAGTTTGCCCGCTTTTGCAGCATTCATCAGTCAGTTAGTGATGATGTCAGTGTTGGAGCACAGAATACGGCAAAAACAGTCCGCTGCAGACAAAGCATGTTTTGGTTTACTTGTAGAGTTGTTCCTGGAGACTTTTTGCTTTAAAGACATACTGTGAATGAACAAAATTACAAAGCATTATTGTCTGATTGATTACAACCAGCAATTTGCAGCAGTTGACCAGGTTTGCTGCAGAAAGGTGTCATTCTTTAAAATGGCAGTGCCCCACCACTGGCCCATTAAACAGTTAAGAAAATTGAAAAAAATGGGCTGGGAACTGCTACAGCATTTGCCATTCAGCCCAGGCTTAGCTCCAAGTAACTTTCATTTGTTTGGACCACAGAGTAAATCACTTAGAGACATTAATTTCAAGAACAATAAAGATGTTCCACAGCATTATGTCCAGAAATTTCTACAAGTGCCAACAAAAACTTATGCTAAGGGTTCCAGCCAACTTGAATATGAGAGAATATGTTGAAAAGTAACATGACCATCAAAAATGTGAGATTTACTGTCGTTGTATGAAGGATGTAGTCCTGGAACTTATTGAATGCCCCTGGTAATGTGATCACAAGGGCTTTAAAACTCCACTGCAAACCTACTACTACCCCAGCACAAAACTACAAATCTGTACAACATGCCCTGTATGAAATGTACATATCAGTGACGTTAATAATGTTAGAACTTAGAAGTCCAAAATTTTGCAGCAAAAGTAGGAATCCAGCAAAACTGACAACTGATGATGTATACCTTTTGAGTTCTTCAATGTCTTTGCTGAGCAAATCTAGTTCCTTCATTCCGGCTGTGTCCAATGATACCATTGGACTCACAGATGAGCCATCCTTACACAGATCATCGAAAACATCAATCACATGAAAGCTTTCTATCAACAGCAGCATAATAGGTACTGTCATGATCCGAAAATTGTTGAAGTCCATGTCAATAATTGGCAAAGTTACAACAGAAAATTAATTATCTACTTTTTTGTACATATAACAGTATTTTTCGACTCAGTATACACAAAACGAATAAAACAGACACGTGACATACTGGAATAGTGAAAGATCGTAAGGACGGAGGAATCATGTCCGGAGACAGTACAGCAGGTGGGTCGACTCCTTTCAGTTTCTGCTGCACAAGATGCATTGCCAGAGCAAACTGATCACTGTTCAGCTTGCCGGCAGCCTTCGTGTCACAAAGACCCCTACAGCAGCACACACAGAAACTATCCATTCTCAACCTCCCTCAGCATGTTACAGATAGACCTAGGGAATGCAGCAAAAAAGTAGCCCCTTAAAGTTTTTCGCAGTTTTCTCACCAACCGTTTGGCAACTTAATGTGAAATTTTACAGATTTACTTTCTGAAATGTTCTATGGCTAACTGCCAAGCAAAGTGTGATTCTATTAAAAAATGATGAAGTTATAAAATTTTTAACATGACTGCCTACTTGGCAGTTAGATGTAGAACGTTTTAGTAAATAAAACTGTAAAATTTCAAATTAAAATTCCAAATGGTTGCTGAGAAAACAGCAAAAAACTTTAGGGGGCTACTGTTTTGTCGCACCCTGTACATGTGCCATAATACCATCAACTGTGTGTACTAGATGTACAGAGTATACAAAGCTCTTTCAACACAAAGCAAATTCGTAAATGGGGTTTGAAAATTAATGTCACACAAAATGATAAAAACAATAACAAAAGCACATGCATGTCTCTAGCAAAATTAAGACTCCATAATCAAAAAGTATTACAAAATATGCAACAAACTTAATTGCCAACTTTCATGGCATATCTACCTAGTAACATTAACTTAACTGTTGAAGCCACACATACGTAAAAAACAAAAACAAACTTGAGACTACAAGCTTTGATGGACAGACCATATATGTGCAAGCACCATCTGCTGCAGACCGGACTGAAGGAAAATATCTTTGATCTCAGCACCACTGACAAAGCCATCTCTGTCAGTGTCAGCTCGAGTAAACATTTCATCATACTGAGCCTTCTCAGCTGGCGTCACCACCCACTTGCCACCGACCACCTCAACAAATCACCAACAATGTTATTGTTATACTAGATCAGTGACTGAAATTTAAATCAAAACTTTTCAATTCTAAAAATATCTCAAAAATAGCACTACCAGGTGCATCTAGAAAAGAGTAAGATTCATGACACAATAAAACAGCAATAACTGTGTATTTTTTACCTAAAATGCATCAAAATCACTGGGTTGGCTCAACACTGCTGGGGCAGCAGACAGAGAAAGGGACAACTTTAGAAAAGATGGTGCAAAGGCAGAAGGGAGAATAGAATCAAAGAAAGGTGATGGCAGATTGAAGGATGGAGCACACTGCAAGACCAGCATACTTGACTGCACGTGGCACATGACAATACAGCCATACAACCTGCTGCTTCCCTGGCTTGGTGTACCTCAAATCAAAATGATCAGTTACGTAATGTAAAGTCATACAATTCACATGGCAGCATTAACCTGAGCCATTTTGTTAGCCCTCAGCCAGACACCAGCTTACAGTGCGAGACCACAGACACGAGGCTAGTGCATCACGCAGCGTGCCTGCTTACATCCCAGCTTTTGCTGGTACTCACTGTGCTTACCCATGGAGGGATGACCAGGCTGAGGTGGCCTGAGTGGTTGGTTACATATACCAAGATGGCTTATCTGCCCGTTAATGGTCACCCATCCAAGAACTAACTGGGCCCAGCATCAATTAACTTTCCAAATGTGATAAATGATGCTATCATCAAAATTGCAGGAAAAAACAGTTTTTTAAAAGCCCAACCCAGTAGTATTTTGGGGGGAGGAAGTTAAATTTTTGCTTTAAAAAAGGCCAACATGATGACTTTTGAGATTTATACAAATTTTCAGTTGGTTGATTTGTACGAGTTTTCGTTTGCTCCACACAGCATAGAATTCACCAACATTTGCAAATTTGTAGGTCTATATGTTTCGAAAACTTAGCTGTGATAAAATATTTTATTATTAATAGAACACAAAAGTAAAATTGGATTAAGTTTGGGGCGTTTTTTGCATGGGTTTTTAAGAGTTTTTTCTAGCCAGATTAACAACAGTATCCGCCCAAGTGTCTCAATCCTGTTACCAACTAAGCCAGAGTGCCAGATAACATGATTCGATAACAACAACAGCTACTTACTGAAGTTGGACTCGTTTGACCAGCAGTAGATACAGGTGGCATCGCTGCAGTGCCTGGGACTAATGGTACAGCAGGCGCAGCACCTGGGACCACTGGCCCAACAGGCCCAGGCATCACTGGTCCACTACCAGCTACTACTGCTGCTGGTCCGGCTACAGCTGCAGCAGGCATCACAGGCACCGCTCCAGCCAGCCCCGCCCCATGCTTCCGCTTGGACGGTGGAATCATCTCGGCCGGAAGAGTCGGTGGCACAGGATTGCGTTCCAGTGCGCGATAGACCAGATGCATTGCCTTCAAGCACACACACACATCAGACATATATCAGCATTGCATTGCATCCTATCAGTTAATCAGTCACTCAACTAATATTTACGCACTCACGAGACAACAAACACACCACTCATAATACGACTGTGACTGAGATGGTCTCTTAGCTCTGAGACAAGTTTCCATTTTAATGTTTAACTGCATAATACTAAGTAATGTGGATGGAAAATATATAACAGAACTGCAGAAATATATGCACTGTTAATGAAAAAAAACTGTGAGCAATGAATCAATTTATCTGTTCAGCATGATTCATACTGTGCAAAAAAAATCACCTTTTAATTTGCAAATGTTATAAACATGCTTAGAGCTCAGATAAACAGCGGCTTTTTCTAACGTACTGGTAACTTTGGCCTGGCACTACATATTACTGCACTAATTAATTCTGATCAGGTTTCTGTCACCTGCATTATGATGTACAACACACATAAAGAACTGAGCAACATGAAAGACATGAAAAGCACATGAAAAACTGGTAAAAAGCCTGCATAAGTTGAAACAACAACAGCACACAGTACAGGGTTCCCACACTTCTACTAAAAAAAATTTCCAGGACTTTTCCAAGACTATCCAAGACCGTCAAAATGTTTTTCCAGAACCTTCTCAGAGCATGCCAGTGGTTAAATATAAAGACGAACGCTTGCCTACCTGCTGCAAATGGTAGCGCAATGGCACAGGGAATGCTAAATATTTCAAAATTTCTCATATAACTGTATTTCAGTAAGTAAGTGCTATGCTATGCTAGACTTTAGCTGGTGCTACATGTTGTTTAGTTTGAACACCCAAAAACTAATCAACTATCCAAAATTTTCATTTTGCAGGACTTTCCAGGACCTTAAGTTTAATTTCTAAGACTTTCTAGGACCAGTCATTTTCCAGGACTTTCGAGGTCCGAAAAAATCAAGACAATAACACACACACACATACCACGGTGAACTCATCTCGATCAAGAAGACCGTCAGCATCGATGTCACTGAGATCCCAGACACGACCAAGTACATCAACCGGCAGATTGGAGTTCAGCAACACCTTCAAAATAACACAGTTGTCTATACACATTTATAGTCCAACAAACCACTTTATCCATAAAAATTAACAACACTATGCAGGTGTTCTCATAAATTTTTTCATCTCAGACAAAAAAAACAATTACTATAAGCAGTAAAGTTAGTATTAATGAATCAATGCAACACTGAGAAATTTGTTTGATTTGTGATAAGTTGAGAATCCAGATTCAATATTAACAAAATAACTTAACCTAGTTGTATCTAAAAAGTTCATCTAGCAAACATTACAAATATTTGCTACTATATGTAAGACTACACCAAAATATTATACAACAAATGATTTGTGATCACTGAACACATAGTGAAATACACCTTATGTCACAGACTATTTGGAATCCTCTGCTACTTTCATACGAGGGGCAAGCAAAAATTTTTGAGCCCAAACATATTAGACCACAATTTTTTCACAATCTATACATCAGTGAAATGCGCATTCTTCACTGACTCCTATGAGTCTGCTGCGGATATGGCCACATCGTAATTTATGACATCACAGGGTATTAAACGGAAATGATTCAAAGCATCAACAAAAACGTCTCGAGTCATTCATCATCGTGAATAGCAGCCACCACAATGATCAGATTTTAGATTTCAAAACAAATAATAGTCACTAACAAATAACAGTCACCGAGAGTTTGTTCATTACTTTTTGCAGAGTGGTCTTGGTGTACGAAAATATACTCATGAACAGCCATCTGGGTAGTAGCAGACATAAGACTGGACCACAGTGCCAAATTTAGGGGAGGGTGCATGGGGCTTGCTCTCAGCCGTTTGCCCATCAAGGGCCCCATGCAACAGGTTGGATATCTTGAATAGTCCTTCATCAATACAACTGATATAATTAACAGCTAAATTTTTAATAACTTTTTTCTGATACCATCAAATATTAACATAAAGTTGTAATTGGCTGAAATGCTGTAATGTGCGGCTACCACAGAATTGGCTATCGTATAATCACAAATGCAAATGAGAAATTCATAAGTACGTTTTTGTCAAGGCTTTCACAAAATCAGATGCCACAGAGCCCCAGTTTGGCAAATCCAGCAACAGACTGAAAAAGGTTTCATGCAACAACTGGCTAGATTCAAACGCTGCTTGCGTTAGCGCACCAAATCATTTTGGCTTAATGCTCTATGATGTCAAAAATTACAATGACATCACTTCCACAACCTGCTCACACAAATATGCAAGGAAAGTACCTTTTACGCCCCCTGGCTGATTGACCCCCTGTGCCTGGCCGATTCGCCCTCTGGCTTGTTCACCCCCTGGCTTGTTTGCCCTCCCAGCTGATTCGCCCCTCACCTTGGACGATTCGCCCTGTTGACTACTGGTAATTCGACATCGAGGTTCATATGTAATATGTGTCTTTAGGCCTAGACAGTTTATGCATGATGATAAGAATAAACGATTGTGTGAATGTTTAATGCTTTGTTCAATTATGAAATAAAATTGTTAGGCCTATACATGTATTTTATTATACTGACTTTGTGAGCTAGGATCACTTGTTATGCAGTTTTTTGTCATGTATAACGTTAACTGAAGTAATTATTAATTAGTGGTGTGACGATACACTTACTTGTTGCCTTTCTGTAAATTGAAACATAAGCCTCAATAACGAATCATCAGTATATTCAAAAGGGAGTGAATCATCCAGGGTGAGGGGGTGAATCAGCCAGGGGGCAAACAAGCCAGGGGCGAACACGCCAGAGGGCGAACAAGCCAGGGGGCGAAAGAGCCAGGAGGTGAATGAGCCAGGGGGTGAAAAAGCCAAGGGGCAAAAGAGGCAGGGGCCGAACAAGCCAAGGGCGAAATTGCAAAGGGGCGAAAAAGCCATAATTTGGCCAAATCTGCATATATACCTATAATATAACAGTAACATTCTGTGAAACCTGTAATCTTATATTTTAATTACAAAGCAAATAATTTCTACAGAAATATCATGCATAAATCTGGTAAGAAAAATCTGATTAGCTGGAAGGAAATGGTGCACACTGATTACCGGTTTCACTTTGTCACCAGTCAGCATGCCATTCACTGGCTGCAGACCATCAAATATCAGATCATACTTTGCCTTCTCTGCAGTCTACAACCAAACAGTCAGCACAGTGTATTAATTCAGTTTACTTAACTTGCTATTTTACTGAGCAGTACTACAAATCCCCCAATGCAGAGCACTACAGTTAAAGTGTCTAAACATACATGAATGCCATAGCATCTAATGTCATAATGTTGAAATAAGTCACAAGTCACAAGCACAGACTACCTGGTATCTGGTATTACTGCATGAACTATATATGGAAATGAACACCAGTGATATGTGTCTTTCATTTATCACAGAAGATCATACACTGCCTATAGGTCAACACAAAAGCAATACTGATAATAGTTAGCACTGAACACTTAGTGAAATTCAACAAAATACTTCTAAACACTTCTATAATATCAAAGCAGCCAAAAATACCGGAATAGACCACTCGGCAGCCACTGCACTTGGTACACTTGAAGATCCAGGCTGCAAGAACATTTCGACACAGTTACATCAACATACAATAAAAGAATATCGATAAAAAAACTATAAACACTATCATATCATATCAATACTATAACATCAATTGAACCTGCCAACTACTCAGATAAACTAGAAATTTGGGGCAAAGCCCAACGTGAGTCCGCCCGGCGCCCTAAGTCCGATTGGGGGAAATTAGGGGGGCAAAAGAGGGGGGGAATTTCCCCGGCATCAAAGTCACTTGGCCCGAACTCAAATGCACTGGCATACGCCGAACTCGCATTGTCGACTTAGGGTAGGTCAACATCAGCGCTTATAACTTGGTTCGTTGTGGACAGAATTTTACAAATTTCTTTTTGTTCAACGCCGCAATGATCGCTCTCGTCAACAACGTTTAGATTATGTCGTTATCTTCATTGGTTCTAGAGATATTTGCGCTCAAACTCGAAAGTTGTCCTAAATCGCACCGATTTTTGCATGTTTTTTGCCCTCCCAAATTTTAAGAGGGCGGTGCCCCCAAAATTTGTACTTACGTTAACACCCCAACATAGATACACGTCAAGTGCTAAAGTTTCGTCGGGCTAAACCCCCTAACTCCAAAGTTATAAGCGCTAATTTATTACATTTTAAGCCAATTTTTGACCCCCCTTTAAGAAAAGTTGTAAGGGGGGCCGCCGTCCCCGGTGGGAATGCGCTAGTAAGACTTGGTCATTCTCTAGCACGTGTAAAAATTTGGGGGCGCAGCACCCTCTATGGGCCGAAATATGGTCTTCCGAAAAATGCAACTTAGGGTAGGTCAACATTAGCGATTATAACTTGGTTCGTAGTGGACGGAATTTCACAAAAAATTTTTTGTTCAACGCCGAAAGGATCGCTCTCGTCAACGTCATTTAGATTATGTCATTATCTTCATTGGTTCTAGAGATATTTGCGCTCAAACTCGAAATTTGTCGTAAAACGTACTAAATTTTGGACGTTTTTTGCCCTACCAAATTTTAAGGGGGGCGGTGCCCCCAAATGTTGTACTTGCGTTAACACCCCAACATAGAGACACGTCAAGTGCCAAAGTAATGTCGGGCTACACCCCCTAACTCCAAAGTTATAAGTGCTAATTTATTACATTTTAAGCCAATTTTTGACCCCCTTTGAAAAAAGTTGTAAGGGGGTCCGCCGTCCCCAATGGGGGTGTGCTAGTAAGACTTGGTCATTCTCTAGTGCGTGTGAAAATTTGGGGGTGCAGCACCCCCTAGGGGCCGAAATATGGTCTTCCGAAATATGCGCTTTCGGTGGGTACAATTTCACATCTAAATCTCCAAGGTCACTGGACCAAACTTCACCGGATTTGTTTCACCTAACGCAGGAGGAATCGCGGTAGACGGAATGACTATCCGATTTTGAATATCTTCATCCGTTTCGAAGATATCCGCCGCCGAACTTCCAACTCGTCCGAAATCGGGCCAAATTTTGCATGTTTATGGCCCCTGAATTTTTTTCGGGGTGCGCCCCCCAAAATTTTGGACCTGCATTATAAAATTCGGCTTAGTACTGACCATCGTGCAAAATTTCACGCCGGTCGGCCCACGCATCTTGGAGATCTCGCGAGGAAAGAAATAAAAAAACATCTGGGCTAAAACATAAGTCCGCTTCCGCAAGCTATCGCTTCCGGGCGGACTAATTATTCATATAGCATAGCCCTAACCATTCTACACATCAGTACACATAACCATACATGGCATAAAATCAGTGGCGTATTTAGGATTTGGCAAAGGGGGGGCTATGGTGAGCACGCAGAACGCGAGCCTATATAAGGAGGGTCTGGGGAGCTGAAACACTTTTTGCTTTTGAACGTTCAACGGAAGCCGCAAATTCGCCCATTTTTTATGAAATTTGCTGAAAAACGACAAAAAACGCACCTTTTGATACAAAGTCGACTGTAAAAAAATTTTCATGGTCGGGCCAAAGGGGGGGCATCGCACCATGGCCCCCCTAAATACGCCACTGCATACATGACTATGATAACCACACAGTATTTATTACTAAGCAACAGTAATAGATTAAATAAAATTTGAAAAAAACCAGGATATCATATATTTTAACACTCAATTGCAATGAACCAGAAACCGACATAGAACGTGATGTGTGGTGATATATTCAAGAGGCATGCCAAGAGGCAGAAACCTGCACCCATATAGTCCGTCTCTGTCTACATCTAGGCAGGCTACAGTACAAACAGACTTGGCTTGCATCCACATAACACAAGAGATAACACAGTTTATCACGTAAATGTAATTCTTTATCATAATAATTAAGCTAAATATATTTTCATAGTTGTCTTATTCTCCTGTCAGTATTTAGTTCAGTAACCTGCCAAATAAACCAATGGCTAACAGAGATGTGCGAACTGTGGACGCATCCGTGTGTGAACACAGATCCGCAGGATTTTGTGCGGATGCGAACTGACAGCGGATCCAAAATAGACAAAATTTGCGGACGCAGTCTGACGCAGATCATGTTCCGTGACGAGTGTTTTTTTTAAATAACTGCTAACGGACTTAGAAAAACATGTTTAATTTCTATACTGCCGTTATTTACTTATTTCTGTCACTTAGGCCTACTGACTAATGGGCAGACCTACCATATGTACTAAAGACTAGGCGTATTCAGTGCGGACGCGGACTGACAGCGGATCCTTGGTCAAAATCCGCGGACTGACGCGGACTCCAAATTTCGGGATCCGCACATCTCTGATGGCTAATAAAAAAGGGATACGCCTACCTGCGAAATTACAGGGAACGCTGCCATTTTAGTACCTACTAGCTTCCCTATTAAATGTAGGACAATTTAGCTTATAAGAATATATAACTAGGAAATAACGGCAGACTGAACTGTTACTTAAACAGTCATTTGAATCGAAAACTACAAAATAAACAAATCCTCAACAAAGAACTGTAACAAGCATATTGTCGAATGGCATGACGTAAATAAGTAATTAAGACATGTCCTACTCGAAACGTAAACAAAGTGACGTCACTTTTGTTTACTTTGCGGCAAAAACCACGTGCTTTGCGCTGGAAAATAAAATACGACGAAAAAGATTCGTTGTTTATTAAAATTGCATTCATTGACAGTTGAGAGTGTGAATCTCATTAAGTACAGCAATTGTTTGCTTTCATACAGAAACAAACATAAACATGAAATAAATTCGCTAAGAACCTAAAACCTTTTTTGAAACGGGGTATGGCACAAATTAGCGTACTCATTGTGCAGTGGAGGTCGTTAGACCAACGGTGTTATTCAATTTTGCCTAAAAGCTTTTTTACGGTCAAGGACGTTAGCGACACAGGTCATGGCTTCTATTTTTATGCAACAGGATATGCGCACAGGGGGTAAAAATAGTTTTTTTATCAGGTTTGCTCAGTGTTTGAATAGTGAAAAATTAACTGGGGGTTGAACGTTTCATCGATAGGTGTAAATATTGTATGTATATAGTGTATATAGCTGACCCCCCAGTACATAATTTGACAGTGTGTTAGCAGAGTTGAGAGAACAGTTGAGGCGGGGGGTTCAACCCCCTCAACTCCCCCCCCCGGCAATTTAATCTCTGAATTTGCCGGGAAAAAACGACGATAGGCTTGCGCAGACACTGCATGTGCCCGATTGTCCGAATTGTTATACGTTTTTAGCCGACCATAACGGGCAGTCGCATGCATTTTGTTATTCGTCAGCTATATAGGCCTAACTCTTAACAATTCTTTTGGGGGTTTTTATAGGTAATCGATCACTGGAATAACCTATATACGCTTAAGATAGCCTACTGTAGTGCAAGCACCTCAGTGTTTATACAATTTTAAATTGTTGTATATTTTCATGGAAGATATACCGACAGAAGTAATGTTCGCACATTAACTTCTATCTGAGACTGTTTGGCTTTTTTCAGACAGCTTTCAGTTGAATCACGTTTGACTTTTTTCGAAAATAAATAAGGTAAACTTTCTGAAACTTACTCTAAGGTCAAAGTTTGATCAAAGACAGATTTTTTCGTAACAGCAAAGGTTGGCCAGCGAAATTTTACCTCAGTCATCTCTATAGCAACGGACACACGCATGACACGTACGCGACCGCACCCACAGCGAGGCCTTAGACTTGTGAGCTTAAGAGCTTGCAATCCACATATCCTACACAGTCCAGTCCATGCTATCATAAGCTTATACGATAGCAGTTACTTTGGCCTAGTTTCTAAGGGTTCTGAAGATATGGCGACTAAAGGCATGAAAATCGCTTTTCTCGACCACTGCACTAGCTAGCGTCGGTTCTTCGATCCCTGTTCGAGAACTGTTGGAAACGAATATCCGCAAAATTTTTATTATATTGGCAGAATATAAAGTCCATGGCGACTATTTTTGTTGCTGGCAGTGAAAGTGTAGTTCAATTTAATTAATACACTGTTTTAAAAAAAACTTTCGAAAGTCTGTTGCGTAAGATGAGTTTTCAGCCGAGTTCTAGATTGTCCACGACACGACTGATAGTCGTAAAGCACAGATGCCCAGGAAGATTGTTCCAGATGAGTGGCGCTGCAACTCGAAAACTTCGTTGTACCAGCAGGCTTCTTGTTCTCGGAACGAACATATCACCACAGTAGGGGGCCTACATTATATACGCATCAAAGATGCTTATAGACCTGTATTGTGATATTACCACGCCCAGCCAAACGGAGATTGAAGTCACTTGAGACGTCAGACACGAAAAAGTATATTAATTTGTTTATCTTCACATTGCCTATATAGTCGCCTATAATGGAAATTAAAAGCGAGTTAAAAAGTATTACTAAACCGACACAAAAACCGTACTTTGACGTAATTTTTGGCATCTCAACTTTTCAAGATCATTCAAGGTCACGCATTTTACAGTCAGTGCATGATAATGTTTCCTACAACTTTAAAGATAATTTCAAAGGTATGAAAGTATATAGTAAAAATAGCCATTTTGCAACCACTCCACATTTTGTTTGACGTCCGTGCATTTTCCGGAATCCCGATAACATCCGCGAATATCCGCATGAACTTTACCCAACAATAAGAGTTTCTGATAGACTCTCATGCCGTACGTAGCTTAAAACGTTTACGGCTATCTTGTTGCTCTTAACGGTTGACTAGAAAGCTTAGGTCGGCTACGGCTTACGATATATACGGTTGGCTAGACGGCTCAAAACGGCTTGAATGCCCTTACAATTTTAGCATGTCAAAAAATTTTGTCGGAATACTGCAGTCTTCCAAAAATACAAAATGTGGGGATTTAGTCCCTGATTTATGAAAAGTTACTGACAAAATTGACATTTTAAACAACCATATTTTTAGCCTGAAATTTGCGGCTGTTTGTAAGAGAATTGAAATTTGATGCTTTAACCGTTTTAACCGACACTGCTTTAGCCAAAAACTTAGCGTACATTTGGCAGAGTCGTAGGCCCATTGTCAGCCGCCTTAAGCCACACTTTCTACAGCTGGCTACGGCTTAACAGGTATACAGCTCAAGCCGGCAAGGCTTACAATTTCTACGGCGGAGCATGGGTCTATCTTCTTTCAAATTTTTATGATGATTTCCAAAAAACGCATAATTTGTGCAGCAAAGTGCGTATTCGCTTACAGATGTTTTTAAATGCGTAAAGCGGTCTCGAGTAACTAGACCGATGTAGGCCTAGTTTAAAATTTTTGTAAACAACGCTTAAAATGACTGAATTAGGCCTACGTTCGCACAGACCATGTTTTCGTCTGCATGCATGCGACACTGTAACAGCCAGTGACAGGCTGTAATAACGACAACTGTTAATTAGTTGAAGCAGACGTCATTCAACAACGTGTACAAGTACGTAAATAACGCGTTGTGTCAGAGATTATTGACAAAACAACTCAGTTCAGCTAGGCTTGGCCGTCACTACTGCTATATCTAGAGAAAGCTTGCATAGAGTTATAGACCTAAAATACCGCGGCTGAAACAATTGATCTGCTCTGCAATTAATATTTAATATTTTTACAATAACTCTATAAATCGGAATGAACACACAACGCGATGTGTACTGCGCGACGTCCTCCACTGGCTACCAGTGCCACAGCGAATACTGTTCAAGATGGCACTTACTGCCTTTGACTCTGTCCGTGGCACGGGTCCCGCATACTTCAATCACGTCTGTATTCCGGTGTCTGACGTCTCAGGTCGCTCCAATCTTCGTTCGGTTCGGCGTGGTAATATGTTCGTTCCCCGAACAAGAACTCTGCTCGGCCGACGGAGTTTTCGAGTTGCAGCGCCACTCATCTACATGTAGAACAGTCTGCCTGGGGATCTGCGCTCTATGACAATCAGTCATGAACAATTCAGAGCTCGGCTGAAAACTCATGTTTTTATCCAGGCATATGCAACGGACCTCTAAGAAATTTCTACTGTCTGAACTGAACAACACTCTGGTGGCGATCGTAGCAATTACTATGCATGCGCTAAAAGTAGCGCCTATAAAATGTCGTGCAATAGTTTAAAAGTTAACTGGACCTAAAGCGAACCAAACAACATGACATGCCAGCAAATACTAAATAGTAGTGGACAGACATCATCAACCTCAAGCAGTGAAATACAATTACAAATTACAATGAGCAGAAACTGGGACATCTTGAATAATAATCAGCTGTTGCTAACTCCCAAAAAGAATCAAAGAAAAATCACATAGCATTCACTTAGGCTTATGCAAGCAGATCGCAGTGTCCATACTAAAATACACCATTTATATACATGCTGCACATGACTAGGGAGTAAAGAGCCACTGACGAACAATAAAACTATTTCAGTTTACCACTGCATCATCGGCATTTCTTGATGTCTACTGTCCGAGCGTTGATTTCGTGCGACACAGCGAAGCGAATCAGGAAGAGCGGCTGTGTTCCACATCAGTCAGTTGCATCATACAGTCTCGTCTCAGTCCTCATTTTCTGATAGGCTACCAGACCTGCTGTCAACCTGTCTTCCATTCTCGGCTGAAAACTCATCTCTTTTCCATGTCTTTTTCTCCTAAGTTTTTCTCTCACAAACAAAACTCACGGATCAGCGACCAACTCGTGTCTTAGAAGTCCTCAGCTATTGTTGTGTAAGTAAATAAGTAAGTAAGCAAGTCGCCTTTAACTGTCAATCGCAAAAAAAAACGATTACACGAATGAATGATACTCCAATGCAAACACACAATGTCCGTAATATACGTAGTAATAGCCTACAAACTACGACAGATCAAGCCAACTCAGCTGGCGTTTGGGCGCACGATTTTACTTACTTACTTGCTCATTTACTCATCTGTTGCGTTGTCTGATACTCTAGCCTTGAGTCTGCATCTGCAGTCATTTACAGGTGTATTGCTCGATGCGCTCGCTACAAGACTGGCACTCGACGGTGCAGCACCAGTGGAACTTGCAGGCACACTGCCAGCGCCGGGTGTGGAGCCGCGTGTCATAACCTCGTCCACAGCACATGGACTCGCAGCCGTCGGTCCCGGCGTGCAGCGTCCGGTTACACCGTCGACCGCGGGTACCCAGTGAGCCGACGGTCGGATCCAACTCGCAGTAGCTGGGCGACGCGTCCAGATAGACGAGGTTCCGACGCACCGGCTTTACGTCACGTGACGGCGTCGAACGCCGTCGTGACGGGCGGCGGCGTAGACGCAGGTAGACGGGTCTCATGGCGCGCTGGCCGTGGATCGGTTCCACATGCCGGGCGCGCCGGTAACGAGTCGTCAGTAGGTCGCCGACCGCACGGAAGCGCGGCAGTGTGACCCAGCAGGTCTGCATCGAACACGACCCGGACACTCCGTGGCACTTGCACTCGGTCGCTATCGAGTCACGTAGCGCCTGCATGTACACGTACACACACGTCAACACTCATTTAGCCATTCATTCTCACGATTGTTACAACTTCCCAAATTAGAGTCGTCCATTCCATTGACAAGTGGAGGCATGATGCTTTCTGAAAAAAGCTGTGGTTAGTAAAAAATAGCAAATTGTGGGAGGTGGCGAATTTTCCAGCCGGTGGCAAATTGCAAACATTTTTCGGTGGGGCGCCATCGCAAATCATATTGAAATTATTTGAGTTTTATATTATACGAATATGAAAATTTTATGAATGACGTGTAATGTTGGCATGAGATGCCTTTTAGAGCTTAAAATGCGTTTGCGGACCCTGTTTTGAAAGCTTACAGCGCTCTCTAGATCCCCTAGCTAAATTCGGCGGAAGAGAAGCGTAGGCCTAAAGAAAGGGAAACGGGACGGGGAAGATGGTCCAAATTGGTGAGGAGAAAATTGCTTCCTGCCGCTGACAGAAGATGGACGCCCCTGCCACCGGTTACTTAGGCTAATTGTTTCAGCAGCAACAAATGTGTTTTAAATGCAAGAGTAAAATATTTTTCGCTTATGGTATCAGAAACACACGGCGCTATAGGGGGCAGGATCCGCAAAAATGGTTAGGTGAGCCGCAATGAATCTACACTGTGTCACAAAAAACTATCCCCGACATTTCTGACTGTAACTTAAAAAATTAATTATCAGATTTTAATAATTCTGGGTACAAATATTCCTGACACAACTTGCCATCAAATGATTGTTCAGTTTCCCACCTCACCCAACGTTTGTTTCTGCAGTACCTGGGGAAAGCACAGCCAGCGAAATGCCACTTTTTATATACATCTTTATTCATCGAAGAAACGATAGATTATCTAATGCGATGTGATTGCTTAATTAACATAACAAATAAAAACACATTCAGTTTACATTTCTGACACTGTGGCTGACATTTCATTCAATTTTCTATTTTTTCAACTGCCTGCAGTAAAATTGCTTGAAGTGTTGGCCCACTATGCGAACACAGGGACGGAGACGCTTTCTCCATTCATTGACAGCAGTATCGATAATGCTCTGTTCCAGACCAATCCAGGCTTTACCTGTCGTTTTTGGACTTTGTAAACATTTCTAAGCTTCATCTGGTAGACACACTGCTGCAAGACCTGCTGTTAGGGCCGACAACTTAGGATAGATGGAATTTATTGACGTTTTTTTCATTCATTTTAGCACGTATTATGCTTGCTCTGATTTCCCCAGTTAGTGCAAAAGCAGACGTTGGGTAAGGTAAAAACTAAAATATTTATTTAATAGCCAGATGTGTCGGAAATATTTCTGCCAAATATTATTAAAATCTGCTAATCTTTATTCAAAGCACGATCGAGAATGTTGGGGATGTTTTTTTCAAGTTTTTTTTTATTTTAACACATATTTCGCTTGATCTGCATTCCTTAGGTAGTGCAAAAGCATACACTGGGTGAGGTGGGAAACTAAACGGTTATTTGATGGCAAGTTGTGTCAGAAATATTCTTACCAAAAAGTATTAAAATCTAATGATTGATTTTCAAGTTACAGTCGAAAATGTCGGGGTTACTTTTTTGAGACACAGTGTAAAGGTAAGCTAAACCCATATTGCATGGTGGCACTATTATAAGAAACTCTATTTTATGTTGCTTATTAAGATACCGTAATACCGTGAACATGGTGGGCTTCAGCACGGGTCAAAAAAGTATGAATCCGAACTAACAAAAGACGGCAATACTGGCGACTGGATTGGCGTGCATGAACGTGAGGCTGTTTTTGTTCAAAAGACGCCGTCGATCCAAATCTCATTACAAACGCGCAAGACACGTAAAAGCAACGCTCTGACAGGTACGTTGTGTTTGGCTCGTTTTGATGTTATTAATGTCAATGTCACGCGGCCATATACAGAGAGAGAGAGAGAGAGAGAGAGAGAGAGAGAGAGAGATATGCTACGCGCGTTGTACTATACACCAGCAATCACCGATCACTGTCGGCAGTTCTCACGTCGCGACATTCGCACCACCGACAAAGATCAAGCGCGCGGCGCGCTCTTGTCCCAATATGTTCTGCACGCGAGCATTCTCGTCCGGGCTATCATCGCAAACGTCAATCGCCGACGGATTTTCTAATTATACAAGGATCATCGCCGACATCGCGCCGTGCCGCTTGGCGTTTATCATGAAAAAGTTTATCATCAATGTTCGTCGCACGTGTGACGCTGACGTGACAAGACTATTGATAGGGCTACGCGTTACGCCAACGTCGTCGAGGCCAATCAAAGTGAACAATTCGTAAACTGCACCCGTTGATGCCGCCCGTGCCGTGGAACACATTGTTACGGACACTGGCACACAATAAAAAGCAATTATCACATAATCTTCGTGCACGATCTGTTCAAATCGCAGCTAGGTTCTGCCTACAGACAAATGTCACTTTTATAATCGCCTAAAAATTTGGTAATGCACTCCCTCCTTTAAAGAAAATCATTCATTTCTATAGACATTTTACGTACATACGCTTACGTTAATTTGAAACCTATAGGCTGTTCGTTCTTCAGTATGCGAGATTTCGTGTCTGCGTTTGCAAAATAGGCAACTGCTACGGCTACCTTGACATTTAAGCTTACGAGACGCCGAATGCGACGTCAGTTACACGTGGGCTAGGCTTACTAGTTACAGTGAACGTATTCACAAATCACAACATTAAAATTTTTCACACAATTTTTCGTTACAAAATATATTACAAACCAAGCCTCCAATCTGAAAAAAACAAATATAGCTTTTCGTTAGACGAAGTGCAACAATGACAATGAGTCTTTAATGCGGATACATGGACTTGATGATGTATTCTGCAAGTTTTCGGAGTCAATTTAAGAACACTGAAGATCATATAGTCGACGGTTCATTCTATAATAGCTAATACCCCGTTTACATGATAAAGCAAATATCAAGCAAACATTGAGCAAACATCGAGCAAACATCGAGCAAACATCGAGCAAACGTCAAGCAAATATGAAGCATGCATAAAGTATAGCCTACACGAAGCAGTCGTCAAGCAAACATCGAGCAAACATCGAGCAAACGTCAAGCAAACATCAAGCAATTAGAGCACACGTCGTGTACGTGTATTTTGAATGCATTTGCTTAATGGTTGCTTGATGTTTGCTTGATGTCTGCTTGATCGTGGAAACGGGATATAACGTAGCTATCAAGTAAGGTAAAACCCTACATGTAAACTATAGCGGGCCACAGCTATAGTTGAATAGTGATCCCACAACTCACTGAAATTTCAGTAGGCCTACGTATTTTTCTATTTCTGTATAATACTTTTATTGTTTCGTAAGTGTCCTAATATTAAAATTGGTGGATGATTTTTCAGATTACTACCGGTACGTGCAAAACGTCTAATTTGCTATAGCTTACCTTTCTGCCGACGCGGTTGTTGTGTAAATTCATCAGCGACCGTGAAGTTTCTTGAAGTTCTCGAGCGTCAAGGAAGACCCGCGAGAAGCGGACTCCGTAGCGCACGTCAGCGCTACAGCCGCCCCACTTGAACACGCTTGCCACTGACGTCGCTGTAGGTCCTTCTGTGTGGTCGCCGCCCACCGTCCTGATGCCGTTGTCTGCATAGATGTAAAAAAAACGTTCTAGAAAAAATTAAAATACGTTAACAAAAGTAAAAATCGTGGCAAAAAGTTTGAAAATGTTAAATAAAAATCGTTAGCTCTAATTTGTTCGACCCCTTGCTTAATGCACATTGATGCACAATAGATGCATTATAGCTGGAACTGGAGAGAGGCAGAGAGAGAAAGGGATGAGCTTTTTTCGACTTAAATTCAGCCGTCTAATCATAAAACTATGTACCCCTATACTAACTAAGTAAACTGCCACAACTATGGCCTATTAATTCGTTGTGTGGTTCCAAAAATGCCTCTAGAAGTTTTTGATAAAATTTTTAGTGAACTTTAGAAGTGAAAAAAATTTTTAAAAACCCTTAAAACCGTAGCAAGAATACAAAAAAGTAAAAACGTTTATTAGGCCGTACATCTATGATTGTCCGTCCAGCGGGCACTGCCGTCGACAACGTTAGAAGTGAACGGCGAGTCGTCGGTCTTGGACTTGTCGCAGCCACAGCCGATGAGGTTGCCTAGGCTGCATGCCTGCGTCACGGCGTACGCCACCGCAGCCGATCGCACTGCGTACGTGTACGCCACCTCCCTCGTCTCCGCGCCTGCACTCACACCAGAATCAAACGATGACATTGATGCTAAACTCCATTATTGTGTACATTAGGAAAACTAGCGTATCAAATTTCTGAAAAAAAACAGCAGGAAAACGACAATGAAACTGACATTCACATTGCAGAGAACAGATAATAGCGGACTGAGTTGGTATAGCGGTACAAATGATTAAGTAGGCTAGCTGTTTTATTAAGGCCACTGTAAATTGTCTTAGCAAGCCTTTAATTGTATCGATTGTCTTTAGTCGGTTATAGGTTATCCACTCTCATACTGCGCGTATCTGCCTGCAATTTTTGAAGAAATAAGCCATTTTATTGAAAATTTAGTTAGACGAACAAATTGCAACATCAAATCAAATCAAATCATTATGCTACTTGGTATCGTTTCTTTTAACACATAAGTTAAATACTGTCAACTGCTTTTTACGCGCGAAAGCAGAATGCTTCGCGCGTCTTTGCCATCGTCTGGGCGTCTGTCCGTCCGTCCGTCCGTCCGTCCGTCCGTCTGTCTGTCTGTCTGTCTGTCTGTCCGTCTGTCACACTCGTGAGCTGTATCAAAACGGTGCAAGCTAGGATCACGAAATCTTCACTGTGGGCTGCCCTACGGTCTCTAGTTTATCGTGACAAAATTTCGTGCTACTGGGTGCAGGGATTCCCCTCGAACGAGGGCGTCGAAGAGGGATACCCCCCTAAAAAGACGTCATTTTGCCGTTATTGGCTCGAATAATGTGAAAACGGTTGTAGATAGGTACGTACATGCTGCTTATCATGACAAGCAATGGTGACAGGCTTTTTGGATTTATCCACATCGATGACCTTGAACCACCGTGAACCCCTCAAAAAGAGGTTTTTAGTAAATTTTTTGCAATTTTTGGATGCAGCGCACATTTCAACACTAAACTGAGACGAAACGGCTGGCGATAAACCAAGACAATCTGCGTATGAAATTTTCAGCATTCAACGTAGATTTTAGCAGTTCAAGTCCCGACCCCCTAGGTTTAAGGAGGCCAGCGCAGGCGGGCGTCAAAGACAGCTACCCCCCTAAAAAGTGGTTATTTTACCGCAATTATCTCGTGTAGCGTGAACACGGTTGCAAATAGGCACAGACATGCTGCTTATCATAACAAGCACTGGTGACAGGCTTTTTAAATTTATCAACATCGATGACCTTGAA
>Ga0056128_1000155_pt1 | contig 47450 bp, 36 predicted proteins | sample WorMetLIZISLAND2_FD_71113 | JGI IMG/M metagenome (GOLD analysis project Ga0056128, IMG submission 71113) | Marine gutless worms symbiont microbial communities from Max Planck institute for Marine Microbiology, Germany - Olavius geniculatus... ... | reverse complement strand
GGCTTGCCAACCAGCTGAGACCATTGGCTGAGCGGCAGTAAAACCAAATTCAGAAAATATGAAGCATTCATTATTGCTTGCGCTCCAAAAATGTCGATTCCAGCAACAAACCGTTTAATCTTGGCCATCCAATTGGCTCCCACGCAAGGCTGGGCCGATATCGGTCCGATCGACCCGTCGGATTTTGAGTACAGCGAACCATTTGAAGTTTCAGCCAGAATAATGGATATCGACTATAGCAACCATATGCTGATCGTGCTCGAGTCGAAAGTTTACGTGGTAGATTTACTGATTGGTGCGCAAAACCTTAAAACCGTCTTAACCAACGCCAACGGCAACCCCATTTTGTTCAGTTCACTGAGCCAGGGACAAAAGGTTATGGTACGCGGGATGAAGCTGCCCGACGGGCGGGTCATTGCCGGAGAACTCGTGCGGCTATCCCTGAGCACTGGAAATTAGCACTTCCCTGATTCGATAATCTTTTCATGCAGCAGCTTCCTGGGCGCGACCGGAGCCGTGCCGGCGCCAACGGGCTCGGTGCCGGCCGGGAATCTGCTGCTTTCAGTTTGGGGGCGCCCTGTATCAGGCAACCCACGCGCCGCCCGTTGCCGCCATTCCGTTCAGGATGCAAAACCAATATCCGGCTCACTGTGCGCCGGCCACATAACCCCAAATTTTCCAATTACACAGATGTAATTCGAATACAATTTTGTTCAAAGAAATTTTCTTTGACACGGTACTACCGGGTGCAATGAGCTTTTGCTGTTATCCAGCTACGATACCCATTTCTGGCCAGCCATCTAAAGCCCATTCAATAGCACATGGATGGAGCGACAGAGTGGTATTTTAGCTGGCACAAAATTTGCAGTAATATTTGGAGAAAACATTCTGTCGGAGTAAAATAGCTATGCAAAAAAATTCTGGTTTTACAATCATGGAGCTGATGACGGTCATCGGTATTATCGCCATCATGGCCGGTATCATTATGCCCAATGTAATTAGCTGGTTGCCGAATTATCGGTTGAGAAGCGGGGCCGAAGAAATACAATCCACTCTGCAACTGGCCAGACTGAGTGCGATTAAACAGAACAAGGGTGCCACCGTCACTTTTGACACCGCCAATCACACATTTTTGGCGTCAATCGGCGGACAAACGATCAAACAAGGCCGACTGCCGTCCGGAATCGCTATTGATTCAGTAACCAGTCCGGATGCGAAGGTGGAATTCGACAGTCGGGGCCTTGCAAATGATTCTACCGGCAGCATCCAAGTCAGCAACCATAGTGGCACAACCAAAGTCATTTCGGTAAATATCGTTGGAAACGCCAGGATTCAATGACACCATTGTGCGAGATCGTCCCTATGAAGAGGAACCATCTCCGCAAAGGATCCGGCTAGTAGTTGACAACCCATCCACGGTTCCGCGGCAACGCCTGCGACCGATAAAAAAGAATTGAGATGATGAACCCGATTAAAAATTCGAATGGTTTCACCCTTATTGAAATTTTAGTGGCCCTGGCAATCGATTTTATTGTACTGGCCGGAATTTATACGGCGTTCTATTCCCAGCAGAAATCGCATGTCAAAGAGCAGCAGGTGGTTGACGCCCAGCAAAACGTGCGAGGATCCGCCACTTTTATGACCCGTGAAATTCGGCTGGCCGGCATGGAGCGACCGTCGGCCGGCGTGGCCGGAATCCTGGCCGCCGGACCCCACTCGATCCATTTTACAATGGATAGAAATGGAGACGATGATGTAGCGGACCTGGACGAAAACATTAAATACGGATTTTCCGCCGCGGCGGATGCCAACGCTGATGGTCGGGCCGATGCCGGATCGGATGAGATCACCCGGTTCTCGGACACCGATGATCCCATTGCCGACGATATCTACGCCATTGCTTTTGCCTATGCCTTCGATGACGACCGCGATGGGGAGTTGGATTACGTGGATGCCGGTGCCATGAATGGTGAACTCGATCTGGGCGAAGAAATTTGGGCCTATGATTCGCCGGACTTGGCAGCCGTGGGATTGGACAAGGACAATACCACCGGAGACCCCCTGGCAACGCCCATAAGTTTGGACAGAATCCGGGCAGTGCGCATCTGGATCCTGGCTCGCACACGGAATCAGCTGCGCGAAGCGGCCGTCACCAAGAATTTTTTAGTCGGCGATAAAGTCGTCAATGTAACTGATAATTACCAATACCGATTGCTGACGGCGACAGTCAAATGCCGCAATTTGGGACTCTAAAGGCGCCCGCTGCGAAACCGGCCGCCATGCAGCATAAAAACCACTGAAACGATCACGAAGATGTCCGGCATAATTAGGAGAAAAAAGCAAGATGATGCGAGATAATAGAGGTTTTACGATCGTCGAGGTAATGATCGGGATGGCCATTTTCATTATTGGCTATCTGGCGGTCGGTTCGATGCAGTTGATGGCCATAAGGGGTGACGCCAGCGCCCGTAAAGTAACCGAGGCGGCCTCACTGGCCGCCGATCGGATGGAAACACTGTTGGTTCTGCCCTATGACAACATCGCCAGTGGCGGTCCGGTGGCCGAAGGCGCCTATACCATTTCATGGCAAGTCGACCCAGGAACCCTGGCGAACACCAAAAACATTACCGTTAAGGTGGAGTGGCGTCACGCCGGGAGCGCCAGAGAATTTGAAGCCTCCTGCATCAAAACGGCCAACTCATGAGTGGAAATAGTGTCGAATTCTTTACCAAGGAGATCACAATGAAGTGTCGCTCGATACCCCGCAAGCACCAGGATGGTCTGGTAACCGTTGCAGCCCTCCTATTCTTGATCGTGTTGACCATTATGGGGACCTCGGCCATCAGCACCAGCAACATGGAAGTGCAGATCGCCACGAATGATGAAATTCACAAAATGACATTCTATGCCGCTGACGGCGGGGCTGATCTGGGAACCGAACTGGTGGAACTCAATGTCGCCTGTCCCACCGGATTTGCCAGTGACGATCTGGACATCGGTGAAATCAACATCGTCGACGGCGATTTTTGGCTGCAGCAAACCGGCACTAATACGCCATCCGATTCGGACCGGGATGTCCGGATCGGCGATGATGCAGGCAACCACACGAATCTGTCCATTTTTGGCAAAACTGAATTCGGTATCGGAGGTGCCATTGAAATGGCGGCCGCCTACGAGGGCAAAGGCAAAGCCGCTGCCAGCGGCGGCGTGACCCTCGACTACGAAATATATTCCCAGCACCAGGGCTATGCCAACAGTGAAAGCATCGTAGCGTTGCACTGGCAGCATGTGGTTGGCAACGAGGGTACCTGTCAATATTAAAATGACCGGATGAACCCAATAAAAGATCGCGGTTCATCGATTTTTACCAATGAGGGATCGAAGAAGATCCCGTCAAACAGTATGAAACGGAATACACAAAATGAAAAAAGGATGGAAATATACGACAACGCGGTTGGGTGTAGTCATTTGGCTGGTATGGTGCCTCTGCAGTCCGGCGGGGGTTCAAGGCTCCTGTGTCACCGGTACTGCGGTACCGCCTTTTTTAGCCGCCGGGCTGGATCCCAATTTATTGCTGCTGATCGACAATTCGGCCAGTATGTATGACCTGGCCTACGTGCGGGAGCGGGAAGAAGGCTATTGCTATGACGGCACCTATACCGATGCTTCCAGCAACCTGGTCGAAAGCTATTCATTGTCAAACACCTATGCCGGCTATTTCGAGACATCGACCTACTATGCCTATAATTTTTCATCCGGACAATTCGAACCCCAGGCCACGGTCCAGGATGCGAACACGGCTTGCAACAATTACGACTACTACATCACCAGCACCCTTTGTATCGAAATTGACGACTTGGCCAGCCCAAAAACAGTCACGTCCTTAGTGGCCAGCGGCAACTTTCTCAACTGGGCTGCCGCCTCCAAACTGGACATCCAGAAAGAAATTATGACCGGCGGTAAGTACGACGCGGCCAACAGCCAGCTGGTAATGGAATCCCGCGGATGCCTGGGCCGGCGGTTTGTCAAAAAGATCGGCGTCAACAAGGTCGGTGGCGGCAATTATTACCTGACCCTGGGTATCCGGCCGCCGAAGGATTCTGAAAAGGCCAGCGCTGCTGACGACACCACCCGCATCGAAATTTTTGATGTGACCACCGACGGCTTCGACTACGATGCCTGCCGCTCGGCCCTGAACGAGTTGGATTCGGACAATCCCAGCCTGGGCCAGTTAAAGGGCTATGTCGAAGACTGCATGGGCTACGGCGGCGGCCAGGTATCAGATTCCATGGCGGCGTTCAACCATTCCCTGCAGGAATGCTGGTATTACAACAAGCATGGTGAATTTCAACCCGGCTCGGGCACGGTCAATTCCCTGAAAAACGATTGTGAGAAAATCTACAACGATGGCGTGGATCCAAACAGCATCAGCTATGACGACCGGGGCTATGTTTGCTCAGGCCAGTATGGTCCGGTGCCGCCCGACGGATTTATCGGCCGTTGCTGGGAGCCGGCCGGCGGCAGTGATCCCCTGGTCTGCACCCCCCGGCCATGCTCGGGTGAACCGCCTTCCGGGGCAGCCGAAATCTGCCAGGGCGGCGTGGTTTATTACTGCTCCGGCAACTACAATTCCAAGAAAGACACCTGCAACAAAGACTGGCTGGTCAAACAGGACTGCACCGGCGGCGGCAGCGGAACTACCGCCGGCTGGACTGATGATGATGGCGACGGGGGCGATGCCTGCGTGGACCAGGCCATCAGGGATTACTGCGGCATCATAGAAGTTCCCCAGGTGATCGATCCCAGCGACTCGGCCGATGACACCGGCAATATCTGGAACGCCCCGGCGGTTCTGATCGACACCGGCGTGCTCTCCCAGTTAAACGAGCCGCTGACCGTGCTCAAAGGCCAAATTGCCCAGGCCGTCGCCCCCAGCGGGCTGGTTCAGCTGTACGCCGATAAGATCCGCATGGGCGCCATGGTATTCAACGAAGACGGCTCCCTGAGCGAGTGCAACCAGGCCGATCCAAATATTCTATACGGCTGCGCCGAACCGGGCAACCGCGACGGTGCCAAGGTGATTTCCTATATCGACCAGTCAGCCGCCCATACCACCAACCTGGTGGCAGCCATCAACGACATCAAGGCCACCTCCTGGACGCCCCTGGCCGAGGCCATGTACAATGCCATCGGGTATTATACCCAAAACAGCAGCCTGCGGCTAGATGCATCCGATTTTCTGATGGATGGCTCTCACCCGGATCCGATCACGGCCTGGTGTCAAAACAACAATATTCTGATTATTACCGAAGGGGCCTCCACCGCCGATCTGAATTCGACGGTCAGCTCTTTCGCCGCCGGCGCCACCGAACATGACGGTGACACGGATGTCGCATCCTGCGGCACCCTTGACGGCAGCACCCTGCTGGACGATCTGACCCATTATGGCTGGCAGGGCAGCGAAATTTTCGGTGTCGGCAGCACCAATCAAAATATTATGACCCATATCGTGGTTGCCGGCACCACCCGTGCCGGCGGTACGGGCGAGTGCGATCCCGCAATCCTTTTGGACAACGCGGCCACCAATGGCGGGACCGCCCTTTATCAGGCCAACAATCCGGTTGAATTACAGGCCAATCTCGAAACTGCCTTTGCCGCCATCCGGCAGGGCGCTGCGGCAGGCTCGGCCGCCTCCGTCATCTCCGCCTCCCGGGGCGGGGAAGGCGCCATCTACCAGGCGATATTCTGGCCCCGCATGGAAATTACCGATGCCGACCCGGTTGACTGGATCGGCGAGGTTCACGCCCTGCACATCGATTCCCAGGGCAATATGCTTGAAGACACCAACGGCAACCGCACGCTGGACGCATCCGACGACCAGGTCGCTTTTTATTATGACGATCAGGCCCAGATGACCAAAGTCTGCGTCAATCCGTCCTATCCCTTCACGAGTTGCAGCGGCACATCCAAATCCATGGCCGAGGTCAAGTACCTGTGGTCGGGCAGCGAATGGCTGGCCAATATCAGCGACGACGACATTATTGTCAATCGAGACCCGGATACCAAATACATCAGCAACGAAAATAAGCGCTATATCTTCACCTGGAACGACCTGGACAATGACGGCAGTGTCGCTGACAGCGAAATACTGGACTTTGTCGCCCAGGACTGGAACGCGTTGACGGTGGCCGGCGGGTCCAATCGCGGGCCGGTCCTCATGGATTTCAACACGGGCACCTCGGATGAGGTCAATGTCATCGTCAACTGGATCCGGGGTCTTGACCAAACCGGTCTTCGTCAACGGCAAATACCCTATGATTTCGATCTGGACGGCTCGCCGGATACCGTGACCTGGCGGTTGGGCGATGTGGTGCATTCCACCCCCATCGCGGTATCAAAACCGGCGGAAGGCTATCATTTTCTTTACCGCGATCATTCCTACGCGCAATTTGCCGCCCGCTACAACAAGCGACGGCATGTCATTTACTTCGGCGGCAACGACGGCATGCTGCATGCCGTGAACGGCGGCTTTTATGACGAAGACTCCAAGAAATTCTGTTTGACGCCGGATTGCACCAATGAAAATGAGGCGCCGGCCCTGGGAGCGGAGCTGTGGGCCTATGTGCCCTACAACCTGCTGCCCCATTTAAAATGTTTGACGGACATCAACTACAATCACAAGTATTTTGTCGATTTGAAGCCGCGCATCTTCGACGTTCAAATATTTGACGACGATAGTCTGTCGACCAATATTCATCCCGGCGGCTGGGGCACGATCCTGGTGGCCGGGATGCGCTTTGGCGGTGGCCGCATAGCCGCCAACACAATCGATGGCAATGGTGACAGTTCACCGGACTTTGCGGCGGATACCCGCCAGTTCACTTCGGCCTATTTTATTTTCGACATCACCGATCCGGAACAACCGCCCGTGCTATTGGGCGAACTGACTTTCGAAAGCGCCGCCCTCCAGACCGATTTAGGCTTCACCACGGCCATGCCGACGGTTATTCCCATGAAGACCGGGTCGGATACCTCGGAATGGTATCTGGCGTTGGGCAGCGGACCGACTACGATCGACGGCGTCAGCACCCAACATGGTTCTATCGCGGTTTTTCCCTTGAAATCCCTTTTGAATTCGCCGCGGGCCGCACTGCGAATCCCGGCCGCGGCACCGTCACCCATCAATGAAGCCGGCCGGTTTTTGCTGGAGGCCAATAGTTTTGTTTCCGATTTAGTGACGGTCGACTTCGACCTGGTGGAGGATTTCCGGGCTGATGTGGTGTATTTCGGTACGGTGGAGGGAAGCTGGGGCAATTGGAGCGGCAAAGTCTACCGCCTGGTAACCCACAAAGAAGACGGCAACGGCGATGAAATTGCGTCCGCGCCCAGTGATTGGACGAATCTGCTCAGCTCCCCGCTGACCAATCCATTGCCCCTGATCGATGTGGGACGCCCGGTTACGGCGGCTCCAGCCGTCGCCTGGGACGGTCGCAACCGGTGGGTCTATTTCGGCACCGGCCGATTTTTGGACGGCAACGATAAAACCGATGGCAGCAGCAATGCCCAGGAGACCTATTACGGCATCAAGGAACCCCAGGACTGCGACGGAAACCTGACCTGGGCTACAGTAGCCAAGGCCCCGCTTTCGCCAACAACCACGCCGGGAGAACGCGGACTGCTGCAGGTTGACCAGATCCGGGTGCAGGAATCCCCCAGTGTATCCGGCGCCATGCTGTCCTGCATCGGGGGCGGCGATGCCTGCTTGCCCGATGTGGCGGGCAGTAAAATCGTCAGTTTCGACCAGTTGATCTTTTACATTGCAGGGGCTGGATGCCCTTACGGTGATCCGACCGGAAACGACGGCTGGTACCGTGAATTTCCTCTCGCGCGAGAGAGGAATCTTGGACAGGCGACGGTGCTGGGCGGTTTGTTGAGCTTTACGACCTATCAGCCCTGGGAGGATGTTTGCCTGCCGGAAGGACTGGCGTTCCTTTACGGCGTCTATTATCAAACCGGAACCGCCTGGCACGAAACGGTGTTTGCAACCGGCGGGGGTGGATCTTATGTTGTGGATCGCCTGGAACTCGGTCGTGGACTGGCCATGACCCCCAACCTGCATGTGGGGGAGGCCATGGGCAGCAAAGCCTTTGTTCAGACCAGCACCGGGGCCATCGTTGAAATTCCCCAGCCGAACCTTCCCTTTCAAAAGGCCAAATCAAGCAAAACCAAATGGGATGAGATAAAAAATTGACGGACCTATGGTCAATAAAAAGTAAAATCAGCATTGATAGAAGTTGATGAAAAGTCTCGATCTTGGAGTGTTGGAGTACTGGGGTAATAAAGAATGCCTCAATTCTTCAGCCATTACTCCAACACTCCAATACTCCATTACTCCAAAATCTAAAGGCCCACGATGGATTACCTTTTTTTGACTGATAGAACCGAAAATTAAACTCCCGGCACTAGTTTGCCTGAATACTTTAATATCAAATTGCGCTGGTTGCGTGGCAAATAAAAAAGGCTTGCAGGATACTCCGCTATCCTGCAAGCCTTTTTTATTTTACTGGAGGCGGCATCCGGATTTGAACCGGAGAATGGAGGTTTTGCAGACCTCTGCCTTACCACTTGGCTATGCCGCCCTAAAAAAAAATGGAGCGGGAAACGGGATTTGAACCCGCGACTTCGACCTTGGCAAGGTCGCACTCTACCACTGAGTTATTCCCGCTCAGCTAAAAAATTTTATTTATCCATATATTAATAACTTGTCAACAAAAAACAATGGGTTGATAAAATTATTTTACGAGCCTCTAGCCAATAATAAGGCAATACTAAGATTAAATGAAATTTTTAAAAGTTTCGATCTTGGAGTATTGGAGTGCTGGAGTATTGGGGTAATATAGGAAAGAAGTAAATCTTCAGTCAATACACCAACACTCCAGCACTCCAACACTCCGATATGATGAAATATAAAGCCCCATTTTGGACTTCCTTATCTGGAATAATAGCGTCATGGATTTATACATAGTATCCTATTGATCCCGGTCCTACTTTCACGTATATTCTGCCCCAAAACGCATCCATACACTTATATCCAAATATACAGGTGACGATTCATGTCGGAAATCCGCAACAAAACCATCCAGGGATTGGCGGTCGGTGATAGGTTTGTCGTAACCCGGCGGTTTACGCAAACCGATATGCAGGCCTTTGCCGATGTCACGCGGGACTACAACCCCATACATTTTGAGAAACGCTTTGCGGATGTCAAAAAATTTCGGGATCCGATTTGTCACGGACTGCTGGTGGGCAGCATTTTGACCGAAGTCGGCGGTCAAATCGGGTGGCTCGCATCATCGATGAATTTTCGCTTCAAGCGACCGGTTTATTTTGGCGATACAATTGAGTGCACCCTGACCATCACCGCCATTGACGAACGCCGCCGGGCCCGGGCTGAAGCCATTTACCGCAACCAGGACGGCACCATCGTGCTGGAAGCTGATTTGGGCGGTATCGTTCCCGGGCCGATGGAAAGAGAGGTTCTCAAGGCCATGGTGGCGGAAGGGGATCCGACAAATGGGCTAAATTATTGAATACGGTATAGGGTATAAGGTCTAAGGTGTAAGGCAGAGATTGAAGGTCGCAGGGAGGGGAAGGCTTTCGGCATTCGGTATTCGGTTTTCGGCCCACGGGAGGCAAAAAACGGCTAAGGGCATGGCGCATAGGGCAGAGCGCAGAGATTATGGGAAAGGATTCAGTTCAATTAGGTAAAATTCGATTTCAACCTTTAACCTTCCACCTTTTGCCTCTATCCTCCCAGCTGCAATATTGAGTCTCCAAGCTTACCTGTCTACCAGCCTCCCGGTCCGGCGCCTCACCGCTTCATCGTCGATCGGCCTTCGAAAATTGCGCCTTCCTTGATATCGATGGAATGGGCCGTGCAGTCTCCCATCAGCTTGCCGGAGGACTGGATCTGGAGCTGGTTGCGGACCGTGACATTACCGTGGATTTCTCCCTGAATGACGACATTATCGGCTTCGATATCAGCTTCGACGATACCGGTCGGGCCAATGTAAATATCACCGGTCAATTTGACTGACCCTTTGAGTTGGCCCTCGATCTGCAGGTTTTCGTTGCCTTGAATGTCTCCCTCAAGTTTTATTTCCTGGCTCAATATAGATGTGGTACTACCGGTTTTGCCTTTATCCATGTATGTGTCTCCTTCATATAGGCTTGCTTGAGGCGAAGTTCTCCGCTCTTGATCAGCCGGATTCAGGCGCCTCGGGCTCCGGATCCGGGCTCATCCGGAGTTCTCCGTCAAAGACGGCCCCGTCCTGGATCGATATCTTAGGCGTCACCAGGCGGCCTTTGATCGTGGCTGCCGTATCAAGCACTATTCTCTCGCTTGCCACAATGGTGCCTTCCAAATTGCCGTTAATGGAAACATCCGTGGCTTGAACGTCACCCTTTATCACGGCGCCTTGGGTGACTTCCATTCGGCCCTCTATATCAAAGGCACCCTCAAAGGTTCCCAAAACAATTAGACTGCCTTTACCGGAGAGGTTCCCGTTTATTTTTAAATTTTTCCCCAAATAGGTTGTCTGCACGGCGTTGGTCCGGGTCCTGGCGTTTGCTTTGCTTTTGGGCACGGTTTTTTGTTGCTCCGCGGGAACCTCCCGCCTTGAATTAGGGGCTTGGCCGCCGCGAGGGGTTGCTGCGGATTCATTTTTACCAAATAAAGCCATTCATCCACTCCTTTATCAATGTGGCTGAAACTCAACCAATCTTTAATGATCAGGTCAGATTTTAATATTGTAGTTGATACGGGAATTAGGGTTTAGACATGTATATTAGGGACTTTACTATTGAAAAGCGATTCATCCAAAATCCGGGTTTTCGATCAGGCACTAGTTCACTACAATATATAGTAATTGTGTCAAAAAGTAAAAAAAAATTGAAAAATCTGGCATTTAGGTTTAGGTTAGATCTAATCCGACACCCAACCGTTTAATCACAGCAGCGCCGGCAGTCACCGTAACCGTAATTTCGCCGATTGCATGTCGCTGCGTCCTGCAAGGGAGGTGTGACATGCACATATTCCTCCTCTTACTGTTTATCCTGATGTTGGTCCCCGCCTCTTCGATGGCGGGAGTCGTTCCGGACAACCCTGAATACAAAGCCGCCCGTGACAAATTGGTTAAATACGCGATTGAAGGCCAGGGCATATCAGATCCGCCGGTTCTGGCCGCAATGGGAGCCGTGATGCGGCACTGCTTCGTTCCCCGCGGCATCATTGGCTCAGCTTACGCCGACACGGCGCTTCCAATTGGCGAGGGACAGACGATCTCCCAGCCCTACGTCGTGGCTCTAATGACCGCCAGTTTAAAGCTTGATTCGACCAAGCGGGTGCTTGAAATCGGAACCGGTTCCGGCTACCAGGCGGCCGTGTTGGCCAAAATCGTCAAAACCGTTTACTCCATCGAAATCAAGAAAAAACTGCATCTGGAATCCACCAAACTGCTGAAGGACCTTGGTTATGAAAACATTGTCACGCGCCACGGGGACGGCTATTTCGGTTGGCAGGATGCGGCCCCCTTCGATGCCATCATGATTACCGCCGCCGTCAACCATATTCCGCCGCCGCTTTTGAAGCAGCTCAAAGATGGCGGACGTCTTATTCTGCCCCTCGGCAATCCGTTCTCGTATCAGAACCTGACCCTTGTCACCCGGCAGGGGGATGATTTTATGACCCGTCAAATCACAGGCGTGCTGTTTGTGCCCATGACGGGGGTTGCGCTGGAAAAGTAAAGACTAAAAGTCCAATGGAATAAGTGATGAGGACTGAGGACTGAGCGAATCGCTGTTTCCATGGCCTGTATTCTCCGATATCAGCCCTCAGTCCTCGTTGCTCGGTTCTGATGGGTAACTTTACTTCAAAATTCAGCATTCGGCATTTCCAAATCAACATTCTTTTACCGGCTGTCTTTGTGGTCTCCCTTTCCACTCTGGCCTTTGAAGTGCTGTTGACCCGGGTATTTTCCATCGGGCAGTGGAACCACCTGTCATTTATGGTGATCAGCATTGCTCTTTTCGGATTCGCTGCCTCCGGTACTTTTTTAAGCATGGTCGATTTCCGTAAAAAAGTCTGGCTGCAGAAGATACATTCCCGCAATGGCCTTGCCGGAGTTCTCTGCCTGTACTCGATGTCAGCCATTTTGGCGTTTATGGTATTGAACCATCTGCCTCTGGACTATTTTCGTCTCGCGGTGGAGCCCATCCAACTGCTCTATTTGTCAATTGCCTATCTGATGCTGTCCCTGCCCTTTTTTTTTGCAGGGATGCTGATATCGACGGCCTACATTGCCGTCCCGGAAAAGACAGGCATGGTTTATTTTGCTTCCATGGCCGGCTCCGGCCTCGGTGCCGGGGCGCCGGTCTTCCTACTGCCCTATACAGGTGAAGGAAAGCTCATCCTGATATCGGCCCTGGTTCCATTGCTGCCCGCCATACTGGCATCTACCAGCACTTGGATCAATAGGAAATCTGAAAGCGATGATCAAAGCCGGTGGCGCTGGGTTCCGATAGCCGGTGGTTTTACATGCATCGCAGCCGCATTGTGCATGGCGGATCCGGCGGGATGGAATTTGACCCGCGTCATCCCCTCCCCCTATAAAGCCCTATCCCAGATTATGCAGTTTCCCAATACCCGCATTGTCGAAACCCATTCCAGTATCCGGGGTCGGATCGACCGCATCAAGACCCCGTACCTGCGCTACGCACCCGGCTTAAGCCTCAAATACACGGACGCCATGCCCGGACAAAACGCCTTCTTCAAAGACGCCGACAATCAGTTCGTACTCTATGATATCAAGGATCCGGGGCAGGTCCGGTTTGCCGTATTTCTGCTGTCCTATGGCGCCTACTTCCTGCATCGCGGACCTGATGATATTTTACTGATCACAGCGGGTGGCGGTTCGTCCATACCCTGTGCGGTAGCATCCGGTGCCGACCGGATATCCCTCGTCGAACCATCCCCGCAGATTGCCGGTATATTGAAGAAGCGGTACCGCCACAACATCGTCAATGAAAACCCCAGGGCATTTTTGACCCGTGATGGCAGCGACTACGATATCATTCACGTTGAAAATTGGGGCACTTCAATTCCGGGCGCCAACTCACTGAACCAGGAGCATCTGTTCACCGTCGAGGCTTTCGGTGAATACATCAAACGTTTAAAACCGGACGGTCTGCTTACGCTATCCCGCAAACTGCTGCTGCCGCCATCAGACTCCCTGCGACTCTGGGGAGCGGCCTTTGAAGCCTTAAAACGGGCAGGCGTCGACAATCCTGCAGAGCATTTGGCCGTGTTGCGAAATTTCGACACTTTCAGCCTAATCGTCTCAAAGGCAATCATCGATCCCGGCCGCCTGTCGGAGTTTGCCAAGACCAGGAATTTTGATCTGGTTTTCCTGCGCGGGATGCCGCGGAAGGCGGCGAATCGATTCAATCAATTCGACGAACCCTACCATTTTAGTGAAATAAACCGGCTGGCGAAAATGTACCGCGCGGGTCGTCAGAAGGTTTTTTTTCAGGATTACTTTCTCGATGTGGTCCCCCAGTCGGACAAACGGCCGTTTCCCGGCCGTTTCCTGAAGTGGTCCAAAGTCGATTTGCTTTTTCACAGCCTGGGACAGCGACTTTATGCCCTGTTTATGTCCGGTGAGATTGTGGTAGCGGTCGTCTTTGTCGAAGCCCTGTTAATCGCCCTGGTATTGCTGGTCATTCCCCTTTGGATAAGCACCCGGGGCATGCAAAAACCCAATTTAGCCCCGAGCACCTATTTTTTTGCCGTCGGAGCCGGTTTTATGTTGGTCGAACTTTTTTTCATCAAACGGTTTATCATTCTGGTGGGCGATCCAGTCATAAGTTTTACCCTTGTGTTGGCAGGCTTTCTTTTTTTTTCAGGTCTGGGTGGATTCTGGAGCTATAGATACCAGCTGCGGAATCTCCGGCTCCCGCTGGCCCTGCTGATCCTCGTGCTGGTTTTGGAGACTATAGTCATTGAATGGCTCATGCCCTTTATCCTGTCGGCTTCAACTGCCGGGCGATACGGTGTTATCCTTTTGTTGCTGCTGCCGGTCGGCTTCCTGATGGGGCTGCCTTTTCCGCTCGGGATGCGCTATCTGCTCCACACCCCAGTCCAGCGCGCCTACGCCTGGTCGATCAACGGCTGTGCCTCGGTCCTGTCTGCCATCGCCGCCGCTCAGATCGCGATCAGCTGGGGGATACCGGCGATTGCAGCGACGGGCGTGATTGCGTACATGATAGCACTAGCTTCAATTAAAAGTGAGCGGGGGAGAAAGGTCTAGGGTTTAGGGTGTAGGGTATAAGGTGTAGGGTTTAGAGTGTAGGGTATAAGGTGTAGGGTTTAGGGTGTAGGGTATAGGGTTTAGGGTATAGGGTGTAAGGTATTAGATTTTTTATTATTTCGATCGCGCACTGATCAATCGGGCAAGCATGCTTGATATAATTGTGCGCTCTTTTTCGATAAATTTAAAGCTATCTATATCGATATATCCAATTTCTTCAGCAATGAGAGCCTGAGTGAATACCTCTGCGGAAGATCCCTTTGCAATATAAAAATGCCGGATGGCTTGTTTATTTGAATCAAACCCTACACCCTATACCATATACCCTAAACCCTACACCCTATACCATATACCCTAAACCCTACACCCTATACCATATACCCTAAACCCTACACCATATACCCTACACCCTATACCTTATACCTACCATTCATCATCTTCGTCTTCCCATTGCTCATAAATTTTTCTGCGGCGTCGCAGATAACGGATAAAGCCGAAAAACGTCAGTACAGCCGCCAGGAAAAAAATGATGGCGTACAGGTGGCTGGCCAGAAAAATCAACCAGGAGGGCGTGCTTGCCAGATTCTCGAGCCATTCCGCTTCCAACTGTTCCAGTGAAATGCCCAGGCTGCCCGGCAGCGCTGTTTCGATCGTTTCGCCGTTTTTCAGATAATCCAGTATCTCCAGGATTGCCCGGGCACCATATTGCCGCTCGATGTAATTAATCACGCTCTTGCTTTGCTCGTAGGCCAGGATCAAGGATGCCTTGTTGTGGGGAAAGCGATCGGCCAATTTATTCAAAGGTATGATGCGACCGGCCATGACGGCGGCATCAAGCCCCGACCAGCCTTGATTGACAAATATTTCTCCGATACCGTCACTGGCCCACTGGCACACCCCCTCATCGAGCCATTTCGGAAGGTTCTCCCGTCTGATGTGGTGGTGCAGCAGTAGATGGCCCAGCTCGTGCTTCAAGGTCGTGCTGAGCGTAAAGGGATGGGTGTTCATTCTGGAATAGTCAATAACAATCAGGTCCTTATGGGGCACGGCAAAGGCAACAAACAGGCTGTTGCGGGTCAGCCTCCGGAAAGATGGGGTGTCTTTCACCAGGACCACCTGGGGCCTCGTATAGAGCTGCCAACCGAAAAATTCTTCCAGATCCAGTTTGAGCCCCGGGTATATTCGAACAACTTCGGCGGCGGCGCTGGCCAGCGGCTCCTCATAGACAACCACGACTTGCTCGGTTTCCAAGATCAGCGGCTGCGCCCCAGTTGCAGGTTGCAGAAGCAAAAAAGCGACGAAACCGATTACTATTGGCAGGTATTTTTTCATGTTTGATATCATAAATAATCCCGATCTAATTGGCCATGTTTATTTCGCAATAAGGCCATCTTGTTTCCTAAAGGTAAACATCATCAACCTGCTTATTCTTTTTTTCCGCTAGCGTTTCCGATAACTGTCTGAGTTTAAAAGTGATCAGGTAATTATCGATGGTTTTCACCGTTGATCCTAATTAAGGCATTATTAATTCTTGACAATTTTACTATAAATAAGTAGGAATCATTGTTGACCGTGATCAGTTTGGTGCAGCCGTATTCTTCATTTCAGTAACCCATAAAAATCTTTGTTCTGTTTCTTTTTGGATAACCTTTTCTATTGGCCCAACCTGTTTCTGTTGACTGCCGCCTTTCTGACTTGACGGAATGTTAAAAATGATCGTTGAAGCCGAAATAGGAAAAAGAATTCGTCAATATCGCCTGCAGAACAATTACACCTTGCAGGAACTGGCGGACAAAACCGGCTACTCCAAAGGTTATCTATCAAAGGTTGAAAAATCCGGCAAAGCCCCGCCGGTAGCAACCCTCAGCGTCATTGCCAGGGAACTGGGCGTCTCCGTCTCGGTGATTCTGGGCGAAGAAACCATGGAAGATTTCATCTGTGTGGTCAGGGAGGATGAACGAACGTTGATGGCCAAAACCGGCGAGGACTTCGGCTATGCCTATGAAGCCCTGGCCAATCCATACCCCAACAAGCACATGGAGCCGTTTATTCTGTCCTATCCTTCGGATGACGCGCTCAAGCATACATTTCAACACGACGGTGAAGAAATGCTGTTCGTGCTTCAGGGGCAAATGCGATTTAAGTATGGCCAAAGAGAAATCATCCTTGACAAAGGTGACTGCATATACTTTGATTCGAGCGTGGCTCATACTGGCGAACCGATAGGCGATCAGCCCTTGAAAACCCTAATTGTCCTTTATACCGGCAGTCCCAAAGGTCCGTCGAATTTGGAACAAATCAAACGCAGAATCATTAACACTCAACCAGACTAGAAGGGGGGAAAAATGAAATTTAGAACTTTTTTTTGCTATCTGCTTAGCCTTATTTTAGTCAGTTTTTTTGCAATCTCAGTTCAGGCTGCCGAACCGATCCGGATCGGCCACATTGACCCGTTTTCCGGCCCCATTGCTGCAGTCGGACTCGAAGGCCAGGATAACTACAAGCTTGCTATCGAACGCATCAACGCCCGGGGTGGGGTTCTCGGGGGACGAATGATAGAATATGTTCCACTTGACAATGCCATGAAAGCTGAAAAAACCACCCAGCAGGTGAAGAAGGCCGTCGACCTGGGCATTAGATTTATCACCCAGGGCATCGGATCAAGTCACGCATTAAATATAATCAAAACGCTAAACAAGCACAATAAACGCAATCCGGATCAATCGGTGGTTTTTTTCAATCATTCCGCTGTAACTCCGGCTTTTACCAATGAAATGTGCTCCTTCTGGCATTTTCGTACCGATGCCGATGTAGACATGAAAATAAGTGCGTTGGTGACGCAGCTCGGGAAAAATTCCAAAATTAAAAACTGTACATGCTGAATCAAAACTATGTTTACGGTAAAGCGGTTCAATCGGCCGTGATCCGGTATCTGAAAGAACGTGCCCCCCATGTCGAATTGGTCGGGGATGACCTGATGATTCCATTCGGAAAGGTCCAGGATTTCACGCCTTATGTGGCCAAGATCGCTTCTTCCAATGCCGATGCCGTGATCACCGGAAACTGGGGACCGGATTTTACTCGGTTTGTCATAGCGGTTGCCGGGGCAGGGCTCGATGTGGAATTTTATTCCATTTATGCCGGTATTCCAACTAACCTGAATGCTTACGGCGAAGAGGCCGGTATCAAACTCAAAATCAAACAGATTTCCGAAAGTCATGTCAATGATGAAGATCGACAGGAAGTTAAGGATTTTGCCGCGGCTAATCTCGAAAAATATGGACGAACCTGGTATGCCGATCGCTATCGCTTTACAATGGAAATGTTCGCTGCTGCGCTGAATAAAGCCGGTACCGATGATCCTGTGGCCGTTGCCTATGCACTGGAAGGAATGACAATGCCGGGACCGCATGGAGACAAAATCGTGATGCGGGCCGAAAATCATCAGGTTGCCATGCCGATGGCTGTCAGTGAGATCGATCCCAATGCGCCGATCAAGTTTGTCTATAATAACAAACCTTTCGGCATCGGTTGGAAAACGGCCGGATGGGTTTCAACAGCGGAAAATACCCTGCCGACGACCTGCCAGATGAAGCGTCCGCCTAAACCATAAAAAAAATGGATCATAGTGGCCCGTGATCAACCTGATCGCGGGCCTTGTTCTGTGACACCGTTTAGATTATCGATGATCTGGCCCCATGAACCAAGCTCTCACTAGTGGATGATATCGCATGAACGCACTAATCTTTTCCATATTTAATGGTACGCTTTACGGCTTGCTGCTTTTTATGCTATCCAGCGGGCTTACCCTGATTTTCAGCATGATGGGGGTTCTCAATCTGGCCCATTCCAGTTTGTTCATGCTGGGCGCGTACTTTGCTTATACGATCTCAAAATATGTTGGTTTCTGGCCGGCGCTTATATTTGCCCCGCTGGGCGTCGGAGTTATCGGTGTGCTAATCGAGCGTTATGGACTCCGGGCTGTTCATAAATTTGGCCACGTGGCGGAGTTGCTGTTTACGTTCGGTCTTTTTTATGTATTTGAAGACATCGTTCAGATGGTGTGGGGCAAAGCACCGGTTCGGTATAAAATTCCGGACAGCCTGGATTTTATCCTCTTTACCTGGTTAGGTTTGGGATATTCCGCTTATCGAGTCTTTACGGTCCTGGTATCCCTGGGAATCATGGTTGCGCTTTACTGGCTGATTGCCCGCACCCGAGTCGGCCTCATCATTCAGGGCGCTTTGACTCATCCCAATATGGTTGCCGCGCTGGGCCACAATGTTCCATGGGTGTTTATGATGACCTTTGGATTTGGCAGTGCTCTGGCCGCGGTGGCCGGTGTGCTGGGAGGCAATGTGCTGGGAACTGAGCCGGCGATGGCGGCGCAGTTAGGCCCGATAATCTTTGTCGTCATCGTCCTCGGTGGACTGGGATCTTTAGGCGGCGCGGTCATTGCCTCTCTTGCAATCGGCATATTGACCAACATGGCTATTTCTTACGATATTTCATTTAAAACCTTTTTCGTGGCACTGGGCGTCAGTCCGGATACCGTGGGCATTGGCCAGGATCTAATTAATATGACCAGTGGCTCGATTGCTCCGATCCTGCCCTATCTTTTGCTGGTATTGATGCTCATTTTTCGGCCGCGAGGATTATTTGGAACCCGTGACGCATGATACAGCTGCTTAAAAAAAATAGTATCTGGCTATTTGCAGGATTAATCATTCTTGTCTTGCCCATGGTATTTACTTCCGGATTTAACATATCATTAATGGGATTGATGGGCATTATGATTATTTTTGCCTTATCTTATAACATGCTGCTGGGCCAGGGCGGTATGCTTTCCTTCGGACACGCAGTATATTTTGGCCTGGCCGGTTATTTTACCATTCATTTATTAAACCTGATGATGGATGGGGCACTCGGCTATTTCCCGGTCAGCCTGCTGCCTCTATTCGGAGGCGTGGTCGGGCTATTTTTCGGCGTCTTGATCGGCTTTGTTTCCACCCGCAGAGCCGGCACCATTTTCGCCTTGATATCCTTGGGCTTTGTTGAAATGATGACGGCCCTGACCTTCATTCTGATCACTTTTTTTAACGGTGAAGAGGGAATTCAAGGGGATCGCTGGGTCGGCCCTGAGCCTCTGGGAATTACCTACGGACCGGGTATTCAGGTCTATTATCTCATCGGCGTCTGGTGCCTGATAGCCATGATCGCCATGTATGCAATTACCAAAACGCCCTTCGGCCGAATGTCCAATGCGGTGCGGGACAACCCGGAGCGAGCGCAATTTGTCGGCTACAACACCCAACGCGTGCGCTGGTTGGCGTTTTCGCTATCCTCTTTTTTTGCCGGACTGGCGGGCGCCTTATTCGCCCTGCACTTCGAGCACGTCGGCTATGAGGCCGCCGGCCTGGAACTCTCAGGCGAAATTTTATTTGCAACCTATATGGGCGGCATGTCTCACTTTTTAGGACCGATTCTCGGGGCGATCCTGTTTACCTTTCTAAAAGGGATATTAAGCGATCTGAGCTCGGTTTGGTACCTGTATTTCGGAGCTGTTTTTCTCTTGACGGTTTTGTACGCACCGACGGGGCTTGCCGGGCTAATACTGCGCCATGAACCGGTTTGGAAAACCGACTTCCGACTGCTGGGTAAAATGGTGCTTCCTTATCTGAGTGCGCTGATCTCTCTTATAATCGCAGCCGGCGGGATCATTGGTCTCATAGAAATGATCCATTTCGCCGTTGACGAGTACAGCCAGGGGGCCATTGTCGGCATCTACGGATTGGCAGTAGATACCACGAACATTATATGGTGGCTGGCATTTGTTGCCACCGCCATAATCGGTATCGGTCTCTGCAAAATTAGTTTTCCAATTGTCACCCGAAATTGGGACGATGTCATGGATACTGTAAAAGAAAGAATGTTACGATGACAGTTGCACTGGAACTAATCGGGATACGCAAAAGTTTCGGACCGACTGAAATTATACGCGGAGTCGATCTTCAAATTAAAACAGGGGAACTGCACGCCATCATCGGCCCGAATGGGGCCGGCAAATCGACTTTGTATAACCTGATCAGCGGTATGTATGAAGTCAATGACGGATCCATCATATTGAATGGCAATAATATAACCAATAAAAAACCATATGAAATCAATAGGATGGGCTTGAGCAGAAGTTTTCAGGTGACTAATATTTTCCCCAAAATGAGTGTGTTCGAGAACGTGCGCAACGGATTACTATACCACAGCGGATGTAAATATTCTTTCTGGCACTTTGTCGATCGGAGAAAAGATGTTACTAAACGGACCACTGAAATTCTGCAAAGTATTGGCTTGGAAAACAAGCACGATGTACCGGTGATGCTACTTTCCTATGCAGATCAACGCGCCCTGGAGATCGGAATTGCCATAGCAGGCGGCGCCGATGTGATCCTGCTGGATGAACCCACATCGGGCATGAGCCATAGCGAGACGGAAAGAGCGGTAGAACTGATTCGGTCCATATCCCAAGATAAAACCGTGGTGGTGGTCGAACACGACATGGGGGTGGTCTTTGATCTGGCAGAGCGAATATCGGTGCTGGTATATGGCGAAATTATTGCATCGGATATCCCGGAAAATATTCGAAATAACCGACAGGTTCAGGAAGCTTATCTCGGAGCGGAAAGCACGAATAGCAGCAATCTTAGTTGAAAATTGAAGATTGGTCCGCTGAAGGCGGAGTGGATGTCGCTTGGCTCTTTTATTTTGTATATAATCATGAGGCTATGAAATTCGAAAAATGCTTGAAATCAACAATCTACACGCCTATTACGACAAAAGCCACATTATTCAGGGAATTTCATTTTCGGTTGCAGAAGGGGAAATCGTCAGTTTGCTGGGCCGCAACGGTGTCGGGCGCTCCACCTCGATCAAGGCGATCATGGGAGAGGTTGAACACACCGGATCAATCAAATTCAAGGGAGAAGAAATCAGCGAACTGCCCACCCATGAAATCGCTCGCCGCGGCCTGGGATATGTACCTGAGAATCGCGATATCTTCCCAACCATGACGACGTTGAACAACCTGCTATTGGGACAAAAAAAAAGGGGGCAATCCGGTCGCTGGTCCCTGGAGGACATGTACGAAATGTTCCCGAACCTGGGTGAAAGAAGCCACGTGGATGCCGGGCTGTTGTCCGGAGGTGAACAGCAGATGCTGACCATCTGCCGCACCCTCATGGGAGATCCGGATTTAGTCATGATCGATGAACCGACCGAAGGATTGGCCCCTAAATTGGTGGAACAAGTTGCAACCCTGCTCGAGGAAATTGCCAGCCGCGGATTGTCCATCCTGCTGGTCGAACAGAAACTGGCTATCGCCATGGAGATTTCCAATCGAGTGATCGTAATGGGCCACGGACAATTGGTCTTTGAGGGCACGCCCGACGAGCTGCGTGCAAACGACAAAATCCGACAGGAGTGGCTGGAAGTGTAGCAGAGCTATTGAAGTTCTAAGATTCAAGATTGAAGATTTGAGGAATTCTATCTTTTTTGTTACGAGAGGCTGCGACTCAATATTAAATATTTTGCTCATCAATTTATCATTCCTGCGAACGCGGGAATTCAGTAAATTCGGGACATGGGCCTGATTCGGGGTCTGTCGCAGCAGCCGGAATCATATAATGGAATCTCTGGTCAACAGCCAAAGTTTTCGCCTTAGTGAGGACAAGATTGAGATAGGATAGACCCGCCGAAGGCGAACCACAAATCTTCAATCTTCAATCTTCAATTTTAATTCCTTTCGCTAATCATCCAAAGGGCCATCCAATTCTCAAATTTTGTTTTTAACGTATTAATTAACTTAACACAATATGGAGGTGCTTCTAAAATGTACGGTTTAATGCAAGACAGTCCCCTGTTAATTTCATCTTTAATCGAATTTGCCGCTTTGAACCACGGCGATGAGGAAATCGTGTCGCGCACCGTTGAAGGACCGATTCACCGGTACACCTACAAGGATTGCGTCGTTCGTTCCCGCCAATTGGCCAAAGCCCTCGAAAAGCTGGGCATCGAGCAAAGCGATCGGCTCGCCACCCTGGCCTGGAACGGCTACCGGCATGTGGAAATATATTACGGCGTTTCAGGGATGGGCGCCATTTGCCACACTATCAATCCACGCCTGTTTCCCGAACAGATCGCCTATATCGTCAACCATGCCGAAGACAAATACATTTTTATGGATCTGACGTTTGTTCCCCTGATCGAAGCCATCGTCGAACACATCCCCAATGTCAAAGGCTTTGTCATCATGACCGACGAAGCCAACATGCCCGATACCAAATTGTTCAATGTCATCTGCTACGAAAACCTGTTGGCCACGGCCGATGACGACTATAAATGGCCGGTATTCGATGAACGCACCGCCTCCTCCCTGTGCTACACCTCCGGCACCACCGGCAACCCGAAAGGGGTTTTGTTCAGCAACCGCTCCACTATCCTGCACAGCTACGCGGTCTGCACGCTGGACGGCCTGGGACTTTCCAACGCCGAAACGATTCTGCCGGTGGTTCCCATGTTTCACGTCAACGCCTGGGGCATTCCCTATGCCGCCGCCATGAGCGGGGCCAAAATGGTCATGCCCGGTGCCCGCATGGACGACGAAGCGCTTTATGAACTCATGGAAAGCGAGCAGGTTACCCTCTCGGCCGGTGTGCCGACTATCTGGATGATGCTGCTCGGATATATGAAAGAAAACGACAAAAAGTTTTCTTCCATGCAGCGTACGGTCATCGGCGGTGCGGCCGCCCCCCGGGCCATGATTGAAACCTTTGAAAAGGATTACAATGTCAACGTCCTGCACGCCTGGGGCATGACGGAAATGAGTCCCCTGGGAACTGCCTGCAACCTGAAAAAGAAGCACCGGGAATATACCATCGATCAAAAAATCGACCTGTCACTCAAGCAGGGCCGGGCCACTTACGGCGTCGATATGAAAATTGTGGATGCGGCCGGCAACGATCTGCCCTGGGACGGCGTGGCCTTCGGCAATCTGCTTGTGCGGGGTCCCTGGATTACCGCCGGCTACTTCAAAGGCGAAGGCGGCGATGCGGTGGTGGATGAAGACAACTGGTTTGACACCGGTGATGTGGCCACCATCGACCCGGACGGCTATATGCAGATAACCGATCGCTCCAAGGATGTCATCAAGTCCGGCGGCGAGTGGATATCTTCGATTGACGTGGAAAACGAAGCGGTCGGCTGCCCGGGCATTGCCGAAGCCGCCGTCATCGCGGTCACGCACCCCAAGTGGGATGAACGCCCTCTGCTGGTGGCGGTCAAAGAAGAAGGCGCCGAGGTGACCAAAGAGGCGGTTATCGAACATCTGAAGGGCGCCCTGGCCAAATGGCAGCTGCCCGACGATGTCATTTTTGTCGACGAATTGCCGCACACCGCGACCGGCAAGATTCAAAAGATGAAATTGCGCAGCGAGTACAAGGATTACAAGCTGCCGACCATATAAAAATTGGAGTACTGGAGTTTTGGAGTGGTGGAGTGATGGAATGACCCCACAGCTTATTGAAAATGTAGCGGCGGGATTATGCCACACCGGAAAATTAAATATTATCGGTGCAGGTTTGTTGGTCTTGCTCCAGTGATTTTATCCACTTATTTGCCTTGTATGTAGGTTGGGTTGAGATCCGATCACAGGATGGCGGGTTTCGTTCCTCTACCCAACCTACAAGATTATTTTCCATTGTTGGTTCAACCATAAGGTCGAAACCCAACGCAGCTACCTCGATCCAATATCCACCATCCTCGGATATGTACCGAGGCATATAAAATTACGCGTTGCGGTCACTCGCGGTCTTGTAAAATTCTATCACCTTCGCATTATATTGACCGGCTTGCTCGATCATTACGCAGTGCCGCCCGCCAGGATAGACCACCAGTTCGGCTTCGGGTATCAGCTCTTTTAAGATATGGGAATTTTCGGGCGGAACCAGGGGATCGTCATCGCCGGTTATGATCAGAGTCGGAACCGTTAGACGGCTGAGCCGGTCGACAGTGTCATGCCGCAGGCAGGCGTCAAATTGCCGTTCAAATGCATCTGCCGGCTGGTAATAACGCAGGGAAATTTCGGTGAATTCTTCGATCATGGCGGGATTTTGTGCGACAAATTCATCGGAGAAATAAATATCCATATCCTTGTGTAATATGTCTGCGGGCTGCAAGCCGGCATTGTCCGCGAATTTTTGTAACCGATCGGGCGCCATTAGAACCGACCGCTCACCGCCGGGACCGGTGCTCGACAAAATCAGGCTTTTGACTTTGGCGGGATAATTCAAGGCCAGTTCCTGGGCGATATAGCCGCCCATTGAAAATCCAAGGACATGAGCTCTCGGCAGATCGAGAGCATCCATAAGCCCCGCGGTATCGTCGGCAAACAGTCGCATGGAGTATTTCATTACCGGCTTATCCGACCGACCGACCCCGCGGTTGTCGAAAACGATGACCTGGAAGTGCGGCGCCAAGTCTGGAATCTGACGATACCACCACTCCGCATTGCGCCGCAATCCCATGATCAGTAGCAGCGGATCGCCCTGTCCGTGGATTTCGTAATAGATATTGCAGTCATTGATCTTGACACTGGGCATAATTTACCTCACCTATTGATCATCAATTTAACCCTTAACTTGAGGGGACGGCGTAGGACTTCTTTATATTTTCAAATGAGAGTTACGGACTGCTGAGTTGGATCGTCATTCGTCATTCGTCATTTCATGAATTATCATAAATGCACGGCCCCCGGCTAAAGGCAACCGGTCTGATCAGATAAGAAACTGTTGTGATTCGGTTCCAAAATCGGCCGATGTTGGGTTTCGCAATCCGTTTCATGATGATGCCGAAAAAAGGTAGGTTGGGTAGAGTGCAACGAAACCCAACAAAGCCCGGACTTGGCTCAACCCAACCTACAATGGCAACGTAGCCTAAGACGCAATCAATTCCAGCTTTTGAAATGTTGTTTCACACGAGCGCTGCCTCCGGCCAAAAAAACGGCCAGTCTGATCAAAGAAAAGAAATTAATGAACGTCGAACATCGAACGTCCAACATCGAACATCGAATAATGTGTCCTGTCTAGTTTAAAACGACTGAGCAAAGCGAATCCACCATTCGTCAATCGACATTCGACATTCGTCATTCCAATGTTTCATAAGAGTTGATTGCAGCCGACTCACGTTAAATTTTATTCCCCCGTGAATACCGGATCACGCTTTTCCAGAAAAGCCGTAAAGCCCTCAATGCGATCTTTGGATGCTCCGACGACCACACTGCCCTCTTCTTCCACCACCAGCCCTCGCTCGAAACCCTCGTATTCGCCGGCCGAAATGGCTTTGAGCACGCAGCCCACCGCCAGCGGCGGCCGTTTGACCAGTTTTTCAGCAAATTCAACGGCCGTGTTTATCAGTTGGTCGGGCGCGGCCAGCTGGTTTGCCAGACCGGCTTCCAGGGCTTGTTGCGGATTGATGCGGGTGCTGAACAGGATCATATCCAGGGCCCGGGCCTTGCCCACGATGCGCGTCAGACGCTGGGTGCCGCCCCATCCGGGAATGATCCCGACGTTCAGTTCGGTTAGCCCGACATTTAAGTTCGGATCGTCGACCATGATCCTGAAATGACAGCTTAAGGCCAGCTCCAAACCGCCGGCCAGCACATGGCCGTTAATAGCGGCGATTACGGGTTTTGCAAAGCGGTCGAGCCGGGTCCAGAGCTCCCGGCCTTTGGGAGAAGTTTTATGGGCATTTTCCGAGTCGCTCAAATCGAAGCCGGCCGAAAAAGCCTTTTCCCCACCGCCCGTGATAATCACCACCCGCACCTCCTTGTCATTTTCGACCTCATCGATGGCCCTTTCAAAATCAGACATCAATCCCCAATTCCAGGCATTGACGGGCGGGTGGTTGAGCGTAATTATGGCAATGTGATCTTTCGTTTCAAAAATTAAATTTTCGTAATTCATCGATACCTCCTTCATGATGCGAAACGCTCAACGTCAGTTGTCCGTGGTCCGTGGTCAGCTGGTTTGACCCCTGCGTTGGATTCACGATGGTTTGCTCCTATATGTAATTTCGATCCTATAGGCATCAACTAGGTAATTTTTCCAATTTTCAATATCGTGGCGTGGGCGATGTCCATCGGATATTGCATTGAACTGCAGTAAAGGATAACATTCCTCGGTTTTAACAACTGACAACGGACAACTAACAACGGACAGGCCGATTTTTTAGTGAGCGATTCGTTGTAAACATTATATTACTTCAGCTCAATTGATCGGCTCCATCGACTCGATAAAGGCCTCCAACCTCGTCTCTACCTGGGCGTCGGAATAGGCTCGCGGATCGTTTTGATCGGCTTCGATGACCACCCCCGGTTTGCCGGTCATATCGGCCAGCTCACTCTGCATGCGATACATGCCCACGGAATACGGCTTGCAGGAGCGGTTGGAATGCATGATAAAGCCGGTCAGTGAAAACTCATCGATCAGGCTCGCCAGATAGTTGATGCGGTTTTCGAAACCGGTGTTGATATACACATTCAAATAGCTTTTCGCCACGGCTTCATAGGGATCGGCGTTGTCTTCGATCGGATAATTGCTGTACTGGCCCCAGCTGTTGGCATAGGTGGTGACGACCAGGGTGCATTTTTGCTCCTCGAAGAATTTCTCCAGCCGCCGCATCTTGAACCAGACCGGCAGGTTGTCCCATAGCACGCGATAGTTTTCTTGCGGTAGGGATCCTATTTTTTGCGCGGCCCGGGCGGCAACTTCTTCATAGAGCAATTTGTTGTAGTCCACACATTCCCGGGTGCCGCGCAGGGTCACAATCGGTCCCAGATGGATAAATGTATCCAGGCTGTTAAACGGCGAGGGAATCGTTTTGCCGAGCTGCAGCATCTTTTGCCAATAGCCGGCCGCCTCACGACTCAACGACAAAACTTCCCGCAAGCTGTCCCGATCAAAGGGTTTGCCGGTGAAATCAGCCAGAAATTTTTCAAGATCCTTGAACTGCGACACGGTATAATCGATTAATTCGGGCGTCAAGCCGTCATGCAGAAACGGCGTGTCGACGATAAACAGGGGCACACCGTATTTGCGGGCGATAACCTCATACCATTTGATAACGGTTTTGCAGATATTGGTGGAGCACAGCAGAAAGTGGGGTGCCGGCAATCCTGCCGCCGGGCCGCCGTGGGTGATATCGGCCCCGAAATCCGTGCGGGCATAGGCGCAAATATCCTGGGAAAAGCCTTCGGACTCCGCCGATTCCATCAATTCAATGGACTGATGATTAGCGGCACACATGGCGGCGTAATTTTCAGGATAAATCGGCAGCACATCCATCGCATATAGAAATTCCACCGGCGCACCGCTAGTAATCCAGGCAATGGGCTTTTCCTGGGTGGTTTTGGCTTCAATGTAGTAATTGGTCAGAAGCTCTTTCATCTTGTGGTAGGCGTCGAATTTGGTCATGACGTTACACCCTTTAAGTTCTTAAGTTCATGAGCTCGTAAGCTCTTAAGCTAATATAGGGAAATAGTGCCTAAACCCGGTTGATCCGGAAATAACAAAAGACAAGCACCAAACTACAAATAAATCTGAAATCTCAATTTCCAAATCTCAAATAAGATCCAAAGCCATTGGTTTGGGATTTTGAATTTTGGTCATTGAGATTTGTTTGGGATTTGTTTTTTGATATTTGATTTTTTTACGGGAAACTGACAGCTTGCTCCATCAGATCCCACCAACTTATGGTTATGTAAGAGGCCTTAAACTCCTAACGGTAAGCTATCATTTCACAAAAGGCGCTGATTCTGGTCCGGACGGCATCGAAATTGGTCATGGTCAGCTCCAGATCGATGAACGTCACCGGAACGCCGGCGTCTTTGAGATGCTGCATGAGCTGAGGCCGGTCGAAGGCATCCGGTTCGCAAAATTTGATGTACCAGAAGACAACCCCGTCCGCCCCGGATTCCTTCACTCGGTCCAGCAGATAAGAATGCCGGTCATTGTCCGGATTGTAAATGCAACAGCACGGCGCCGGCTTGAACAGAAAATCCGTAATGCCTTCCACCAGATTCGCGGTATTCAGCAGGTCTTTGGCCACGGTGCGCCGGCCATTGGCGAAATCGTCGTCAACGACACTAACATCCAATTCGTCAAAGATTTTGTGGATTTCGAGCGGGTCGAAAACCATGCCGGAAACCAGCAGTTTCAAGCCCTGGCCCGATGCCGGCTCTTGATCTGCCAAAACCTTCAGTAAAACTTCAAGCATGTGGTTGTAAACACCTGCCGGCAAAAAGAATCCAGCTTTGATGGTACTATAAAAATCATGGTTTTTGACAATCCCGGGATTTTCTGATCGCAGCTGGTAAAGGCGGCGCTGCAACTCCCGCGTGCGGCCGTGCAATTTCGCAGCAACGGCCAGTGACCCGGGGGTAAGTCTCTGGCCGGTGATGCTTTCCAAGCCCTCGGTTACGGATTTCACGACACTGGCCAGATATTCGCGGCGGGCTTCCGCCGTCCGGGTGATCGGTATGGAAAGTTCCAGGGTGGGTTTGGTGAAAACTCGGCGATAAATTTCCCGCAAATTAATCAATGTGTCGCAAAGCGAGGTAAAGGCGTAGGCCTTGACCATATGGGCAGCTCCCCGCATCTCCAGTTCCATGACCGACCGCGCCACGGAGCAGCAATAGGATTGCAGATACGCATCGGCCTTTTCGATGGGCAAATTATTGCCCCACAGCTGGACCGGATATCCGCCCGCCGCCTCGATTAACTCCAGCGGAAAATAGGCCGGCATGACACCGATCACCGGACGATTCATTTCTTTCTCATACTTTTGAATCGTGCCTGAAACGTTCGACACGACTTCATGGAATGGCTGAAACATATTTTCTGCCTCTATTCTTGATACATAGTTAAAGTGTTAAACAAGATTCTATTGATTCCTGGACATGGTTATCGAAAGGCAGAAAATATATCAAAAATCTTTTTAATTATAATCTTCTTTCTCTGCAATTCTCGCCAGATCCTACAATGTCTTGAAACCGGCATCAGGTCGGTTAAATCCAGTCGTATTGATCCTGTCTGAGATAATGCGTGGGTGTGGATAAACCGCGCCCGATGTCTTCAAGAAAAAAAAACAAATATATTTTCTGCTTACCAATCTTTAAGGCTTCAATCTTCCATAACTTTAAGATCCTCTGGTATAAGCTAATGGAGCCGGTCAACCGGTAAGCAGAAAATATGCAGAATATAGTTTCAGTAATCCTCCCGCTCTATGATCGTCGCCACGCCCTGACCGCCGCCGACGCAGGCATTGGCGCAGCCGTAACGGCCGCCTTTGGCTTCCAGGATCCGCGCCAGGGTGCCGGTCAATCGGATACCGGTGGCCCCCAGGGGATGGCCGATGGCCGTGCCGCCGCCCATCACATTGACCGACTCCGGATCGAGCCCCAGTTCCGCGATACAATTGAGCGCTACGATGGCAGGGCCTCGTTGATTTCCCAGAAATCGATATCCGAAGCCTTGAGTCCGGCCCGATCGAGGGCTTTCTGGCTGGCCGGCACCGGCCCATGACCCATAATGGTTGGATCCACTCCGGCAAAACCGATGGATCGGATGGTTGCCAGCGGTTTGATGCCTTTCTTACTGGCAGTTTCTTTGGACATCAAAACCATCGAGGTGGCCCCGGCGTTCAACGGCGATGAAATACCGGCAGTGATCACCCCGTCTTTTTTGAAGGCCGGCTTCAGAGAGGCGATTCCTTCCAGGGTGGTGTCCCCCCGTACGGCCTGGTCCTTGTCTACCACCATCGTCGAACCGTCGGCCTGCTCGGCTTCGATAGGCATGATCTCCCCGGCGAAAAAGCCGTCTGCCTGGGCTTGGGCGGCACGCTGGTGAGAACGCACACCCCATTTGTCCATATCCTCCTTGGTGTAGTCGGTCTGGGCAAAGAGTTTCTCGGCCGTCAGCCCCATGTTCATGGACGTCATCATGTCCCAGTGCTGATATTTGGGGTCCATGAACAGCGTCATGTTCGGCACGATAGCACCCCGGTCGATCAAAGGCGTCCCCATGGGCACCCGGGTCATATGCTCCATGCCGCCGACGAGCACAACATCGGCAAATTCCTGAGCAATTTCCATGAAGCCGATATGAATCCCGGCCATGGCGGAGCCGCATTGCTGGTCCACGAATTTGGCGGCAATGGTCTCGGGCAGGTTGGCCAGTAAAATCGGATTGCGACCGCCGTAAGCCCACTGCTCAGAAACACCGGTGGCGCAGCCCAGCAGAAAATCATCGACTTCCTCGGGTTCGATACCGCTTCTTTTGATAACCTCCGGCAGCAATTTGGCCAGCAGTTCATCGGATCTCATCTTGCAAAACCAATCCCGTGCGGGATCATTGGGGCGGGAGCGGGATTGAGCGGTTCTTAAATATCCAGCAATTACCACGTCTCTCATCGTTTTGTCCTCCTTACATTCTTATTAATTTATGAGCAATATCTTTCGCTACCTACAAAAAATTCCAAATTTCAAGCAACAAATTACAAACAATTTCCAAATCCGAAATTCCAATTACCGAAACTATCTTACGGCTTGATTGATACCGGCTAAGCAACGGACTAGTTTTGAATTTCGGTCATTGGTATTTATTTGAGATTTGAATTTTCGTGCTTGTAATTTTCAAATACGTTTTACCGTTATTCTCGATAAAATTTCTGATCTTTTTCTGCCATCTCTTTCAATAGATTGGCCGGGGCAAATCTCCGGCCATATTGCTTTTCGAGGGACAGCAGCTTGCCATAGACATTTTTCAGGCCCCACTTATCGGCAAAGCGCAGGATGCCGCCGCGGTAAGGCGGAAATCCGGTACCGTATATCATGGCCAGGTCCATGTCCTGAGGACGGTCACAGATGCCCTCTTCGATCATGAGGGCCGCCTCATTGATGCCAAGCGCGAGCATGGCATCGGTGATATCCTCTTTTGACATTTCTTTGGGCTCCACCCCGTTGTCCTTGAGATAGTTCTGAATGACTTCCGTCACCTTGAAATTGGGAACCGGCTGATCCCCGCTGTAGTCAAAATAGCCGGCTCCGGTTTTGCGGCCGTAGCATCCGGTCTGATAAATCAATTCCGTCAAGGGATGCACCTGGTAACGATCTCCCAGTCTTTTTTCAAAAGTCTTGTTGACATGATAGTTGATGTCGATGCCGGTCAGGTCCGCCAGTGTCGCCGGCCCCATGGGCATGCCGAAATCCAGCATGGCAGTTTCAACCGCAGCGCCATCCACACCATCCGCCGTCAGGTAGACCGCACCCCCCAGCAGACCGCCCAACTGACGGGAAACGTAGAAGCCGGGTCCGTCATTAACGACGATGGGAATCTTTTTGATGGCCCGGGCAAATGCAACGCTGGAGGCCAGGGTCTGGTCGGATGTTTTTTCAGCGCAGATAATTTCAAGTAACATCATGCGGTCGGCCGGATTGAAAAAATGCAATCCGATCATGCGGCCGGGATCCTCCAGAATAGAGGCCATCTCGGTGATGGGCAAGGCCGACGTGTTGGTGGCAAATATGACATCCGGCCGGCATATGCTTGCCAGCTTTTGCCAAATATCCTGCTTGACATCCATTTTCTCCACGACAGCTTCAATGACCAGGTCCACTTCGTTCAGGTCTTCCAGGGATAAGGTGGTCGTCAGTTGTTTTTCGAGCATGGCGTCCAGATCAGCCGGCTTCATTTTGCGTTTTTTAATGGCATAGGCAAAGGTTTTGCGAATCGCTCCGACACCTTTTTCCAGGGCTTCGTCGTTGATGTCCCACAGGATGGTTTCCAATCCGCCCTTGAGCAGCAAATTGACGATACCCGATCCCATGACCCCTCCGCCCAGCATGGCGACTTTTTCTATTTTAGCCGGCGCTAAGCCTTTAATACGCGGCAGTCGACCGGCGGCGCGGGTATTCAAAAAGATGCCGATCAGGTTTTTGGCCACATCGGACACGACGCAATCGGCAAATAACTCGGCTTCTCTTTTGAGATCGGCATCGATGTCATAACCCAGGCCCTTGTCGATGGCTTCGACCGCTTTGAAAGGAGCGATGTAACCCTTGGCCTGGACCGCCATCATGGCTTTGGTGAAGTCCATCATCGCTTTTTTCTCGGCCGCGCTGGGAATCCAGTAATGACGGTTGCGGGTGGCCCGGGCCTTGATGTTCAGCTCACCGCTGACGAATCGTCCGGCGGCTTTAACGGCGGCATCCACCAGCGTGGCCGGATCGGTAACTTCGTCGACCAGTCCGCGCTGATGGCCGACTTCCGCTTTGATGGGCTTGCCGATGGTAATCATTTCCAGGGCATAGCGCAGGCCGATCAAACGCGGCAATCGCTGGGTACCCCCGGCCCCGGGGATGAGGCCGATCTGCACCTCGGGTTGCCCCAGGTTAACGCCCTTGACGGCGACCCGGTAGTGGCAGCACATGGCGATTTCGAGCCCGCCCCCCAGGCAGTTGCCGTTGATGGCCGCCACAACCGCTTTGGACCCGGTTTCGATGTGGTTCATAAACTTCATGCCCTCCATCATTCCGGTGACGAGCTCTTCTTTGTTCTCGATGTGCTGTACTTCGGTGATGTCCGCACCGGCAATAAAATTCTTGCCGGTCCCGGTAATGACGATGGCTTTGATCTCGTCATCCCCGTAGGCCTCACCGAAGGCTTGCGTCAGATCTGCTCGAAACTGGGTCGACAGCTGGTTTACCGGTGGATTGTCCATGGCGAATATGGCCACGTTGTCCCGCAGTTCCACCTGAATAGTTTGGTAGTCGGTTTTCATACCTCAAACCCCCTTGTAAGTTATTAGTTATTAGTTGCAAAGGTGAGTAACTAAGAAATATCAATTTTTATCAATTCGATTTCGGTTATTCGTCACTGGGTAAGCACGGTCAGTTTAAGGTTGAAACAACTGAAATACTATCTCAATCTTCAAAAAAGCGGTCGAAAAACAGCTAATTCCACGGGGGGAACACCAATAACTAATAACCAATAACCATTAACTTCTCTTTTTCGCCATCCGCAACACCATTTTCGCGCCTAATCATCATCTCTTCTTCATTTTCCGACCTTGACTCGCCTGCCGTTCGAATATATCAAGTCCCGAACTTGTCGAGGGGAGATTGTCGAAGGCCGCATCCAGTCCTCCGAATTCGAAATATTCCCATATCCAAATTCATTTCCCTTATTGCTTTTAGCTCAGCACTTCTGACCATCACGCTTAGCGCTCTGCCCAATGCGCTTTGCCAATCCTATTCCTAAAGCGCAGCGCTCCTCAAGTGAAACGCTCCTCAAGCGCAGCGCTCCTCAAGCGAAGCGCTCATCTTTTAGATCCCCCCAAACCCCTCGTCGGCGATTTCGATGGCGGCATTACATCCGCCCTGGATGGCCTCCATCTTACCGGCGGTCAGCGGCAGTTCCGTTTTTATGTAAAACTCGGCAGTTTTAAGCTGGCCTTCGTAAAAAGCGACATCTTTGCGCTTGGGTTTGCCGCTCAGCTTTTCACTAGCGACCACTGCCCGCCACAACAGCATCCAAGCCATAATGGTATCGCCCATGGCATATAAAAACGGCAGGGCATGGGCAAAAGCTACTTTGTAGTTTTCCGACATGGCCATTTTGCCGATATGCATGGCAATTTCACCCAGACGGTTGGCAGTGCGCTCAACAGAACCGGCGATGTCCTTTAAACGATCGAGCTCTTTAGCCTGGGCGACAGTTTTTTGAATTTCCCCCAAAAAGTTCATGAACACCAGACCTTTTTTCATGCCGATTTTGCGGGCCAGCAGGTCCATGGCCTGGATACCGCTGGTGCCTTCGTATATCGACGTGATTTTGCAGTCCCGGGCATACTGCTCGACCAGGTAGTCGCTGGTGTAGCCGGCACCCCCGAATACCTGGATGGCCTGGACGCAGACTTCGTGACCTTTAACGGCCATATAATCTTTTACAATGGGTGTCAACATCGAGAATAGATCGGTGAAGCGTTCCTGCTCTTCCGGCGAGTCGGTGATGAGGGCCTGGGATCCGCTGCGGGTCATGAAATAGAAAAAGCTGCGCATGCCGTCAACATAAGATTTCATCCACAACAGGTTGCGCCGCACATCGGGATGCCGAATTATGGCCACCGAAGGTGCACCTTGATCAGCAAAGTTTTCAAGTGCCCGCCCCTGGATTCGCTCCCGGGCGTAATTGACTGCCAGCAGATAGGCGGCCGAAGCATAGGACATGCCCTGCAGGCCGGTGCTCATGCGCGCGCCGTTGATCATGTTGAACATGATCTTCATGCCCTGGCGTTCTTCACCTAGCAGGTACCCAATACATTTCCCTTTACTGCCCAGGGTCATGCTGCAGGTGGCACTGGCATGGATGCCGTGCTTTTCTTCAACGCCCGAACAGATGATATCGTTGCGGTCGCCGAGGGTGCCGTCCTCATTGACAAAATACTTCGGCACCAAAAATATCGAAATCCCCTTGGTGCCGGGCGGGTCGCCTTCGATCCGCGCCAGCACCGGGTGGATGATATTTTCGGCCAGGTCGTGCTCGCCATTGGTGATAAAAATCTTGCTGCCGGTCAAGGAATAGGTTCCACCATCATTTCTGACGGCAGTTGTGGTCAGGGCGCCGACGTCGGATCCGGCTCCGGACTCCGTCAACAGCATGGTGCCGCCCCACTGGGCCGAGGTCAGTTTTTTGACATATTTTTCTTTCTGCTCCGGTGTGCCGTAAAGGTTGATGAGGTGGGCGGTGCCGTTGCCCATGGTTGCGTAGCAGTAAAGGGCCCAGTTGGATCCTAGGAAGTATTCCGCCGCCGCGGCCCCAATAAAGGCCGGGGCGCCCTGCCCCCCCCCCCATTTCTTCGGGTACTGCGAGATTGTTCCATTCACCTTCTAATATGAGTTTGAACACCCGATGAAAATTGTCGGGAACCTTGACCGTGCCGTTTTCCAGCCGAACACCCTGCTGGTCGCCTTCAGCCATTAGCGGCAGCAATTCCTTGATCGCCAGAGACCGGGCTTCAGTCAGGATCGTGTCGCAGGTTTTACGGTTGAAATCTTGATAAATATCATTCTTCAGGATCTCTTCACACTCCATCTGTTCCCAGATGACAAAATCCTGATCACGCCGGTCTGCTACTTGTTGTGCCATGTTAAGAAACTCCTTGTGTTACGAGTTGCGGGTTGCGCGCTAAGGGTTGCGCGTTAAGCGTTGCGGGTTGCGAGTTCCGGGTTGCGTGTTGCGCGTTGCGGGTCGCGCGGTTGAAAACAGCTGTCAACCTAACCCTGAAAATTTAGCGAATTTGAACAAAAATTTAATCATATGGGAATATTTGATTCCGCAATGTTACAAATACCGTAATACGTGCAATACACTATATGCAAATCGTGTATTTAGCTACACATAAATACCATTAATAATATTATATAAAATTTGTCAATACAATTTTTTTATATTATTGCTTGACATTTTTTGTTAATCTGAATAAATGGTTATGTCAAATCCAGAATCGCAGTACTTGCCCTTTCTCATCCCTTCAACCCGACTGAGGCAATCATGAAGATCAGCGAATTGGTCAAGCGAACCGGAGTTCCCAAAGAGACCATTCATTTCTATATCCGGGAAGGGCTGCTGCGCAAACCACGTAAATCTGGCGTAAATTCAGCAATATATAACGAGCGGCATGTAGACCAGATTCGGCTGATCAAGGACCTGCGCGATAATTATTACCTTCCGATTCCCGAAATAAAGAAAGTCGTTAAAGAATTCAAAAAACAATCTCCTTCCGACCAGGCGGTTTCCAAATTTAACAGCCGTTTCTTTCGACCGGCCGATCGCCTGCTATCCAGGGAAGTGGTCGGTCGGGAAAATTTCCGCCAGGCCTCCGGCCTGGGCCACAAATGGCTGGGCAAAGCCCAGGAATGGGATCTCATTACACCGGAAACTCGCAACGGGGTTGAGGTATATCCCCCGGATGATCTGGCTGTCGGCAAACTAATGGTCGATATGGATCAGCTCGGTTTCGGGCCCAAAGACGGGTTCGATCCTGAAGATCTTCGCCAAATAGCTGAATTCGTAAAAGAATATGTAACCCGCATTTCACAGAAATATTACGAAAATAATCTGGAAAAGGTAACCTCGAAGGATTACGCTGAAAAAGCCAACCAGTATCACGAAATCATCAGTTTGTTCTTCTACCATCTTTATCGCCGATTTATTCGGGAAGCCACCAAGCGCTTAATTGAACAACGAAAACCTCGGGACGAAAGTTGAGAGGATGTGCTGCAATCGCGTTGCAGAATTCGAGGTACAAGTAGCGCGTTCGGGGATACCAGAGAATATAGTGCAAAGCGCAGTGCGCAGAGCGCATAGAGCATGGCGCAGGGAGCATAGCGCATTGGAGCCTGGACATGGAGCGTTGCGTGTGGCGCAGAGAGCGTGGGGCATGCTGCGCGGGGATTCACGGCAGACCGATTGCGACTTGTGTATCAATTAGCATGAAGTTATCGATATGCTTTGCTTTGCCTTTGGCTTCTGCGCTCCGCCCTAGTCCCTATGCCCCATGCGCTCTGCTCATTGCCCTTTGCGCTCTGCGCCATGCGCTCGGCGCTATCAATCCGAAATCCCAAATCCGCATTTGAAAGGGGGTTGTCTATGGGAGAAGTAAAGTTCCGCCATATCGGCGACATTGAAGAATTTGAGAAAATACCCATTGAAGATCGGTTGGATGTCTTCAATACTTATGACCTGCTTAAAAAGGGTGCTGCCATCAATCCGGAAGCCCCTGCCCTCAGCTTTTTTCTGTCAGGCGATAGCTATGATCAGCCGATGCAGGTGTCATACCTCGATTTGATTGCCAATATCAACAGGACGGCCAATCTGTTCCACGATCTGGGTGTCGGGTCCGGAGATGTCATCTCTTATCTCCTGCCCAATCTCCCTCACACTCACTATGTGCTCTGGGGCGGCGAGGCAGCGGGAATTGTCAATCCGATCAATCCCCTGTTGGAACCCGGCACCATAGCCGAAATCTGCCAGGCGGCCGGAACGAAGGTCCTGGTTGCGCTGGCAGACTATCCCGAATCGGATATATGGCAGAAAGCAATGGCCGTGCGTCAGGAATTGCCCGGCCTCAAAGCCGTAATCCGAGTAATGGGGCCGAGCGATGAAAATGATGGAATCTACGGCTACGATGACCTGATCGGCCGTTATAGTGGGGAGCAGCTGGATTCCAACCGTAAAATCTCCCCCGGAGATATTGCCTCCATGTATCACACGGGCGGGACCACCGGAACCCCCAAGCTCGCGCCCCACAATCATTTCAATGAGACCGTAATGGCCTATATGCTGGCAGCTGCCGCCGAGCTCAACACCGGTGAAGTCGCCCTGTGCGGGTTGCCGCTGTTTCATGTCAACGGTACGACCGTTACGGGATCGATGCCATTTTCCATCGGTGCCCATGTGGTCCTGCTGGGTCCGCGCGGTTACCGTGACCCATCAGTGATGCAAAATTTTTTAAAATTGTCGATCACTACCAGGCCGTCACTTTTTCCTCCGTACCGACAGTACTCTCGGTACTGTTGGACATTCCCAAAGGCGATACCGACATCTCTTCCCTGCGCTATGCCATCTGCGGGGCGGCCCCATTGTCGGTAGAACTTTTCAAACGCTTTGAAGAGCACAGCGGCATGAAAATATTGGAAGGCTACGGCCTCACGGAAGGCACCTGCGCTTCTTCCTTCAACCCCTACCACGGCCAACAGAAAGTGGGCTCCATTGGCTTGCGATTGCCCTACATGCAAATGCAAATTTTAATGGTCGACAGCGATGGTAAATTTGTGCGGGAAGCCGACGTCGATGAGATCGGTGCGGTGTGTATCAAGGGTCCCAACGTATTCAACGGCTATCTGGACGACGCCCAAAACCAGGGCATCTGGCCCAAGGAAGGGTGGCTGAACACGGGAGATTTGGGAAGACAGGACCGGGATAGCTTTTTTTGGCTAACCGGCCGTACCAAGGAGCTTATTATCCGCGGCGGTCACAATATCGATCCGGCGGCCATCGAGGATCCCCTCTACCGATTGCCGGGTGTCCAGGTGGCAGCGGCCGTCGGTCGCCCGGATCCCTATGCCGGCGAGGTTCCGATAGCCTATGTTCAGCTCCAGGAAGACACCGATCTGTCCGAAGCGCAGATTATCGAATATTTAAAAAAAGAAATTGGTGAGAGGGCAGCAATTCCCAAGGAAGTTTATATTGTCGACCAAATCCCGCTGACTCCGGTGGGAAAGATTTTCAAGCCGTCTTTGCGCTGGCAGGCCATCGAACGGGTTTATGAGGCCGAGCTGCAAGCCCTCGGAGAATTGATTGACCGTATTGAAGTCGTCGTGAATGAAGACAAAATTCACGGTACAATCGCTGAGATTAAGCTAAAAGCTACGCCAGGTGTTGCCGCAGATTTAGTTAAGCAAAAAGCCGAAGATCTTTTGGCCCACTATACGATCAAATTTATGCTCGAGATAACCGAAGCCGTACAAGCCGGAAATGAAGATTGAGGATTTATGGTATCGCTTCGCTCTGTCGTTTTAATCGAATCGAAGCTTATTGGAATGGTGAGAGCGGTTTTCAACCGCGATCTTAAATAGACTATATCGATTTTTAACTCGTGGCTAAAAGCCACTCTCACACATCTACAATTCGACCATTTTGCAATGCCCAGTCCATTTTGAAAAATAGGTTAGAGCGAAGCGATACCGCAAATCTTCAATTCTGAATACCTGCATAAATCGATAGCTGGATAGCCAATTGAAGTGAGAGGTAAATTATGCCAAGAGTCGATCTAAGCGTAATTGACAAAAAGACAGATCCGGTAGTATTCGACTATAACTGGAAGGATGTAGTGCTTTACGCGCTGGGTGTCGGCGCAACGCCTGAAGAATTGCCGCTGGTATATGAACATGCACCCGGCGGACTTAAAGTGCTCCCCAGCTTTTGTGTGGTGCCGGCCATGCGGGCCTTTCCAAAATTCGGTGATGATATCGAATGGTCGCTTATGCTGCATGGCGAACAGACCATCCGCCTGTATCACCCGATTCCACCTGCTGGCAAGCTGATTCAGACCGGGGTGATTACCGATATTTTCGATAAAGGCAAGGGGGCGGTTTATCATGCCAAAATCAGCGGTACAAGCGAGGAGGGTACTCACATTTACGATGCTCATTGGGCCATTTTTTATCTGGGCGCCGGCGGTTTTGGGGGTGACCCCGGCCCCAAGGCCGATTCAATCAAGCCGCCGGAGGGAATCAAACCGGATTTCAGTTTTTCATGTCCGGTCGCTGAGAATCAAGCAGCGCTCTATCGGTTGAGCGGAGACCTCAATCCGTTGCATCTGGATCCGGCGGCAGCCAAACGGGGCGGATTCGACCGGCCGATCCTTCATGGCCTGTGCACCTACGGCATAGCAACTCGGGCAATTGTCAATGGACCACTGGAGGGTGATGTCAACCGACTGAAGGAATTCAAGGCCCGTTTTTCCAGCGCCGTGTATCCCGGTGATATATTAACCACCGAAGGCTGGAAAAACGGCAGTGGGTATATCATCCAGGCTCGTACGGAAAACGAGGTTGTATTGAGCAATGGGGTGGCAATCGTTAAATGAGAGATATTTTGGCAAAAAAATCCCCCCCTGGCCCCCTTTAAAAAAAAGGGGGAGATTCTTGACTTCCCCATTATTTAGCGCGTAATCAGGGAATCTGTCCTTCCCCCTTTTCTAAACTTTTCTAAAGGGGATTAATTAAAGCATCAATTCGACAAAAGCAGCAGAATCAATTTTCCATTTATATTTTCAACATTACCGGACATCAAAAACACACGGAAAGGAAACAATGTATGAACATCGACGACGTTAAAAAAATTGCAGTAATCGGGGCCGGCAACATGGGCCATCAAATTTCCCTGCTGTGTGCAATTCATGGCTACACGACCACCTGTACCGACATCAGCGAAGACATCCTGAAAAAAGCGGAAGCGTTCACGGATTCGTATCTGCCCGGCCGGGTTAAAAAAGGCCGTCTGACGGAAGAGGAAGCCCAGGCCGCACGGGAGCGGATTACCTTTACATCCAGCATGGAGGCAGCAGTCAAGGAAGCCGATTACGTCATCGAGGCGGTTCTCGAGGTCTTGGATCTGAAGCGCAAAATTTTTATCGATTTGGACAAAATGGCCCCGCCCCATGCCATCCTGGCAACCAACAGTTCGGCCATCATCAGCTCCAAGATTGCCGACGCCACCCAGCGCCCCGAAAAAGTCCTCAATGTTCACTTTTTCAATCCCGCCCTCGTGATGAAACTCGTGGAAGTCGTCCAGGGGCCTCATGTATCCGATGAAACCCGCGCAATTTCGATGGATCTTTGCGAAAAACTGGAAAAAGTACCGGTACACCTGAAAAAAGAAGTCGACGGCTTTCTGCTCAACCGCATTTTCGGCGCCATTACCCGGGAGGCCCTCTGGCTGCTGGAAATGGGGGTTGCCAGCATGGAAGACATTGACAAGGCCCAGGTTTGCGGTGCGGGACATCCCATGGGAACCTTTCGCCTGATGGACCTGACCGGCATCGACCTGACCTACACCATGGGCATGGAAGCCTTCCGTGAAACCGGTGACGTGCGCCACCTGCCCAGCCCCAGCGTTGTCGAGAAATTCTGCCAAGGGGACTACGGCCAGAAGACGGGCAAGGGGTGGTACGACTACGGGAATAAATAAGATTGCGGATTGCGGATTGCGGATTAGGGATACCAGAAGATGAGAGGGTGAGAAGAAGGTGAGGGGGTGAGAGGGTGAGAAGGCGCAGAAGTTGGTGAGTTCGTAAGATCGTGAGCAGGTCAATCAGCTTAACCAACCTAATCAGCCCAAAAGCTCAACAAACTCAATCAACCCAATAAACTTAATCAACTCTTCACCATCCGCTATCAACTAATAACTATAAGCTATGAGCTACCAACAATTAACTATCAGCTATGAGCTATCAGCTGTTACAGGGAGGAACCTGTGCCAACCAAGTTTGTTAGCGAACGCAATATAAAATTTTTACTTTATGAAGTATTTGACGTCGAGTCTTTGACGCAATATGACTACTACAGCGAACACAATCGCAAGATGTTCGATATGGTGCTGAAGGCGGCCATCAAGCTGGGCAAGGATCTGTTGTTTCCCATTTTTGAGGAAATGGACCGCAACCAGCCCGAACTGGTGAACGGGGAAGTCAACGTCCACCCTTCCGTCCGGACCATCATGCAGGAATTCGGGGAAGGCGGTTGGATCTCCAGCCGGGTACCCTTTGATCAGGACGGCGAACAGTTGCCCAGCATGGTGGCCGACATCTGTGAATTTATCTTTGCCGCGGCCAACTATTCCGCCAATGCCTATCCAGGCCTCACGTTCGGCGCATCACATCTGATCGAGTCGTTCGGCGATAAAAAATTGTATGATACCTACGTTCCGCGCATGAGGGCCGGGGACTGGCAGGGCACCATGGCCCTGACTGAACCGGAGGCGGGCTCCTCGCTGTCGGATATCACCACCACGGCCGAACCGACGGATGAAGACTACTATCGCATCAAGGGCCAGAAGATTTTTATCTCTGCCGGCGATCACGACGGGGTTGAAAATGTGGTGCACCTGATGTTGGCCAAAATCGAAGGCGCCCCGGCAGGCGTCAAAGGGATTTCCCTCTTTGTGGTCCCCAAGAAGCGGTTCGGTGAGAATGGGGAACTGGTCGCCAATGATGTGGTTGCATCCGGTGTCTATCACAAACTCGGCTATCGCGGATGCCCGATCGTGCAGCTGAGCATCGGCGACAAAAACGATAGTCGCGGCTGGCTGGTGGGCGAACCGCACAATGGATTAAAATACATGTTCCAGATGATGAACGAGGCGCGCATCGGGGTCGGCATGGGGGCAACGGCTATGGCCACCGCCGCATACTATGCCGCGCTGGACTATTCCAAGACCCGGCGGCAAGGACGCAAATTGTCCCAGAAGGATCCCAGTCTGCCGCCGGTGGCCATCATTGAACATGCCGATGTCAAGCGTATGCTGTTGTTTCAGCGGGCCGTGATTGAAGGCGCCCAATCCCTTTTAATGCAATGCAGCAAATATGTCGATTACCAGAAAATATTGGATGGTGAAGCCAAGGAAAAAAATCATCTTCTACTGGAAATTCTGACACCGGTTGCCAAAAGTTATCCCTCGGAAATGGGAATTCAGAGCATCAGCCAGGGCTTGCAGTGCCTGGGCGGTTCCGGCTACTGCGATGACTACCCGTTGGAACAATATTACCGCGACTGCCGCATTCATCCGATTCATGAAGGTACCACCGGCATCCAGGGCATGGATCTGTTGGGGCGTAAAGTCATCATGCAAGACGGCCGGGCTTTCCTGCTGTATATCAGCGAGGTGCGCGATGCCATCACCGCTGCCCGCAAATTTGCAGCGCTTGAAACCTTCGCCGATGATCTTAACGATTCCCTGACCACGCTGCAGACGGTCACTCAGCATCTCATCTCCATTGCCGGGCAGAGCGGACCGGAAGCCTTTCTGGCGGATTCAACCCTCTATCTGGAATTTTTCGGAATTGTCACCATTGCCTGGCAGTGGCTGCTGCAAGGCGGCGCGATCCAAAAAGCCTTGAAGAATGGCGCCAAGAAAAAGGATTTGACTTTTTACGAGGGTAAAATGTACACCTTGCGCTATTTTTTCGGCTACGAGCTACCCAAAACACTGGGATTGGCCAAACGGCTGATGGACGGTGATAGATTGACACTGGAGATGCAGAGCGAACATTTTCAGGATTGATTTTTGATGGGACACAGACTCGTTGGATGTCGGAAGGTGGAATGTGGAATGCGGAAAAAAGAAGGTGGGAAGTTGAGAGGGTGAGAAGGTTGGAGGATTTTGCTCGCGAACGTATCTACAAACGAACTATCAGCTATTTTTACACACGAACTGACCAACTCAAGAGCTCACGAGTTCTTTCACCAAGGATTTCGGATTTATGGCGGCAGATAATTCATCAAACAATGAAGACTTGATTTCATTTTCGGACTACCTCAAAGGCTGGTTGGCCCTGTCTCGGCGCCTGCCAGCGCTGCTGCGCACCCAAAGACAGATGGCCAATATCAAAACTGTCAATCGGGAATCATGGGGCAGCATGCTGGAAGACAACGCGGCTAAATTTCCCGACAATCCGGCTGTCAAATCCGCCGAGGCACAATTGAGTTGGCGGGAATACAACGAGGCCGTCAATCGCAGTGCCAATCATTTCATTGCCAAAGGACTGAAAAAATTGGATGTGGTCTGCATTTTCATGGAAAATCGACCCGAGTTGCTGATCGTCTACAGTGCCATGGCCAAAATCGGGGCTGTTAATTCCATGATCAACACCAATTTGCGCCAGGAATCCCTGCGGCATTGTCTGTCACTGCACCCGGCCAAGGTCTACATCATTGGAGAGGAGGTCATCGAGGCCTTCGAAGAAGTCAAAGGTGAGTTGGAAATGCGTCCGGAATATACGCTCTTTTTTGTGCCGGACACGGCTCAAAAGGAAGCTCCCAACGGCTATGTTGACTACCATAAAGCCACCGCCAAATCTCCGGTGTACAATCCGGCCACTACAGCCGCTGTCAAACCGGCTGATACCATTGCCTATGTGTTCACATCCGGCACCACCGGCGGCATGCCCAAGGCCGCCGTCATCACCCATGGCAGACTGGTGACAAGCAAATACTATAACGGCCGGACAGTCCTGAATATGCAACCGACGGATACCATGTACATTCCGCTACCTTTTTTTCACACCAATGCCCTGGCCCTGAGTTGGCCGCCGGTTTTCGCCAACGGATCGGCGGTCGCCATTCGCCGTAAATTCAGCGCCAGCAACTTTTGGAGCGATGTCAGAAAATTCAATGCCACCGCCTGGTGCTACATCGGTGAGCTATGCCGCTACCTGATGAACCAACCGCCTCAATCCGATGACCACGACAACCCGCTCAATAGGATCATCGGCAACGGATTGCAACCCGATATTTGGCACGACTTCAAGCAGCGCTTCGGGATCGCCAAAGTGTACGAAATTTACGGAGCAGCGGAATCCAATCTCTACTTCGTCAACATACTCAATCTCGATTGCACGGTGGGCCGCTGCCGGCTGCCCTACGCCATCGTAAAATACGACGTTGATGAGGATGCCCCCCTGCGGGACAAGGAGGGATTCATGCAGCGGGTTGCGGTGGGCCAAACCGGCCTGCTGCTGGGAGAAATATCGGAAACCAATCCATTCGTCGGCTACACCAGCAAGGACGCCACCGAGTCAAAAATCATGCACGATGTATTTACCAAAGGGGATTCATGGTTTAATACCGGCGATCTCCTGCGCGATATCGGCTACGGGCACGCACAATTTGTCGACCGCACCGGCGATACCTTCCGCTGGAAAGGCGAAAATGTCTCGACCACCGAAGTCGAGGCCGTGGCCAATACCCTGGACCCGGTTTCCCAGTCAACGGCTTACGGTGTAGCGATGCCCGGCGGCGATGGTCGGGTGGGAATGATTGCAATCATCCCGGAGCAGTCCCCCGACGCACTGGATTTAAAAGCCGTGGCCGACCATTTCCAAGGCGCCCTGCCCTCCTATGCCGTGCCCAGATTTGTTCGATTGAAAACTGATTTTGACTACACGCCGACCCATAAGATCAAAAAGGTAAATTTGAAAAAGGAAGGTTTCGATCCGGGCCGAATTGAGGACAAGCTCTATGTACTGCTGCCGGGGGAAGCGGATTATCGACCGCTGTCTGCCGAGATATACCAAAACATCCTAGACGGCAAATATCGGTTCTAAGAGGGGAAGATGAAAGAGCGCTTCGCTTGAAGAGCGTTTCACTTGAAGAGCGTTTCACTTGAAGAGCGTTTCACTTGAAGAGCGTTTTACTTGAAGAACGTTTCACTTGAAGAGCGTTTCACTTGAGGAGTGCTTCGCTCTAAGGAAAAATAAATGGCAAATAGTATAGGGCAGCGAAAGTGCAAAGCATAAAGGATAGAGTGCTGAGCAGGGAAGACCGGAGTAGTTGTCTCAAGCGAAGCGCTTTTTAAGGCCGAAGGCCGCTCTTCAAGCGAAGCGCTTTTTAAGGCCGAAGGCCGCTCGTCAAGCGAAGCGCTCCTTCAGGCCGAAGGCCGCTCGTCAAGCGAAGCGCTCCTCCAGGCCGAAGGCCGCTCCTCAAGCGAAGCGCTCCTTCAGGCCGAAGGTCGCTCCTCAAGCGAAGCGCTCCTCCAGGCCGAAGGCCGCTCTTCAAGCGCAGCGCTCGGACACACCACGGACCACTAACAACGAACTATTAGTTATATTTCAATGGCTTGTATAAAACCACAAAGACACACTCAAAATGAGGTACAACGTGAGCAAATCCATAGTCTCAATTGTCAAATACGAAAAGCCCCTTGACTCGGTTAGAAAAGCGGTCAATCTTTCTAAGGGACTCGACCACCTGCCGGCCAATGCCAAAGTACTGATCAAACCCAACATCGTTTTCTGGACCAAAGCCACTAACTTTCCCAAGTATGGAGTGATAACCACTTCCCGGGTCGTGGAAGACATGGTTGTTTTGCTCAAAGAACGGGGAATCGATGACATCAGCATCGCAGAGGGAACGGTATTGAGGAATCCGAAGGACATGGAGACACAAGTGCATGCCTTCCAGAATATAGGCTATGGCGAGTTGAAGAAACGCTACGGCGTCCGCTACATCAATATATGGGAGCGGCCTTTCGAGACAGTCGATCTGGGTGATGATGTCGTCGTTAAGTTCAACACCGATATCATTAATTCCGATTTTGTCGTGGACCTCCCGGTATTGAAAACCCATTCCATGACCATGGTCAGTTTGGGTATTAAAAATCTGAAAGGCATGATCGACATTCCCTCTCGCAAAAAATGCCACAACACCCACCCTGAAAAAGATCTTCATTTCTGGGTATCCAGACTTGCCGATCAGATGCCCCCCATGTTCACGTTGCTTGACGGTATCTACACGTCTGAGCGGGGGCCCGGTATCGACGGCCGGATGCATCGCAGTGATCTGCTGGTTGCTTCGGCCGACATTCTGTCAGCGGACATGGTGGGAGCCGGCATTCTGGGATTTGAGCCGGCGGCGGTACCCCATCTGGCGCATGCTGCCAACCGGCGGCAGCGCCCGCAGGATCTATCCGACATCGAAATTGCAGGTGAATCAATTGAATCCGTGGCAAAGCCTCACGGATTTGACTTTGAATACAATGACGAAAAAACACTGCCGCTGCCCATGGAGAAAATGGGAATTCAGGGCCTGTCCTACTACAAATATGATCTCAGCCTGTGTACCTATTGTTCAGGAATGACAAGCACCGTTCTGGCGGCGATTGCCAGAGCCTGGAAAGGAGAGCCCTGGAATGATGTGGAGATCCTGAGCGGCAAGGTTATGGAACCTGCGCCCGGCAAAAAGAAAACGATTTTGTTCGGCAAATGCATGTACCAGGCCAACAAAAACAATCCGGATATTCAGGAAATGATTGCCATTAAAGGATGCCCACCGAGGCCTGAAAAAGTGAGTGAGGCGTTGCAACAGGCAGGAATCAATGTGGACGCCACTATTTTTGAGAATTTAGATCTGATTCCGGGTAAATTCTTGAAACGCTATGAGGGCAAACCGGAGTTTGACGAGGCATTCTTCAGGATACCATGATAATGTACTGGCAAAGGCGAACCACCATATTTTAAAAATCCCCCTCGGTCCCCCTTTAGAAAAGGGGGAAGGATTAATCCCCCTCGGTCCCCCTTTAGAAAACTGGCCCTTACCCACACATGAGACCGGGGTTCAAGGCCCAGATTTCAGGGGAGATTGATATTTCTTATGTGTCATCAAAGCATACATCTCGGTAGCAGTATCCAGTTTGAGAAGTC
>Ga0056128_1000154_pt1 | contig 47486 bp, 30 predicted proteins | sample WorMetLIZISLAND2_FD_71113 | JGI IMG/M metagenome (GOLD analysis project Ga0056128, IMG submission 71113) | Marine gutless worms symbiont microbial communities from Max Planck institute for Marine Microbiology, Germany - Olavius geniculatus... ... | reverse complement strand
TTACTTACTACCTATACTAATGGCATGACTGAACAAAGCAGATGACATGCGTCAGGCATGACGTCACCGCTGGCCTGCATTGCTGACAATATTAAACAAAATTCCTTTTATATCCACAAAGTGGCCATATAAATAAATGAACTAATATTGCACACATCACCCGTTTAACATAGGCCCAGAAAACACTTCAATAATGCTAATTTAACTGATCGTATTATTGCAGTTATTGGACCGTTGCGTGAAATGGACAACCACAAACGTCAATAAGTCAAGTCAAACTAAAGTCTGAGCCCATCTCCTGTACTTTAGTTAACCGAGTTCTAGCCAATTTTTGGCAAAAAATCTACAAATTTTGTCTCCATGACAACGAGAGTCAACCATGGTAGACTTACTAAAATTATTTATTTGCTCCACCCTCAGAACCCCTTGTTATCTTAGAGATATCTCGTACATATGTCGAGTTATAGCCCATTTTGTCCCAAATTTCATTCCCATTGCAACGAGAGTCAGTCGGGGTAAAATTCAATTGGCAGCATTCAATGGCCCATCCCCGAAAACCCCCTATAGATGCAAAAATCTCGCAGATATTTCTTACACAAGCCAAGTTATAGCCAATTTTGTTTCAAATTTTGTTGCCATGGCAACCAGGGAAGGTCTGGGATAAAACTGAATGACGTTAGATTGGCCATCCCCAAAAACCATACCGCAGAACCAAAAATTACGACTCTATCTTATACACAGCCAAAGTTATGACCGTTTAAAGAACTGTTTAATTTTTTCCCATAGGCGCCATTGTAATTTTTTTTTATTTTTGCGAATAAATACATTAAATATTACATTTTAATTTTCTAACCCCAAAAAGGCACTTCCTTGTGCAGAACCGCGTCGTTTGACGTATTAAGCATAAAAATCCCTTAAGAGGTCTGACCTGTGGGTGCGTTGAAGAAAAAAACATATAAATAAAAAATTTTGCGTATATTTCGCCATTTGCCGAGAAGCCCCCTTGGAGGGATTTGCATAAAATTTTGCATGACGGGTCCCCTCGCCGATGTAATCAACCACACCAAATTTTATCTCAATCCGATAAGGGGTTTTGATTCTGTGGGGGTCAAATTTTTGGCTTCCTCATAGGAAAGAGAATTTGCCATTAACACAGGACCGTTCAGCCTGTGATTAAATTAACCCACAATCTTCGTGCGACTTACAGATGAACAGGATCAGCCATATTCTGCAGCACACAGATGTTCACATTGTGCCACAGAATTTGCCATTTGTCGTGGAATTAGCTGCTTGCCAGAGCAAGTTTTTGCTCTTTAGTTGTATATCTAATGCAGGTTTCTGGTGGTTTTTTTTTACAGAGGTTTACTACTTAGTAGTTAGCGGCTGTTTGGCTTAGTTAACGAAGTTAATCAATGCCAGTTAAGTACCTGGATTAGTCACTAGCAGGTAACCACCAGGGCACATAACCAGCCACTCAGGCTAACTCAGCCTCGCCACCATGGGTAGGCGCAGTGAGTGCCGACTGCAACACTAAGCCGCCACCATAACCACTGGCATTTAAGCTTTTTCTTTGGCTAGCTTCAAAAGCGCCATTTTTACGCGTGAAAGCAGCTACTGCTTTCAGCACGTCTTAACCATCGCAATTCTGTCCATCTGTCGGTCACACGAGTGGATCAGTCTTGTTTGGCTAAGCCAGCATAGCCGATATTTAGGGTTCCCACGCTTCCTGGAAACTGCTAGAACTGATAAGCTTTGCTATAACTGAACAGTTTCCTGTCAATTTTTACAACTTTGTGCATTGGATCATATTGTATGTACAATAACTAACTGCTGTTTGTCTTTGTATTTAAATGGTGTGCTCTGAAAAGCAGCAGGCGGGGGCAGTAAGTTGCAATTTGCTGACGGACACTGCAAATAACCAACAAGAAATTATGTTGCTCAAAATTCCTATTTTGATTCTAAATTTCCCCAAAATTGGGTCTCTCGGCATCAAATTTTGCAACATTTTTACCTCCGCCAAGGAGGTTATGTTTTTGCCAGTTTTTGTTTGTTTGTCTGTGTTAGCAAGATAACTCAAAAAGTTATGGACGCATATTTCTGAAATTTTGAGGGAATGTCGGGCGTGGCATAAGCTACAAGTGATTCAATTTTGGGGGTGATCCGGCAGGAATCCTGGATCACTTTGAAATTTTCGTTACCATTGCGTTAAAGGGGGCATAAGCGAAACCGCTGGCAAAGCGAATATGGTGACGCCACCTGGCGAATAGCATTGCCTTGGCGGAGGTACCTGCAAGCTATGATTGCTTTCTAGTTTGACAAAAGTTTTTGACAGGATTCCCGAGAACCAAAAATTTAGGGGGGGGGCAATTGCCCCTCCTGTCACCCCCCCTACCTGCCACAACGCCGCTGTCAATAACCCTGGATATAGGACATTATTTGCCGCCGCCAAAAAACATCTGGCTAGCCAAATTCTATCAAATTAGCATTGTGTTCACTAGTCGTGGAGCTGTCTTGGTGCATACCAGTGACGTTTGTCCATCTGAAATGCACAACATCCCTATATGCGCAGTTGTGTCTTTCGTTATTAGCAACAATGCAGAGCGAGAATTAAGTACCTGTATACTTGCCTAGTGTTGTTAAACACTGGAGCTTAATTGCTAGATTGTCTATAGCTTAGTTTGCTGCACCTGTATTTGGATTGCAGAGTTCTGATGTACATCAGTTCAGTTTGGATGCTGCAGGCAGTGCATGGAGTTATTTAAATAGCATGGACAAGAAAGTCATTATCACTCAGAAATTGAGTTTTATTAAATAGACGTATAACATTGGGCATTTTGGGATATTAGTGTGAGTGAAATGTCACTGAATTTGACAAAATTTGTCACAGAACAAAAGGCCTAGCAAATAAAGCAAGACACACTTGTTCATTTTTAATTAGGGCAATTGGTTTCTTGAACTTGGTTAATGTAACATCAATATTCCTCAAATTATGCATGTTACAACACCAAAATGGAAAAGTTCAGTCAACAGGTTAAATAACTTTTTAAAGACAAAACTTTATACACTACATTTATGTAGCAACAGACACATAAAATTCATACACACGAGCATAAGAACGATGAACATGCAAATATATTAAACCTAAATATAACGAACAATTACACATAAATTTGTGGAAAACTATGTCTTCATAGATTTTTTTGCCGATGAAGACATAGTTTCCCACAAATTTACAGCCAGAATGACTTAAAACACCAAGACTGAAATGTTAAAAAGGGGAACTGCTACCACGGCGAATACAGCAGTATGGCGGCATATGCCACCCACATAGCAAGCACCCACTCAATGCCTCGGAATGACCTGCTACCGCTAACCAGATGCCGTGCACCAAACTTTAGCGTCTCGTCAAGAAGGATGACTGGGAATGATATCTTGAGCACAACGAGCCACTCGGCAACATTCAACGGCGTAATCTGGAATACGACCTGCAATTCGCACAAAACACGAAAACCTTTAAAAATAGCTAATGCTAAAACAAACTACCGTTTTGTAAGATATATTTTCTTCTGTACAGAAATGCAAATTCTACATAAAATTCAAAATTATATACTAGTCGCTAACCTCACGCTAACGACTGAATACTGAACGTCAGTTATACTTATACTTAACTCTGTTGCCAACTTGCCAAATCAGTAGCTAATTGCTTAGCAGCCGACTGCAACCTGTATTTGAATACCGAAAGTAAACCAGCAACAAGTCACAGAAGATACGCAGCTATATGCTGGTGCACAGCAACGGCTAATACAGACCGCAAGGAATGGAACTTCGAGGATGAGAAAGTGCAAAGACATTGAGAGGATGACGGCGCCAACGAGCCAGATGTTCCACCACGGAGGCATCACAACGAGAGACTGGTTCTCTGACAAACTGAACACAAGGACGCATAAATAAGTCTTACTGTTCAACTGCTGTCATCACGGCACAGTACCATGCAATCCAAAGTAGTGCTCAGAGTGGGTTGCTACACACTACCCAGGCACCGGGGTGTTTTTTCGATCATTCAACTGTGCCACTACAATGTGGTGTATTTAATGAAAATTTACATCCAAACCACAAGTTCTACAAATTCTACAACTGTACATTCAACAAAGCAATCTAACATTTAGTTATCACTAGCCAAAGATACTGGGTAAGTATCAGCAATGAGCTAGCAACCATCAACCATAGGATGAGCAATTTCAAATTTACAATCACCTATGGCAAAGAAAATAAGTAAGACTGGCAAGTAGATGCATGCATGCACACATACACACAAAAGTAAATTACATTATTGGCCACAACTGTTTCTACTAACCCATTACTAGGTTACTAACCACACACAAACTTAACATCAAAATTTTACAACTAGAAAACCATTATTTAAACACTGCATGGCTTTATGTAAGCTATTCAACTGATACAGAAAAACAGACGTCGGCGGCATAGTATATTCTCAACATCATCTGGAAAAATGGCACTTCCAACTGGCGCAGCAAAAGGATGAAAGACTTAGTTTTAGAAAGGAGCCATAAAATGTAGTAATCTTACTATCCAAAAATGGTATATACTACAGGTACCTATTAAATAACCAACTTCAAACAAGATAAATGCAGAACTGATGTGTTATAAAAAAGCAACCTGTTGAGTGCATTGCACATCTCGATAACAACCAGAACGGACAGAGCCATCGACATTGGCTTCGTATGCAGGAATACAGAACAGTCGACTCCAGCAAATAATTTATCCTCGGCTGAACACTGCATGTGGTGCGTCTGCAAGCAACCGCACAACATTCTGATTACTGTCTAATGCACTCATGTGTATCAGCTGCATTACTAGATGCTCAGTGTTGCCAGAAATACATACTACATAAAGCTCTACTTCACATCCAAATACAAGAAAGAAAATAAGTTTCATTTATAGCTCAAAAGTTTTGGAAAAAAAACAGTGAAGCGATGAATCAAGTTTAAGAAACATTTAATTTGTTATTGCTATAACACAGGCACAAATATTCTGCAACAATAAACATCCACAGAGACAAGAATTTTTATGACAAGTGAGTAGTGACAAATAAAAATTCCAAAAATGAAAAACACTTATCAATATCAGTGTTCCTTCAATAATGCTATGTCCTGCTCCATCAATTTACAACAGCTCATTCTGGAGAACCCTAACTGACACGAATAATACTGGAATAAAAACTGACTAGTTGAACATAAACTGCACAGATCATTGTTACAGAACTGAACAAAACATAACAGAAAACATTTGGGCTTACCAGCTGATAGTAAGTGACTTGCGGTCCGCCTGAATATACCATAAACCACCATGCTGCAGCAGCAACGGTTGCCGCACCAACGTAGCAGCCAATCACCATGTAGCGGAAGAACAGCCACCCACTGATGAGTGCTTCTTTCGGATTACGTGGTGGTCTGTTCATCACATCCAGGTCTGGTGGATTGAATCCCAGCGCGGTCGCCGGCAGACCATCAGTGACCAGGTTGACCCACAGCAGCTGGACAGGGATCAGAGCCTCGGGCATGCCAAGTGCTGCAGTCAGGAAGATCGACACCACTTCACCGATGTTTGACGAGATCAGATAGCGAATAAACTGCTTTGTGTTGTTGTAGATTGCCCGGCCTTCTTCCACCGCAGCCACAATCGTGGAAAAATTGTCATCGGCAAGGACCATTTCAGAGGCCGACTTAGCAACCGCCGTACCGGAGCCCATTGCAATGCCAATCTCGGCTTTCTTCAGCGCTGGAGCGTCGTTTACACCATCACCAGTCTGCATATAATGTCACAAAATAAAATTTCACAATTTTGGCGAATATTTGAGAGGTATGCCAGTTTCATTTACATCCTAACTCAGAAACAAGCCTCACATCTGACATATGATACAATGCCCATCGGAGTCATACTGACGACAGCAAAATTTGTCAGTCTTGGAATGAGGCAAATAGTGTTAACCACATCCACTGAGCAAATAAACCAGCGGCCACAAAAACATGAAATCATTACACTGCAGTCAATCCAGTATACACTTTCTAATCCTATGACAGTAGGAGATTAACAACTTGCTCATAGTTGCTTGCAGTATATTGAGTGTGGCTCAAACTACATTTCTCACTACCACTTTAACTGGATCACTCACTAACAAAAAGAGACGATAAACATAAGATTGTTAAAGCCCACATTCTATTATGCTGACTTTCACCGAAACTTTTAACACATTCATGCTATCACTAGTAGTATGCAGGACAAACAAACCATGGCCGTAATCTCGCCATCAGCCTGCAGATATTCAACAATCTTGCTTTTGTGTGTGGGTTCAACTCGTGCAAAGAGGCGGGCACGACGCACAGCTGCGGCCTGGTCAGAAGGACTCAGTTCATCAAATTCACGTCCAGTGTACGACAAACCGACAGTACTCTCATTCTCACCAAATATGCCAATACGACGACAGATCGCCTCAGCTGTTGCCTGCAACACAGAGCCGAAAAAAAATCAGGGCAGGTAGCCATTATAATTTTTTTGGTAATTAATCATTCATTAATTCTGATAAAAAATAACAGTCACGTTTTTGTTTAATAAGTTCATAAGCTATTCAGCTAACAGCTGTTATGAATGCACTGAGAAACAACTAGTAACTTACAGTAAAATGAACTGTACACTATCTCTATTATTGTTTTGCAAATGCTTGTCATCGTATTTAGTTTATAATGTTTTCTTGGTGATGTGATTTTACTGGAAAATTTAATGACTAAAACTGTATTAAGCACCAAAAGTCTGTAATGACTGATCATTTCTGCCGTCCTAAAAATTATAGTGTTATGTTTCCGTACGACATGTTTTTGATCGTGAGGACAACTGAGAATCTCAGCAACACCATATCAGATTCATGCGTTGAGCATTTGCACGAGTGAATTATACCTGCCAGTGCAATTTCATCCACAGAGTTCTTGATCAAACTCGCACTGATATTCTCTGTTTCTACTTTTTAACCCATTTCTACTACTGAAAGTTTATAAATTACTGTATTCTCCAAACACTGGCTATTTTTTGGTTCATATATCAATACGTGTGCAGTGCAGTCTGACAAGCATTTCATTAAATGAATACTGTACTGTGGCATACCTTGTTGTCACCAGTGATGACAATGACATGGATGCCAGCTTGTCGACATTCTTGCACAGCATCAATCACTTCAGCTCTCGGAGGATCAAGCATCCCAACAACTCCCACGAATGTACAGTTTGTCTGCAGCATCGTCAACACCACATTTGTTAGTTAGCAACATGAAAAAACATACTATTGTTCTAACAGTACATTAAGTCCAGACAGCTGTCAAAGAGAAACTGTGTACTGTTCTTAAATCTTATGAATGTTTTCTGAAAAGATAATTATAACCACATACCGGTATGACTGCTGATAATGACAGCTGCCACCAAAAACTGTTCTACTTGTAAACCTATCCGTAACAATAATGATTCTATACTGTAGCCAGTATCATCAACTACAGTCACACTGACTACAACACTGCAGTATGAAAAGGCTGTAAAACTGTGAATTCAACAGTGTTAAGAAAAGCTTTTTATGTTTGAAACTTGAATTCCTCATAATACTTAGTACAGACAGAGCCAAAGTTCCAAACATGAAGTTCAACCATTCAGCTCCTCTGACGGAAATCACTAAGGGTGTAACATATTAGTAATAACTGAACAAATCAACTTTTTGAAGTTTCAAATTCAAAAACAAAAACCGCACAAAATATGCTACAATATATAGATGGATGGCTGAGCTTATCCACACTGAGCAAAGTATCTTCTGCCAAGAACAGTAAAACAGCTGTTATGATCACGGACATGTAACATTACTGGATGGAACAAAGTCGACAGACCTCAAAGTGAATGAACTGAGTTGGATCAGTCAAGTTCATATCCTCCTTCTTGCGAGGCTCATCAACAGTTGCTAGTGCCAGACAACGAAGTGAATCACGGCCTAAAACCATTCCACACTCTGATAGTAATTTGTGCCAAAAATTTGTTTCAACTGAGAAACATATATTATGAGAATATATGGTGATGATGATTATAATTAGAGCTGTCAAAGCATTCAGTTTTTTAACACATGTGTTAATGCATTAATAACACATTATTAATATTGCTGCAAGTGCTGAATTTGCAAGACCTGAAAATGATGGACCTCGAAAAAAACAATGACTGGAAATTGCAATGCCTGTAAAATGAACAATCAAATCATAACCTGTCATCTAAATATTATTATTATGTACACCAGTGATGGAACGGCAACAACAGTTTAATTACAAGAATTTATTCAATTGTCAAATAATCGCAGTTTAACAGAATATTGGAACTCGTGCATCACAAAATTCAGTAAATTTATGTATGTCCGTTATTTTTTAATGCACGTTAATTTATTAATGCGTTAACGTGTTAAGTTAATGTGTTAATTTGACAGCACTTATTATAATGCAAATGAACACTCTGACAATCATGCATTATGCAATGCAACAAGTTCATCTGAAGACCTAACTAAACTAAAACCGCCGTATCATGCTCACGTAACAACAATTAGCTTAAGATTTCAGGAAAATAAACAGAGAAATCTCAGTACACAAAGGAAACTGTGAAATGTCACGAATGGCCACATATATTGGTAGAGAACAGCACCCCAAATCTGTTCAAACTCTTTTAATAATTCAACAATGACAAGCACAAAATGGACAAAATGCACTCACCCGTTCCATACTGTCGGACTTCCTTCATAATTGCAGCTTTCATATTTGCTGTCATCGGCACACGCCCAGTGCCCACACGTACGTACTGACAGCGATCTAACACACTCTCAGGAGCACCCTGCACCAGGCCACAAACTCTAGCTTCTTATTATCAAGAGGGCCCATAGTTTTCTGCGGAAAATTTGGCCACGGGACAATTTGCAGAATTCCACAGCTTACTGCAGAAAAATCGTGCAAATTCTGCAGCTTACCACGGCCTTTCGCTTGCGAGTAAACTGAGCTCTACTCTGTTCGGAAATTTTTTCTATTATTAAAGACTGGCATTGTGTTCAGTTATGCCAGCAACATACAAAGAAAATTATCAATCTGTTATCTTTTTAAAAGTAAAGTCTGTCAATTTGCACTGTGTTTGCTTCATACAATTTCGCCATATTGTGATAGCTATTAGTAGGGCCCACAGTATTAGGCAGTTCACTTTGAATTTTTTCAGTCAAACTCTGTGATAATATCGCATAATCTAGCCAATGATTGTACTAATCGCCAGTCATTACTCAACTTTTTGCAAAATTCTGCGAATATATCAAAATTCAGCAGAGAGGAGCAAATGCCGCAGCTCGGCTTAAAATTACGCAGCCCGTGGAAAACTGTGGGCCCTAATTATCGAACATCACAGCAGATATATAAATATTCAATCTGCCATCAAATTCAGCATTCAATGGCAATACTGACATTCAAATTATACAACATATAGAACTCAACTGACACGCTGGATACTGACATCAATACATGCTACATACATAATTCAATTACGAAAAAAGTACTTAATTTCAGGCTGATGATGATTCAGTGATATCTGTTGTAGTATGATCAATGTTGTACAAAATAGACAAGCACTATATAGAGTGAATAAATCCCACAAATCTACCCACCTTCACAAACATCTTTGGATCAGCACCGAGCTTTGTCATCGTCGTAGGTGTGCAGTAGCAACTCATGGACTTGCGGTCTCGTGAAAACTCGAGTGTAAAGTCCTTGTGCCACAGGCTGTGGATGGCATTCATGCTGGCAGTGCCAAGCTCCTTGCGACTCAGCTTGCGACGGTCGATCGACGTAATGTTCATCTTCTCTGACAGCACGACCAGCGCCGTCTCCGTAGCCTCGCCAACCTTTTCGTATGCACCTTTCTCCTGCCAGACAACATTGATGTGATGACTCTAACTTCACGGCTGCACAGTTACCTACTTACAGTCTGCAGACCTACAACTTACCGGTACATTATCAGTTGCAAATATAATCAATGAATAGCACAAAGTGCCAAAAAGTTTCAAAATATATCCTCTCTTCTTCATCTTCGTGGAAATACTTTCTACGATGTACAAGACATCTTAAAAAGTCTCTAAAAGCTGCAAAAACTAGTACTGACATCATTACACAAGATACGCTGTACCAACATTATTGACTACAACTGTTACGTCTTTGCAATTTTTCTGGCCACCACAAGTTAGAACAAGTAACTCATAAATCACTATATAAAAGCTATGGGGCCTGAAATAAACCATTTGCAGATCAGACTGCCATTCCTGTCACTCACACAGCAGCATTAATGCAGCGGAAGCATAGTAAGACCGTTAACTGTACCTCATTATAGTGAAGACCGGAATCATTGCATAGAGAGCATATCGTTGCTAGTTCCACCAAGGCATCATATTTACTACAATCTGCCTGTTTGCCGTTTAGAGTTCTACAACATTAACACATAGAGAGCACAGATATTAAGCAATGTCACTGCAAAAAGTAATAAAGCAAAATCCGAACCAAATTGTAACAACATTTTTTGACATTTTTAACTTTTCTGATCCTAACAATGATGGCAAAATCTAATTCTGAATAAATAAATGTGAATAAATAAAACTGATAAATTTTAAAAAATGAAATAAAATCAAAGTAATAAAAAATAAAACAACAACTTTTAAACTGTAACAAATTAAGACTATATTTAAAAATTAATTTATGAATTTAATTAATTATACGATATGCCCACTCACATACTAAGTTTTGTCATAATAAAATTTCACCTACGCAATCTTGCAGAATCATCCCAATTCCTAAAGTAGTATGGCTTACCCACTGTACTGTCAGCACATCATTATTAACAGGCACAGAAACATATACTGAAATGGTAACGGTGAGAGAGCAGTAATCTCAACAGCTCACATTTTTCCTTCTGGAGAATAAGTAGTTCCAGAAATCTCAAAGTGAAGCAGCTCTCTAGGCTCATCACCATTCTCCAAATGATTGAAGACAAACATCTGCCACACACAGAACTGTCTTTCACTCGGTGTAAATGCTACTGACAGAAGCACACACACACAGTGAACAATTCCAACGCAGTCATAAATCGCGAGTAGAATGGCAAAACATCCTATCTGCTGTCAATGGCATTTCAAGAAAACTGAAAACAACTTTCAGCATGATGCTATTTTTTCCAACTTTTCTGGAGTGTTTTTAATTTTCATGTTAAGTTTGTTAATAAATATTGTACATATTTACTTGCTTTATTTCGTTTCCTAATGACAAATATTTATGCAGCATTGTGAATAACTTTGTAGTATGTAGTTTAGACGTTTTGCCATAGTTGACTGCAAACACGATGCCCTCGAAAAGATAACCACCACATTCAAAAGCTCTGTGCAGTCTATGACCAAAAATAAAGATGATCTCCAGTCTGACAGCATGTACACTGGTTTGAGATGAAACAAAATGTACTGTCATGTACAGCATACTGACTGTACTGTAAACATTAATGCACCATTGCACTTGCTCATATGCGAACACCTGCTAAGCCAACCTCTCTAGCCCAAGAGTTAGGTACACTTGGCTCAATCGGAAGCCTCAACATGAGTGAGTGAGTGAGTGAGTGAGTAGGGTTTAACATCCCACCTGACACAGTATGGGTCATTTCGGGGACGTCCTTTTCAGGCAGAATGCACACAAACACAATAATGGAACGGTAAGTTTAACCTTTACAATTAAAAAACAGAAAGTTTAACCTTTACAGAAACAGAAAACACAAAAAAATGGACTAAACCTAAAATTGTGATAACTCCATTATATGCGTGCACATATAAGTAAAAATAATGGTAGTTCTAATAATCTTCCCTGTTATCCTCCAGTTATCAATCTCAACATAAGGCATGCAATCAATTGGTCGCTATCACCCCATACACACTAAACTACATGTTGAACCACCACAACCACTGACAATGCTTCAAAGCAATGTCTTTATAAAATCAAACTCAGATATTTTTTATTAAAGTTATACTGATTTACACATTTTACAGGTTAGCTTGTGTATGCAACAGCAACAAGCACATACTCTACAAGCAGACATCTGGTTGGTCGTTAATGTTCCGGTTTTGTCGGAGCAGATGACAGAAGTACAGCCGAGTGTCTCGACTGATGGCAGACTGCGAACAATTGCATTCTTCTTAGCCATTCGCCGAGTACCAAGTGCAAGACATGTTGTAATGACGGCCGGCAGTCCTTCGGGGATAGCAGCAACAGCCAGTGCCACGGCAATCTTGAAATAGTAGATTGCACCCTACAACACATGGAAGATGGCGTATCATAGTAAATAAACAAAAAGACATTGGAATGTCTACTCTCAGCAGTTAGCACACAAGACAACCAGAAACATTCTCACAATACACCGCAATGCTTCAGAGTAAAAGCTTTTGCTACTGTGATAAAAAAAAACGATAATTTAAACACTAAAACAAGCCTACATAAATTGATTCCAAAACTTCTTTTGCAATCATCTTGTCTTTTCACACTGACAATACCATAAAGCGTTCAAAACAGCAGAGACATCAAAAGTAATCACAAAGTCAACTTTTAAAAAGCCAAACTCATGGTGATAAATGACTACATGCAGTTTCGCACCTTAATCCAAGATCCACCGTGAACAGGATCGTTGAAGTGGCCAATGTTTATGGCCCAGACAGCAACACAAACTATCGAGATAACCTAAACACCAGCCACAGAACGCAACACCCTAAAAGTCAGTCACGCTGTGATTTATAAAAAAAATCAATAGCCTACCACACCACACATTCTACACAACACAGAATATTGACACACCAACTCCAATAACTATTATAATGGCTAGCATTTTTTACTAACTCACGCATGTACAATGAAATATACACTGTCCAATGTAAAAGTCAGATACTTGCTATAGTGCTGCTTACACATTTCACAAGCAGCAGCGTTTTACAATATCAGAGCTGGCTCATGACAGGCACAAGCAATACATGCACTACATTATGCGAATATCCACCGGCCAGCCTACTGAAAAATTGTCCTCTGATGCAGCTACAGACATTTATAACAACCAGATAACCACCATTCCAATCAGACTGAGCCATCTCCAATACTTTACAACCACAAGACCAGACCACTTAACAGACTTCCACTGAAAAAAAACACTTAAAATGAAGCACGGAAAAAATGATGATTTCTAACGTCATTAGCCTTTGAGCATAATTAAACACAACACAGTGAGAGAGACCTTTGACAGTTGCTGGCCAAACTCATCGAGCTTCTGCTGCAGAGGTGTTTTGAAGTCTTCATCATCTTCTAAGTTCTTCTGAATCTTACCTACATTCAACAACTCTCACTCATCACCAGTTCTCATTCTCTTATTCTCTCCACAGCATACCTAGGTAGCCACAAAGTAGGAGAAAAAAATTCCGTGAGACTTCCAGGCTTTTCCAGAGCCATAAACTTACTTCTCCGTAGATTATGGCAGCCAAAAGTAATTGTAATAATGACCTTCATCAAGAGTCATTCCACACAAATGAAAGCAATATAAAAGGTTGCCACCATACCCTGACCATGAAATGATCCTATTTACCCAGTCAACAGCTGTTTTACAGACATTTGAATGATGAAGAAAAACCATTTTGTTTGCTACAATTTTCCCCGAGGTTGCACAGAATTCTCTGAGCTTTCCATGTTCAGAGAAATCGCCGAGTATTCCAGGTTTTCCAGGCTTGTGTCCACCATGTATAAAGCATTAAACAATTTACGCATTCTCAAAAAGTAATCGAGCTATGCATAAGAGGGGATCAACCTCAAACTGGGACCTATACACACACATACTCAGTTTTTCATAATCTGCCAATTTTTCCAGATTATTCCACAATGAGAATTGTTATCGCAAACAGTGATGTACAATCTTTATATCAAGTCATCAATATTAACATTTATAATATATACATGTAACTGTTTAACAGAAAGCTAACAAATCACAGTGCAGCACGGTAGTGTTGTAAGGGCGATAAACGTTAAGTATAGGAAATGGCGTTTGGGGGTGGGGTCCTGTAACTCCGAAACCCCTTAACTGATTTCCATAAAACTTGGCATCGATGATCACATTGTCCAACCAATCACATCGCCCAACCGACCCCACACGCAAAAACTGGTTACAATCGGTTCAAAAGGGGCATGGCTGCACATGCGCGAAATTCGCCATTAGGCATCTATTTTCTTCTTTTTTTCCTTGCGCACGGCCACAGACCAGCCCGATGGACCGACCGACGCCGCTAATGGTTCAAACGAAGCGCCCTGACGCCGGACACATTCCTTATATATTTCAATTAAAATTTTTAAAATTTACCTCTTTTTATGCCCCAATTTTTAAAAATTTGCATTAGGGCCCATGGGGAAAGCGATATAACTCGGTCCCCGTAAAAGATAATCGCGCACTGTTTACACCTACCACTTATTTTTGGGGTCAGGCAATCTAAAGGTGTCATTTAAATGTACCCCCTAACAACCCCTGTTGCCATAGCAACCATTCAAAAGTTGCAAAATTCTGCATTACAGCCAATGGAGAGTTCAAAGCGGTATAACTCGGTCCCCGTAAGAGATAATTGCACGCTGTTTGCACCTACCCCCTATTTTCGGGCCAGGGCTTTCCAACGGTATCATTTAAATTTCTCTCCTGCCAACCCCTGTTGCCATGGCAACAAATTTTAGGACAAAATTGACTATAACTCGGCACCCGTGAGAGATAATTGTGCGCTGTTTGCACCTACCCTCCTATTTTCGGGCCCGGGCTATCAGACGGTGTCATTTAAAATTGTCCCATGATGACGCCTGTTGCCATGGCAACTAACCGTTTTTATTCAAAGACAAAATTGGCTGCAGCAGACATGTTACATCACACATAATTTTTTCCTTGCATCAACTTCCTTTATTCTAAAACCAGTTAATAAATTTATTGTCATAAAGTCAAATACCAAAAATTTAGACAAAATTCAAACTAAAAAACATCAAAAATCAGAGCCAAAAATGGCTAGTCTAGTAAAGGCCAGTCTGGAATTCAACACGCGATAATATCACCCCAAAACCATTTTTGCTGTTTTCGAGTTTTGACTCATATTGCCCTTACATAGCTTTGTAAACTTTTGAAGTTTTTTGCTCTGATATATCTATTAATAACCACTATTTGGCTGAATATTTATTTTAATGGTGATCAAAAAACGATGTGATTTTGTTTGATGTCATGTAATGCAGTTCTGATCACCCACACACATTTTAGTTGTACATTCAACAATGTTTCTTAACAAGTTTAACAGTAGGAATAAGCCTTCAATTTTACCTATTTCTGTCCTTTGTCCAGTACCAATAACGACACCTCGTGCTTTGCCTGATGCAACATTTGTACCCTGTGCAACAGCACATCAACTAAACCACTAATCACCATATATTGGTTGTAATCAATGTGACAAATAAAATTACAACTAGGCTAAATTCTAGGCACATATAGTGCATGCAAATGAAACAGATGCTGGTAGCAACCTAGCTAGTAACCAAGCTTTAAAACTTCTGAACCCCGATACAGAAAATGAAACAATGCAACTTCCTGTCATAATCAGTATATGAAAAAAAACAGAGAAAACATTCTGTACGAGGAAGAAAATGTTTAACTCAAAATTCATGCACATGTACTAAGAATGCTTTAAACTAAATAGAAGACTGAAAACTGATCATAAAGCATAAAGTATTAAATAAAAAGTTCGATTTTACTTTCACCAAAACATGCACAGATACTGCAAATTTCAACTTCTGCTCAAATTTTCTGAGAAACCAGCAGACTAAGTTACTCAAATTTCACTCAATTCCGTGTAAATTTTAGCACTGAAACATCTTGTGTCACTTTTTATATCTTCACACTCGACCTAAATGTTGCCGTATTTCTACTTCTAGCAGCCTATGTAATGGTAATACTGCCATTAGAATTAGTGCAATAAGCATCAGTTTTGACCACTGTACAACAATGCAATAATTTGATCAATATAAAAATGTGTTAGAAATATGTAAGAAAACATCTTACAGAAAACAGGATGTTTTTCTTGTCCTGATTCACTGCCTTTGGATCATTCACAGGCTCAGTAAACTTGACAACCGAAACACTCTCACCTAATTCATAATTGCAAAATGAATGCATCACTGGTCAAACACTGAACTACCTAAGTGTATATACTACGTGTATAAACCGGTGCAGTGCAACAATTTATACATTATGCAAGATACCATGCACAAACAAGTATACAGTATATAGCTATCTACAAGCCTCTCCATCTGTCTGTTATATTCACGAACTGTCAACAAAATGGCTGAAACACAACACTAAACTTTCTAACTAATCAGTAGATCATATTTTACAGTGTGTTTCATGAAAAAAGCATGCTTTTTCTTTCTTTCATAACTCAGTCAAATGGCAACAGATTTACATGATACAGCTGTAGCTAGAAGAATACTAATCTGAAATATATCAATAAAAAATGTCAATTTCATCTAGTTCACTCACAACAACATATCTAATTACAGGGTAAGATAAAGCAGCTAATATAGATCGACAAACAGTCCAGTTTCTTGCTCTGGCTTTTATTAAAAATCAGAAACGATAACTTCATTACCTGTAAGAATGGACTGATCGATACGGATCGTTGTTGACATAATCTTGATAATTCGCATATCTGCTGGGATTTTATCCCCAACTATAGCACACCATAAGAAGACAATCAGAACCCAACATTCTAAACTATACCACATACATACAATCCTAAAATATTTCGCTAATAATACCTATCCACAGGGACTATCAAGACATTTACAACACGAAATTTAAACAAATATGTTGGTGGTATCACATCCGATGTGATAATCTAGTAATTAAGATGATCTGAAATTGTTGAATATATGCAGATGATGGACATATTTTGTACAACCACAAATTATATATGATTAGTCATTACATACAATTTCTCCATAAAAAAACTATTAAATTTGGTGATAATCAATTAATAACGACAAAAATCCACAAAATTCTGCAGAAAATATGAGTCAATAATTAACACTAACAAAGTGGCCTAGACTCGGATAGAGTTAAACAAGTATGACTCACCAGACACATCAACGATGTCTCCTGGCACAAGGTCACGTGCCTTAATCCGCTGAACTCCACTGTGATTGCGCCGTATTACCTTAGCCACTTCCGGCTCGTACTCTTTCAGTGCTTCAATGGCACTCTCTGCGTTACGCTCCTGCAAGTTCCACTTCATTTATCAGTCACAAGGCTATAACTCGGTGACAGACTAATCAATATCGACTATCATATGATCTTTGGGCGCGAGGGCAACATGGCGTGGAGCGGTGAAGTGACAGCTTTGTATCGAGACGGGACTTTCGAGCAGGTGCCTCTACTGTTTCGTCACAGAATAATGCTCTGATGGGCCTGAATTACCCGGTGAGTTAAGTGAAACGAAATCACATTCGGTTGAGTAAGCTCTCATAGCCTATGCTGAACTTTAGTAGAAATGCTTTAATAGAAATGAAAACTACCTTGGTTAATTACAACTGTATAGGCCTATAGTTTCTGTAAAAACAAATCGTAGCTTTGTAGACTAGCAGCGGGCATAAAGATAATTATGGGTAGCGCCAAAGTGCATAGCAACGCCGCTGGCTCGCGTTGATTCAAGCGCCACCCGCTATCACTGTGCACCGTAACAGTGAGTGCCGTAACGGCGGCGCTGTATTGTCCCTAGCACCGAAATGTCCCAGTGCCGTAAGAATGAGTGCTGAAACGGCAGCACCGTAATGTCCTGTTCCGCAATTCAACATTATCAATCAACCAGGATCAAAACTCTATATAGTTCAAAGATCGTAAGTAAATATACCAAGGAAATAAATATTCCAGAAAGTTAAATTCTATACCTGCCAAACACCAACTACAGCATTTGCAATCAGAATTAATAAGATGACAAAAGGCTCAACAAAGGCAGTTATTTGCTCTTCTGTCTCCTCAAACCAGGCAAGAACCTACACAACAACTTGATCATTTAAGCTGCTGTTTATGAGAATTACAATGATTATGTTATGTGGCAATACCACACAAAGTTAGAAAACTCACTAACAAAACTGGCTGCATACACATTCTATACTGTACACTGTATGTACAATTAGTCAATACACAGGAGATGCCAGTGGTATCATTCAAACAAATTACCACACAACACAATGTATTTTATCTTTGTATGCTTGCATGTATCATTAATTTTTATGTGCTGCCTTGTTGGCATAATAAACAATGATCGATGATAATCACAGATAATGGGAGTACACCATGCAAAGCAATAAGCATAAGCATACATAGGCACTAAGCTCCAGTTTACAAGGTAATAGCACTGTAGTATCTGTAACTGTAAATGGAACACACTGGCCAGATAACATAGATATGGCAGGTACACATCAATAACACTGACCCCTGCTGGGCTAATTATACAGTTGTATACTGAAAGCACAGCAGGAATTGCTATACCAGACATATGCACATCAATTGACCAAGTGCTCACTTATGCATGTTTGGGGCATAAGTAATGCTGTAACGACATGACTGCCCACTGGTGTAGCATATTAATGCCCACATAACAATTTAGGCTAATGAATATCTGAAGTTGCACTGTTATTCAGAATGCTCAAGAGCACACCAAATATACACAGTACACGCACATACACAGATTTCTTTTATTTACAAAAATAACTTTCACCTGTTGTGTTCTCTTGCGACCTTTATGAATTATATTCAGCTTACTGATTTCTTGGCATAGTACTTGAAATAAGCAATGTTCCTGAACTCCAAAAGTAGATGCCATGTCCACCACCACTTACGTTATAAACATACCATATACACAGAATAAATCAAAGTTGAACAAATGAAAACATATACGCCCAGCATGCATGCATGCAGAGTTTTAAGCAACTGCAGACCTATCGTTACGTATTGTAGCTCCTGAGATATCATCTGATGAAAAAAAAACAAACACCCACCCAGGGCTCTACTGAAGAAAATCAAACATACAAACTAGCAGCAAAAACATCACTTACAAAAGAGATGATGGCAGCGAGCAGTAGTATTTTCACTAGTAAATCATCAAACTGCTCGATAATTAACCTCCACAGTGGTTTACCTGCAACACATCAGCAAACTCACATCAAACACACACAAGAAAACCCAGCTGTCGCTAGGGAAGCTACGCTACAGCTCCTATACAGTTCCTGTTGCGATACTTACCTTCAAGGTCATCCAAGGTCAATGATTTCCATCTCATCCGAAAGGGTGTATACCACTTTCTATTAGTGATTAATAGTAACCTGGCACTATCTCTAACCGTTTTTAAGATATGGCCAGTTTTCCGTCGAAAAATTCACATTTTTACTACCCCCTCCATTCAGCCCAAAATTTGACAATGTTTCCCTTGCATTATATCACCCAAATTTTGTACACAGAGAGCTTCGACAAATGAAACAATACAGTACAGCCAACATTCAAATACCACAACAGCTGATGCACGATCAATAACTTGGTATTTAGATTAGACACACATTAGTCATGCTGACTTATCTCTCTCATTCAACATGTTAAAAAAGAGCTTATCCAGAAAATCATGTTGTTGACAGTAAACACAATGATCAGGTGTTCTTCATTATGCAAGTCACACAAAGTGTCGAAAAATCTCAAAAACTTACCCTCTTCAGATGGCAATTCTACAACAACAAAAATCAAACAATACTTTAGATTCACATAAAGTTGCAAAAAAGCACCAATCTATATTCCATGGTCAACATGTGACAGTCAATCAGTAACTCATCACTAAATAATGCCAGGTGTTGGGGTCAATGTTAAGAGTCAGAATTAAACAAACAAGAAATTTGAGCTAATGCTCACGAAACGCGCAAAAACCTATAGCAGTTTCGGTTTAGTAGTTTAGTTGAAAATTGGGGTGTTCAGGCTAAGTTAATATACAAATACCAAATTCTCTATCTGGTTCGCATAACGATAGTTCCATGGCGCCAACTTGTGAATGATAGACTTGTGCCGCAGCCCGAAATCGCCAAAAACATCCATAAAACCCCCTAATGGCGGCGGCCAAGTCAGTGGCGGCCGCCATTTTGAATTTCATCTATCGCTCGTAACTCGTTTAATATTGCACATATTTGCACGAAATTTGGCACGTGTATTACCCTGGAGATTCTACATGCAGGTATGCCAAAATATTAAACAAAAATTAAATCCAAGATGGCGGCGGTGGCCGCCATTTTGAATTTTTGCAAAAACAGCAATAACTCAGCCACGGATTGACGTAGATGAATGAAATTTTGCAGTAATGTAGATGGCTACCACCGGAAATAGAACATTTGACCAAAATGGACAAAAATAATAAATTCAAGATGGCGGCGGCCGCCATTTTGAATTTTATCTATCACTCATAACTCGTTTACTATTGCACATATTTGCTCGAAATTTGGCATGTGTATTACCCTGGAGGTCCTACATGCAGCTATGCCAAAATATTTTTGCACAATAGCAATAACTCAGCTGCCGATTGACATAGGTTAATGAAATTTTGCAGTGATGTTGTCGGCTGCTACCAGAAGTAGATCGTGTGACCAAAATTGACAAAAATAATAAATTCCAGATGGCGGCGGCCGCCATTTTGAATTCTGTTTAAAGCTGATAACTTAGTTGCTATTGCACGTACTTGCACAAAATTTCATATGCGAGCTAAGTTTGACGTTCTACATGTAGTTATGCCATAAAATCAAACAAAAATGAAATTTAACATAGCAACGGCCACCATTTTGTATTTCAACACAAAGCATAACGAATCAGCTGCCGACTGAAAAAGGTACATAAAATTTTACAGGAATGTGGTTAGTTGCTACTGGTAATAAATCACGTGACCACAGTCGAGAAAAGTAGTAAATTCAAGATGGCGGTGGTCACCATTTTAAATGTCGTTCATCACTTATAACTGCTTTTTCACCCATCTGCATGAAATTTGGTATGTAGACTAAATTTACGGTTCCACATACAGGCTTGCCATTACATTAAACAACAAGATCCAAGATGCTAGAGGTAGCATAGTAGTAGTTGTTGTTGTTGTGTACAAAGTAAATGTTCAGTGACCTTTCAAACTTTAACAAAACCGCAAATATTATATATAAAAAACTGCAAGCAATTCATTTAATGTTGCATAAGCGCTGATGTAAAACTGCAAAAATCAAAAGTATAAGCACGAACATTATGCATTAGCTTAGACATTTATATCTGGCTACTGAGAACAGATTAAATGTCTAAGCTAATACATTAGTTCGTGCTTATACTTTTGATTTTTGCAGTTTTACATCAGCGCTTATACAACATTAAATGAATTGCTTGCAGTTTTTTATACATAATTTGGTATAGTGACAAATTTGCATGTTGAGGAAGCTTAACTTGTTTCTTTCACTACAGTTTCTGCCAGTTTTATGCGAAATTTCTGGTAGTTACTTTAGGCAAGATAGAAATTTCAATGCAAATTGTCTGCTACAGTCACATGTCTGACTGATTTGCAAAATTCTTTCACTGCCAATGTCCGGGCGAAGATATAGACAAAAGTTTAACGCCGTGTTTTGACTCACTGCGTAGAGTTTATAAATACATTTTAGAAATACATCAGCTGAAAAGCCATGGCCGCTTACTGATGATGTGATCAATTATATAGTCTAAACCTACAGGCTACAGAAGTTGCTAACTTACTATTATTGCCTGTATAATCTGATAATACTGTGCTAAATAGCACTGGCAATTATTTTGCTATACTTTGTTTCAATGCAAATTCACAGCAGGTAGGCCTAATGATAGGCCTATTTTTTCCAAATTTTTAACTTTAATTTTTAATAAATTTTCACGGCAGATAACCATTTCATGTTAGCTTCCGTGAAAATTCATGGCATATAGCGAAAATCGACTACTCATTTTCCGTGAATTTTCACGGCAAATAACACCTTGCTTTTCGAAATTCCACATTCTGCAAAGTAAACCCTCCCCCTTTTACCCACAGACCAAGAAAATGAACGTGTTGTATGTTGGACGATAATGAGCTGATTTTATCGGATGACAAAATCGGCCAATTTTTGCACGACGAACGACTAATTTTGTAAACCGATTTTACTGCAGACAAAATCGGCCAACGTTGTTGATGTCTGACATCCCCTTTAGTCAGTCGATCACTAGGAAGACTTTGATGTTATAAACAAGCACAAATATCTCACCGTTAGGCCCATACTTTTCCTGGTTTTCTTCAATTTGCTCGTCACTTAGTCCCAAGTTTATGTCGGTGTCGTAATGTTTTATCACCTCTTCGACCGTAAGCGCATGTGGATTTTCCATGACCGTCAAATATCGCGTCTCAGTACTGACTTATAGATGGCTCTGTGACAACCGACGTGAACACAAATAATAGTCGAACTTTCAACACCAGACTCTCTTCTTCTGAAAACATTCATAAACCATAAATTTCAACAATTAGAAGCGATCTTTGTATTCGTTGGAAATCGATCTATTTAATCACCATTGAATATTTATAAACCGGCTGGTGATATCTTGATCGGAACTTCTCTGATGATAAAACTACACGTTACAAGTTCAACGTACTACGACTCTGCGCAACTTATCGCGCACAAAATACATTTCAGATGACGATGTTATTCGTTTGTTGCTTCGATTCACTCTCCTCCTCATCCATTCCATAACTTGAACTTGTCCCTTCATGTTGGGCTTTCAACAACAAAGGGGGTGTGTGCGTGTACGTCAGCTACTGTCTCAAGTTTTCAAGAAAATATTTACTTTTAATGAACTATTTGATTACATAAAGCATATCACTTAAATATCAACTTTAATCTGTTCAACGATTATCAATAAGAAATTGAAATATGGACTGTACAATAACCTAGCCAACCTTGAGCGCAGGAAATGATCTCTTCCGCTACGCTTCAGCATCTGATTGGTCAGGCATTACGTCACGTGTCGAATCTAGCGGTCGCTTGACTTGAGACTAGCGAGTGTGTGGTCGCTGGTCAATGGCGTAGCCTCATCGATATCTCGACTCTCGAGTCGATGACCTCGGTAACGACAAGCAAGTTGCCGGAATTTTAACGCTGTAGCTAGCTGAATTTTTTTTAAAATTTGACTCTTTGTTTACTGCCTGAAAACATGTTTTTTCTTAAATTATTTCATGCACAATTCCAGTCCTAACAGGGGCGTCGATCCACGCCACTGACTGTGAAAACAGGATGCTTCCGGGAAAGTTGAAGGAGCATTCAGGGCAATTGCCCCTTTTTGTCAAAAAATCTTCTATGTTGGAAAATTATCGTCTAAAATGCAAAATCTTTGGCTGAATTAAACCCTACTTGTGAGACAATTGGAAAAATTGAAAATTTGAGCACCCATAATCTTCGCTGTCGTAAATTTGCAACTATTTGTCGGAATTGTCATAAATTTGCAGTTTCTGTCGGAAAATTAATACTTTTTACCCCACCTACTTTTTAACCCATCATTTTACTGCCGCGGGCCACTGGGGAGTTTACAGTGCGCTCCCAGACTTCCTGGCCAAAATAAAATCCATGGATTTTATTTTGGAGGAAAGCCCAGACAGAGAAAGAAATGGGTGAGAAAATAGAGGGAAAGGGAAAATGGGAGAGAAGGAAAAGGAGAGAAGGGAAAGAGGAAGATCTGGGAGGGTTGATGCGACATGAAACTGAGGGGCATGACACTGGCGCGTAGCCGTATGAGGACTGGAGCCTATCCAGTTACTCAAAATGGGTCCAAAAATGCACCAAAGCACTTCATTTTAGCACACACGAAATCAAGAAAAATTCTGGGGAGGGGGCTGGTGGGAAGGAAGACCCCTGCCCACACCCCCTCAAGTGCACCCCTACATCCAGATTCCAGATCCTGGCTACGCCACTGACGAATGGACGCCCTCGTCTCCAGACTGACTTACAACTGGCAACCGACGTCAGATTTTTCTGTAGCGTGTAGCCCCTAGACTAGGCCGTATACAGTGTAGCTATTCCTGTTATGATTTCTGCCATTAATCCACTGCTACTGGATTTGACTTTCAACATTTCAGTACTAGGCCTACATCCCTCATTTCATTTCCATTTTAAAAGGTTTTAGACTTTAGATTGAACTTGCAGGCTGGCAGATCGTCTGTTAGTTTCGAATTGCAAATTTTACATCACATATAATATTCTCTACCTAGATTTCAGAGTTAACATGCCGCCAATTGACCTTTCTTGAGGAATATTCATGAGCTGTCAAAAACATAGCTTAAAGACATCACGTGTAGAGAAACATGAATATTAAGTAGGTCCCATATACAGTAATAACTAATTGCGTCCATTTTAACAAAATGCTGGTATTTTTTACGTGGCTATATACTACCGGTAGCTGGTACATGTACAAACTGATAGACCATTTACCTTACAATATAAAGAACTACTGCAGTACTGCAGCGACTGCAAATATATTTTATCAGGATTGTGATTATATGCATATATTATTATAATAAGTTTACTGATTTGCCAGGATTACTACAATGCACATTTTTAATGAAAAGTTAGAACACAACAGCTTGTCAACTCATCAGTATGCGCTCGAATTTCAAGACTGTCCTGCTTTTTTTCTTGTAACAGCTAAATCTGCGATCTAACCAACAGGAAAAAAGTGGGCCCATTTTATCAATTTCGGATAATACAATTAGCACAATAAACAGCTGTGCAGCCAGTGCACCAAAAACAGTCTGCTGTATCTTGATGTATGACGAAGTTGAACACTGAGAAACTGGGTAACGTTGCAGCGTTTGCCATTAACCACAGCTTTGCACTTTCATTTTCTATCTCCAGAATTCACACTGGCCGGTCAGCTATGTACCGGTATCGTATAAAGAACATTACTGTAATAAATACGGACTGTAACGATTCAGGGGGCCTTGGCCAACGCTACTTTTGAAAGTGCGACATTTTTCAATGAATCAGATTAAACTATTTTAGCGCAAATGATATAGCATTCGTGAAAATGTGCATTTAAAATGCACACCTACGTATACACGTCATGGCGCCCGTTATAACTGTTAACTCTGGCACGAAGAGCGCTCCACGGTAATTGCCTACAGCACGCACCCACGCGTGCAGTGCTTGCCAACGCCATTACAGTACGACAGCCGTCACGCTCACTGGACGCCCACACAGATAATCCACGTCGGAAAACAACAGTCAAAAACATAAAGGCGCGTACAGAGCGACGTAACTGAACTGAAATGAACTGGCAAGGTTTAGTTTTTGACGAACTGACAAATGGGCTCGACCAATGGGCGAGCCCACTGGTCATTGGTTGATGCGTATACGTGTGCGTATGTCACGTAGTCACCGAGGCCATTATATGGTGCCTACTGTAATGCACTACTGCTTGCCCAACAAACAGTTAACGCCAAAAACTAAACCATGCCAGTTCAGTTCAGTTATGCCCCCTGTCCTCCAATAGACAGCGTTATGAAACTGATGACCGTCTAGAGGACAACAAGGAAGATTATTAGAACTACCATTAGTCTTACACAAAAGTCTCAAACTCACGGCCCGCGGGCCGGGCGAAGGCATTATTTGCGGTCCGCAACACATCTAAAATTCTTTTTTAAAAACTTAGGATAAAAACAAGCTGTATTATTCATTTTACAGCATTTTTTTCTAATAATCAAGCAAAACTACTATTTTTCTGACTTGCATTCACTTCATCACCCGTGATTTTAAGCCTAACGTCGACTCTCTGGTTTCTGCCAAACGCTGCCAAATCAGCGATCAGAGTTTGTCGGAGACGGAAAAATCTACGAACTATACTGCAAAAGTAAAAGTAATTGTACTATTGTCATTTGTATTAATTACTGCATTTTGTCGTCTGCAAAAACAATGCGGGCCGCCAACTGCAATGTGGCCCGCATCATCAAATGAGTGAGACCCCTGGTCTTACATATGCACAATTATAATGGCGAGTTATTACAATGTTAGGTTTAGGTTATTTGTGTTTTGTGTTCCATACTAGGGTTTTCTGTGAAGGTTAAACTTATTGTTCCATTATGTGTATATATCTGCATTTTGCCTGGAAAGGCCGTCCCTGAAATGACCTATACTGTGTCGAGTGGAACGTTAAACCCTACACGCTCACGCTCAGTTCAGTTACGTCGCTTTGTGCGCGCCTTAACAGCGCAACAACGCTATAAATGAAATTTTAAATAGGCCCCAGTTACCAAATACATCAAAGAAAACCGCCACTCGTTTCATCGTAAAAATCGATGGCCCAGCGAGCGTTTAGACCATCGATTTATCGCCTCACGTGGAACGGCAAGCGCTGCCCACGCGCAGGACGCCCACCCACTATGCAATACAATGCGCCACGTGCTCGCTGAACTGGCTATAGTTAACGGCAGTACTAGGCAGCACTCCACGTCTCTGTCAATTGTCTAGTCAATGCAGATCACGTCCTTGGCCTCGACGGCGACGGCGGCGGCGCTCGGGGCAGCGCCGGCTGCAGAAGACGGTGCAGGGGCGACGACCGTAGACGATGACGGCACGCTCACTAAACACACAGTAACACGCGCCGGTGTCACATTAAAATGTCTCCTCCATGAAAAATCCGCTCGGGGACAGACAATCACGCAACTGATATCGCCGGCCCCAGAAAAAGTCTCATCGCGGCCAACAACTTACCGACAAAACCGATAAAAATCCGTCACGTCCGGGCGGGGCGGATTTTTGCCGGTAAATTGTCGGCCGGGAGAGACTTTTCTGGGGGGGGGGCGATCCTATAATGGGGCACCGGCATTAGACTTCAAGCCAATAGAACGATAAAACATATAATAACCAGACTAAAGGCGCGTGCAGAAAGATGTAACTGAACTGAACTCGTCCATTGGTCAGTTCAGTTGAGTCACGTCGCTCTGTAGGCCTACTAGTCTTAAACTCTGCAGAGACGGTCGCTCGCCGTACACTCCGTTTACTGTTTATCACTTCTAGCGCGCAGTGGCATCATTTCAGTAAATCAAGAGGGTCTTCCCTTCTCTTCTTCTCGGCTTCCTCCTAGCCACCTCCCCTCATTTTCATTTCCCTTCCTTAGAAGTAGGACCCCTTAAATCCAGTTAGGATGCCTGGGGTAGAGCTGTGAAATCCACCAGTGGTATCTGGGACAGAGCCATAGGCTAGCCGAAATCGAATTTGGTGAATTTCAGCCTTAAAATGTGACATCTGGTAGCAACAATTTGAATGATTTTCCTAAGAATCAAATGACCGAATTTGGTGCAGTTTATACTGTAGGCGAAAGGTCAATCCGGGACAAGTTTGTCGTCAGTTTACGCAAGAGTCACGCATGGAAAACTGAAATCACAAATCCTTAGCCTGGGTCCGTAGACCCCACCCCCACCCCCAAATGACGCCCCTGGAAACGTGGCGCTACGATATAAATTTGCAGAGAAGTTCTAACGGAGGAGTACTGCAGCGAAACAAAATAGGCCTGAGTTGGTTTACAAGACTAGTGTTGGCTTGTCGCATTTTATCTGTTCGAGGATATGCTAGTGCCAAGAGTTACTCGCTGATACACGACGCCGTGACATCGCGGTCATTTCACACACAGTTCAAGGTGCGCCCCAGACCAAACTCCAGTCACAGCTATATATCTGCAGCAGCAGTAATAATCTGGCCGTTTCACTGGCATCGCTCAATCACCGCGTCTACGCCAAGACCCAATATACACCGAACTATGCTGTCCATACCATAATAATTAGAGCTGTCAAAGCGTTAATTTTTTTAACGCATTATTAACCACAGATGTGAAAAACGTTTTCCACCTTTTTTTATTCTTGCTACGTTTCAACGTTTTTTTATTCTGCTCAACGTTTTTTAATTTTTTTTTTGTTAAAAACGTGCATTGAAAATCCCATCAAAAGCTTTGAAAAGCACTTTTGAAACTACAGAAAAAAATAAAAGGTCATAGTGATGTATTTTATTTAGATAGTCCAAATACACTAAATAAAAAGTTTTTTAACTAGTGCACTTGGTTAGTGTGATGCTATGGTCTTATGACCACGCAGTTGAATTGGAATTGAATAAATTTCTGCCTGTCTATAATGTAGTTTCAGGTATACTGCACCTGAAACATTAAGCATTAGGTAAGAAGTTGAACAAATTATGGCCAACGTTTTTTATTCAACGTTTTTAAACGTTTTTTATTCTTGCCACGTTTTTTAACGTTTTTTTTATTTTTCCTGGAACGTTTTTAAAAAAATCTACCAGGTATGTTATTAACGCACCTAGGCCCGTCGAGGAGGAGAGTAGAAGGGAAGTTACCCCGGGGCCGCGACGTTTGGGAGGAATATAGAAAGTTAGAAAGCAAACAGAAACACATTTTTTCAACAATAACTGACGTCATCGCTAGCAGAGAAATCTATTGGCCTGTGGATCTAAATAATATTTATTTACAGTAGTGATGGAACGGCAACTACAGTTTAGTTACTTGAATTCATTTGATTGTCAAACAACCGCAGTTTAACAAAATATTGAAACTTTTGCATTACAGAATTTAGTAAATAAAACAAATTTACGCACGTGCGTTAAATTTTTTTTAACGCGTGTTAATTTATTAACTCATTAACGCATTAATTAATGCATTAACTTGACAGCTCTAATAATAATGTATCAGCAAGGCTCATAGGGCGGCGCTCATCTCAGTTTCCTTACCCTCAGCCAGATAGACACCAGTTTAGACAGAAACCACGCGTAGGAGAATACTGTACATATAGCGCTGTGTGTTCGTTTACGCCTCAGCTTTCGCTGATATTCATTGTGCAGAACCAAGGATGGATGGCCAGGATGAGTTGACCGGTGGCCGGTTACATACATACTTCTTCTTCTTATGGCGTACTCTTCCAGAGCGTGGCCGTGTCCACGATGCGGCGCCAGTCCGCCCGCCCAGAAGCTTTTCTCCACATACATGTATCAGCAAGGCTCATAGGGCGCCAGACATACATACAGACATGGTTTATCCATCTACCAACGGTCACCCATGAAGGGACTAACAGGGCCCGGCGTATGGCAACTTCGTTGATTGGACACACGCCGTACTGCTTACTTTGTCCCTGATTCCATTCATTCTAAAGCTAATGTATGACTACGATGTTACACGCGTGTAAGGGGACCAAGTAAAGAAATGTTGAGCCTGATCCTGGTCTACTGTGGCTGCTACTAGGCCTAGGCTATACATCTGATCACACTCTGTCTAAATTACTACAGGCTCAGCAAAAGTCTCAGCGAAAGTCTAAGTCAAAAAGCGAAGTCGCCCAATACATGTCAATGACAAACATCAATGGTGTTTGCAGAGGGACTTGGAACTTCAAATTTCCAGTGCACAATGGACATAAGAAGAACTTTCAGTACAAAGTCGTCTGTTTTTCTGCTGATAAAATACAATTTGTGTGTGTTTTATGCCATGAAATATGCAACACTGTTTACCTCAAAAAGCACCAAAATGTTTTTGTTGGCCACGCTCTGCCTGACCCTGCTGGAGGAGATTACAGCCTTTCCAAGCTCTAGCTGGATCGAGTGGAGAGGCAATAAAGAAGTAACAGGACAGTAATGAAAAAAGGAAAAGGATAAAAAAATGGTGAAATAAAGCTCATTGCAAAACCCTATGTATTTGCTGCCAATGCAGACTACAGACTTTGTATCCGTGGTGCACAGCAGCAGCAAATGTTAAAGTACAGAGTTTATCAGTAATCTTCCAAGCCCAGCCACCGGCCACACTTTACAAGGCCACACTTGCACAGCATGTTTCCTCTGCAGTTAATGGTAGAGCATCTTCCAGTTATGTGGCTTCGACCGACAGGTTGAAAGAGATCAGATCTCATGTTTAAGACTTTCCCCAGACTACAGCTATTGACTTTCAAGTGCTAACCGACAACCCACTTTAAAAAAAAGTCTGCACATAGTTCATGCACATCACAACAATGCTACTGCCGTTGGCTGCGTTTCAGCTGCACATTAGTGGCGATCCTGGGAGTGTAACATCGACGTCACATTAGCAAGATTAATGGTGGCTTTGTGGTGTTATGGTTATGATGGTGGACCTACAATCAAGAGGTCAAGGTTCAATTTCCAGTCAGGTCACCATCAAGTGGTTACTACCTCGATGGATGACCATCTACACTCTGCGGACAGGTAAACTATCTCAGTATAACCAACAACCAAGGTCAACTCAGCCTTCCATCCCTTCAGGGCAGGTAAATCGAGCACTGGCCTGCCTTGCTAGGATTAAGACAGAGCATGGCCACCTATATCGGGTGGCAGTTAACACTGTGTGATCCCATATGGCAGGTGATGCTCCACAGCTCTGTGATGCATTACCCTGAAAAGCTATAGACAAACTTTAGCCTTTTTAACCTTTAATTGCAAGTATCTGCCATTATGGCACCATATGAGGGTCTTAGTTCTGCTACTGACTACTGTATGCCATTCTTCATTAGCTACTGACTACTGCTTATTCCGTATTCTCTCTCTGTCCATGTAGACCTTCTATTCTCACTCCCATATCTAAAGCTAATACACCACGCAAGAACAGTTACAACATAGAACAGCTCAAAACACTGCTGAAGCTGAAGCTGTTGAAAGAAGTGCGGTGAGTGTTACAAACCAGGTTGAATGATGATCGGTCTTGGGACCTGTGCCACCACCGGTCTGTAGCCCGCCCACTGACTAGGTGCCGACATGACTGACAGCGGAGTGGCTAGATTTGGACTTGATCGAATCACCGGGACGGGTGCCACCTTGGGCATGAGCTGTCGCTGAGCATAGGTCTGGGAGTAAGCTCGTGACAGACTGGCTGGCATGTTTGTGTATGAAACATCATTTATATCATTCACCAACGCAGCAATCTGCGTCAACACTGCATATCAAAAAAAGACACACCGCATAGTTAAAGCATGGCTTCTACTTGTAACGATAAACATTGATTTATATTACGTACCAACAAATGAGCCATATAGAATAAGAGCGGACCAAGTGCGTGCAAGTAAATTTTTCAGAATTCGATAAAATGACTTATAGGGTGGCACTTCAGTCATTTACAGACCGATTGCGTCGTGTTATATACCACTGGAAAACTTCAGCTTTCAAGCGCTGTAATTAGTTTTAGCTAAAGTAAATAATTTGTGCAGAAATAAACATTTCACGTTTGGTCCATTGTTACTCTAATCACAACTGTAGACATCCGACTAGCAAACAGTGAGCCAAGTCAACTTGGTCCGTTATTATACTGAAAACCCCACGGCAGCACAGTGTCGCAAGCAGACAATAGACATGGTCCATTGTTATTCTCGCACCGCGTACAAAACACTTGAGTGAGTGAGTGAGTGAGTTAGTGAGTAGGGTTTAACGTCCCACCCGACACAGTATAGGTCATTTTGGGGATGGCCTTTTCAGGCAGAATGCACACAAAAACCTAATAATGGAACAGTAAGTTTAACCTTTACAGAAACACAAAACACAAAATACCAAAAAAAGCTAAACCTAACATTGTAAGAACTCCATTATATGCGTGCATATGTAATTAACATAATGGTAGTTCTAATAATCTTCCCTGTTATCCTCCAGACAGACATCAATGTGATAATGCTGTCTATTGGAGTACACTTGAGTTGAATGGACCAAGTCGACCTTGTCCGCACAACAGCTGCGGTCACAATACCAATAACAATGGACCACATGTACTTGGTCGCATATAAAACGCAACGAATTGTTAAATTTTGTTCACGGAAATGGATCAAGTGCAACGGTCCATTGTTTATCTGACGACATTTAACAAAATACCTCAATTTAACAACCAATATGCTAAAATAAACATATAAATCGTTAAAATTGTTGTCTGCTACATAGTCCACTATTTCACTATGTAGAATACGCAATGGTGATGCAAAAAACCAAAAATCTCAAAATGAACAAAATTCGACTTGGTCCACTCTTATTCTAAATGACTCAAATTATCCCAGACTAGTGACAGAAACTGTGTCTTGACAACTTTACAGCACACATAAACATATGCCTCATGGTCCCGCTTGGATGCCACACATATCTACTATGTAACAGTGCATACAAAACAGAATTCAAATTATCACCTAGAATTATGGCATACAGCAAATTATATAGGTGGCTGACTGGCAGAAAAATCAAATCAACAATCACATTTCATTGTTCAGCCACTGAGATCACAAAACTCCTAATATATTCAACTGCGAATATTCAACTGAGTGACTGCAAAATTTCAATGGCAGTTTTACATTAGTGTTAATTTAGCTAGAAGGAAACCAAGACCCCAAGAGAGTTAGGACTAAGTAATGTTACTGCAGTTACCTTTGTGCAGTTTAGCATTCTTGGGCTGATTGCCATCAGACAGTGTGGTGGAACTCTTCAGTAAGCTTGCTAGCTCATCAAGAGGTGTAAATCTAACAGAATACATTATTACTCAGTGTAAGTGTTATGAACACTAGTATTAAAGCTATCAAACATCATCTGCGAAAACCAAGCGAGAAATTAAACAATAAGAAACACCACAGGACATATATGTAGAAAATCGGAGTCAGGAAAAGATGACACGATAATGCTGGTTAGGTTATGTACAAGGCATGGAAGATGAGAAGAAAAGTAAGGTCAAGTTAATTTAGTTGGTTGGTGAGGCACAATATGCAGAGATAACAAATATTTGGAAACGACATTGTAGAACATCAGTCTTAAAGCATCGGACAGACGACAGTGGAAGAAACAGACTGCCCGACGTACTTGTCACAGTCACAGAAAAGACGAAGGTCTAAAGTCAGTGTCACTGTAGTGTTGCAAGCAAGCAGATTTCATAGTCTCTTCATCTGCTGCTCTCGCAAACCACAATCAGTTGACATAAAACGAACTCATATTCACCTGTACTATTGGAGAATCAACCCATACTACTCATCACAGTGGTCAGGTAATGAACACAATTCAGAAGATAAGATGTCAAACTCCAGTCTACACAGAAGTAATGTAAGTCAAACAGCAACGTGTATTTGCACAGATTAATGTAGTAAGTACTGTTCCTCACCTCAAAAAAAACCAATCATACTCGTATTCATTCACATATTCGTCTGCGATAAAAGCTGACAAATACAATTGGGATAAAAAATAAAAACAAGACCATTCACTGTTAATGCCTATATAGAACCAAGAAAACAAAATTTTAAATTTACTAATTACTACTGAACAAGCAGAAATTGACACATATGCTTGACAGCAAATGAAATACTGACTTGTCTATTGATGCCAATGACTGAGAAGTGGCTGACAAATCAACCATGCCGGGGTTTTCAGACACTGACTTCCGCAACTGCTCTTCAATGACCAGTGCTTGTTCAATTAGCTACCAGCACACAACAAACAACACATTCGTGCAAGCATAATCTCTTTCTCAACCTGCAATTCTTTGCTAAGATAACAGCACCAAAAGTGACAACTGCAAAATATCTATAAATAATTATAGCTGTCAAATTAACGCGTTAATTAACACATTAATGTGTTAATAAATTAACGTGCATTAAAAAAATGAACGCACGTTAAAAAAATTAATGCACATGCGTAAATTTATTTAATTTACTAAATTCTGTGAAGCAAAAGTTTCAATATTCTGTTAAACTGTGGTTATTTGACAATCAAATGAATTCAAGTAACTAAACTCAGTTGCCGCTCCATCACTACTGTAAATAAATATTATTTAGATGACAGGCTAACAGACTTCTATGCTAACGGTGACATCAGTTATTGTTTAAAATGTGTTTCTGTTTGCTTTCTGTTGTTCTATATTCTACAGATGGGGCCCCCAAACGTCACGGGATGAGGGTAACTTATCCCCCTACTCTCCCTCAAGACGGGCCTGGGTGTGTTAATAACGCATTAATTAATGCGTCAAAAAAATTAACGCAGTGAGTTAATGCATTAAAAAAATTAACACTTCAACAGTTCTATAAATGACAATAAACAACTAACATTTTGCATTAAACAGAATAAATAGCATTGGCTATACCTGGAATCGTCGATTAAGGAATGCAGCCTTTCGTGCCCTGTCTCCATCTGTTGTGAATGCACGATTTAACAGCTCAAACCTTTGGTCAGACAAAATATCTTGCCAATGGCGATAACCATGTCTTTTCAATCAGTTAAGGAAATTAACAAAACAAAATTCAAAACTAGTTCAACTGTCGAAATTACATCATTCGATAAGCAAAATAACAATCAGAACATCAGGTAGAGGCATTGGTACTAAACCTATACTGGCACAAGAAGACATGATCTTGAGAATTTAGTGGTGATGAATGGAAGACAAAAAAAAGAAAATAGCAAAGGAATGTCAGACTAAAGCAACAGAATAGTTTGTGCATCGTGGCAGAATAAAGTGAGCTCAACACAGCTTATCAGAGCTTCAGAGGACAGGTGCTCTGGTGTCGCATGGTCGCCAATGTCGTCAACAATGGCACGGCACCATAACAACTACTACTACTATGATGTTTATTGTAATGGCCAACAACAGACTGGCTCCAAGGATACGTGATAACACCAGCAAGTAGCCAGAAGTCGTGCAGTCGAAACCATGTTTCATATTCTTTACCCTTCTCAATTTGCTTCTCCTCTAGTTGCCACAAAGCATGCAGCTCGGTGAATCCACCGTCAGCAATCCAGAACTGACGACGCAGTGCTTCAGCACTTGTGAAGTGTCCTGCACACAAAGTACCATGCAACAACATTGCTCAGGCCAACTCAGCCTCCTAGATTCTGTGGGATAGGAAATGAGTAGTAGCTTATGGTCTACAGAGTGAAGGCCTAGTGTGGCTGATTGGGGCGGTGGTATGTCTGCTAGCTGCAAACTGCGGGTCCAATTGTTCGTTCACGCGGGCAATGAATGGAAGCATAGTGCACTGCAGTATCATTAGCTAATGCCAATCAGCTGCCACTTCCGAGATTGTCAAAGCGCTTCTGGCCATGAGTTCGTCTCATGTAAGAAGCACTACAGCAAGTACTGGACTCCACCTTTTTTTAGCTTTTTATAGATAGCTTTTTATAGCAGTAGCAGAAGTAGTGGGATCAGTTTATTGGTCTGTAACCTTAAGAGAATGTAGTAACCTTAAGAGAATGTAGTATCAAACCAAAATCTATGAGAAAAGCAGCAGTCATAAACTGCAACCATCCACCAACACTATGCTATTCAGCAGGTGCCAGAAACATATTTGGTTTAGCCATTTCAGTAGCTCTTTCCCCTATCTGTCAACGGTGATGAATATGAAAATCCTGTCCTGGATCCTGATGCTAATCCAGATCACCAGCAAAATCTAATCACATCTAAGTTGGGACAAGTAAGACCTTCTCTGAAAATTTTAATTAAATCTACCTGCAATTTTTTCTGTAATCCTGCTAATAAACTTTTTTGCCCTATCTCACAGTGGCAAAGAACCCCCAAAACCAGTCCTGGATCCAGATGCTGATGCCAATCGAGATCACTGTCAATATCTTGCATCCTATACGATGGACCAACTGTAACCTTTGCTAAAAATTTTTGCCAAATTCATCCCTAATTTTCTGCGTAATCCTGCAAATAAACCAACAAATAAACGACTAAATAAACGTGGGGTATAACATGACCTCATCATTGGCAGAGGTAATAAGTAACCATAGAAGAGCACACATAATCAGTGAACTGGCGCATTACCTTGTATTTCACTCGTCTTGTTCTCTGCTCTGTGCTGAGTATTATGCACAGGACTGGTTTGTTCCGCCTGCTTCTTGACCTCAGAAACATCCGATCCTCCTACTTTGTCCATCACATTCATCTCACTCGTCTTCTTTTCTACATTCTCCACGTGATTACCATCACCACTGCCGCTAGCATCAGCAGCAACAGCAGCAGCATTTTGACTCACGGCAGATTCCTTTATGGTACTTTCAGTACTAGGACTTTCTGTATTGGCTTTTTCTGCCTCCTCCGCAGGGGCAGTAGCCGCTGCTGCAGGATCCGTGTCTGCAACTGCTGACTTCTCAGCAGTTTTATCACACACAGAATCAGATGTATCCATCTGTGTCTCATTCGACGGCTGTAGTTCATCATTCTGAGACGACTGGCCACTTTCACTGGCCATGGGATTCTTAGCATCTGCACTGTCAGTTTCCATGGGCTCATCGGCATCTCCAGTCTTGTTCTCTTCATCGTCTCTGCTAGAATCCTGTCCTTCTGCTGTAGAACCTGTGTTGACATTCTGCGCTTCCTCAGTATCCATAGCCACATCACCACTGCCTGTTTTCGATTCTGTTTCTTCAGCTTCCGTCTTTTTCTCATCCACTGCCTCATCTTCATCAACCTTTTCATCAGCTTCTGTGATCTTCTGCTCACACTTTTCAGGATCATTCGAAATTGATGCATCAACCACTTCGTCCATCTTCTCGTGGTTTTCATCTGGAGCATTTGCATTTTCACACATCGCATCAGTTTCACTGGACTTTGCATCAACAGTCTTATCGCCGGTGGCTGGTTCAGCACCGGCTGGTTCAGCACCATCACTAGTGCCAGTGGTTTGTTTGGCATTCTTCTCTTTTTCCTCCTCAGCCGCAGCTGCAGGTTCTGTTTCAGCAGCTGGTTTCTCATTACTGCTCTCCTTTTTCTTGTCACTTGTTTCTTTAGCAGTAGCAGGCGTCTCACTTGCTGTCTGACTCTGAGCTTTCTGTGGTGATTTAAACTGGCCCATGCTGTCTACGCCATGCACTGCTTCAAACTCATGTACCTAACAAAAAACAACGATATCAATATCAACTTAACAAACTGCATCGTTATACTGCTCATTTGCTCAGCAGTGTAATTAACTGTCACAGTTTCATATGATTTGAGAGTTCAGCCGTTTCTGGCGTTTTTACAGCTATTAATGATTTTTTCTTGTTGTTTCTCTGTAGTTGATTGTGAACGAAGGCATGGTCAAACAGAAAACAGATACAGTCACAAAACAAAATCAATGATACTACATAAAGAGTGTCTATCAAACAAATTCATGACTGCTAAGTGTTTTGTGACATCTGCCTTGTACAACCTGAGCAAGTAAATCACCGGTAATATCAGAGGAGTCATTCAACTAGTCTTAGCAGTCGTAAACTGACCAAAATCAAATATGAGAGATCTTCAAGCATGATCAAAAACTTGATTCAGCAATCAAATACACAAGTCCAGAAGCATGCAAGTCTGACAAAAATTCAAGCTATTTTGCAAACCAAAGGTAACACAACAAGATCCACAAGTTTTACGATGACAAAAAAAAGACGATACACGAAATCTGAGCTAATGCTCATGAGACGCGTGAGAGCCTATAGCAGTTCCTGTTCGCAAGTTGTCTTGGTCTATATCCATCCATTTCATCGCAATTCACTCTTCTGCAGCCGAAAATCGTGAATAAAAATCACTAAAAGCCCCTATTCTAAGTTCAAGGTCATTCAAGGTCATCGATGTTAATACTACTAAAAAGCAGGTAACCAGCGCTTGTTATGATAAGCAGCATGTTTGTGTGTATCTGCAACCATTTTCACGCTGGACAAGCCAATATAAAAAAATAACCACTTTTTAGAGGTACACCTCCTTGACACCCGTGTGTGCAGGCCTCGTTAAACATAGGGCGTTGGGATTTGACTTCTAAAATCAACATTCAATGCTGAAAATTTCATATGCAGGTTATCTTAGACTATCCCAAGCCATTTCAACACAATTCACTCTTGAAATGTGTGTCGCAGCTCGAAATCGCAAAAAATTCACTAAAATCCCCTACTGTGGATGTTCAAAATCATTCAAGGTCATCAACGTCGACACCACTAAGTAGCTCGTCACCAGTGCTTCTTATGATATGCAGCATGTGTGTGCCTATCTGCAACCATTTTCACACTGGACAAGCCAATAGCACCAAAATTATGTCTTTAGAGGGGTGTCCTTCTTTCTTCTCCTCGATCAAGGGGACCCCCTTTACCCAGCTAATACACGCTATAGCCTGATGGCATCTCTTGCATGTAAAAACTAGTGAAAAGTCCCCGAAACATCAGACCTTCTTGCGTATGAGTGCTATTATTCCAATGCGTGTGAGGACATGTTGACGTGACAGTCCCTCACGTGGGACTCCATCAGCGAATTTGTCCACATTGTCAGCGATCGGTTCACACAGATGTCTCATAAAAAGTGACACATATGCTCTGAAGACTCGCTCTGGTTTGCCCCTCAGGTCACGCACAAGCCTGGAAATGATCCAATCACAACATTATGATTAATGTCCAGTATCATTCTAACAACCGTCAACTCTTCTCCCACAGCTACTTCTACTTCTTTGTACTTCACCATATCAGAGAGAGCGAAAAAAAGAAACACGTTTTTAGTGCACATTGTAGATACCCAAATAATCTACAACATGTAAAAGATCAAATTTATAGATGTGATGGTGATATTGTGATCATACTTGATGACAACTATTACACACATTATTTTCCCATGGATTAATAAAAACTATGGCCGTTCACTTCAAAGAGATAAATGCCAACAGATTCCGATCTGACATAACATGCGCAATCAAGCCAGTAAGAAGTCAATATAAATTACGATTCTGCAGAAAATATAATGCACTGCAATAATGTTCACAAAGAATGAAAGCAGTAAGCAGTTGGGATGAGTTGGGATGATTTATTACCACTGTGATCTGTACGGATCTTCCGGTGGCAGTCCGTAGCGCATGATGGCATCAAGGAACGCCCGACGCTGACGAGCGGTGAAACCAAGGACAAGAACCTGCCCATCGGTTCTCTCAACCAGTGGCGGCAGAGCAACGACTGGAGCTTTAGGCACCTGTTGTTTGTGCAGCTTGCCTGATTCACAGACATATATCAACCAATCTGCTACGTTAACACACTCAGTTGCACAGGTGGTCAGCATTCTTGCGGTAAGTTAATACTATTACAAATTATTACAAAAATCTGCTGATAAAGACATAATTAAGAAACATCTGTGCAACTGCAATGTTCTTATGATAATGATTAGGCAAAAAAAGTAAACAATATTTACTACAAGAGAAAATCTTAGTTAAACTTTCAGCTCAAAAAAACTACTGCATATTTAACAATTTACTTTAAAAATTAACATGGCCTAATAACTGGCACATAATTTTTAAAAAAAAAAATCACTATTCGACTCAGTTTGAGACTTCTGCTATGCTGATAGTTTTTGAGATCTAAGTATGATAACGTATCACAAAAAACCAAAAGCACATGTCAGATGATAACAATATAAATAATAAAAATTGTTTCTAAACACTTACGTTTCTTAGCCAAGTTTTCTCCAGTTTCATCTTCGGGTCCAGAGGCTTCCTCATCTAATGCAGACAAGCAAACAAACTGTCAGTCACAGCAATTCTGCATTCTCTCTGCACAGCTCATTAACAATGTCTACTGCATCACTGCACCAATCTAAATCTGATCTAAGATATAGCACCATTGTCACAATGTTAACTGCAAAACAGAAACTGACTTGTCCTAGATGTGGTAGGTGGTGACAAACAGTTTGGTTTTAAGACTAGATTCAAAAGTTCTAAAAGTACTAGCTAATCTAGCGTTCGCAGACAGCATGTTAGAGAGAGTAAAAGTAGGGATGGAAAAGAATCGAGACAAAAAAGTAGCATAGTAGATAGGTGCTGCTAGGGGCTGACAAAGCATCATACTGAGATACGTACTATATGCAAGAATGGTACCCACCATCAGATGATTCGGATGTTGGCTGATAGTCAGACAGTACAGCAGGATCTTCTACTGGCTTCCTCCTTGCCTATTAACAACACAAATGATTCGCATAGTCATTTGTATAATGCAATAAGAGTCAAGCTAATGCCATAAAGCAACTCACACATAATGTCAGAGCTCTAAGCTTTCTCAGTTAGTCAGTGCAATTATCAGAAAATCACAAATAACAACACGGCCTACATAAAGCCTGAATTCAAGATAAAAAGTATGTATGTTGTAAAACTAAATACTCTACTACAGATGTCTGTACCTTTGCGCTATCGGTGGCGGCAGCCATCATTTCCTGTTCAGCGTAGTTGATCTGCTTGCGGATACGTTTTCCTTTGCCGAGTGTCTTTGCCACTTCCTCCTGCTCTCGGAGTGTCTGTACAATGTGTTCGTGGTACGACGGGCCGAGAACGCGTTGCCAGTACTGCACATCGGTCTCATTTGCTCGTCGGCCCTCCCTTTCTTCCTCTGCAGCCACTTCAGTCTCCTCCTCTTTCTCTTCTTCTGCCTCTTCCTCCTGTCCACCAACAGAATATTAGCTCACGGTAAACAATGCACAGACACATACACCGTGTCTAAAAAACAGTCAAAATTATTTTTGTCATAACTTTGTCAAATTTCCACCAATTTTGACATTTTTTGGCACAAAGATGGCCAAGACGACAGAATTATGTAAAGTGAGCTCATTTACCACCTCACCTAAACACTGATGCTCCAGATTGTTAAATTATGCAGTGATTATTTGCATGAGACTGCTGACCTCTGCATCATCAATTTGACAGAGGGCGCCACATGATTTAATAATTTTGTGGTATTAAATATTTTACGGTGAAAATATCAGCCAATAAAATAGCTGGCTGATGCATTTAAATGTCGTTTAATCAGTTGATTATTGATTCCGTTATCACGCAATGGTGTTGCATCTAAACCACGTCTATGTATGCAGGACACACTTTGGACATAATCTCTGATAATTTCCAAGCGAGTTGTTATACAAACTTATAATTCTGGTAAATAATTCACATTTCAGTTTTAGTCGTTAGCACATTTACTAGAGAAAACAACTCAATGTTATGCAACAATCTGCGGCATCGGTGTATCACACAGCAGTGCACTGACAAAAATTAGGTGAGGTGGAAAATGAATGCACCTTACATATACCAATTGTCTTAGCCATCTGCATGCCAAAAAATTATTAAAGTTGGTATAAATTTGACAAAGTTATGGCAAAAACAGTTTTGACTGTTTTTTTGAGACACGGTGTATGTGGAAAACAAGAAACTTGAGCTAATGCGCACGAGACAAGCCTAATTTAGGCCTATAGCAGTTCCTGTTTGCAAACTGTCAGTCTATCTCCAGCCATTTCGTCGCAGTTCATTCTTGGAGTGTGCGCTGCAACCAAAGATTGCAAAAATCAATAACAACCCCTTATTTCAAAAGTTTAGGGGTTTTCAAAGTCATCAGTGTTAATATGACTGAAAAGCTCGTCACTAGTGCTTGTTGTGATAAGCAGCATGCCCATGCCTATCTGCAAGTGTTTTCACAAAAGACTGGTCAACAACGGTAAAATAATGACTTTTGCAGGGGTACTGCTCTTTGATGCCCTCGTGCGCAGGTTTCCTTGAACCTAGAAAATCGAGACTTGGACTGCTGAAATCTACGTTTGATGCTAAAAAAAATTCATATGCAGCTTGTCCTTGTCTATCTCAGTTGGTTTTTGCGCAATTCGCTCTTGAAATGTGTCTCACAGCCCGAAATCGCCAAAAAATCCATAAAAACCCTTATTTTAGCGTTCAAGGTCATCTAAGGTCATTGAATTTGGTGTCAATCGAGAGCCAGTGTACGACATCCTATTAGTAATTAATAGTGAACTAGGCCATATCTTGCACCGTTATTGAGATACAGCGACGTATTGGCTAAAAATCACAATTTTTTTTCCACCTCCCACTCATTTAGCACCTTCGTTCAAGGTGACCCTCTTCGAATTTATGGAAAAGTTTTACGGTTTCTGAAGCTAGCTGACGGTGAAGATTTGGTGATTCTAGCTTGCACCATTTTTTTTACTGATCCATCCGTGTGATGAACAGACGGACAGACAAACAGACAGAATTGTGATGGCTAAGACACGCTAAAAGCAGTAGCTGCTTTCGCATGTAAAAATTCAAGCCAGCTGACATGTACCAATGTAAGTAAATGGTAATTTATATAGTACGTTAACTGTAAGTAACCTCAAATTCACTCATCACCTTCTAATTGACTACAAAAGATAATCAAAATTACTCCACTGATTTTTTTTAAATTAATCATTTTTAAAAATCTGATCGGTACCAACCCTACCATTTATACCTAATCACCTTAGCACATAACTGACAGGCTGCAATGTGTGATCAACGATGCAGCCCATCTGCATCACTGGCATTTGCAACTATGGACAAAAGTAAATTGTAAATAGTAAACTTATACAGAGCAAACTCAACAAAATCTCTCATGTGATTAGTATAATTTGTTGTCAATATCTCTCAGTCAACATGAGCAACTGATATAATTACAGAATGCCGTTACACCTAAGCACAAAACAACATCGAGATGTGACAACAAAGACACACATCAATCAGTGCCTTTGATCAGTCTGGTGGTTTAGTTACAACATGCCAGTCAAATCAGCTTACCTCATCAATGCCTTCTTTCACTTGATAGCTGGCGACTTTGAATGACCGCAAGTACTCGTTCATTCCAAACTCCTTTTCTTTCTCGATCTCACCCTCCTGACTCCGGTCCAGTAACTTCTGCACCGCTTCATCATCGTAGACCACTGTTAGAAACACAATTCACTGATGCATACATAGCTCCGGTGATAACACCAGCAAATTGGCATCAACAAAGTAATCTAATTAACCCTTAAGTTAATATGGACAGACTGCAAAATTACATGCAGTTTTCGGAATTCAATGGCAGATGCAGATTACTAAACAAACATGCTCATTATCAGGATATCAAATGTCTAGTAAAATCAATGCGTCTCTAATGCCATAGCATCAGGACCTGGACGCCTGCAGCCACAGCAAAACTCACTCAAATATCAAACATTGAGCACGACCCCATAACATGCATGACGTAACCATGGCATCCATGCATCACAGGTTGTTAAACACCTCATGTTGTGAAATTCAATGCATCGGAAGGGTTGCCAACCGGCACCTTAAAATGCCAAATAAGTTGAATTTGGAATTCTAAGAACACTCGACTGTAAAAAAAACTTTATTCAGCAGTTTGGCATTATTCTTTGAATATGACATAATTTTTTTTCTATTTTGGCAGTAACACTCAATGTTGACATCAATCTAGCATCACTTTGGCAGTAATAAATAATTTTACTGCAGATGCTAAAGTTGAAAATTAGGGTTTCACCATCACATCACATTTGACATGTAACCAAATACAGTCAGCAACCCGATGCACCAATGGAATTGGCATTTAGTGCTAAATAAAATGACACACACATACACTGATTAAGCGAAAAAGTGCAGTGCTCAACAAAATTTAAAGTATTCAGCCTTGTCTAAGAGTAAATTAATGCTAAAAGTGTAGCGAAATTCTTAAGATATCATATTAACAAAGTCAAATATATCAGCAGTGCAAGATGTCTGTCTACTGCTCAATACAAAACTACATTAAGTGCAAAAACTGAATTAGATCATAATAATGCAACATATAAGTGAGTAAATTTATCATTTCAACAATGAGCAAATACTGCTAAAGCAGCACATTAAATCCAAAGTGATCAAAACGTCGTTCACCTTGACCCTCTTCATCATCTTTGAACAAGTTCTCGGCTCCATATTTCAAGATGTCACTGATCTCCTGCTTCGTCAGTGACTCCTTCTTCTCGTTCGACACGACGTTAGTCCCACCACCCATACCGCGATGAACAATGAGCTCCGACAGCATCATCTTCTGCTTGCAAACCTACAGTCAGACACGTTGTACTAACACTCTTCATTCTGTCATACACTGCTAACACGCATGCAATCAACCGGACTGCACTAAGTACAAAGATAGAATTAAAACAAAGTTCTCTCAGTCATATTATATGATATAACATATGATGCTATAATGCTCCTCATCCATAGCACTTTCAAAACAGGATAACAAGGTATACGGACCATATTAAGTATACACACACACTGGCAGAATTATAACAAAAAACCTGAACTGTGTAATTAGCTCCAAAATATGGCATGCAAAAGCCCAGAAAAAGCTAATTATCACAAGTAAAAATCAACAATAATCACTTGCTACAACTGAGGTAAAATACTTCTGTAAACAATTAGCAATTAAGTCAAAAATGCATAAAATACAAACCTGTGCAATCTTCTCTTCCACCGTGTTGCGTGAGACAAATCGGTAAATCATCACTTTGTTACGCTGTCCAATTCTGTGTGCTCGACTGAATGCCTGTTTCACAGCATAACAACCACTTTACAAACATGGAATAACTAAGTACTGCCAAAACCTACGTGATGAATGCATAACTGGTGAACATTTATGCTCTAACAAGTGATATCTAAATTACGTAGAAAACTAATAAGAGAAAAACAATGAGCAAACAAGTGAATAAGACCTAAGTAAAACACAGCGCATTGCACTTGAATAATAATCTAGACTCGGGCCTTCAGCCATCATTAGACAATGTACTACGATGGTCAAAACTAATTTGGTAAGCTCATTTTCGCATACTCATTTTTTACTGCTGTAGCGCGTCTTAGCCATCGCAATTCTGTCTGTCCATCACATAAGTGGATCAGTCAAAAATGATGCAAGCTAGGATCACCAAATCTTCACCATCGGCTGCCTGGAAGACTATAGTTTCAGGATCAGTGAAGCTTTTCCATAAATTTGAAAGCGGTCACCCCAAGCAAAGGCGCCAAATGAAAGGGGGGTGGGAAAAATTTGCGATGTTAAGCCAATACGACTGAGTGAGACAGGTCATGCCATCTGGCGCCCTCGGGCAAGTGTAAAAAACATCGTTGATAGGATGGGTGAGCTTAGATTTTGTTTGCACCGGGCTTTCAAACATGCACCGCTGTTGCGCGTTCCCCTTTGCGTTAACTGGGCTTTTCTTGTTCAAAATAAACCATAATGAGTGTTGTACATAATTACAAAAATAATGGATTCTAATCAATGCTAAGGACTCAATATTTCAGCCTATCTGTCAAAAGTTTATCGACTCACTCAGTCGACCTACTTTTGAAATGCATTTATGTACACTGAATTTTGAAAATATTATAATCATCATGATGAACAAAAAGAAAAATTCCAGTGCCACACACCCAGACAAAGAATAAAGCTGAAAAATGAGTGCAACTCATCAAAAAATCCAAAATTTGTGACATTGTTTTACAAACTGCAAATCTATCTTCCTGTTGTTGTCGTGAAAAGCCCATCGAGCAGTGCCTGTAGTGTGACTAATGCCCCAAACAGATGAGAAATTCTGCCAGGTTCTCAGCTAGTCCTTGAACAGATAGTGATGTCACCAAAATAATGCTGACCTTCTGCCACCATTATGGACATTCAAATCTATGTACAGTTCTGTTACAGCAGACCTGAATGTCATTGTGTGGATTCCAGTCCATGTCGTAGATGATGACAGTGTCAGCTGATGCAAGGTTAATGCCCAGACCACCGGCTCGTGTCGACAGCAGAAATACAAACTGCTTCGACTCGGGACCTGAGTGACAACAGACGCGATTACAAAAATACATCCACTAACATGCAGCTCATCGAAACAAAACTTTCAGAAACAGAAAGATGAGCAAGAAAATGAGCGTGCTGCAAAATAAGCGTGCTGCAAAATAAGCGAAACATTTCCCTTCCAGTCTCTAATATATGCAGTGTACATCACATATGTGACATAGTAATAACACGAGTCTTAAACGTGATCAACATGAATACACTTCACAGCAATGATCGAGGCTAATTGTTTTCGCAAAAAAGATAGAGCAAATATCTATATAAGCATCTATGTTTCACTTTTACGAGGCACTTTGTAACAAAACACCAATGCACATTAACTACATTTTACCATCATTTTCACATCATAAAATAAAATAACACAAGAACAGAGCAGTCAACAGGGAAAGCCAACTATAGTGCAAAATAGTACATACAGTATATTCCAGATATTTATAGTTTTTGCTCAAAAATAATTACTTACTGTTGAATCTATCAATGCACTCCTGGCGTTTGTTGCCAACGATACTGCCATCAATTCGTTCGTATCCGTAGTCATGGAATGCAAGAAAATCCTCCAATACATCCAACACCCGCGTCATCTGTACAGTTTCCATGCACTACTGATAACACTGTACCGACTCTACATCTAATAATTATTTGCATCCTTAAGACACCACAATGTTCGGGAAAAATATTATCATTATCACTCATTGTACCCAAAAGCACTAAGTATGCAAGGTAAAACGATAAACTTTATTACTATTAATGACATAATACTGTATTACCCTCAAACAAAAAAAATTGGGTTGTCAACAGTTACCGTACTTACCAAGACAGTTTATCTGCCCGCAGGGAGTCACCCATCCAGGTACTAAATAGGCCTACCACAGGGTAGGGTAGGGTAGCTATGTCGGTGCTTGGCCCAAGCCCACCTCTATTAAAATGTCATCAAAATCTGTTCACACATTTGTGATTGAGTAAACAAAAAGACAAACAGAGCCCCAAAAACACAGCCTCCATTAAGTCATTCGCTTTTTCTACAGAAGAAAGAAAATGCAACTATTCATAATAACAAAAAGTTTAAAGATGAAACTGAAACGAAAAAACACACTGCAATAAATCGGTTACATGCAGACCTGCGAGAAGAGCAGAACACGATGACCTTCTTCTTTTAACACCTTCAGCATCTTTGCCAGCAAGTCCAGTTTACCACTTGCCTTTGTCAACGCTGTGCCCTCATACATGCCAGAACCGGTCAACGGTGCTTCCTAAACATTGTACACAAAAACAACAGTCTAGTCATCAACAAAAACAACACCAACAACCAGTAACATCGTAGCAAGAAGGTAGGGGGTAACTCCCCGAAATAAAATTTGAGCTGCTGAAAAATTTATTCTTGTTAGAAAACTTATGTCCAAAAATAAAAAAATAGGTGAGAGAACACCATTTTGGGAAAATTTCGAGGCAAAATTCAAAATTTTGAACACTTATAATCATCACCTGTCAGAAATTTGCAACCTCCTGCCTGCCTACTTTTCAAACAAGAGGGTGCGGCCGTTGAGGGGCCGCCCGCTATGGGGCCGTCCTTGCAGCTGAGTACGGACAGACGGAGGGAACGGCCGTTGCCATGGCAACGAGGGCACCCGGGGCAAGGCGG
>Ga0056128_1000151_pt1 | contig 48015 bp, 23 predicted proteins | sample WorMetLIZISLAND2_FD_71113 | JGI IMG/M metagenome (GOLD analysis project Ga0056128, IMG submission 71113) | Marine gutless worms symbiont microbial communities from Max Planck institute for Marine Microbiology, Germany - Olavius geniculatus... ... | reverse complement strand
AAGCAATCATGTCGCATTGAATAAAAAAGTGATATTTTGTTTGTTCTATTTCCCCAGGTAGTGTAGAAACAGATGTTGAGTGAGATGGGAAATTAAATTGTCACTTGACGACAAGTTGTCTCAGGAATATTCATACCAGAAATTATTAAAATCCAATAATCCTTCTTCACGTTACAGTCGAAAATGTCGGGGATGTTTTTTTTGGGACACAGTGTATAGAGTTGCTTTATCAAATGCAGATTGCACCGGAAAACACACTGATTGCATTTGAATATGCCGCTGACAACAATGTCTTCGCATTTGAGAGTGATGTCATTATCAGGTAAACTTGACTTGTACAATGTACAAGGATTGTTCAGAATTTACTAAAGTTCTGCATTCTGAGCTTTTTTTGTTATCATTATCTGTTGCACATTGCCAGAGACAACTGTTTTGGTGGCTTTTTTAGGTTCACATTAATCAATTTAGTCTCCAACGTTTCAGTCAACACTTTCGTTGTTTCTAGCAGTGTTTTTACAGTACTCGTGCCTAACATGTGTTAGTGATTGTCTCGGAAGCCATGTAGTCTGTTTTTAGTTCTGTGGTTTGTAAGCTTGTAGTAAAACAGTAGTACAGATATGCCGGTGGTTGAGCTTGATAGATTAGTTAAGTGAGTGTGTCTGCTTTGTGACATTGTGGCACTTTATGCGGATCCCGGGATGTGTACAATAGGCCCAATCTGTGTCCTAGCTACATGGCATAATGGCCTAAACCACGCTTTTCATTTTGTCCTGGGATATGTACAAGATAGTGTTTATGAATCTTTCGTTAGTTTGTATTGTGTTTGCGTGTCTGTGTGTGAAGGTAGTTTATTATCATAACTTTGGTTTGTGTGTTTGTTTGTTTGTTTGTTTTACTTCCGATGATGTTTGTTGCCAGGACCGTTGCAAGTGATTCTGTATAATGACCTATAGTATGTTGAGTGGGATGCAAAACTCTACTCGCTCACTCGTTGTGCAATTGTAGCAATGATGGAGTACCATTTATTCTTCATGATCACACATTCCGGCGGACGACAAACATAGCTGATGTGTTTCCGAAGCTAACGGATGTTGAAGCCTGCTGGCTGAATATGTCTGACATAAAGCAGCTCGATGCTGGTTCGTGGTTTCTGAGGGTGAGTGTACATGTGCTACTGGTTGCATATGGTGTCATTTCACATTGGACAGGTGATTAGTTTTTTTATTGTAGATGAATTTTATTGTTGATGCATCTTCATTTGATCGTTGTTCTGAATTTTTAAACAGCTCTTAGTATTTCACTTTTAGCAGACTGATTGGCAAATAATTATTGATGAAAATAACTACAGCATTTTTGTTTTGTATCGTTAATTGATGAATATATCTGTTAATTTTTTAAATTTTGCTGTTTTATTGTTTTATTCCCTCTATTCGTAAATTATTTTGTAAAATACTGCCCTGTCAACAGTATTGTGTTCAGCTCGTGATAAGTAATTACCTCCGCCAAGGAGGTTATGTTTTTGCCAGACTTTGTTTGTTTGTCTGTCTGTCTGTCTATGTGTCAGCAAGATAACTCAAAAAGTTATGGACGGATCTTTCTGAAATTTTCTGGGAATGTCGGGAATGGCAAAAATTACCAGTGGTTCAATTTTGGGGGTGATCTGGAAGGAATCCTGGATTTTAGATCTCTTTGAAATTTTCGTTAACATTGCTTTCAATGGGGCATAAGGGAAACCGCTGCCAAACAGAATATGGTGCTGCCACCTGGCGAACAACATGGCCTTGGCGGAGCTCTGCAGGCTCTGATTGCTTTCTAGTTTGTAACTGTTGCATCTGTTTTTTTTCACAAGAGGTGCATGTGTATATCTGTTGGATTAGGATGATCCATACGGCACAGCAAGAACTTTGTCAGATGCCACAAGAAAGCTGTACACAGCTCAGACAGTTCCGACACTGGCAGAGATGTTGCAGCTTGCTGTGGCACGGAATGTCAGTGTCATGTTTGACATTAAAGCAGTGGACAGCGGTCTATGCAAAGGACATCTGTATGAGCAGCAGTACGGACAGATTGTCGTGGACACAGTACAACAGCTCGGCTTCCCCAATGACAATGTTTGCACTGATTTTGATATGTCTTTTCCTTAATCTCCTTGCTGGAACTGCTATTTTGTAATACATATTTTTGTCTATAATTTGCTGTTTCTGTACAGTGTAGTTGTTAGTTATTAAATAATGATGGAAAATTTATGGTATTTTTTATAGAGATGACTGTAGCATTTGGTGATACTGATATACAGAGTGCGGCAAAAAAGTAGCCCTCTAAAGTTTTTCGTTCTTTTCTTAGCAACCGTTTGGAATTTTAATTTAAAATTTTGCAGCTTTATTTACTAAAAACCTTCTGCATTTAACTGCCAAGTAAAATATAATTCCTTTGAAAAACAACATAGTTATAGATTTTTTACCATGACCGCTTACCAATTTTTCAGCATTCAAAAATGTTCAAGCTGCAACACCAATTTAATAACATCGTTAAAACAACAAAGTTAAATAATGATCAGGTGCCAGAATTCCATTGTCACTGTGAATGTTTGAAGTGTCCACCGCCAGCTCCAAGCTACAACACCAGCCTCCAGTCGCCTTATTTGTGAAATCTTTCATAGCTGCCATGTTGATCGGTTTTTGTGGCAGGTTGCCCCAGATAACCTAAAGCGCTTCCTTGATTTCGGCGATTGTTTTGGGGGTTTTTTAAACTTGCAGTAAGCCTCCAATTTTGCACCACACACATGATAGTTCACTGGGTTTATATTCAGTGAATTTGGAGGCCATTAGTTTTTTTGTGATGAGATCTGGACAGTTGGACCGTAGCCAGTTCTGTGCGCTGCACGCTCTGTGCTGGCACGCCGTCCTGCTGGAAGATGAACCTTGTGGGTAGCCGGTGGTTGCTTGAAAAGTACGATAATTTAGTGATAATTTATAAACAAAATAAATTACTGTTTATCAAAACGTTGTAGTCACGTCACCGGTTTTTGAAAATTAAATAGCATTTTTAGCTTGAACATATTTCAATGCTGAAAAATTGGTAAGTGGTCGTGTTTAAAAGCTTATAACTTCGTCGTTTTTCAACAGAATCGTTTTTTACTTGGTAGTTGAATGTAAATGGTTTTAGTAAATAACGCTGTAAAAATTTTAGATTAAAATTTCAAACGGTTGCTGAGAAAACAGCGAAAAACTTTAGGGGGCTACTTTTTTTGCTACACCCTGTAGTAGACATACTTGTAGAAGTAATATATGTTGCTGGTGCAGATGTGGTGGTTGTACTACAAGACTTTGAATGCAACAACATCTTTCCATTACGTCAGTGCCAGTCTCGACCAATCAGCTGATTCCGTGCATGCAGACAATGCTACGACGGTCAACTTTGCCTTCACCTCCGTCATGTGGGATCGCATTCTGTAGGCTGTCACATACAGTAACATTATATACAGTGAGTGGCCAAAAGTGAGTAACCAAGATGGCGCCACTGCGTAATTACCAGCAAGTGGCTGACAAGATTAAATGGATGTCTGAAGGAAATTATCTGTAAAGATCAGTAATTGGTCGAATAATTTTGGGCTGTAATGAACAATTGCAGTTTTCCAACAAGGAGGGATATAAGCTGCGAATATAAGCAAAAGGCAATGGCACCCAAGTTCCGATGACTGCTTCAGTTAAATCCTCTTGCATTTTGATGTTGTTCAGTTTATTCTGGAGCTTCAATTTAATTGTCCGCCATATATTTTCTGTTACATTTATGTCTTAACTTTGCACTGGCCATGTCGCACTAGATATCCATTTTTCCGTTATCCAGTTTTTTTGGTGAATTTTTAGTGGTGTGCTGGAGCTAATTTTTGTGTAATATAAAAGGCTTTTTCACAGCATAATTAATAACAGTCCACTATAAATTAGCATCCAGAAAATTTTTTGGCTTCTTAGCATCAACATTACTACAGGCTGGAATCAGTATTTCCACACTATTGTAAGTTATGTATCCAAAAAGCACAGTGGATATTTGTGAAGGAAACCATTTTGCCCATACATTCTGGCAGCTACATTCCGTGGCTGATTTTCCGTAGTAGGTCCGTTTCAAAAAACTTGAAATATATACAGGACTTTATTTTACATAATCTACCATATTGACATGAGTTAAATTTTTTTCAGTAACTTCAGAGTCATTTTAACACAGGCATTTTTTTATTCATTTCACCTTGCCCGTTCACAATTATCTGCTGAGTGTAAATACAGTTTCGCACACAATGACGTCATTTTGATGTAAGTGCACGCTTACGTAATGTAGCTACTTAACACGATTAAAAAATAATCAATATGTTCAGCGATTTAAAATTTTGCTTAAATGTTTCTGTCAACGCTTTGCAGAGGCACATTTTTGCGTGGGCAACTTTCCACTGTATTTTAGCTGTAATATTTTTTTAAAATCTCAGATATACAAGTGATGCTTTCTACATATTTGTCAATATTGGTACAAGCAAAACCTTCGTTGATAAACTAAGAGACAATCGTTTCAACATTAGCTCTTTCTGTTTTTTGCTTACTTTAACCGTTCACAAATATCTATTGTGCGTAGATACTATTATGCACATAATGACGTCATTATGACGTCAGTTCATGCTCATGTAATGTAGCTACTTAATGAAATCCATAAATAGCCAAAATGATCAAATATCGGAAGTGTGTGCTCAAATGTTGCTGACAACACTTTGGCAATGCACACGAATTTTTGCTGCTTGGTTACTCACTTTTGGCCGCTCGCTGTAACATGATTTTTATTTTATGATTTTTATTGTAGCCTGTGTTCATTTTCATCTGCACAAATGGTGACATTGTACATTATATGACATGTACTTTGTAAAAATTTTTGTAGTGCTAATACTAATATTAGACTCTTAACTTTTCCTATATGAGTGTAATTTTCTGGTAAACAGAAAAGTACTTAATTTTGTTTAGTGTAGCTAATTCTAGTTTTTTTAAATTTCTCATTTTATGTAGTCGATTATTTGGATTTTTATTTAGGTTTGCATCTCTAAACTTCTAAACCACTGGTTGACTGTGTAATTGGTTATTTATTCAAATTTTGATTGATTGACTGGTGCATTCATTTGTTCATTCGTTCATTTGATTGATGTGTGGTCTCATGTTTTCTAGTTACTACCTTGAGCAGAACATTTGGGTGAATCTCTACACAGTTGACTCTAGCTGGCTGTACTCTCTGTACTGGTGTATGAACGTCACTTCAATTACAACCAACAGATGCCAGGAGTTTGCACAGATGACGTCTCCTGTCTGGCATATGGTAGGCAACTTTGATGTATTTTGCTTTCATTGCATTTATCAACATTTATTCTCGTTCTGTGCCATATTTTGTGTTTTATGCTGTTGAACTTTAAGCTATCTTGTACATAATTTTGTTAATGGTATATTGCAACTACAGATGAAGGCACTTTTGTGCCAAAAATTAAAGCCTGAGTTAAGAGCTATTTTTTCCATTTCTTACAGAATATAACAGATTGCACATGTAGCTGTCTGAACAAGAAAAGCGTTGCTAACGCAAACGGGAACGCGCAACAGCCATGGTGCGTTGATGCATGTTTGAAAGCCCAATAAAAACGCACTATGCAGTAGCTGCTGTTGCACGTAAAAATCAAAAGCAACAGAGATGCAAGTTACTAAAATCAGAATAAATCGCATTAGAATGATAACTGTGGCTGTAAAAAGTGAAAAGTTTTGTTGCCAAGCAGGATGTGCTCAATTACAGCAAATATTGCTTACTGTTGTCAGTTTTTGTTTAAGCAGAGAATATCTATGGAGTGACATGAAGTGGATTGGATGTCTTTCAATCTGTTACCAATGCGTTAGTTTAAGACGGTGCTGTAAATTTATGAAAAATTTATGTTTAAACAGTGCATTCAGTTGGCTGCTGCATTGCAGTTTTGCATTAATGCCGCTCCCTTCTGCCAGTGGAAAGTAAAATGCATGCCATTGCATTGCTTGGCGATGACATAAAGTTCTGCAACCGTTGATGCTTGAAGTGACACAGTGCAGGAAATTAACAGCCAATCATTGAGTCAGTTACTTAATAACAAGCGCACATTTGAAAATGATTCGTCCAGAACATTAACACTAAAATTTCCTACAAATGTAGTATTTTACAGAATTTTGCCATAACAACTGGCTTTGCCAGTGGAAGCCAATGTGCCAGGCTACAGAAACGTTTGACTATGCCATACTAACAGGCAGATTGAGTGGGTGCTTTTCATGTTTATGACAAGTCAAGTCTGATTATCGTGTGCTTTCCGTTGATGACTTGCTGATATTGTACATTGTGCAGGCGCCAATGATTTATCTCACTGTGTGGCTTGCCGTTGACTGCATTTCAGTCGTCTTCATCATTCTCTTCTGGATCATTCAGCGGTATGTTTTCGCTGTGTGCCATTTTCAAACTTTTGCGCTTGAGACTGAAGTGCTTAACAGTTTTAAATATAAAGATAAAGGCGTTAGGTGCTTGCTATAGTGCTGCTTGCATAAGTCACTAGTGACCAAAAGTGCTTTACAATCTCGAAAGTGGCAGCTGATTGGCATGAGCTAATCATACTGCAGCGCACCATGCAGCCATTCTTTGCAAGTGCCAGTGAACAATTGCATCTGCATACAACCGCCCCAATCAGCCACACTAGGCCTTCGCCTTATAGCTCATGAGCTACTACTCATTTTCTGTCCCGTTGAGGATAGGAGGCTGAGTTGACCTGAGCACACAGTAGCTCAGCAACTAGCTAGGCTCAAGATTGCTTGCAAATAACCTGCAGTGGGATTTAAAACACAACATAACTAGAAATTTGGGGCAATGCCCAACGTGAGTCCGCCCGGTGCTCTAAGTCCAATTGGGGGTTAATTCAGGGGGTTGAAATTCCCCCCATCAGCAAAGTCACGTGGCCAAAAGTCAAATGCATTAGCATATGCAGAACGTGCATTGTCGACTTAGGGTGGGTCAACACCTGGGCCTGCAACTTTTTTGTTAGTGGACCAAAATTCGCCAAATTTTTTTCGCTGGACCCAGCGAGGATCATTGTCGATCAAGTTTGTTTCCAACTTTTGATATCGCAATTAGTATCTAAGATATTCACGGTCAAACTCGAAAGTTGTTCGATATCAGGCTGGATTTTTGAATTTTTGGCCCTCCCAAATTTCTGGGGTGCAGGCCCCCAAAAATGTTTACATAAGTATTCATGTCCACCTTATGGCACGTCATGTGGTAAAGTATCGTGATGCTACTCCCACTACCGCCAAAGTTATAGGTGTGGATATGCTAAATTTTAAGCTAATTTTTGACCCCCTTTGAAAAAAATTGTAAGAGGGACCCCTGTCTTAAGTGTGGGGTGCACTAGTAAGACTTGGTCATTCTCTAGTGCGTGTAAAAATTTGGGGGTGCAGCACCCTTTAAGGGCCAAAATATGGTTTTCTGAAAAAGGTGATGGGTACAATTTCACCACTTAATCTCCATGATTAGTGGACCAAAGTTCACCAAACTTTTTCACCCAACACAGGAGGAATCGTGGTACAAAATATACTTGTCCAATTTTGAATATCTTCATCCTTTCCAGAGATATTCACCGCCGAACTTTGAAGTTGTCCAAAATCGGGCCAAATTTTTGCATGTTTTTGGCTCCTAAAATTTTTTGTGGGAAAGCTTTTCGAAATTTTTGATTGGCATTACAAAAATTCAGCTTACTGCTGATCACCATGCAAAATTTCACGCTGATCGGCTGACGCATCTCGGAGATCTCGCGTTGAGAAAAAAAATAAATAAACATCTGCAGTAAAACATAGTTCTTCCAAAAACTATCATTTCCAAGCAGACTAAAAATTACAAGTCAAGTATTACCAAACCACTTGCAGCTACTGAGGCATGTGCATGTTTTTGATAGCTTGTACTCTGGCTTGGTGACGTAGTATTTAGGTCATTGTACTTGCATCTAAGAAGTTGTAGATTCAGCTGCTGGTGATATTTGCCATGAGGTACCAACACTGGGCGTGTTGTTCGCTCATATGTGTCTTTGTCATTGAGCACTATAATTTGGTACTAGTAGTCAAGCTTGAAGGTGATTATAGACAAGGTGTGATGTTTTATATGTAACACTTTGGCTTGTGCTGTCCCCACTACAGAACTTTAACTTCTTACTTATTTTGTTTGTATTAAAAGAAGTGTTTGTTTAATCATACACAAGTAGTTGCTGCTTGTTTTCATCATTGCATTTTGTGCATGTAAAATCAGTCGACGTTGTTGATGGTATTAAGACTATTGCATCGTCGGGTGGAGGTCGACAGTGACTCATACTCACTGCAGCCAGCGCCGACAGCGACGTCAACCTACCGACCGGAGACGATGCAGCAGCAGCTGATCAGTGTCGAAAACTGCTAACTGCACTGTAGTTTTCTTACTGTTGATGGCGCATGTAGAAGTGAGACATGCAGGCCTTGTTCAGATCAAGCAGTTGGACTGTTTCGGAAATGGTTATCTGCTTCAGTCACTGCAGTGTCGGGCGGTCGTGTGATTATTGTTCGTGCTTTCTACACGACCGCTCTTCATTCAAGGGTAATTATTTCCAACATGGTCCAATTGCTCAGTCCGTGTGGAGTATGTATGTTCCCTTTGTTAATGCACTATCCTGCACTTGTTGCCCTTTTTCTGTGCTAAAATAGGTTTTTTATCATGTTGTACTTTCTTGCTGTGCACTGTTTTCATTGGGTTTTGTTTGTTCGCAGTCTGCAGTGACATTTGATGCACTACAGTAATTATTAGTGTTAATATTGGTGTAGTTGTTATTATTATTAGAGCTGTCAATTTAACACATTAATTAACACATTAGTGTGCTAATAAATTAACACACGTTAAAAAATAACACGGGTTAAAAAAGTTAATGCTCATACGTAAATTTATGTTAATTTACCGAATTCTATGAAGCAAAAGCTTCAGTATTCTGTTAAACTGCTGTTATTTAACAATCAAATGAATTCACGTAACTAAACTGTAGTTGCCGTTCCATCACTACTGTTAATAAATAATTAATTATATATTTAATGTATAGATCTGTGGTTGATTATGCGTTAAAAAATGTGTTTTTAACTTTTTATATACTACAGGTAGGGCTCCCAAACGTCGCTGGGCCCGGGGTAACTTACCCCCTACCCTCTCTCTCGATGGGCCTGGGTGCGTTAATAACACGTTAATTAATGTGTTAAAAAATTAATGCAGTACGTTAATGCATTAAAAAAATTAACGTTTCGACAGCTCTAATTATTATTATGTGAGCATGTGACAATGTTTTCTGTGATTGCTTGATGTTTTTGTATGTATGTCAGTGGTTACTTACTTACTTACTTGGTTACTTACTTACAAGGGTATCTGTAGAGCTGACTAGTGTTTAGTTTATAAGTTCTACTTACATTTTAACAATATGTACACCATCGCAACCTCGATAGTCATGAATTTAGCCTTTTACTAAATAGTTTAAGTAGTAAAATAACACCACATTTCAGTGACCCATGGTTCAGTAAGAGATGCAGCAAAAATTATTATTTGACAGTTCTTGTATGAATTATTGTTGAAGCTGAGGTGGTATGGTGTTTTGAAACTTAGTGTATACATTGTATTTCTTGTACATACAGGGGGGGGGAATCGGACCTGTTTGAGCGTTGATAACTCAGCGGTGGTTACCCATAGAAAGGCCAGTTATATGTCAAAAGTTTTAGAATGTTGTAGACAAAAAGGGTGCAACTTGCATAGCAAATCATTTAAATAATTTTGCCTAATTTGCATAAATGTTCATTAACCCTAAAATTAGGCATTTGCCTGCACTCCTATGTGCCCAGGCGCATTGAACTCAAAAACTCGCTGCCAAAAAGTCCAGATTTAAATTCTGTGAATTATTCGGTGTGGGGGCATTGCAACAAATGGTGATGGTCACAAAATTTCAGTAACTGACCAGCTAAAACGTGTGCGCTAATCGAATGCTGGGCTCAGCTGATCCTGAACACTCCAGCGATCAATCAGCTGCCTGAAAGGACTGATGACAGTTATGAATGCAAAAACTGGGCAACTGTCTATGTCGAATTTCATCTAAACTCAATGTATGTGTTAATGATTGTTGATATTTCACTGTATGCTGAATGAAAATCAACTTAAATTCATGTGTTACTGCCAATTTAGCATGATTTTAGGGGTGGGGCAGATTTGCGTAAATCGGGCAAAAATATTTAAATGCTGAGACATGTAAGTTGTACACTTCTTCTGTACTCAATTTCGAAACTTTTTGGCATATTACGTGCCTTTCCATCAATAAACATCGCTAACTTATAAAAGCTCAGATATCAATGTTAAATCCATGTGTTACAGTCAAATTTGGCAGAATTTTGGGGGTGATGAATATTTATGCAAATTAGGCAAAGAATATTTAAATGCTTCACTGTGCAAATTTGTTGTTTATTTTTTACAGCATTCTGAAACTTTTGACGTATCACACGTCTTTCTACCATTAACAATCGCTGAGTTATCAACGCTCAAACAGGTCCGGTTTTTTGGCCCACCCTGTACGTGTACATGAAATGCTGGATATGTGCGTTTGTGTATGTCACCTTAGTGCATTATTGCTCATCTTCAGATCATATTCATCAGACTGTACTACGCTGGCTTATGGCAAGCCTTTCGCTACAGACATGTTGACTGACTTGTTGCACTTAGCATTTTAAGCTTTGCAGCTTTTACCTGTAGCGGGCTTGCATTTAGCTTCCCAAGTCATTTGTCTTTTTTTTATACTGATGTCAGATATATTATTCAGATTGTCAGCACTTTCTGTAATTTGGTTTTTGGATGATTTATTCTGATGTTAGTTATAAAGTATTTACCGCAGTCTTTTATCTTGGATTTGTATAATGTAATCATACTTGACGGGTTTATGTCCTCCGAAATGTTGTGTTAACTTGGTCTGTGCCATGAGTGTCTGCCTACATTTGTATATCAACAGCACTTGCAGGACATGGCATCAGTTGGGATGACAGATTTTGAAAAAGCATTCCACTGTGCATGCTTGATGCAGTTGTTTCTTGTTTGCATACATTTTCCTATGTGTGCTTGTTGCAGAATTCATAATTTTTTTGTGTACGGAGTTAAAACTAGAAACAGCACTGCACACAGTTGTGCTTTACATATAGACATTTGCTGAATTATGAACAGTTGGACAATCTTTGGAATGATTAAGTTTCAGTCATTGCAGTGAACCGCGGTCATGCTAAACATTTTTGTCTAGTTGTATAAGTACTGTGAACATGTCATGTTAGCTTTTAGCATGTGTATTATGTAGACATCATAAAGATACTCTATTTTTTGCCACTCCATGAACTGGAAATTTGCTCGCTTGGAATGTGATATGAGTTCACCAAGTGGAGATTTGTGTATATTGTACAGAACCTGTTAGCACTGTGTCCTGTAGCCACTGTTAAGTCAACTCATTCATTCACTCGTCTTTTTCCCCCCTGTCCTCCAATAGACAGCATTATCACATTGATGACTGTCTGTAGGATAACAGGGAAGATTATTAGAACTACCATTATGTTAATTACGTATGCACACGTATAATGGAGTTCTTACAATTTTAGGTTAACCTCTGTTTATTGTAAAGTTTAAACTTACCGTTCTATTATTGTGTTTGTGAGCATTCTGCCTGAAAAAGGCCGTCCCCGAAATGACCTACTATGTCGGATGGGACGTTAAACCCTACTCACTCACTCACACTCGTCTTTTTGTACGTTATTATTTTGGTTTTTGCAGAATGCTTTCTGGTTTATTAACCACAGTTAAAATCCATAGGGTTGTATACTTCAGGAATAACGCTGCAGCTTTGGAACTTGCAACAGTTGAACAAATGTTTGCCTTTCAGAGTGTATACCTCTGAAGTAGAACATTAGAGGTTGTTATGAGAATGCACTAGATTCATATTTAACATTTGCTGTTTGTGACTCCTTTTCATTTGTGTGCTTGGCATCTGCATTAACAGAACTCTTTTTAGAAGTTTATCTGTATTGATGGCCAGGGATGTCAAGAGCCACAGCAGGCTTGGGGAAAACATTCTCATGGGGCCCATCTGGAGAGAATTTTTGAATTTATCTTTTTTTAAATTGTGCCTTTTGGTGTACTTTATATTTTTCAGCTATGGTGGGGCCCCCAAACGTCACAGGGCTCGGGGAAAACTTCCCCCTTTTTCCCCTTTTCAACGGGCATGTTGATGGCACAGCACTGTATTGCAAGAGAAGCTCCATCTTAATTTGCCTGGTGTGTGTAACTTAAGGTAAGGTTAGAAAGTGCAACAACAATTTTTACTTGAATTTTAACTGACCAGTTTGCTCAGAATTGCAAATTGCACAGTTATGTCAGCAATTCCATGTCAATTGTAAATCTGATTTATTGATATTTATTTGTATTTCTTAAAATTTAGTTCTCAAGTATTGCTTTTGTGATGTTTGGTTATGTTTGAGATATTGTGCTGGTTGTATTTTGTGTCTTTGATTTTCCATATGTCTGCAGTTCTTCAGCACTATATGTTCTTGGTTGGGCAACAAAACGGTTATCTGGCACTAGTCCCAAAGATTTGCCATTGGCTTAACTTAGGCTAGCATCTGCAAAATGAGTCAACTAAACAAAAACCTGGGAGTATGTTCCATTATTATTTGCCAAATCTGACGAATCAAATCTTTGTTTTTGCTTGGATTAATGATGTGTCACCTACAGTGTGTGCATGAATCTGTGTATGCTTTCTGTAAAGACTAATGTACTTGTGATATTATGTTATTTGCATGTTCATTGTTTGATAAATTGGATGTAACTTACAAGATGCATGCATAGCAGTGTATATCCTAGTATGTATCCTACAATACCAGACCCGTAGCAGCATAGTTTTGATTGATCCGGTTTTTATGATGAGTATGGAAGTGCAAGCCTATGTTGGAGGTCTGAGGGTTGTGCCCCAGTGGGGTCCAGGAGCAGAACCTTGGTGTGTCGTCTTTCCCCCCTGAAGCTGAAGATTAATTTGGACTATGTAAACAAATTCTCACAAAAATTGGCTCCAGTATTTCTCTTTGGTCAAACATAGTTGGGGAAAAATTTATATACGCTTCCAAACATTAGTCTGTCAGCTGCCGGACTGGCTGCTACGGCTCTGTATATGATAGATGTTACGTTGCTTCAGATGCGTTTTTCTTTTTATTGACTTCATGATGTTTATAACAGTGTCAGTTGCCATTGTCTCCGAGCATTGGCATTGTGCACAAACTTCTGCAGCAAAACATGGTCGTGAATCTGTCAAATTACCGTAATGACCTAGATAAGCAGAGCCCCTGTCGGAAGCACGTTCAACGTATTTTGAGCGTTACTGAATGATGCAAGAAATATCCAACATTTTCATCAATCATTCTTCTGTCACTGGTGAATATCGAGGGTAGAATGGCAAAACGTTGTATCTGTTGTCGATGACATTTTTTTAAAATTGAGAACAATTTTCTACACAATGCATTTTTCAGACTTTTTCCTAGTGTTTTATTGTTTTTATAAAGTTTTCTTAATAGATAACATCCTGATTTGTTTCCTGTAATTTATTATGTAATGAAATAAATATTCAGCATTTTAAGAACTTTGTAGTTTGTAGTTAGGATGTTCTGCTATAGTCAACTTTAGATATGATGTTTTGCCATTTTCCCCTCGATATGTGACTCTGTGAATTAAATCCAGAAACAAAGCTTTATTATGTTTATGTGACAAAAATGCATTCCGGAAAGAGATGTACTCTGTAATAATAATATTTTCAGAGAAGATCCAACATTGGATTGGGTAAGATCAGATTCCGTCAGAAGCCAGAGCTAGATCCAGGGCTTCACTTTAGTGACTGTTTATATTCATACTGCACTACATAAGCATAGTGTAATATTGCCAGTGAGTATGGTGACTTAAGTTGCACACAGCTGCACACCAGACAGTAGCTTCATCCACCTAATAGTCCGATAAAAATTAATCTGCTAAGTTTTTGTCATAACTGCCTCAAAGAGAGCTGTTTCCAAAATAATTACTGTGGTCCCATGCCATAAAGCTTCAAACACGTTGCTACACTACGTTGTGAAATGTAGTCAGGTGTAGATTAAGTGAGTTATTAAGTAATTTTCAGTAAAGTAACTGTCAGTATATTCTAAAGTTGACTATTTCACATTTTGTTTAGAATGTGATGGGATCTCTTCAGTTAGCGTACATTGCTATTCAAGTTCGTGCAATTTTCATTTTTACCCTGTACAATGTAAAGAAATTGTCACAGTGATATCACGAGGAATAATATAGGCCTACCGGTAAGTAATGTATTTCATAGTATGTATGTTATATTGTTTTGCTATCAGTATTTTGCTAGCTGTGCTTTCTGCCTGTTGTTGTCTGGCTTAGAATTTAATGGAGAAACTGCCTGCCTTTATCAGTATAATAAATGCCAGCTTTGTGTGTGCTTTGCTGCATGCTTACACGGGCTTTTACTGATTAGGCTGCAATTTCACTCTACCGATATGGCAATCTTTCCAAATTTTTTTACCGTGGTATACATTTTGTGTGAATAATCACTGAATATCTAGCGCCAATGCATTGCCTATTGTGTATCCATTGCAAAAATATTTGTAATATTTATAATCGTTGCTCTTTAAGACAGTGTGTTACACTTGCGAAGAAGTTTTGTTAGCTGAGTATGCAGCTGCATAAATCAGTGTTCGACTGCTTTCTTTTGTACCAGATTCTTACTTTCTTTCCTCACGTTTGTCAAATTGCGGTATATTCTAGTGCTGTATTTGAATTAATGAATTTTTGGGTAGTTAATTTGTTCCCTGCTAGATTTGGTTCTGCACCAAATATAAAGCAGTTAATCCAATAGTAGGCTATAAATTTTGAGGCTTTACTTTTACGAAGCGTCCGTCCGTCCGTCTGTCCGTTGCGCTGTGCAGCCCTATCAAAACGGAGCAAGCTATTATCACGAAATCTTCACTGTGGGCTACCACAAGGATTCTTATTATATGTGGCAAAATTTCGTGCCGCTGGGTGAGGAGATATCCCTCGAACGAGGGCGTCAAAGAGGGGTACCCTCTAAAAAGTTATTTTACCGTTGTTGGCTCGTCTAGCGTAAAAACGGTTACAGATAGACAATAGACTTGCGGCTTACCGCATACTGGCGGTTTTAGGCTCCCTAGAGGGTCCCTCATTTTTGTGGCCACTTAAGATTTTTTTGTAAAGATAATACAAATATCTGATTTCTTTGCGTTTCAAAATTTAGAAAAGTGGTCAAATTTGCGGCTTCCGTTGAACGTCGAAAAATTAAAAGTGTTTCAGCTCTAGGGAGCGAAGGCCCCTAACCCCCTGACCAGGGGCTCTGCTCCTGAACCCCGCCGGGGGCTCTGCTCCCAAACCCCCGGTATAGGCTCGCGCTACCGCGCTCGCCATAAGTCGAGTCCGTGCCCCCAGACGTGGGCTAGAACCGCCACGTTGCTGCCGCAACAAGAACACTGCTGACGAGCTTTTAAAGAGTATTAAACTTTGATGATTTTAGACGACTTTGAACCACCAAAGTCGTGACTTTAGTGATTTTTGGCGACTTCCGGTTGCAGCGCAGTCGCGCGTCTCATGAGCTTTGCTCAAATTGCTTGTTATGGACCACCACGGACGTGCAACAGGTACGTAGACGTAGGGCCTAGACGAGCCTGTAGCGTTGCATGTGACGATTGTGATAAGTGCAAACAAGTAAACGACAGCAGCAGCTATAACGGCGCAGCAGCAGAAACAGTGTCGTGCCATGCCGCCGGCGCGGTCCGCCACACGCAGCCCGTGTAAGCACTTGTTCGCGTGTCGTTTTTTGATCACGTCCGTCTTCACACACCCGTCGCTGTCTGACGCGTGCCGACGATCCGCTTCTATTGTCATAGCTCGAGCTAGCACGCGACCGACCTACCAAGTCAGGTCCATGGTTGCTATTCAGTTCGTAGTTTCAGCAGCAGTAGCATGCAACGACACCGCAGACTGGCTCGTCTTAGTCAGCTATGAACGATGAAGACGACGAACAGACGACGTATGGAAGACGTGACGACGTCTGTCCGGCTTGTTATCACTGCAGTTGTTGTCTGCTGCCAACAGTTTGCCAACGCCGACCCGGTCGCACGTAAGTTATGATCAGACACGGACTCAAATGCAAGCGTGTTTACAATACGAACGTGCAAATGCTCGTCTACAAGGTGAGAGCGGTGGTTCAGATTTGTTTAAATTCCAGCAGAAGCAAACATCCAATTAGGTGCCAATTCAATTCAGTTTCTTTAATTCATGCATACAAAAGAACTCTAGACAAAAGCAACACAGTATAGAGACAGACATATCTAAAATATGCTTTGAACAATCGGCTACGCATAAATGTTACTAAAACAAGAAGAAAAGAAAGAAGTACTCGTAATACTGTTATTATCATCAGTAAAAAATGTACCTTGCTTACAAATAAAGATTCAAAAGTATTGCATACAGAGAGAATAGCAAAATATAAGTATACATGCAGAAGAATGAAGTACACTACTATACTCTATTCTCTGCATACGGCTTAATGTATCTACGGCAGGTTATTTATTTGTTATCATATCTTGAAAACTATGCAAATGATTAGTAGGCTTATAATATAGCCAGTATAGTCAGTCTCGACTCTCGACGGCCATGTGACACAAGCTTATCGACGAATAGGAAATGACTGTTAGAATGATATTTGCTGTCGTCCATGCATAAGGACTAATGCTTTGTCACTGTAGCGTGCATGAAGCATGGAAGCTCAACAACGAGCCTGTTCGTGGCGGACACTGTGGACAGCTGCGTGTTTTACTGGTGCATTGCCGGACGCTGGCTGCAGGCTGAACCGTTCGTCTGTTCGGATGGCACGGCCGTGAAGCACGGATATGTCGGTGCCGCTAATCCGTGCTCAGCAGACGCTCCAGACGTCAGCCGCTGTCAAGCAAGTATGTGCATTATGTAGGCCTACGAGTTCGATATAAATATGTTGTTGTGACGTCGCTGAAAAATCAACGAACCTTCGTCAGCTATATAGGCTTATAAACTAGTCAAAGAGAACCGCGTGGTGCCGGTGTCATTTTGATGCGAGTCTTGGAGCGCATAGCTGCTTCGATGGACTACATTTATATCGTTTTCCTTTCGTTAAATTCTTTTGATGCTTCGAAAGATGCATATTTCGTGCAATATGCTATTCAAGGTCATCCAACGTCGTTGATTTCGGTGCTAATAAAAAGCGCATATGCAACTTCCTACCTGTAGAATTAATGACAAACGTCACAAAATATACTAGAACAGTAGCCTCAGAGTAGAGCAGAAAGTCTTGATAGCGATTTAACCATCTTAATTTACAACATTGCTTTGCGGGAATGCACACAATGAAGTAAGTAGGCCACGTCAGTAAAAATATTTTTGATAGCCCATAACGTTAACAATAATCAATAACCTGCGATGTGGCCTGCGCATAATGCTCACTGAGCGGAAGCCATATCTGAATGGCCAATAATGCTAATAATAATATTAATACTGCGCTAATAATGACCAGGAGCACGATCGACTTTGGCGATTGCAACGCGTCCGCTGGCCACTGGTCCTGACGCTGAGCATGCCGTGCATCGTTTCCCCACTGATCACCATCTGGCCACGTTGAAATGGAAAGTCATCGATCTGACAGCGGATCATCGCCAGCCGCAGAAACCGCGTCAGCAGCAAGCGGTCAAGTCGGCACCGCGGCAGAACGTCAATATGGGTCATCGCCACTTCATCGGTGAGCTGTTTCAATTTTTACCTCCGCCAAGGAGGTAATGTTTTTGCCAGACTTTGTTTGTTTGTCTGTCTGTCTGTGTGTTAGCAAGATAACTCAAAAAGTTATGGACGAATCTTTTTGAAATTTTGAGGGTATGTCGGGAATGGCACAAACTACCAATGATTCAATTTTGGGGATGATCCGGAAGGAATCCTGGATTCTGGATCACTTTGAAGTTTTCGTTACCATTGCTTTCAATGCAGCATAAGGGAAACCGCTGCAAAACCGTTGCCACTTAGCGAACAACATTGCCTTGGCGGAGGTGTGCGGGCTCTGACTGCTTTCTAGTTTTTGGATTTTACTATCAGATACTGACGTGTCATAACTTACTAGTACAATTTTATCGTGAAGGCGGGCTTGCATGTCATATCAAATCAAAAAGACCTAATTCAAGACGATAGTTTGTAGCTACTGCTGGCTTTTAGAATAATGACTATATAACAGATAAAGTCTGCTACCCGACGTTCGTAGAAGATGCCAGCGCTACGCGGGGACTGGTTGCTGAAAATGGCGTCGGCAGATAACGTATGGGGATTGCTCGATTGCTGGATTGCAGGGTTTTGTACGAGTATTTTTGTCGCCAACTGCCCAACTCCAAACAGTGAATGCGACGTTCTCGTCCTGTTTATAGCTTGTATTTTTATTTTAAGCGATTCACTACGTTTAACACGGTATAGTGCGTTGATTCGAATTAGGTAAAGTGAAAATGAGTGCACCTCATATAATTCTATTCACTTTGCCATATTTGTGCCAAAAATTATTAAAGTTGGTAGTATATAATTTGACGAAGTTCTGACGAAAACAATTTTGCACATTTTTGAGATACGGTGCTAACTGCAGATTGGTTAATTCATGTCCGGTTTGATATGCAGCTAAAGCGTACGTGACACGGAATGTGCGTATCCGAGGAGGAGAGCCGGTGAAGTTTGCTCGCAGTCTGCAGCATTGCTGGAAGGTCTGCTTGTCACTGGTCGAGTGCAGCGGCTTCGACTACAACGCATCCACGCCGCTCAACGACTCTCGGTGCTTCCTGCACGGCCAGCGGACTATCTGCAACCCGTACGAACAGACGCCCGGCTTCGACAACTATCGGCTCCACGTCTGCGGTGCGCCGACTTCATCACAGTCATGGTTATCATAATTGTAAATATTGTAGTAAGTGCCCTAAAGCAGTGAGAATATGCACTACGATCTCTAGATTATTTTCCGAAACAAGTAAGTCTCAATTTGTTATTGAAAGATTTGCGAAAAGCCGGAACAGAATTAAGGTTCCTGACGTGGGGAGGAATCTGATTTCACATAAGTTTGCTTAGACCGCATACGGAGAAGGCGCGCTTTCCGATTTGAGTCCATGTCCTCGCGAAAACGACAAGAAATGCGTTGCTTGTAGAGAGGGCTTAAATTTAACAGTGCTGCTGAAATATGCTGGCCCGCCCGCGTTGATAAAGAATGGCGTGAATCACGGTGGCGATTTTGAACTCAATTTGAACCTAATTCATACAGCTACCAGTAAAGACGCTGCAATGCAGGCTTGCATTTTCTCGAATAAAGGGGCGTTTTAAAGTACCCGCTATAGCTTACTTTTCCCTATCAGTGGTATGCCTAATTGCCTATTATTTCATTGCCGTATTTTTGTACTTAATTTTGAATAGGTTTAAGTTAACCACGCCGTACGCTACTTCTACATACTGTCGTTGTTTGCTCGAATGTTGTTATATTATTTTATTAGCACAAATATTCCACCATACTTCAAATGTTCGACAGTTAATCTTGTGAATATTAGTACTTAAAAACTAAAATTAATATTTTACAAAATAGTATAGCGACGCGCCTAAGGTTTAATTGGATCTTTGCTGCAAAGTTACTACAAACTGCAAAGTCTGCCCGTAAAAATTATTTCTTAAATTTGCAACATTTGTGCAAATAGTCTTTTCTGAATTGACAATGCGATAGAACAGTGTTTATATGTGTTCGATGGCAGAGCGGAGAAACCCTACAAGTACAAGTACAAATACCAGTACCACGCGGAATAACGTCAGTTCGATGCCGCATTACGTCGGTAAGCTTGTGTTTTAGTTATTGTGTTGACGGATGTTGGTCAGTATTAGCTATTTAGCACAAATTCTCTTTGTCATAAACCGCTGATACCTTGCAGACTGTTTTAGGAAATTTTCAGGTCTTTAGTTGAGTTCCTCGCCACATTTGTTGTTTTAGCTTATTCGTTAAGTTTCATGCAATAATTAATTGATTCTGATCACTATGACACAAGAAGCACGAGGCAGCAGCATTTGTCAGTTTTTAGCACAGTAATGAAACAGTCTAATTGCTAACAATAGTCACCAATAAGTCATAAAAGAAACCTGCGGTATTTAGGACTTCAGTAACCTACCGAAGTTCTGTTGTTGTGTGCTCTAAAGCATTAAAGTATCATAAGCGCCAAAGAAGTTGAAAACGACTAAGCAGCAGCAGATCAAGTACGGGTTGATCTTCCATCAGTCATTACGTCGTTACGACGTCACTCTCGATCTTCAGGCAGCGCCTCAAGCCTTTCTTCCTGCCTCGTCGCTAATATCTGGATTTACTTACCTGACACTTTACTAACGTGGTCCTAGAAATGGCGCATATTATTTAGATCGCCTTAAACTCGTCTAACCGTGAGTTAAATCAAAACATGGCACCAAACTTGTTTCCGTCACCAAATAGTGACCGATTTTCAAAATTCTTTTACTGACTGGCACACTCTGTGGAATTTTTTTGCAGTGACGTTACTAGTCCCACCACACTTTAACTGCGTCGCCACACTACTTTGTGAAATATTAATTTTAAAAAAATTACTATAATCACGCTATTACAGTTTTTCCCGCAGAGCGCGCCATGAAAGACTTTCGAAAACTGGCTGGCGCATATTTGGGGAAAATGTTTGGTATTTGGTGCCATGTTTTTTGACTCACGGTGTACGATGACGACGATGACGACGACGATGATGTGTTCAGAGTCGATAGCGAAGCGTCACGTGGCTGGAGGGCAACTGTTGGCGCGCGTGCGCACAGCGGCCGCGTGCATCGCGCGGTGTGTATATCAGCGGCGGCGCCGCCGCAGCAGCAGCAACAGACGAGTCGTGACGGGCCGGTGGCGCGGTGTCAGTCGGGAAGGCAGGTGCGTGGCGGTAGACTTCGACACGGCAAATGACACGTGCTGGCTGCACTCGGCGAGCACAGGCTGTGTCGGTGACAGTATGATGCTGACACGCAACTCAAGCACCCACTACCTCATTCGTCGTCACGACTGCGACCATCTCAGTCAGTAATCACTACGCTTCAATCAATCGTTAGCTTATTTCACGATCTGTTTCCACTACAGTGCTACAGTGCCTGCAGTGTTACATCCGCCCTCAATTTCACTCCAGTCAACTCAGCGTGACGGCTAAAAGTGTGTTATGCCTTGTTACACTTACGTAATACACTCCTATCAGCGTCAGTCTTTGGGCTGGTGGTGTCTGTAGTTCTCTTATCTACGTTTTTAAACTGACAATAATAAAAAATGGTTTTTGAAATTTGTGATGTCGAACATTCGCATATAATAATCATTTGTATCATTTTTGCATCCATTTATTGCGAGTAAACAAAGTTGTGATAACTGATACGGATAAGCGGTAATAGGAACGAGTTAACCAGTCTACTGTTCATTCATTCGAAATAACAAGAGAAGACGTTGATGTCAAGTGCATAGCATAATACGCGGCCGTCCACATTATCATCGAAATTTCCCATCATAAGCGTCAAAAAATAATAGCCAACAATAGAAATCGCGACTATGGCGGAGGTAGTCGACAGACTGTACGGCGGTCGAAACTGCGATTACGTTAGACAGGGCCTCCCTACACGTCTTTTTCTGAAGTTTTTTGAGATTCGATGAACTGACCATGAGTTTAGCCCTTTGACCTGAAAATAGGCAAATCGTTTTCTCATGTCGTACAAACGTTTAGGCCTACACTAATTTCGGTTTATCTGCGCCTCTTTCGAATTAAAAGCCTGTACGTAATAGACAGACAGACAGACGCTCGGACTGGCAAAATGCGTAATGGCGCCTGTGGACCGCCGCATGGTAAGATTCGGTGCGCTGTTGTAACATAGAACCGGTTAGTTGTCAGTAACGATTGCAAGAGTTGATTATTGTGAGGTTATGACCTTCATCCAACCCAACGTACGCAAAGCGAGGCCATGGCGTACTTTTTGACGCCGATGATGCAAGAAAGTACGCAACGAATGCACCAAACGCAAATGACGCAAGTAAATACCAGAAAAAAGCAGTGTCTATTCGTAGGAAAATATCATGCTTTTGTTCTGATAACGTCTGTGCAAAATATACAGCAAAAGTTTGTATAAAAAATTATGACGTTTACGGATATTTGTCCGGTGTTGCTGCAATTTGCGTTATTTCTGTTGTACTCCAGCATTAGGTGAATAGAGATTCTGACGCTGGCGTTGCGTGCGTTGCATTGGATGCTGTGTGTTGTCGTGTCTGTCTATCTGTCTGGTAGAAGGCTACGTGGTTCCGGGCGTGCACTCGGCGGGAGGCAGTTATCAGCCTGAGATCGTCGACGTGATGACGTGCTACCGCGCATGCGTGGTCTCGTCTCAGTGCGTCGCCATTGATTTCGACAGCATCGACAACTCATGCTGGTTTCACGCCAGCTCTACCACCTGCAGGCGTGTCGAGGCCGCGCCGTCCACGCTACAGATACGCCGCAGACGAGACTGCCGACTGCCACACTCAGCCTCCTCATCTTCCGCGTGACGTCATCCGCCTCGTGTCGTCACCGCCATGACGTCATGCAGCTCGCACCTGATGACGTCAACTAGCCCCTGCCGCTTCGTCTGTAGAAAAAAAACTTGTATATTGAATATTTATTAGGAATGTCGTGGCCTAAGGTCACTGCTGAGCAAATCGTTTTGCTTGCTATCACGTGACCGCTAGCCTTTTAAAGTCAATAGGAGGCTGACTAGTCGTAACGTGAAAGTAGGCAAAACGATTTTCTGCATGAAGTTATTATTGATCAGCCGCTGAGTGTGCCGTATTAGCTGTAAGCGTTCAATAGTCTTTTAGCGACTATTTAATATAGCAGTTCTTTGCCGGCGTCAGGTCAGGTCGCACCTGCTGATGACGTCGCTCAGTAAATGACGTCACGATGACGTCACGTCAGTATATGACGTCATCGTCGCAGGCGAGGTAGTCGGCGACGGTTGACTTGCGCACGGCGATGACGACGACGCACGCGTAGACGATGTTCAGTGACTAAAATACCAAACACACACATCGACAACTTGTACAGCATCCACTGGATTCAACCTGGTCTTATTTGTGTAAAATAGTTGGGTATGAATTTTTTGGCTACTGGAGTTCGTTCAAAGTTGTAATGTAAATCGTGTGTATTGGGGGTCTTTCGGGAGAACAGTTGAACGGATTCAACCTTCGACTCTTCGATAGTTCAGTATTATATTATTGTTACAGTAGCGTACACATAATTATGTAACACGTGCACCTTACCGTGTGTGCTGGTAAAGTTATTATGACGTCTCGATGCAGCCTGTGACGAAGTAGAGGACGTGCCAAAATTAAAGTGCGTGCGCTTCAAACACGTTTTGACTAGCAGGAGCAGTCATTTTACTGTTTTTATCATGTTACTACTTCATTAACCTGTCGATGCATAGGTGTTCTTTTCTGTTCTATGCGTGAAAAAGTGTAAAATAGTCTGAAAACAACAACACCAAATGTAAGCGCATAGAACGTTATTGTGCATGCTTATTGCGTGCAACTGGGTTATAATTCAAAGACACTTATTAGTCACTGCAATTTTCATTTGCTTTACAATGCATATTAAGTTGCGCTCTGTTGACTTTAAATAAATTAGTAATACATGGTTTCTAGCGCGATAATAACCAGGACGACGATGCAAGTATTCGTCAGTGACGAGATTATGAGACGGCGTAACCAGGACAACACAGGTGAGCGCTGCGAGTGTTTTTACCTGTAGCACTACGCTGATGTAAACAAGGCGCCCGAGGTGTTCGTAGCGTTCAAGCGACGTAACAACTTCATTGTAGCAACCCTGTCAATCACACGACACACTCTGATAATAACTAGAAATATACTTGTCAACATATTATGCGGCCGTTCGCCTAGAGTAACCCGTTGCCCTGTGGTAGATAACTTTGACATTTGACCTTTTGAAGTGAAAATTGGCACATCGGTTACTCCAGCCTATTGAACGTTCACACCAATTTGACACATTTTTGCTTTCAAGTTAGGAGCTTCTGGGGAACAGATGGGCAGACGAGGGACAGAGCAGGGACAGACGGAAAAATAGACAGACAAACGGACAGACAGAAAGACAGACAGACAGACCTAGGCCTTATGCGGTCTACTATAGGAAGGTCGTATAATAACAATAGTAATTTAGAATTTGAATTTTGCACATTAGCCCAGCATTGTGGCCCAGATGCACAAGTTTATAAATAATAAGTACACGTATTTTACTTGTCGGCAGCAAGCTGTAGCGCTATAACGTTCCGTTTTGCTACAGTCGGCAAATGGGCATCTCTTGGCGGTGCGAGCTTCCATTAGACAATAAAGCAGCGTCTAGAGAATTGTTTGTTCCGTCGTTAGTACCCAGACCTACTCATCTGACACATCATTCACTGACGCAGTCATAGAAATACGTGATGTTTTTTTATTTATTTAGGCCCCGTTAAACTTGAGCTAGATGACGACGACAACAATGACTGATCAAGTATTTCGACCCACGCACTCACGCGTGTTTTGACGTTGGCGTCGTCGCCAAAGGTTGCATTGATGCTGAGTATTGCCTCGATCTGACACTGCGTTTCGTATGCAGCCTACACAGACCAAAATCCCCTCAGACTCGAGAAGGATTTGCATGGCAGAGCTCACAAATCCAAAGCCAACGACGAAGATGAGCCAAAGTTGGAGTGATGTGGGGACGTTATTGCGGGAAAGGGTCGATCTGACATTGCGTCTCGTCGCGATAAACCGGTCTCCGCGGGTCGCTGTTGAGTAGGACGCAACAGGACGGCGGAACGAACGCGCCGCCGGCGAATGTCGTGTGGTTGAACAACGTGCAAACTGTCACACTAAGTCTATACATGTATAGTCTGCGTCACCAGCCTGTGAGTAGGTAGACCTGTAGTATCATCGTGTGGTTGAACCATGCGCTGTGCAGGTAATCACGGGGACCGTCGACGCCACAACAGTTCAACTGACAACAAACACGCTACACGGTGTTTCATACGCTAAGTGGTTCTTTTATACCTCAGTCGAATGGTAATCAATTTACATGAAATTTTTAACAAATGTAGCTAAAGAAATACTGATTCAAAATATTTGAACAAAATGTAACTGTTTGTTAAACATTTTTTGCTAGTCGTAAAGTAATATGACGTCATAATGTGCTGAGAGTACAAACTTGCTTGTGGCAACCAGTGCTGGCAGTAGCTAAATAGCTGTCCTGCGTCAATGGTGAACTTCATCTGGTTCACTGATGACAAACTGTTAAAGTTTTTAGCATTTCGGCCACAAAAATCGCCCAAAACGATCACTTTCACACACTTGTGGGGATAGCTTGACTTCGACACCTTCCAGCAAGACAGTGCACCAGCACACACCGCTTCCGAGATGGTTCAGTTTTTAAATTGCAAGACGCCTAATTTTATGCCCCTATCTTGCTTAGTGCTAATACGATGAACATTTTTCATCAGTGAACCAGATAATGTTCACCATTGAAGCAGGGCAGCAACTGACAGCATCAGTTGAGACAAGCAAGCTTGTACTCACGCCACATTATGACGTCATTGTTGCATCACGACTAGCAAAGAATATTTAAGTACCAGCTACATTTTGTTAAATTATTTTGAATTAATATTTTTTTCAGCTACATCTGGTAAATATTTCATGTAAATTGATCACCATTTGACTGAGTTATAAAAGAAACAAAAAGGGTGCCTTTTATGAAACACCATGTAGATACCGCACTGCGGGAGTGGGTACGCGAGTACGCACTACGAGCTTATACTACTCCAGACAGTGCGTTATTTATTTATTTAATATCAAAATCGTACACGTATTACATAAGAACACAAAAGAACTTCACGCTCAGAGGGTATAGACGACACCGTCGTTTGCTTTGTGACGCACGACTGCAGCCGAGAGTTACGAAAACCATAGTGAGAGATAAGTGTGGTTTAAATGCACGTAACAAGTTCAGAGATGTCAGCCTAAAGTGTCGACATCTACGCGGCTGTCGGTTCTGTTGCAGAGAGTTTTAAGCGCCGACCAGGTATATCATATAATCCGCTTCAGGTTAAGCTTAGTTTGCAGGTGATCCTGGATCCGTAAGAAAGCACATGCCATATCCATGTCATTGTCTTTGGCGTCTGGCGACTTTAGTTTTCGATCTTTTAAACACACCGATTTCTGTTACTCTAGGAAATGTTTGTGCCAATCTTAGTTGTTCTGCACTTTTTGTTTTGGAGTTGGGTGCCAGTACGGAACAAGCGGACAGACGGACGTACGAGAAAGACACACGTAATGCGGCCTATAGGAAGGAAAAGCAAACAGGCATGTTAGTATACCCTACAAGCCAAATGTTTAATCAAACAAAAATGTTCGTTTATATTTTTTTTCAAGTTTCATCGTCGTATGTTATGGTCTAAGAGCAACAATCAAGTGGGCCCCAGTCTAGGCTTAGTCGTTGATAGAATTTTGCGCGACGTTTTAGTCCAGACTGAAGGCCAGTGAAACAATTAATAAACTTGAAAAATTTTTAAAAACCTGAAAGGTGTACTTTGATCACGTTCAGTGCTAAAGATGTTACGAGTTTGAATAAGACACACAATGTCACTGTCGTCTAGCTATACTGTTAGCGCTGTGGTTAGCTACCCGGGTCTGTAAAGCGTCCCAGGCGACGGTAAGGCGGTGTGTTCGTGAGCGTGTCTGAGACGAGTAGGTCGCCGTAGCGTTATACTCGACCGTGACTTGATGTCGCAGCGTCGCCTTCACTTCAGCCAGCAGCTGCAACCCGGGCCGGTGCATTCACAACATCACAGTTATCGTACGTGTCGTAATCGACATAATGGTGGACACAGGCACACCAATTATGTTTTTTCTATGTTCTTTTCGAATCAGAATTTTATGCGTGACAGAATGTGGCAGAGAAAAAAACGGACGAACAAACGCACTGGCAAATATGCGTAATGCGTTTTATAAGACAGAAATATTGTTGCCTTGTGTTGGTTGAACAGATGTAATGCTCTTTTCTCAATCACAATAACAACATCACGTGATACTGTTATTGTCTAGAGGGATGTTTTTAACGACACATCAGTACTATAGGCCTATAGACTGTGTACTGTGTAGTGCCTTCAGATTCGATTCATCTAAGCTTAATGTATATTGTTGAATTTAAAATCACTTAATCGAATGTCCTTCCTCGTACGTATGCAAAGCATAATCACATTTTTGCCGAAAGTTTTGCTGCTTGACGGTATAAACTATTAACAAAACACTCATCAACATCAGCCTGTTGATCTGCGATCAGTACCGTTACCGTAAAAATAGCGAATTTACACTGTGTCTATACACCTATACACTGTGTCTCAAAAATAACATCCCCGACATTTTCGACTGTAACTTGAAAACCAATTATCAGATTTTAATAGTCTGGTACAAATATTCCTGACAAAACTTGCCATCAAATGACCGTTCTGCTTTCCAACTCACCTAATGTATGCTTCTGCACTACCTAAGGAAAGCAGATCAAGCGCAATATGTGTTGAACTAAACAGAAAGCCTTATAAATCATCCCCAACATTATCAATTGTAACTTGAATAAAGATTAGCAAATTTTAATAATTTTTCGCACAAATATTTCTGACACAACTGGCTATTTAATAAGTGTTTTAGTTTTCACTTCACTCAACATCTGCTTTTGCACTACCTGGGGAAAGCAGACCAAGCATAATACGTGTTAAAGTGAATGACAAAACGTCAATAAATTCCATCTATCCTAATCTGTGGGCCCCAACAGCCGGTCTGTTACAAGGTTTGACTGTCATGCAGCAGTGTGTTTACCAGATGAAGTTTAGGAATATTTGTGAAATCAGCAAGCAACTGGTACAGGCTGGATTGGTTTTGAGCAGAACATTATTGATACTGCTGTCAATGAATGAAAAAAGCGTCTCCTTGCTCGTATTCGCATAGTGGGCCAAAACTTTAAGCAATTTTACTGCAGGCAGTTGAAAAATAAACAACTGGGTGAAATGTCGGCCAAAGTGCCAAAAATGTAAATAAAATGTGTTTTTACGCGTTATGTTAATTAAGCAATCATATCGCATTTGATAAAAAGTGACATTTCGCTCTTTGTGATTTCCCCAGGTAGTGCAAAAACAAACGTTAAATGAGGTGGGAAACTGAATAGTCATTTGATGGCAACTTGTATCGAGAATATTTCTACCAAAAATTATCGAAATTTGATAATTGGTTTTCAAGTTACAATCAAAAATGTTGGGGATGTTTTTTGAGACACAGTGTATATGACAGGCAGAAGTTTTACCTGCAGGCGTATAGATGAAGAGAAGGAAATGACGAGAAGCTGCGCCACAAGCGACGCCACTACGAACACGCAGTACTGCACAACACAACAACAGACGTTCTGGCAAAGTAAAAATAGCAGTTACCAATGTCAGGGTTGTAATGATTTTGTCACAAAAAAACTAGAGTTGTTATGGCAGCACACAGTGAAGATTTCGTGATCTCAACTTGCACCGTAGTAGCATATATGCTAGTCACAGTTTTGATAGGGCTGCAGAGAGTGACAGACACACATACGGACGGACGGACATACGATAGCTGAGTCTGCTAAAACGCGCTTAGCATAGCTCTCGCGCGTAAAAACCTGCAGTGTTTCTCGGCAGAGAGAAGAGACAGATAGTTTTATGGCAAAGTCGATTTCATTTGTCACGTTTTCGATAGAGCTGCTAGAATATCTACCGTATACGACAGTGGTCGTACTTAGTGGACTAGTTTCGCGCCTCTACAAGAATTGCAGCTTAGTTGCGAGCTGACAGGCTGCGCGCTTTGACGAGAAAGCTTTGCGTTCGACCAGACACGGTATTAAAAGCTGATGAACGGCGTCCATTTATTGCGTGATTACTCCGTGTATACGAGTATAGGCCTATATAGCGGGCATAGAAGCTTAACCTCGTAGATTCTAACTAAACATACAGCACAGGAACACTGTTCCAAAATTGCGGAATATTATAAAAAATGCCAACGATTGTCATTATATAATGTCGAATACAACTAAAAGATTATGTCTTCCCTTGGTTCGTATTGGAGCATTTCGTGCATTAAATTTGATTTTTTTGCAGATTACCCAGATGCGTTCGTATTACAACTTGCAACCCTCAGTAGATGAATGGTCGGACAGACGAAATGAGTGCAGACTGTATATAACAATGCTTTTGACGACAAAAAAACTAATAAAATTTTATAGGCATGCTGACCGTTATTTACATGTCTATATTAAACTAATAACCAATAAGTAGACTAATGTTTATGTTTGGCATATTCGTGATTAAATGGATAAAACCCACTTGAATTATTTCTATTAAAATACTACTCAAAATAAATTAACGTCGTTAAAATACGTAAATTAGTCGTAAAGACTAACAACAGATACAGACCGACTTTTCAAACGTCGCATAATGGGAGAAATTCAGAAACTTGAATATCTTAAACAATAAACAAAATGAAATTGATCAGTTTTACATACTGATAATGACAGCGGTAGCGTGGGTATTTATGATAGTGATGAAGAGAAAAGAATGTTGACGCGGTATAATAGCGATCAACGAAGTTAATTAACGTTGGACCCGATTAGTACTTAGATGAGTGAACGCGTCGGCAAACAGAAAAATCCTCTGGTCAACTCAGCCTAGCCATCCTTCCGTGGATAAGCGCAATGAGTACCAGCGAAAGCCACCCACACCGCCTCGGCAGCGAGTCTGTGTCCGTCGAACGACGCCTAAACGAGTTGGCACACGCTCGAGGCACTAGCCTAGTATCCGTGGTCTATCAGTGTAAACTGGTGTCTGGCTAAGGACTAAAAATCGAAATCAGCGCCGCCCTATGGCCTTGTGCTTGGGATTTAAGAATGACTTTACGTTACTCACTACTTTAGGTTACGATACGTAACGTTTACTTTACGACAAAAAAGAGCTAGAAACGTGACTGACAAAACCAAGAAAGCAGACGCTGTCGACGCAAGCTCCGCAGCAGCCGAGGAAACTGACGACGAGCAGCAGCGTTCCGACGCCGACGATGAGCGTCGTCAGCCTGTCCAGTGACTGGTGGTCAGTGTGCGTCCAGTGTGTGTCCAGTGACTGGTCAGTCGTTGTCGTCTCAGGGCCGTCAGTCGGGCCGCTGGCGGTGGTTAGCAGCGCTCCGTACCACATCCGGTCACGTTGGGCGTGCTGCCAGACGCCGACGCCGACCATTAGGCACCCAGTCACCTGCGAACGGATTAAACACATCATCATCATTATCATCATCATCGACATAGAGGGGTTTGGCGTGGCCCGGAATAATACGCATTACTTTTAAGACCACGTCGTTAAAGTGTCGGAAAGTCGGGAAAGTATATAGGTCCCGGATATGAACCGGAACACGGTTTGCCTGAACACTTACCAGGTCATTCAAATTCAGTGATACTGTCAAAATCAAAAATAGTTATTACTGATGTAATTGCCGGTGGCCACTTCACGAAAGTGCAGATATATAAAAATCCATAAACTTTGCATGAATCGGGTACCACAACATTTTTTTCATTTTTTACAAAAGCCATTCAGCAAAAGCTATAGGTTCCTATACCTGCTCGTGATACTAGACCTACTGAAAATCAACTCTGAAATATGCCTGCATGCCGAAACACAGTCACTAGCGCTAGACGATCCAACTATGCTGATGATGTGTACGACATAATTGCAGATATTACCAATCAATTAATAAAAAAAATAACCACCTACAAAATTGACCAGTGGTGTACAATACATGCCTAAAACTAAATTAAAATGAAACGTTCTCTGGATGTAGAATGAATTATACAAGGGGCCTACAAATTATTATCAAATTAACACCACCCGGTTAGCGCATGCAACTAAGTGAAAAGAGAAACCAAAGATGGTCGGACGGACGAGAATAGCGAACAGAGTAATTTATCAGACTGATGCCTGTTGCAATGTCATCTTCTAGATCACGACAATCGACACGGTCAGTAGCTCGGCGAGCACGGACCACCCGATCGCGGCCCGCTCTGATCAGCCGACCGCCCACAGCCACCGCCACCCACACCGCCTCGGCAGCGAGTCCGTGTCCGTCGAACGACGCCTAAACGAGTTGTCGATGGGATCGGTCGCCATCCAGCAATCGAGCACCGGTGTCACATTAAAATGTCTCCCCCATGAAAAATCCGCCCGGGAAGAGATAATCACGGAATTAATATGTCTCCCCGTTACTAAAAAATCGCCGGCCCCATAAAAAGTCTCTCCATTATAGGATTGCCCACCAGAAAAGTCTACCCGGCCGACAATTTACCGGTTAAAATTTGCCCCGCCGGGGCGAATTTTTGCCGGTAAATTGTCGGCTGGGGGAGATTTTTCTGGCCGGCGATCCTATAACTAGGCACCGGAAGCAACGACAGCGACTGCAGGTCCGGCGTATATCATAGATCGTATCAGAGGGAGTTGCGACTAGCACCGACAAACGACAGCTCTGCGACAATTCGACCGTTCGCTCTATTATACATCACGACGTTGTCAAGTGACCGATTCACCACTGCCACCCTCCCCACAGTTGCCTCTATAATTCTCTACGGAATACCAATAACAAAACGACAACAACGACCAGCGTCTCTGTTCGGTATTTACGTACATATCTTCATCCGATATATCTTTTAGTCTTGAGATACTAGTTTGATAGTTTTGGATGTTTACGGTTATTCAGCCTTAACACAGGAGACCGCGGTATACACTGCAACCCGTCTGTGTGCGCATTCGCCTGTAGCCTTCACTCGACGAGAAAGATCTTGTAGAAAGACTTAAATTATTGAGACGGGACTGTCAGGTCATAAGTGGAGAGTTTCAAAGTCAAAGGGTCAAACGTGTCAAAGTCGCAAAGTTTTGCACTTATTTACCACTCAGTCACTGTCCATCAGTGTTTACTTTTGCAACTCAAATCTTAGAAATCAACTCCATATCGGCGCTTGTTCATGGCAACTGTAACTCTGCAAACTGTATTTACGTTCAACAGGTTAAAAGTCAAGGTCATCAATCCTTGTTAAGTTCTGACAAGCATGACAAATGGATGGTCAAACAGTCAGACTGGTAATAACTCAGTCGCGACCAGCGTCCGCATGAATCATCATCATCATTATCATTTTATTTGCCGACATTAATAAAAGACAAGGAGTAAGCAGTGGTAGAAGAACGAGGCAGTGAACTGTACTAGCAGTTGCTGTAAAATTGAAAACCGAAACAGAACATTGTAAAACAGTGTGAATGCATAATACTGTCAAAAAGTAATCGATTTTCTTTAATTAATAATACTGATAATAATAGTTCGTTAACGAATCTGCAGCAGTAAACGCCAGTGCAAACGACGGTCAGTCGTTGAAAAATCAGGCCGTAAATCCTGCGGTTCCCAGAGGCAATATATCGGAGAACTGAGCGTTATATAACGGCATGCAAGGACAGATTGAGCGTTGATGCTGTGGTAGGTCAGCTTGAGCGCTGTGGGTGGTCGAGAACACGGCGTCGTTAACGAGAGATTGAAGTCGAACGACTGAAAGGCGGTGCATGCCAATCAGAGTCGACGCCCTGCGGACTACTAGCGCCGACGGGTCAACTCTTTCAAAGCGACGCTCGTAATTACATTTGCCGCCTTCCGACGTGAATTTTTTTTATTTCGCAACACTGTACACTAGAACGACAAAATAAGACAAATCGAAACAAAACTGTAGAAATTGAGATTATGTGTACGGACACTGACGATCGAATTTTATTGAATAAATAGGCCTCGTGAAACATTCACGAGTATAAAGACGAACGACGACATTTAAAATGAAAGCCGTAAAACTGTATTAAAATGTGGACAGTGTCGACGTCTTGAAATAACTTATTTGAAAGTTTATGCAAACTTGCACAAAATTGTACGGCTGTTGTACTGCAGGGGTTGGTACGGACTGGGACAAAACAAACTACGTAGTTTTACACTGTTGTTCTAGCCTGTTTTATTGTTACTTGTCGTACATGTAAAAGTGCCCTAAGTGAACGCTATCTGCGTACGACATACGCTGTTACCCATTTGCTGCGACTACGCTGCGATTTTAAATGATCTGGTTTCTATTTCATCCGACCTTTGGGTAACGTAAACGCAAGAGCACAAAATGCGATGAAGAAGGCTGTTTAGTGACCGCTGAAGCTGGATCATTGTTTGTTTTTCTCGTGTCCGAACTAGCTTATCCCTGCGGAAACAGCGTTTATCGTTGCGTGGCAAGCATGATTGGGCGACGAGCACAATGCCGTTATACACGATGTCTGTGAGAGATCCAGACACTAGCACAATTTGATCAGCTGCGCCGCATGACATCGGACATATTTTATTCCTGCGTTTATCGTATGCTTCTCCGGCATCTTTTGCGTTTTTAAAAATTTTAAATTGATGAATAATTGCATGAATAAAGTACTGCTTTAAACTGTCGTCATTTCGGTTAACTGGTGTTTCATGAGTAGGCCTACAACATCTTACTTTATCGTCATCACCAAGTTTGAAGATGGTGCGACTCTCAGTTTATTATGCGCGAAATCACTAATAGGAAGTCGTACACTGGCTTTCAATTGCCACCAAATTCAATAACCTTGAATGACCTTGAACGCCAAAATAGAGATTTTTATTAATTTGTTGGCGATTTCCGGCTGCGAGACGCATTTCAAAAGCGAATTGCACAGAAATCAATTAAGATAAAAATGGAGAAGTTGCATATGAAATTTTTAGCATTGAACGAAGATTTCGACGGTCCAAGTCTCGATTTGCTAGGTTTAAGAAAACCTGCGAACGAGGGCATCAAAGAGCGGTAGCCTTGTAAAAGTCGTTATTTTAGCGTTGCTGGCCAGTCTTTCGTGAAAACGGTTGCAGATAGGCATGGGCATGCTGCCTATCACAACAAACATTAGTGACGAGCATTTTAGTCGTATCAACATCGCTGACTTTGAAAAAAACCTGAACTTTCAAAATAAGGGGTTTTATTGATTTTTGTGATGTTCGGCTGCAACGCACAATCCAAGAATAAACTGCGACGAAATGGCTGGAGATAAACTGACAGTTTGCGAACAGGAACTGCTATGCTATACAGCGGTTTACAGCTCCGCGCATAGGCTTTCGTGCGTCTCGTGAGCATTAACTCAAATTTCTTGTTAGTTACAGCGCAAAATGGTGCCTCTTTTTAAAGACTTTGCTTCAACCTTTACCATTTACCTGACACCTTGCTATGCGCAATTTTCATTTTTTTCATACAAATTTTGAACTTGTTATATTATGACATTTTTGCGTAACGTACGTTGTAGGCTAACTTTTGGCCTTCTGCCTTCCAATAGCAAACCTTTATAGGACTCTAATGTGTAGATAACTCCACTTCGACAAGTCTCACTAGTTGGTAGTTTTGGCACATACAGGGACCTAGTTAGCTAAAAAAATCAAAAAATGTTATCTTTTGATTTTAATGTTTAATATTTTAAAAAACTGCGAGTTAAAAATGACGTGAACAAAAAACACTCGGGTCAATTGTAACAAATATACGAGTTAAAAGCCGGCAGCAACCTTTGTGCCATGTTAAGCATAGACTAAGGAGGCTGCAGCTTAGAGCTGTCGATTTCTAAGAGCCCCCGATTCAGTCAATCAATTAATTAAAACACATTTATATAGCGCCATATGTCGCCACAGAATCATAGGTGCATCCAACAGTTACTGTCGCTAAACTTTGAATTACAGATTGAGATTCTGTCACTGTTGCCTACGCCCATCAACTTGTTTCACATGAATCTCAAATAACTGCTAACTCTAGAAACGATCTTTTTAGCTCAGAATGCACAACAAACCGCTTGGCAACGGCTCTGCACAGTCTCGCCGAGGGAGCGAGCTTGGCGCTTCTCAGATCTAGCTGGATTAACGAAGTGAGTCTGTTAGGTGAAACGAGAAGAAAAGGAAAAGGGAAAAATAGGGAGTTGGAGGAGAGAAAAGTCGTACAACTCTCTGTTTAGCTTAGAGCTTTAGTAAACCTTAATCCGACACTGCGCAATCTCCTAAATGATAAATGGCGACGCTTGCAGTGAATGGGATTTCGCGGACAACGCGTATAAGCCCGTGACATCTCTCACAATTTGACCGAGTGAGACGGATGCATGCAGATGAGTACACGTACAAGGAAGAGAAAGTTGGCTCCGACGAGGAAAGCTTTTGAACATGTGGAGACGCAGGATGACTTTGCAATCGCGTGGCGCATCGTCTGACACGTGCGGGTGTACATGGCGTCACCGTGAGATGTCACAAGACTGTTCACAGAGAGCAGCGACATCGGAAACCCGACCCGTCTGAACACACGCAAGCACGCCAACGACATAAGCATTCCGAAAACTAACATAGAACAACTGTATACTTTATGCTGCTTATTTTATTCTATATAAAATCGAATATAAGTGCTCACGAAATGAATATAAACAGACAAAACGCGAAATCACAAAATCAAATAAATCAGACAGTGCATAAATAAAAAAATAGTGTCTTTAATGTGTAACGCAGTAATTACTCGTACACACAATCAATAAAATTTAAAACTAAAGCCAGCTTACGAGTAAGTTAGATTGAGTTTAAAACTTTAAACACGATTAGCAGCTAGAACGTTGTGCAAAGCAATGTAGCGGTTTTTTTTCTCTTTGCTATCTGTTAAATTTTATTTCACTTATCTACACGCAAAACATTTAACCGAAAACACAGAGACTATCAATAATAATAATAATAGATTCTGCATAATCACAGTGCTTGACACACTGCAGCACTATATTTGTGTTTCGCTGCCACGATACACGTCATGTTCAACTGTTATTTTTTTAATCCAAGAAAAAAATGTCTAGGACTCTGCCTAAAATCTAAATAACGCTAACATTAACGATCGTAATGATGCCGCTGTTAACGATGATAACAGTAACAACAATTATGACAGATTTCTACGTACAGGAATTCACGCCAGTTCGAGCACCATCAGTAGGCCTAGTGTGGACTCTGAGACACAGTAAACGTCGCCCGGCGTCGTACGTGAGCGCGTCATCTAAAAGACCGATGCAGACACATCTGTTGCTATTGCTGCTGCTGCTGTCGCTGCAGCGTTTAGCGACTGCAGGCAGTAGACGCGTTGGTACAAATGGCGTAGAAACAGGGGGTTCAGTGATCAACGAGCTACTGGAGCCCCCGAGCGGGGCGACACAAAATAAGGCAATAAAATAGTAGTTCTACTTACTGGAGAACAAACTCTTAAAACCAATGGGTACACGTTATGCAGATCACACTAGAAGACGAAAATCGCTCTCCATGTCCTTTAGCTGATGGGGGCTCGCTGCCCTTCCTCAAAATTTTACCCCAGTTTAGCCCATCGAGATTTGAGCTTTAACTGTCCGGTCGTTGCAACTGAAAACCCCTAAAAGCACGCAGAGAGCGACGTAACTGAACTGAACTGAACTGACATGGTTTAGTTTTTGACGAACTGACCAATGGGCAAGCAGTAATGCATTACTGTAAACACCGTCTAACGGCGTCGATGGCCTACGTGACTATGCTCACGTACACGTCAACCAATGACCAATAGGCTCGCCCTGCTTACCCATTGGTCAGTCCGTCACAAACCAAACCGTGTTAGTTCAGCTTCGGTCAGTTCAGTTAGGTCGCTCAGTATGCGCCTTAACTGAACGTAAAATGAGACGCCTCAGAGTGAGAGCCGTGGCACCTGACAACGTCGTCTCCGCCCTGGCTATCACAGTCACTGGTCAGCCCACCCACCAGCCGTGTGTTTCATTTGTGATCGAGAAATTAATAAACGCAATGTGGACGTGGTGCATAGTCGCCCCGTGTGGCTGCCGGTGTCGACACCGGCTGCAGTGCGGCAGCGTATCGCTCCATGCAGTGACGTTTGGCGCGCGGCACGCCTTTCAAAAGTCACTCTGCAACCGACCACTGGCTGTGATGCAATGACGGGTTTCGTCGTCCATCATCGCTGTCAGTCCTCAGTGTTGCTGCTGTCGCTGCGTTTTCTTCCTCCTATAACCAGTGCCACATTAATCGTACTCACCCACTGTATAGCGCGTGATTCACAAAAAGTAAGCTGCCGCGAAGTCTCGTAACCATAATTTATCAAACCGTGAGTCAAGAAAAACAAGTCACCGTGCTCAGGACGATACCTTTGTCAAAACTGACTTATTTTAGTTTCTTTAACTAAAACAAACTGACATGGTTTTTAACAGTAGAAGGTAATTATTAAAAATTCCACCATACATTTAAGTTTTTAAACGTATCGCTACACTACATTTTAGAATATTATATTTTAAAAATCCATCAGCCGAAAATACGAAAGAACAAACGTGCATGCACTAAACGGAAGGTAATTGCGTGGAATAATCTGGTAGGCCTACTACTAAGCCAAACAAAAGTCATCTGAAATTCGTCCTTTAACACGCCATCGATATAAATATTATAAAAATAAAAATGCAAAAACACGCACACGTCGCAAAAACAGATATTGCCAACAAAACCGTGAATTTCGAAATACCAAACTTGAAAAAAATATTTACTTAATTAGAAAAAACAACTATGTAAAACACATCGGCACATTAGTAAATAGACCACAAAATTTCTGCACAAACCTAAACAAAATGACTAAAACATGCGTCTGGCCGCAAACAAATTGAAATTGGCCTCCAATGATGCAAAAAGTAAAATAAATTGAAAAGATGAATCCTTTGTGCGTCATTTCACTTACTTACTGTGTTACGTTTACAGTATGCATGCGTTATGCTCTTGATGTTACGGTTAACTTGCTTTCAATTACGTCTAATTGTCTATAGCGGTGAACTCGCAAATAGCTGCTAAGTTAAATAAGTTAAAATAACCCCTCCTAGCATCGTAGTTGCGTTCATTTCCGTTGACTCCCATATATAACATGTTTGTCGTGTTTAGCCATTAGACTCGCTGACTTATTTACGTCGCGCGTGGCAAATTATTCTCTTCGCGACTCGCAATATTTTCACGCGTGCGCGGCCATCTGGGTTGGAGCGAGCACAATTTGTGTGTGCGGCTGACAATGCAATAAGCCAAACAGTGATGCTTCGCAGCAGCGCAACATCACAACCAGTTAGAGCAGCAGCAGCAGCAGCAGCAGCAGCAACGCCACTCGCAAGGTTTCTGTCACTAATTAAGACGTATTGTCGTAATGGTACGTGGATGGAGGCAACACGCGGGTAATTTGGGCTTGGGCGACTGTCTTGAACCGGCGCGTTTGTCATTCGCTGTTGTTCGCTCTCCTCGTCGTGTCGCCCGTCCTCCGGATAATCACGAAATGGCCGTAATTCCAAATCGAGTTTCTTTGTCGCTTCTCTGGAGACTTACATACATCCTTCGTAACGCGTCGCGCTGGCGACTCTGTCTAATCAAATACTACATTCTGTGGCATGTCATGAAGAATATTTTTTAAATATTTTAAAAATATTTAAAAAAACAATATTTGCTCAATAAGACATGTGGCGTGTCATCGAAAATATTTTAAAGATATTTTTAAAATGTTTAAAAAACAATATTTGCTTAATTAGACAAAATACTACATTCTGTGGCATGTCATGAAAAATATTGTTAGCGTCGCCAGCTGTAGCAGAAATTCACGGAAGCTTTACGTCTTTCTATGAATCTCTTCTTAGCACCCAGTGTCAAACTGTGCGCCAGTGGACAAATCGACTAGTCGACTAGAATTCGTCTATGTTTGGCAACTTTTGCATCAGTGAAGTTATTACGAATGTAATTCTTTTTTACTTTTGCAATATTTTAGCATCAACTATTTTTGCACACAATGTGAAGTGTAAGTCATCCCGCATTTTGTTTTGCGTAATATAATAAGAAAAAAAACAGATACACCCAACTTACTAGCGCGGGAGCGTACAACGAATTCAGATAGGCCTAATATGTTCTTAGTTTGCTTACCGACTATTATTAGTCTATAACTAGTTCTAGTTAGGCTTTTTTTGCTTTGAACACAACTGACTGACAGTAAAGCAAGTCAAGCGACAAATAACAGTGAATTATTAAAAGTGTAGACGCAGCGTGCGGACTGTGGTGTTATTCTTATACCCCGTTTACACGATCAAACAAACATCGAGCAAACATCGAGCTGGCTCGTCCAGCTAACATTATGCTAGCTGGACGAGCCAGTCCGTTGAGACAGCTCGTCGAGCCAGCTTTATCGTGTAAATTGGGTATTATTCGCAACAGTGTTAGCTGTTTGGTGTTAGTTCGTTAACTTTGCATTGTCGTGACTGATTGGCGCTCTTCTAACCTCTAGACGAGAAAGTCGCTTACTTGCATTGCATTTTAACTATAGCATATGTGGCCGTCTTAATACAAGCCGCATTACAGGTCATGTCTATCCGCCAATCCACCTGTATATCTGTATGTTCGTGCATTTGCCTGTCCCCGAAGGGCATTAGCTCGAAAACATAACTGCGTCGAAAACAAAAATTGGTATAGGCTTTTCAGGTAGAGCAGGAGTAACCGGCGTGCCAATTTTCAGTTTAAGGGTTCCGCAATGCAGCGCAGGCGGAGTGTGGACGGCTGCATATGATGGCGGCTCTGGGCCAACATATTTACTGGTACTTGTTAGATGAGGATATAACGCGAAAGTATATAATATACTCACGTTAGTTGATTACCAATTAGCGGACTGGAAAGGTACTATAGCTTACTTGTCGGCGTCTAGTCGACTAATAGACACTGTACTGGCGGTAGTCGACAACGAAAATAGTCGATACGCGGTAAGCACAGCACTAAATAACTGCCTTTTACCGCTCTTTACCATACATTCTACCCCATGCAATGGCTATGCAACTGATATAGCCGCCGACGTCATTAGAGTAGCTTCATTACCAGCTGCGAACAAATTAAAATACGCTCAGTAAACACATATGCTATCTCAAATCGTTGTAAAAAAGTAACCATATTTATGTCATTTTTTTGCACAAATCTTAGAGATGCAGTTCAAACAAAACAGAAAATACGGCTAGTGTCCGCAACAGACTGGAAAAGAGCAGCCCTGACTGCTACCGACGATGTTAAGGGTTAACGGCAGTAAGTGGAAGCAATCGCCGTAGACCGAACTGTAGGCGCAGGTCGTCGAGTAAACGAGGTATTTGCTGCATATATAGAGATGCGTTATCATCACGCGTGTTTAGAGCAATACAACACTGCTGCTGCACATAGCAGCTGCTACATCGGATAGAGTTGCTGAGTTTCCAAGCAGCTGCGGTCCTGATTCAGGGACTAAGATAGTCAGTGACGGTCTGTGACTGCGCGCGTCAGAGTTGTCAACCATCGATCACTCGTCGACATGTCCTCCGGAAGCAAGTAAGCAAAACGGTGTTTCGCTTAAGCCGAAAATACACGGGCTCTCTGATCAATTATTAACACACCTAAGAGTAGTAACTGCTGCGGCATGTGGCAAGTATATACTGGTAACAGATCCGGTCGACTGTAACCTAATGCAAATTATTACTGTGACAGCGTCGATAAACTCGACTCGACGATACCGGCACCGTGAGTTCTGTTGCAATAAACCGCTGAAAACATAGGCTTACTTGGACTAAGAGTTGAGATTTTACACCGTAAAAGAGTTTAGCTTAGACTGTTTGCAACTTGGATGGCAACACTGACAGACAGACAGGCCTAAAGCCTTAAATGGTCGTCAGAAATGTTTAACTCCTGCATGACTTGTCTTCAATGCGTGACTGTAGCCATTGCCGCTAGGTTGCTGCGTCGACATCTCATGTTTCCAGCCATTCTCTGCGCGCCGAATATTCTCCAAGCAATTGTCAGACATCTACGAATTTTACAGTTTAATATTCAGCTCCAATGAAATGTTTTGCCAGTGTGAACACATCATATATTATTACAACACTACGTTTTGCCACTTTTACGTATTTTTAAAAATAAATGTTGATGCCTAATTATTTCGCGTTTATGATCTGTTGCAGGACAGAGGTAAGCAGTTACGTGCGCTGGATGCTTCAACAATTTCAAAATCATTTTTATCTCCTTGAACCAGAAATAAGGTCACCGTGCAAATCATTCCGTATTAAAGTATACTCATGACGTAGTATTGTAAATTAATCCGTCTGTAAATTAATCGACATGTGATCGAGAATATGGTATCTCTGTATACGTATTTTATTATTCACTGGCAAAGAACAGCCGTCACGAAAAAAAATTCTTACGGCGTTACATTTGTATAGTAGCATCTATAAGACAGCTTAACATAAAGTCTAAGACATCTATTGGAATGCAATCACAAATGATTGAAGCAATACAGTACAATAGCAGTCAGTAAGAACCACAAATGTTTATTTAATAAAATGATCATTAAGTAAGGACATTATAATGAACACTACACCTCGAAGCTCATAATTTCATATGACAGCCAGTTTTAGCGTTCGGCTGCTCTGGTATTTGCTGCACCGGCGTAGGTGAGAAAAAAGCGAAAAGGTCTCGGTGGGCTGTCATCAGAGAAGAGAAAACTGCTCAAGGTGCTTATTTATAATCGTCGTCTCTCTTTAATTGCTAAAATGTTTTCCAAAACACGTTTGTCTGTTTTAAGTAGAACAGTCAGCTATCTTAACGGTTTACTGTACACAATGCTATTTGTCCTGGTGAATTTTTATCGCCTAGTTTATGTAATGATGACATAAAATTATCCTAATAAAAAAACTTGTGATTTAGGCCGCTGCAATTTTGATCGTGTGTTAATTATTTCACTTTGTAGGCTAAGCCGATGACATAATTTTATTATCGGTTTTATTTTTTTCATACTATTCCAATGTGCCGTAACTGCGTCGGTCTTCTGCCTCGTGAAATCCTCGTACGAAAAAAAAATTAAACTTTTTTGAAGGTTTTTGGGTTATTTGATGGCAAACAGGCATTCAGAAGAAATTTAATATCAAATACGTGAGCAATGTTTAATAGCAGCACATATGTCGTTAATTCCTGGAACCTTTTTCTGCACAAAAAGTTTGTTAAGACCGTATAATGTGAAACGTACGGTTTTTTGCTATACAGCTAAACTTTTACATTAATTTGGCAATGTCTACGTAATGAGTCAAAATACAAGCTTGTGCATTTTTTAGGAATAACGTTTGCAAATGTGGACATAATGTAATAGTTTTTACTGTTGAATTTTTCGGTCACACAAGCTAATAGCTTAGGAAGAGCTGTCGCTGACAACAATAGAAATAAATAAATGAACAAATAAATAAACAAGATTGCAGGTTATAGATAGACTACGCCTATAAAACACACGACGGTCGACAACGCGAGCGTTAAACGAACTACGATGTTTGCTGATCGGACGTTGCCGTGAGACAGGGCATGTATAAAGCGCAAACCGCGAAATGCGAGAGCGTGAAATCTGTTCTAAAGAAAAATACGAAAGTGAAAGAAAACTGGAGTGCGAAGACGTGTATATAAAAGGCAAATAAGAAAAGTTATGTCCTGGAACCATTTAACATTTTCTGTTTCGCCTTATATACGTACGCAATATATACGCTATAATGCGATGCAAAAATCGCATTTTGTTTCGCACTTTACAGTTGGACATATTTCGCGCTTTCGATTTCGCAGTTAGCAGCAAACGAAGCAGCAAGCAGCAGCTAGCTGCTGTTCGTCAGATAACACGGAGCTATAAATAATCATTTCTACTTCCATGGTCAGAAAATGTGCGTTGCATCCAAAAATTGCGAAAAATTTACTAAAAACCCTTTTTGGGGGTTCAAGGTCGTTCAAGGTCATCGATGTTGATAAATCTAAAAAGCCTGTCACCAGTGCTTGTTATGATAAGCAGCATGTCTGTATCTATCTGCAACCGTTTTCACACTAAAAGAGCCAACATTTTGACATGACAACATTCTGTTCTTGAGTAAGATAGGTCAAAATAACGTATTTTAGAGGGGGTACCCATCTTTGACGCCCTCATTCAAGGGGAACCTCCGCACCCAGGGGCACGAAATTTTGTCACGAAAAACTAGAGACCGTGAGGCAGCCCACAGTGAAAATAGGTGATTTTAGCTTGCACCGTTTTGATACAGTGCCAGGGTGTGACGGACAGACAAACAGACAGACGGACAGACGGACGCCTAGACGATTGCTAAGACGCGCGAAGCATTCTGCGTCGCACGTAAAAATCAAGACAGCCTATAAGAAGTCGCCAGCACCCTATCCGATAGTACCATCGCCGACCCCTTATACGACTTACCGTTTAGCCACAATACATCCGTGACAGACAGACGACGAACGGACGGACGACAGACGACAACCGTTCCATAGACGCGCTATACAGCATAGCCGTAGCACGTCAAAAACCGACAGTGGGAAAGTAGGCCTATCACTAGAAACACAGATTTCCACGGAGGCTGATAAACTTCGTCGCTATTAAACGTCAAGTTAGTAGGCCTATGCCTATCAGTCACGACTGAAATTAATTTAGGAGTAAGACCCAAACTCCACTACTTCGTTGTCGTGGACTTTGTTGTACTGCATACATTGCACGATAAATCAAAGCAAGTGGGGCTAGGGCCACGGATGGTGTGTGATATCTTGCTTTCTGCATGCTTTCTGATATCCGATAAGAGTACTACAACAGATATTGCGACAGTCTGACAGATGATACATAGAGCATCAACAATCATCATTCAACATGCGCCGAGACCGAGGCCGCAGTTGACTTGCGCGGGTCCACATAGCACGGCGAACGGGGTGTTGGGATGGGCGGTCTCAATAAAGGCCGGGGGGCGTCAGCTTTCATTTATTGCAGTCCCGACGCCGGACACACACACGGACAGAGAGATTAATTTGCTCTGCTCGGTTTTAAAGAGCTGTATCAGCGACAGCTCAATAATCTGCCGCCCCGTTTCGAATCTGTTGGCGTACTCACTTAAAAATCCAACCGTCCAAACCGTAAAACTTTACAGTTCAAATGTAGTTTGAAGTCGTTCATTCAACAAACATTTTACAGAGATATCATGTACTCGATCGCATGTCTACGCGGATTAATTTACAGTAGGCCTATTACAATACTGCATCACCTGTTTGCAATGTCATGTATCTGCTATCACGTCTTACGTTGCTTTGCGTATAAGCTTTGTTAGGGCACGCACTTGTCAACTGGTGCGTCGATTATGCGTTGTTCAATGCTCGAGCTTAATACCGCGTGTTCAGCAAGCACTCATCGCACAAATATTGCTCTGACGTGACGATTAATAATTTCACAGGCACTGAGAAAAAACAGTTGAAAAAAAATAAATTTATCAAACCAAACTATATGCTGTTTTATAACTTTAAAGATAAGTTCTCGTTTTACATGTGAATTATTATTTTGGCAACGGTGAATGAACAACGATTAAACATTCAAACTTCGCAAGGCAGTGCGACAGCAGCTGTAGGCGTGTGAGGCGAGGCAGCAGATTTTATTTTCGTACGACATTTTACACTTTCTTTAGCAGTTGATCTCAGAATGCAACAAAGGACAGGGATAGAATTAACATTACTCTACATTTGGCTAAATTATCACAAAAGGACAGCACGGGTGTTTCATTAGGCTACCATTCACAGTATTGATTTTCACAGTGAATGATTTAGAACACGCATATATGTACTCTACTGTTGGCTTTAATGCTTTGCAGCAACTGATCATACAAAAAGCCGCCAATGACTTGAGGCAGCAAAAGGAAGTGGAAGCGACGGAAAAGACGCGCATCATCGAGTCCCGCGTCACGAAATTGGAAATCGGTGGACTGAAGAAAGGTAGGCTATATAGGCTACTGAAGTCATTTTCTTGACACTGTTGCTGCGCTATTTCAAGTACAGTCTACTTATGTGTAATAGGTCTATAAAGGTAAAGGTAAATGATGGAATATAGCGCTTTAGAAGATTGAACCCCTCACAGAGCTACGGAGCGTTACCTGCCATAATTATGAGATCACACAGTGTTACCTGCCATTCGACACAGGTGAACGCGCCCCGCCTGAACCCCAGCCAGATAGACCGGTACTCGATTTACCTACCCCGGGAGGATGGAAGGCTGAGTTGACCTAGGCGGCTGGTTACATATACCGATATAGTTTACCTGCCCGCAGGCAGTCACCCATCGCAGTACTAATTCGGCCCGGCGTACAGTAACTTCGTTGGTCGAATGAAACGCGTTACCGCTACGCCAGGCTGTGTACTGTGTACTTATGTGTAATGTTCAAAGAGTTATAGGCCTATTGCTCGGAGAAGAAAATGCTTAGCAGCACCGGCAAAAGCGGAAAATCTTACGTCTAGTGCATGACGTTAATGACTGAACACGTTAAAATTTTAAGCCAGACAACTACTGTTCCAAACGGCTCATTCAGAACTACTGTGCGTAGACGACAGATTTAAAGTTTCTTATTTGCCAGCTTCATTTTTTGGCTTATCTATAAACAATAGGTATATATCTAGATTTTGTGTTATACTTTAAATATACTTGTAATAACTATGGATTTAAACAGTTATTGTTTATTGCATATTTTAGAAGAGCTAAAATCAAAAATCCAAGACCTGTACAACATCGTCTGCGAATTGGAGGAAGAAAAATACGATTGGGAGATGAAGATTGAAAGACAAGTTTATGAGGTTTGTCTACCTGGCTCAATGCTGATGCATGATATTTATAAAACAGCGCAACTTTGTTTTGATAGCATTTTAGTGCAGTCATTGCATTGGTTTTGACATTGTTTGAGACAAGTAAAGAGCAAAGCTCACGTGACGCGCGATAGCAGCGGTCCTGCCACTTTAGCAATCAGTGTAGGCCTACAGCAATAAGATATTAATGCATTTTGAAAGAGTACTTAAATTTGATGTACTATGGAAGAGTCTTTGAATTAAGGAGAACGAAACTTAGATTCTTAAAAATGTACGTTCTATGTTAAAAATGTCACACGCAGGTTGTCCAGGTCCATCTTCAGCCATTTCGGCGCAATTCACTCTTAAAATGTGTGTCGCAGCCGGAAATCGCAAAAAATAGCTAAAAACCCCTATTTTAGGGGTTTAAGGTTATTCAAGGTCATCGACGTTGACACCAATAAAAAACTTGTCACCCGTGCTTGTTGTGATAAGCACCATGTCTGTACCTATATGCAACCGTTTTCACGCTATACACAAAATAATTGCGGCAGAATAACCACTTTTTAGAGGAGTAGCCGTCTTTCACGCCCGCCTGCGCCGGCCTCCTTAAACTTAGGGGGTCGGGACTTAGACTGTTGAGATCTACGTTTTGTGCTGAAAATTTCATGTGCAGGTTGTTTTGGTCTATCTCTAGCCATTTCGTCGCAATTCAGTGTTGAAATGTGGCGCTGCATCCAAAAATTGCGAAAAATTCACTAAAACCTCTTCTTGGGGGATTCAAAATCATGCAAGGTCATCGATGTTAATAAATCTAAAAAGCCTGTCATTAATGCTTGTTATGATAAACAACATGTGTGTACCTATCTGCAATCGTTTTCACAATAGTCAGTATCAGTAGGGTCAAAATCACGTCTTTTAGAGTGGGTACCCCTCTTTGACAACCTCGTTCGAGGGGAACCCTCATACCCAGGGGGACGAAATTTTGTCACGAAAAACTAGAGACCTTGAGGCAGTCGTGGTAAAGATTTTGTGATTTTAACTTGCACCGTTTTGATACAGTGCCATGGTATGTCGGACGGACAGACAGGCGGACAGACGGACGGACGCCTAAAGGATGGCTAAGACGCGCGAAGCATTCTGCTATCGCGCGTAAAAACAGTAAACTATAAGTGAATTGTCGTAACGAGCTTGGGGCAGTTGAGCATTCAATCAGTAATTTAGGCCCAATAATATATTCTGTCTTTATTGTTTACTTAAACAGGTTTAGCTGTATTACCTCAAAGCATATAACGATAGGCCTATTTGGCGGTACTGCTGAGGCGGTATTTTTTAAATTAAATTTTCTGACAGCTCACCGATGGAAGGCCAACTTAACTTTTAACTTCGTCAACAGTAGATGATATACACTGTGTCTCAAAAAACACCTCAGACATTTTCGACTGTGACTTAAAAACTAATTATCAGATTATGACACTTTTTTGGTAAACATATTGTTGACACAACTTGTCATCAAATGACCGTGTAGTTTTCTACCTCACCCAGCGTTTGTTTCTGCACTACCTGGGGAAAACACAACCAGCGAAATATCACTTTTTAATCCAATGCGATATGATTGCTTAATTAACATAATGCGTAAAAAACACATTTTGTACACATTTCTGAAACTTTGACATTTTATCTAGTTGTCTACTTTTCAACTGCCTGTGGTAAAAATTGCTTGAAGTATTTGCCCAGTATGCGAACACAGGCAAGGAGACGCTTTCTTTATTCATTGACAGCAGTATCGATAAAGTTCTGCTCCAGACGAATCCAAGCTGTACCAGTCACTTCTTGACTTCACAAACATTCCTAAACTTCATCTAATAGACACACTGCTGCAAGACAGTCAAACCTTGTAATAGACCGGCTGTTGGGCCCACAAATTAAAATATGGAATTTATCGACGTTTTTTTTAAAAATTATTTTGACAGATAATTTTCCCAGATAAT
>Ga0056128_1000150_pt1 | contig 48082 bp, 37 predicted proteins | sample WorMetLIZISLAND2_FD_71113 | JGI IMG/M metagenome (GOLD analysis project Ga0056128, IMG submission 71113) | Marine gutless worms symbiont microbial communities from Max Planck institute for Marine Microbiology, Germany - Olavius geniculatus... ... | reverse complement strand
GCGATTTTTGGCTGCAAAGATGAATTACGACGAAATGGATGGAGATAGACTAAGATTACCTGCGAACAGGAACTGCTATAGGCTTTCGCGCGTTTTGTGAGCTTTGCTCAAATTTCTTGTGATATGTTTATCAATATAAGTGATGTTTGCTTACTATGATGTTCACAATTTGCTGTTATTGTTATTTTATTTTGCTATTTTTTGCACTGGCTATATTGTGAGTTATTATAGAAATTGCATGGTTCAAATAATAGGTATATTTCACAGTCATCTTCTATGTTTTTTTTGTATAAATTTGTTAGGAGGCCCAGTCAAGAAACCTTCAGAGTCTTCTGTGATTTCTGGTCAAATAGCAACATTGAATGCTACTTCTAAGGTAGTGTTTTTTGACATTATAAGCACTACTTTGTTGTATGAAAAATCACTATTATATTTGCAACTTATTTATAATATATAACAATTTCTACATGGAATTTATACTTTGTTTAGATTTGTTTTATTAGAATTTAGGTAGTTCTTTTGTTTAGTTTCATACAGACTAAGTTGGCTGCACACTGCACATTAGCAGCTGAGTTGATATAGTGCATCACACGATATGATAACATGATGTGGTCCTAGAAAGAAAGCTTATTATTTAACATTATCATTTGTCACATGTGCACAATATGTGTGTGCATTAATATGTCTAACATTTGTGTTTTGCTGTCTCTTGATTTAATGCAGCCTGCCTGGCAAACACATCTTTAATTTTTGAGTGTGCCTGTGATCATTTCAGATGACTTCTTCATTTCTTTCTTCATTTAATATTTTAGGTTTAGGGAATTCAGTACTTTGGGTTTAAAAAATCAATTAATTTAATAATTACTAATGTGAATAATTATATAGGCCATGTTAAACCACTCTATGATGCTGCTGCTGCTGATGATCTACTGATGCCAATATATGTATAATATTACAAATGTTATGTACTGAGGCATATATGTGATGACTCTGTCTGCATGTCAGTGTGTTACTTTTAGTAAGTAATACATTGCATGTGACAGTTGCAGTAATCGAACACCACATATCACTGCAGATCACACTGCAGATCAGCTCAGATGCATGTGTGTGTGTGTCTGCATGTCGTCTGCAGGGCTTGGCACCTCTCAAGACTGCAGCAGCAGGTGGCCAGCAGAAGCCTGCTCTGTCTGCTACTCAGCCTGTGTTGAAATCACTACCAGCTGTGCATAGTAATCTCACTGGCAAGGTAAGGTAGCATATGCTGAACTTTTATAATAATGCAGAATATGAGATAAACTTTCACTCACAGAATTGAGTGAAGGCAAAGAATAATGTTGGGCAGTAGTCTACTGTAGGCTGCAGACTCACATAAGTAAGTAAGTAAGTAAGAAAACTTAATTTGAATTTAATTTACATTAAATTTAGATTTAACAGTTAGTTCGAATATGCCGTGATTGCAACACTCAAACAGAAATGTCTTTAGCAGCAACTAGAACATGTTACAGCATGTGTAAAACTCTTACTTTCAGTGGCTGAAGGTTTTGCCCTTTTCACCCAACTACTGCTACTGTTGATTTTGTTTGGTAAAAAAATTATATTTTTACTAGCATCCACTTGAGGCAACGTAGTTTATACTGTTTGATACAGATACAGTTGGTGCGAATGCTGATGCAATAATTACCTTATTACGATGCCACGTGATTATTGGCGATTTACTGTTTATTTGATAAGTACCAGTTTTTTTGTTGTTTATCTTATGGATTATTTTACTGTTAGTAAGTAGTATATTATATGTCAGTTGCAGTAATGTTCTGTATTGGGGGGGCAGAGGGGTTTAAACAATGAAATCGTGAACATGTTTTTGTTGTCATGTCATTCTGCTAACGTCCCGTGATTGTCCTAGACTGACACTGGTGCTTCCAAGCCTACAACTAGTGTTCCATTGACTGGCTCATTGGGTGAACCAATCAAGATGTCTCCGATGGGTCCACGTTTATCGACTGAAGAACCAATGCGGAATTCTGCTGAAGCTTATCTCAAAGGGTCATTGGATGTTAGTATCATTTTCATTTGTTGTTCATAAATAATTTGCAAGGAGCAACGATTATGAGAATATGAAAAAAGGAAGCCAAAAATTTGGGAGCAGCTGGCAGCAGAGATTGTTATAAACCTGTTACTTGGTCCAAAACAGATACACACTAGCCGCATATTCATGGTCTTGCAGTGTAAACTGGTGTCTGGTGCAGGGCTAAGGAAATTGAGATCAGCCCTGCCCGATGGGCATTGTGGTTTGGGAAGGACTTAGTTTTAGCATTTACTGTGAACGTTTATGCATATTGTGGGACAGTGTTATTGCATCATAGCAGTGTGCAGTCAGTTGTGTGTGGTCTGCACTGTGCAGTCGTATCTGCAGATGTCTCACAGTTCGTTGAAGTCCGATTCTCTGGGACTTGATCTCAGCGGCACTGCACGTAGTGCTGCAGGTCTCTCCACCGGCCGGGAGGAACATGTCAACTACATGCTTGATCTCTCTGATGATGATGCTGATGTAATTACTGTTTTGTTGCTAATTCTGCTTATATTTCACCATGTGGTTCGGATTGATTTGCAAGAAACTTGGCATCACGTTGATCTTCTTGCAGATGCAAAATTTTGTTTAAGTAAGTTCTGGTGTTTTCGTTCTGCAAATGGTTAAATTTTCTGCATTTCATGATGCACTGTCTGTTTTGTCGGCCTGCTGTTGAGCCATTGTGTGTTAAAGATGTTGCTTAATTTCACTTGTTACGTACTTGAGCCTTCAGCATTGGACTTTATTAATGTTTTGTACAGCAAAAATATAATGAATACAACACTTAAAATGTAATTAAACTTATTATGTTTTTGTGCCTATTGTTGTGTTGCATCACTTTTAAGCACTGAATGTGTGAAGACTAGTATGTTTTAAATAGTATTTTTGACTACATTTTTTTGACATTAGATACATATGCTATGCAGTGTACCTGTGGGTTTGAAAGGTTGATCGCTTGGACAAGAAATTTAACCTTGACATGAAAGACATCGATGAACATCCTGGCATTGATTATGAGGTAAGTGTGGTTGGGGGTTTAGTATGCCTTTGGCTTTGTACTTTCACACTTTTACTGTTGGATTATTAACTGTTTGTGCTGTATAACTTAATGGTTAAAATACTTAATAGTTAAAATACTTTTTATGTCAAATATGTGCCGAAGTAAATATGAAAGCAGATGACATGTCATAAGTAAGTGAGCAATTATTAAAATAGCCGAGTAATGTGCATTGTGTGTTAACTGTAAAAAAGGTGGATGACGCCTGGTGTGTTGGTAAAAAGAAAAGTGAAAAAGTTTTAGGTTATATCTATAGGTAGAGAGGGAGTATGCACATCCATGCGTTGTTGGTTTGGTCGATTCAATGGGTAATCTCGGTTGTTTGTCGCATAATTGTACGCAGTTATTGTAATGTCAGCTTATTTGGCTTGATTTGTTGTTCATTAAGAGACTTTGTCTGTCTGTCTGTTCAGTCTGGACTGAGTGAGCCTGACAATGTAGCTAACCGAGTTGGGAGTCCTTCTTCTTCAGATGCAGAAAGTGGCAAGTTCCACAAAGATCTTGTAAGTTGCATTTATTTAAAGTCTCTTTTATAGCTATCATTGTATACTGCCGTTGTTGGCTGCCTTGTGGTGAATAAAAGATTAGCTGTCCAACAATTGATGCAAACTTGTTTTCTTACAACATCGCTTATGAACCCAGTTGTGAAAAATCTGTGTAAGGTTCTTTATCCTTTCTTGTCAATAGAGCCAACGTTATTTCTGTTTGAACCATTGATATGTTGTTTTATTTGTCATGAAATGTTATATTGATGGAAATCTTGATAATAGTGTGCTTTTAATGTTTATGAAGGATATTGTAGATCAGAAATTGTCCGCACGATTTGACGAGCTGCTGCCGCCAATCGGAATTCATGCAAGTTTACACTCCTGTGTTTGCTACATGTTCTCTGCATATGGAAATAAAATAGATGATAGTGGTAGACTTCTGCTATGTGCAACAGGCTTTAACATGGTGATATTTTATTGGGTTTTAGCCAATACTTTAGATATGTATTATATCATTTGACATTCTTGGTTTTCTTTTTGAACAGATGATAGATTTATGAAGTTGGTTGTTTTGATAGTGCAGTTTGTCTCAGTAGTTCATATTATAGCTCAACATCTAAAATATTATGTTAGTTTAATCACACTATGTTATGTGCATTGGAGATATTATGTGTGTTTCAGTATTTCACTTATTATATCTGCCAAGTGTGAACGTAGTGAACATTGGAGGAGATTATGAGATTGGTCGTTCTGTTTGTCGTTCTGTGTATGCATCTGTCGTTCTGTGTTTGTGTGTACAACATATACTTTGAGGCGCCATATCCTGCAATAGACAGCATTATGAGATTGATGACTGTCTGGAGGAAAACAGGGAAGATTATTAAAACTGCCATTTTTGATACATATGCACAATTATAATTGGTAGTTCTTACACTTTTAGGTTTCTGTCGTTTTTTTATGTTTTTTGTTTTATAAAGGTGAAACTTTCTTTAAAGGTTAAACTTTTTGTTCCGTTATTATGTTTATGTGCAATTTTGCCTGCAAAGGCTATTCCTGAAATGATCTATATTGTGTTGGGTGGGACGTTTAAACCCTACTCACTCGCTCACTCTATAACGGTGCCAGATAGATGCATGGTCACAATGGACCACTCATAGGAAGTTGACCACTGTGAGTCGAATGGTCATGTGACCGATGACGTCACGTGATCCCGAAAGGTCAAGGTTGTGACCCCATTATCTTTGAGGTGCCGTATGTCCATAACGGTACCAGATAGACACATGGTCACAATGTAGTAGTAGTATTAGTAGTAGTAGTTGTTGTTGTTGTAATGTTTAAGTTACTTCACTTGGCGGAGATATGCACTCTTACGAGCGCCTTCTAGTTTTAAAGTAAATTATGCATGCACTACTTTTTACAGCTAATGGACCTTAACTATAGTGGGCTGGATCTTAGCTATAGCGGGCAATCACTGTAGTTATTGGAGTGATATGTGTGTGCTGATGTTTGTTTAGGAGCCAGACTTTGGTGTCAGTCAGTCCCTGAGGTCAGAGGCTAGCGATCGGCCTGATCCTACAGGAATGAGCATCAGTGAGGCAGGAAGGAAGTTGAAAAACATACCAAGTTCCTCGCCACCCAAGTCTGCTGCTGGTTCCATTGATAGGAAGTATGATGCATTATTGAGTACGATTTGTTTTATACCCATAGATGAAAAATTCCGTACTTGTGCTAGTGCTTTGCGATAATAAGTGATTCTTGTCAGGTCAACTCAGCCTGGCCATCCCTTCACAAGTATCGAATATCAGTGACTAAAGTCGGAGCATAAACAGGCACATCGTGCCTGACAGTGACAGTGCAATCTGATGAGCCTTATCAGTTGTGAATGGCTTTACGTTACGGCAAATTTTATTATTACAAATGAATGCAGTTTTTTGTTTTTTTGACAGTTGCCGTTTTTATTTGTCACTGTCTGATTTGCAGATTGTTGACATTGCTTGTGATTAGGTCACTGGTCGAAACTCTGGAGAATGATGTGCATGCCGAGGAGCTGGAGTTGGAAAAGGTGTTCATTTAATTGTCCATTTTTATCATTTGCTGTTTTTATGAATCGGTTCTGTAATTTGCTTCATCATCATTGTAATTAATAGCATTGGTTTTACACAAAGATTGATTTTCAGTCATTATTTATTGTTCTGTTGATTGTAGCTAAATCGTTTGGGTTATTGATGTATTCAGTTACTATCGACTCTCGACCTCTCATGTGCTGATGCTGATTTGCCACTAATGAAAATTATGAACTACTTACTCACTCACTTGCTGAATGATGTATATTTTTGTATTTATTTTTTTCACTGCAAAGCTTGCTGTTTTGGTTCCTGTCTTCTGTGTTGGGAATACAGTGGCTTGAAACTTAATTGCTGCTGAATGATTTGTGTTTTTTTTGTATTTACTCAAGGTGGCACTTTTACAGGATTTCCATTATCCAGTGAATCTTATTCTGACCATTATCAATAGAAAGCTAGAACTATATAAATTTTCTATTGTGATTAATATTGGCGATCTGTTTGACTGTTTTTTATGCTGCTTTTTGACTAATTTATGAGTATACTTATAAAAATAGGAGCAACTTGAATTTTTTTTATTATGAAAATTTTACATGCAGTACATATAAACACATGAATACATTTTTGTATTTGGGCATTTGTAGTAATTTACAGTCAAGTTACTTATAGTTTGTTCCATGATTTGTAATGTTGATTACTTTGGTGGATATGTTTCTAAAGAGACAAAGTTGAAGTGATTGGCTTGTGTGACAGGAGAAAGAAAGTCGTCTGAAGAAGTTGCATGAAACAGTTGACATGGAAATTGAGCAAGAAACTCGTAAAGCTAAGGTGGACAAAGAATCTGCTATTAAGTAAGTACTGGTAATTAAATAACTCTCTTTACAGACTTTGCAACCTTTGCTGATATATTTGGCAGTCGGTTTCCAATAAATGACAAAACTGACAAAGCGGGTTTATTGTTGTTTTAGTGTATGATTGAGACTTTTTGTACAGCTGTCCTAATAGTTCTGAAATGCACCTGTCTGTCCATCCATTCCTCTGTGTCTGCTCCATACAGACTTATAATGTGAAAACTAAAAGGCACAGAAAACCAAAATCAGTGTGAACGTTCACAAGTGCATGTATAATCGGTGTTCCAATTATTCTTTTTCACTAGATGGTGGTTATGCCTCCATCAACGTGTGACAACTACAAGGCCAAAAAGTGCATTTTGGGGCATATTTGACTCCACCGTGACCTTAACCCTTGACCTTTTGGCCCTAAAATTTTATGCATTTATCTTTGCCCCAAAGTCTGTTAGTGGTCAAAGTTCGGTCAAATTTTGTCAACAAATGCCCAAGATATATTGCTAACAATGTTTGTTTGGGACGCACGCGCCGACGGATGCACAAACACTCTGGAAGCATAATGCATCCGGCCACTATGTTGGCGGAGGCATAAAAAATCAAAAGCTCAGGATTACGGTTGCTCAACTTTAGGTGGACAGCTGCACAATATGTCAGCACGGAGTCGATATGTTGTTCTATTTTCCAGATTCTGTTTTTAGTTTTGGTTGTGCATCATTAGTTTTCTGCTTTGTCTACGGTCTGCATGCAGTGTACCAGTTTGACAGAGAAATAAGTTGATTGACTGATGACTGCAGGAAGGTTCGGCTTCAGATGAAGGACGAGACTGAACGTGAAGAGGCTAAGATGCGAGCAGCTTATGCGGACAAGTTGCAGAAGCTGCAGCAAGACCTTGAGCAGCAGTTGACCGACGAGAAAGCCAAGATCAGGTAGCCTCTTATTTTCCATGATTATGACCGTTCAACGTAGTATGTAGGAGAAGCCATTCTGTATTGCTGCTGATGTTAATTTTTTACGTCCTTCTGTGATGCCGTGTAGGTCCAGATATGAGCACTGAAATAGGAAATTCTCAAGATTCTGCCTGAAGACCGAGAGTGATGGTGCAGAGGTGATGTCAGTAGAGTAACCAGCCCAGAAATGTCCATTTGCTGACTGTAGCAAGACAGAATGTCAGTACCGTGTGCTGTTGGATGGTTGTTGCATGCTGACTTAAGTCTTTGTTGACTGGACACCAGCAACGTGGTGAAATGTGATGAAGCAACACAGCTGTTGTTAGTTGGCATTTTAAGGTAGTAATACATTGGAGATGGCATGGTCATTGCCAACTACATGTTAACGACGAGGACATACAGCTAGTTTCTGCACAGGTCTGCAGCTTCATACTTCGTCAGTGAGCTTTGTCGGGTGCCAGATGTCAAGGCTCATCAGCGACTACATTCCAGCTTGTCTTCATCACTGTTCGACAGCCACACGAGACTGTCTACCGTTGGCAACCAAGTTTTTCTAGTTGCCGCTGCTTGTGTCTGGAACAGTCTGCCTGAACATGTGACATCCACACCCTCCTTGGCTGACTTCCATTCCTTGTCTTTCGGTCCCATCTAAAAACCCATCTGTTTAACATTTCATATCTCACCCCATAGTCTCTGTACACTGACACTCATTTTATTTTGCACACTTTAATAGTTTTCATTATTTACTTTCAGTGTGGGGTGGTTGATGTTTCTGCAGTGCTGAAGTAGAAGAAAAGCTCAACAAACTAACGCTGGAAGTCGAGGCATTGAGACAGTCCGAACAGGTGGCCGCCAAATCTCATGCTGATGAAAACCAACGGGTAATTTAAGTGCTTATATACACAGTGTTAGCTACAGAGTCTGTAAGTGATAACATGGCTCTGGCAGTCTTGGAATGTTTTATTACAGACCTGTAGATACCACTAGCTAATTCAGTTAAATCTGGAAAGCTTTTGTAATGTGGTCTTCCAGAACTTTTTCAGTTGTCATGTCATTTCTGACATGACAACTGAAAAAGTTCTGAATTTGTTGTATGACAGTTTTGTGATCAAAGTCTTTTTTGACGTATGTCCCAAAGTGTAAAGAACCAAAGGTCTAAAAGCGTAGGTTGCAAATAAAGTCTGGATTGACTGAAGGTTTGGTCATTCATCGAGATCAGCAGATGTTTTGCTGATCAAACTACAGTTATAGTGCTGCATCCAAGCAGAGATACTCTGCAGAAGGAAAGACATATCTTGAGGTTCTGTTGTCCAGGTTGAGCGTGATGAGGCGGCGGCAAGAGTGCTCGTGGAGGCAGAGTTCACTGAGAAGCTGGAACGTTTGCAGGAAAAGCTTGAGGCTGAAGTGCAAGATAAACGCCAGGAACTGGAAGCAAGAAATGAGGCTGCGATAGACCAGCTACAAGCTGAGTTGGACTGCAAGCACAAAGAGGTTTAATTTCAACATTTTTGTAATCTGCATTTTAGTTGTTTATTGGTGGCTTGGTAGTGTAGTACTAGGACATCGGGACCAAATTTTCGAAACTTTTCTAAGATCTTTTTCAAAGATCTTCCTATGTCAGATGATTTAGGAATTTGAAAGAAGTTTTCTTTTCCGAATTTTTGACAGCTTTCTTTACATTTTCAAACAACTTCTTTTTTTCTTATCTTCTTAAACTAGTTCAATCAATCAGATGCACTTATGCCGACCATGTATCGTAATCAAAACTTCTTAGGAAAACTTTTTTGGAAAACTTCTTATCTTAGCATGTCCACGGGAAACGCATTTTACACACCACTTTGTTTTTTAAGTTGACCAAACGTTGATTTCTCTTACTTACTCATTGTTGAATTTAACACAGCCTTACGCAAATAACCTATGACATCACGTAGACGTCTAAGCTTAGTGTCAACGTTGCCTATTTTTTTTGCAAATTTTGTTTTATTATGCAGCTTTCTCCATGTAGGACCAGGTTAGTTCTTTGCTACATATTTGCGTAAATTCTTCCTAAGAAGTTTCCAAAGAGGTTTAGAAAATTACGCACCGTTTCTCAAAATCTTTTTTGGAAGATCTCAAATTTTTCCAAAGACATTTTCCAAAGAAGTTTCGAAAATTTGGCCCCTGAGTTGCAATTAAGAGATGGTGGGTTCAACTTTTTCGATCAGCTTGCTATCAAGTGATTAGTACTTGGATGGTAACTGTCTACAGACAGATAAACCATTTCGGTATTAAGCAACAACCAAGATCAACTTAGCATTTCATCCTTCTGGGGTAGGTAAATGAAGTTAAGGGTAAATCAAGGGATTAATATAATAAGTGAACATTTATATAGGGCACTATCATTTCGAAGAAATTTCTAGTGCGCTGAATGCGTTATCAGTACATCTGAAATAAAAATGATTTAAGGAAACGTTTAAAAGAGTCCAGATTGAGGGTGTGATCATTCAGGTACGTCGGGAGACTGGATTGGGCACACTCAGTGGCAGCAGGTGGGGGGGGGGTAACGCTGTGTGTATGATTTTACATGGCAGCTTTGGGATGGTTTTCCATGAAGAACTATCGGCGTTTTCAAACCTTTGAATTAGTTTTTAGTATCACTAGTAGACAGGAGTGCTGGACCATGGCTGAGGACGTTTTTGTTTGATTCATGCTGTGGCAAACTGTGACTTCAATTTAATTGTCTGGCTATAAGTATTTTACAGGGTCACACGCAGCAGGTCCTCTACAGCGGTCTGGCGTCCGCGGTTCAGCAGCTGTCTTTCGGCGTCCTTCAAGGTTCGGTGTTGGGCAATGGGCTGGTTGCTGTAAGTTTTGTACGCAGCTGAACTGTGTCACGTGATGGCCCAGCACGGTCTGTGTTTCCATCAGTACGCCGATGACAGCCAGATATACATCAGTACTACGGTTAATGACGCAGCACAAGCAGTTCAGAAATTCACGGCGTATGTCAGGGCCATTAGCGACTGGATGTCGGCTAGCAGGCTGAAACTCAATTCGATGAAAACGGAGGTCTTGTGGCTTGGATCCAGTCAACAACTAAGTCAGATCAGCACCTCCGACATTCCACTTCAGTTGACAACGATTAGAGTCAGCAAATCAGCACATGACCTTGGTTTTTGTCATTGACTCGAAGTTGTCACTGTCAGCACATATGGCGGCCCTATGCCGGTCTGGGTCTTACCACTTGCACCAACTCCACCCTGTTCTCAAGTCACTGACGCAGAAAGCAGCCAGAACACTAGTCCAGGCGTTCATAGCCAGCCGCTTTTACTATTGTAATTCACTGCTGTATGGCATGTCTCACAGTCTGATTCAGAAAGTCCAGTCCGTCTAGAACGCCGCCGTTTGGCTGCTCACGGGGACTAGACGTGGTGACCACATCTCACCAGTGCTGTGCCAGTGCAACTGGCTTCCAGTCCAGAGACGAGTCGACTTCAAACTGTTGTGCTTTGTCTTCTCGTCTTTGTCCGTCCAGACTCCTCCGTACCTGGCTGACAACATGCACCTGCTCTCGGAAGGTCCTCGACGTCGGCTGCGTTCGTCCACCGACAGATCGTGTGCTGTTCCACACACCCACAACATGTTCGGCAACAGAAGTTTTGCTGCCACCGGGCCTCGCATCTGGAACAGCCTCCCAGCACACTTATGCGATGAAGACATCACATACAGAATTTTCAGGCGATAACTGAAAACACATTGGTTTTAACATTATGATCAAGGCGCAATGTGACACTTGCATAATTGCGCTGTACAAATACTCTTACTGAACTTCCTTCCTTCCTTACTTACTTCCAGATACTTAAATGTAATGCAGGAGATGGCTGATGTTGAGGCAAAGTTATTAGCAGTACGGCGTGAACAGCTCGAGTCTCAGGAGTTAGAACTGAAAGCTGCACAAGACAGACGTTTGGCCATTGAAGACCTGGAGATGGCGGTATGATGCTGATCAATACGATTATTACAACTCTGATGACGTGCAAAAACATGAAATTTGCATTTGTTATGACACAGTAGGTAGTTTAATCCAACAGTTTTTTTGCAGTTGAACATTTTTTATGCACAGAAGCATGTAATGCTTCTCACGTTTTAGCCATCTTTGAGGTGTCTGTCTGTCAGTTTGTCCATCTGTCTATCTGTTTGTTACACCATGCTGCCCTATGCGAGCTAGGATCACAACATTTTTACTCTGGGCTGCCGCAGGATGCTGATGGGGGTTCTGACCCTGAACAGACTTAGTCAGGTATCATGGGGGAGCTTTCTCACTTTTGGTCTGGCTTCTTTAGATCGCTATTTCTACTAAACACTGTTTATTGTGATAAAGTTAGATTTTGTAATTTAAGTTGATAAAGGATAAAGAAGGTATGATTTTTGTGCTGGAAGATGGAAAATGTACTGAGTGAAAGGCATGAACAGTTGAAGACGATACATCAAGCGGACTTTGAACGACTGAAAGACGAACATGAGAAGAACATGAAAAATCTTGCACAAGAATTACAAGATATAGTAAGGCCTGTATACTGTCTTTATGTTGCTGTGTTTGTTTTTCTACATTGTCATTTATCTGCAGTATCTGTTGTCAATGATGGTACATTTTGTCAACTATATCAATCATTTTGTCATCATATTTTTATCCTACAAAAAAGCAGACTACTTGTGCTGATAATCAGCTATTAGTGCCATGCATTGAAGCTGTTGGCTTTATAATTATTATACGAACAATGACAGATTTGTTCATCGTATTCCATAGATGCTATACTTTTTTTCTTAATTTTCTGGTTTTATTAACTATGGTACTAGTTATCAATTTATTAATTTTGTCAATTGATGTCTATTAGGTTTGGCCATTCTTAGTTGTTCGAGCTTATGTTATATGTTCTGAAACCCGTTGTACTGTATTGCTGAATTTGTTTATTTTTTTGTTGATATATTTGTTGCTATTGCAGGAGCGGAGGAAGGCTCATGATTTGCAGCAGCAGTTGGAGCTTGAGACGAGTCGACTTCAGCGGGAACACCAGCGAGACATTGAAACACTTGCACAGGAGCTGAAGACTGCCGCGCTTCAGTCGGATCAGCGGCTGCAGTTAAAGGCTCGTACAATTTTTGACCATTTTTGTACATTTTTTCTTTTTTATGTTTATGTTTGCGGAGTGACTCAGACATTGATGATGCTGTGAACAGCTGTGCACGTAGTGAGTGACGTTGGTTTTCAACAGTTGTCTTTTTTATTATTTCCGCCTAGTGAACTTAGTGAATGGTGAAGATTATGTGTTGTTATGGCAAGACTTTACATGCTGGATGTACGTTATTGTTGTTGTATATCTCGGATCAGCAGACAAAAGAAAGAGCATGAAAGAGCTGATGCTTATTTCAAACTTTGTTCAGTGTGTCATTATGATTGTGGTGTGGTGTGAATTAACATTGGTCTAGATTAACAAAGTTGTTCTGTGCTAGACTCGATTAGCAGCTGGGTGGGTGACTGCAGCCAGTTAACTCATCTCGGCCATCTAGATCAACTCAGCCTGGCCATCCCTTTGTAGATAGGTGTAGTCACTACCAGCAAAAGCTGATGCATAAACTGGCACAGTGTGCACTATTCCCATAACTCTAGTCTGGCAGTGTAAACTGGTGTCTGGCTGACGGCTAGTGAAATGGGCATTAGCACCAGTGTAACTTGGGAGGACTTTACATTGTTGAGTTGTAAACGTAACGCATCATTTTTGTTTCATGTGGTTTATAGCGAGATGTGGTTGAATCTGAAACATCAGAACTTGATGATCGGCGGCAGCAGTTGGATGCCAAGCTGATGAAACTCAGTCACCAGGTAAGAGCACAACACAACGGTGATGCACTGTGATTTTGCTGTCCGGTTGTGCAGCCACATTACAGTTCTTGCCTGTTCCTCAGTCTATTTGTTCATCTGTATGTCCTATATAGGCATTAACTTGGAAACAAAATGGTGTGAAAAAGTCAAAAATAGTGTCAACGTTTCCCAGCCAGTAGTAATTAATGTGTCAGTTTTCAGCTGAGAAGATCAGTTTAGGGTTACGGTTGAAGCTGTGCAGTGCAATGTACAGCTAGACGGATGGTCGTATAATGTGTTGGCACTGGACCGACAATGCCGACACTTGTTTGCCTAGTTAAACTTTTTAATGTTGCAGCTGTACAGTAGACGTGCATCATATCTATGTTAGTATGTGCACTGAATAGTTTTATCTGCTCTGACGTTGACTATGCATATTAGTTTTTTGTTTAGTTTTTTTTGCATAAGTTTCATGTTTGTGATTATTAGTGGTATACTTTTCTTTGTGCACCATGTCTCAAAAACGTGCTACTTTTATTTTCTCAATAACTCCATGAAACACTGGTTGATTTTGATAATTTTTGGCACACAATGTCATGAAGAAACTTGACGTAAATGACTAGTTTAGCCCATCTCACCTTAACGCTGTCACTACACTACTTTGTGGAAAAAAAGTCGTACGTTGGTTATTTACAACAATGAATTCATACTGAGTAGGTCATGCATTGGCTCAGAAAATCACTGAGACCACAAAATCATTGAAAATCTGTTACATAATTATCACTAATACCATTTATTTTAGGATCATAAGTCGACGAATTGAAATGATGCATTGACATCAAGTGAGCCGCTCTGGGTTGCATGTTATTGAATGTGCTGTTGGTAAGTCGTATCAATGTCCAACACTTGCGTTTTTGCTGGAGGAGTACATTTTGAGCACATGCAGTAATATAAATGATGTGATGTAACACATATGACTTTTTGAGAGATAATAATTTTTACTTGTGTTTGTTGCAGCTTAGTTAATAATTTTTGTGAGTATGCATGTGCTACCCAGTATTAATCCATTGTTGTAAATGGCTAAACTATGACTTCTGCATTTCACAAGGTAGTGTAGTGACAGTCTTAAGGTGAGGTGGGTTAAACTGCAGTCATATACGTCAAGTTTCTGCTTGATGCTGTGTGTCAAAAATTATTAAAATTGACCAATGTTTCGCGGAGTTGTTCAAAAAATAAAAGTTGCACAATTTTTTGAGTCACTTGTGTAGTTTATCTGATTGCATTGCACAACTTCAAAGATTAGTGGTTTTAGTTTGGAAACTATCTTGCTTTATGTTAACATTTTTTAATGCACAGACAGCACTGAAATACAGATACAAGCATATAATGAGTACAGACTATATGGACAACATATGTCTTTGTAACTTTGTATGTGTGTGAAATTTTGTCGCATCTAACAACAGGAAGAGGAGCTGAAGCAGCAGTCCAAAACTGATGTCTCAGAGGTTTGTACAGATTTTCTTATCATATGTCATTATTATCGTCATTCTGCTTTTGAATAATTGCAATAATAATTACAGTAATAATAGTAATAATAATGTATGTCAACATGTGTGAAAGAAGCGTGGAATTTTTTAGTTATGTTCATAGTTTGGGAAGTATTATTCTTGTGTCGTGTTTCATTATCTGTATGAATAATCTGTGCATTTCTGTATTGTAGTATTTTATCTTAATCAGTTATCCAAGCTGCCTGATAGTTATGTTTTAACATTGAATGAATGAGATATTGTTGAACATAGTTTAATTTGGCATGTAACTTCATTTTTCTTTCAACACTCAGAGCCTGTATAACCGGATTGTGATTGATCATGTGATTGGTAGGGCTCACAGTTTTTCGCAGGCCATGGAATTTTGAGCCGAGTTGCGGAATTTGCCCTTTTCCGCAGAATTTTGATGTATCTGTAGAATTTCATGGAATTTTGCAAAAGTTGAGAAATGACTGGCGATTAGTACGATCGTCGGCTTGATGACGCAATTTTGTCACGAAATGTGACAGAAAAATTCAAACTAAACTGCCTAGAACTGTTGGTTTTACTAATAGCTATCACAATACTGCAAAATCGTATGAAGCAAACACAACGCAACTTGACAGTTTGCACTTTTGACAGAAAAAAGGTTGATAATTTTTTTGTATGTTGCTAGTGAAACTGAGCACATTGACAGTCTTCAATAACGGAAGTTTCTGAACAGAATATAACTCGCGAACAGAAGGCCGCGGTAAGCCGTGGAATTTTGCAAACTAGGCCACGGAATTTGGCAAAATTTTTCCTGGGAAACTGTGGGCCCTAGTGATTCATGTGGGCCATTGTAGGTGACTGCAGAGATCGGCCGGGAAGAGCGCATGTTGCAGATGCTGAGAAGTGAAAAGCAGGATCTGGAAAATGAATTCTGCCGATTCCGTGTTACAAAAGCAAAGTTGCTTCAGCAGATTGCGTACGTCAATGTCTTTCTGTGTCATTGTTTGAGAAATCTGTTGTAATTATCATTTATCTCATGTTTTTACATTTTCACATTGACGTCTGTTTGCTAGTGTGGATGAGAATAATGATAGGTAAGGATAAGGCTATTAATACTAGTATTAAGAGTGGCATGTGTTATACACAGTTGTACATTTTTCAAAAACTTTATTTGTGACCACTGTGGTAAAACCAATTACTTTTAAAGCTGACAGATGTTTGGCTAAACGTAGTGAGAAAATGAGGATCAGATGTTTGGTAATGTTTATTTTTTAAAGCTGACTGTTGTTTAATTCTATTGTGTGTATATAACTAGCTTTTTCAAATATTAACCGATTAACCGATTTTCAACATTCTTTTATTATCTGCGTCAGTTATTAACCTGAAATACAAAAATTGTCGCAGCCTGAACGTTTTCTTGAAATATACAGTAGCCAGCTTTGGAGGATATTGAATGTTACAAGTAACTTGTTTAAAGCTGACTAGATTACACCAGGTAGTGTAGCAACACATTTAGGGTTGATGGAATCTTTGATGATCACTTAATTGCAGATTCATTGCATGTCAGTGAGAGAAATTTGAAAATAAGTCAGTATTTGATGCAGTTATGACGTAAACTTAGGAACTTACTTTTTATTTGGCCAGCCTGTGTACGTGTTTGAAGTGAGCTGGACGATCATTTGACGACCAGTTCTTGTGAGATGCTTAGAAGCCGGCCTGGCACAGGAGTGAGTGATGACCCACGGGACACACTGGCTGGAACTGAATGGTCTGAAGCGAAAGTACGACGGTCACCACGGCCGTCACGATTGAGCGACAAAGGTCGTTTGAGTCGACAGAGTTTCCGTCTTTCCAGTAGCCTTAACGACCTCTCTGACATAGGTTTGTGCATCATATTTTTCTACTTTATAATATAGCATATATGCTCTTACTGTGTTACGATAATGTGTAATGATAATGAATAATTTTGGTGGCATATATTTGTTTCTCAGCTAATACATCAGTAATAATTTATATAGATGAATTATTATTTATGCGTTATGCTTGTAAATAAATGCACAGATAATGTGTTTGCAAATCAGATGTGTCGTCATCTCAGTATGTACGCAGTCCTTACTTTACACATCAGCGTGTTGATGATGATGATGACTCAGATGATACAAAGTCAAACACTAGCGACGAAGAGATGGACTTGGCATCATACCGCTTGCAGGCTCTAACAAAAGCTCGGTTTGTAATACAGTGTTATTCATAATGGCAAATAAATGCTGCTGCTGCTGCTATTGCTACTTCTTATATTATGGTGCTAGTGTTTATCTGCTTTAAAACGTACGATACAGTATGATACAACAAGAATTAGCACTTAAAAACTGACAGACAAGCTGCCAGTTTAATCTAGCATATAAACTAAAAAGAACTTAAATGTTTTAGATGGAAACGAAATAGGAGAAAATAAAAATAGCAGTCCACTTTTAATGTAAAACATAAAAAAGTCAAGAAACTGCCCAAGAACAGAATAGTTAAAAAGAAATGAAGTAGCAATAACTAAAACTCAACAAACTCAAATGAGAAAACACCTGTATGCAAATTTAGATATTCTTGAGATCAGTTCAAATATCCATGAAATTAAAACATATGCTGCTGCTGTTTTACGAAACTATGTTTGCGATGTTTGTTTAGTTGTACAGTTTTCCTAAGAGAGCACAAGAGTGAGAGTACCAGCAACATGCATTATTAATTGACTACATTGTTACAGTGTTAACGTGAAGCCTGCATAATGTAACACAGCAGACTGAGGTCGGACATAGCAACGGAAAATAACACAATACGACAGGCTCAGCACTTTCTACAGCGAGAACGCCAGCACTTGCAGCGACATCAGTGGTTACTGGATGACCAGCAACAACGTTCAACTGCGTTTCCTCGGGTATCTGCTTTGTGATTGCGAGTGGTTATGTCCGGTAGACTGTATCAGGTTGCAGGTAACACTGTGTGATTGACTGTGTGACAGACTGTGTTACTGTTACTGTGTTACCCTTTGTTCACAGCATCAACAGCAAGGGCAGTAGGAAATTCGTAAATTTGTAATGCCATTGACAAAAGCAAGATGATGGATTTGCAGATCAATAGAATTTCCTACTGCCCTTGCTGTTGATGCTGTGAACAAAGGGTAACACAGTAACAGTAACACAGTATTTAATAAAATGTGACAAACGCACATAATACAATAGCAAAACAGAAGAGAAATGTAATTTAGACAAGGTAACATTGCATAAAATAATTAGACACAGTCAAAAAGTGATCTAACTAAAAAGACTGTTTATGCAATTTTTTACTACAAACAGGTTTATATTTTGACAATTGCTATTCTGACAGTACCTATTCCGACAGCCACTACTCTGACAAATGTTATACATTGCAATATGCCTGCAGTTGCAGGAATAACATAATGGTTTGGATCTGCCATAGTCAAAGATGCAATTTATTTTTATTCCTTATCCTATCACTATCTACTCAACCCTAAGTCTGTAGGTTGGTATAGGAAGTGTTGGAATAGGAACTGTCAGAACAGCAATTGCTGAAATAAGAATTGAATCCCCCCTTCTTCTGTGAATAAACAGAATATCACCAAGCATCATCTGCCATATGGGATCACACAGTGTTACCTGCAACCTGATACAGTTGAACACACCCTGTCTTAACTCTAGGCAGATGGGCCAGTGCTTGATTTACCTACCCCCAGAGGGATCGAAGGCTGAGTTGACCTTGATGCTGGTTATACTAAGATGGTTAACCTGTCTGCAGGCAGTCACCCATTTAAGTAGTAACCAATTGAGCAATTATTTTTGTACAACTTGCTGCAGGCATCTGCTGCTAATGACGTTGACTTGATACGAACTCGTCAACAGTTGGAGGCTCGTGGGAGAGAAGTGGGTCAGCTTGAGTCAAAGATGGCGACCAGTGCCGAGCTGCTTGCTGACAAAGATTCACGTCTACGGCAACTTGAGTTTTCACTTCTTGATGTATGGGTGCTTGTGTATTTGATGTTTTTTAAACCTAAACTTGATCAATGTAACTTATTTTGACACTGTTGGACATGTGAGCCATAAAAGGTCGTGCTCAAACTGTTGGTGATACAGTAATGGTAGTAGTCTTAGTACCGGTAGTATCCGTTAGTAGTAATAGTAGTAGTAGTAGTAGTCATAGTGGTAGTGGTAATGGCAGTGGTAGTAGTAATAGCCACAGTAGAGTAGTAGTAGTTGTTGTTGTTGTAGTTGTATTAGTTATGCTGTTGCTTTAGTCACAGCTGTAGTCACTGTATTTGATTGCTGTAGTTTTGTACAAGTAAGTATTTTAAGTAAGTAAGTAATTAAGTAACTGGTCTTTAATTGACAAGTGACAAATAGTGATGATTCGATATCAGGATTTCAATTTTGATACGATATCGATACGATATTTTGAAAATATCACGATGTCAATATCAATATCGATATTTATAAAATGATAAGTATGTAAATTTTATACAAGAACAAGACGTAAACGTTCAGTAGGCAGTTTGCTTTATGTAGATACCAAAATGTGTCAGTGAACTTAGAAATTAACTATAGACTGTCATAAGTGTCGTTAAATTAGGACACTATAGTTAGTTTGCTTCGGTTAGTTTGTCATTTTCTCCATTTATTCTCGTTATTTTGGCAATGCAGTAATAAAAATATAAACTTCTGGTGTAAAATATCATGATATATTGAAAATATTGTGATATATAAAAGATATTGCGATATATCGAAAAATTCTATATTTTTTCGATGATACGATACGATATAAAGATATCAAAAACGATATATCAATATTTTTGATTCATCACTAGTGACAATTGCACAAGCATTACTGCTGATAATAATGCATTACACGCACATGTAGACTGGCATAACAGTGTATGCTTAGCTTAGCACAAAATTTAATTTTTTAGTGTGTTTGTTTTTGTTTTTATTGCATATAGGTTTTATGTGGTGTTTTAATGGTAAAACAAAGATATGTAAATGTAAACGAGCCATAAGGCTCATAGAGTGGCGCTGATCTTTGTTTCCTTAGCTTTTGGCCAGACACCAGTTTACACTGTGAGACCTTAGATATGGGGCTAGATCACCATGCAGTACACTACAGTTGTATTGAAGTTACTTATAATTAAAAAGAGCCTTGAGTCATTTATTGTCTGTCCAATGCAATGCATAGCATTGGACAGAGCATAAAATCACCTGAGTGCCCCTGTATGCGTGCGTGTGTGTGTGCATGCGTGCGTCCAACTTTTCTTAAGCTATCTTCCTTCCACCTTCCCTTTCCCTTTTCCTTTCCCTTCCTTTTTCCCATTTTTTCCTTCCCATTTCCCTTTCTTTTTCCCCTTTTTTCTTCCCCTTACCCTTTCTCTTCCTTTTCTCCTTTCCCTTCTCCTTCTCTTTTTTCTTCCCCTTCCCCTTTCCTCATTTGCTTTTTCCTTCCCCTTTCCATTTTCCTTCCCCATTCCCTTCCACTTTCCCTTCCCCATTCCCTTCTTCTTCCTTTTCCTTTTCTCCTTCCCCTTTTCTTTTCTCTCTTCCTTTCCCTTTCCCTTCTCTTTTTTTTTCCTTTCTCCTTTCCTCTTTTTTTCTTCTTTTTTCATTTTTCCTCCATTTTCCCTTTCCTTTTTTCTTTCCCTTCTTCTTCCCCTTTCCCTTCCTTTTCCCCTTCCATTTTCTCTTTCCTTTACCTTTCCCTCCCCTTTCTTTTTTTCCTTCTTCTTTCTTTCTTTCTGTGTCCACGTCTATGCGTCCAATATTTGAGGCGCCATATCTCCATAACGGTGTAAGATATCCGCATGGTCACCGTGGACCACCCATAGGAAGTCGACCACCACGAGTCGAATGGTCACGTGACCGATGACGTCAGGTGACCCCAAAAGGTCAAGGTCGTGACCCCGTTATTTTCGAGGCGGCAATTAAACTTTTTAATTTTTACCACTGACAAACACTCCTCACTCATTTAATTTATACGGACTTTACTGTTAGCTATCGAGATGCATTGGACAGACTCCATGTTCGTTTGAACAGTATCTTGTTCTAGTGAAGACTATTGATCTGATATTATGGTAAGCACGTACATTTTTGGATGTTTTCTGCTGAGTGAAGTGGAGAATAAGAACCTATTGATTCTTGTATACATGCTGATTTAGGAAGCTCACCATGAGAGTGAAGGTTTAACACATCAGCAGTTTCAACACCGGCCTCATTTTGAGCATCATTTTGCAGGTCAACTTTTACATGTTGTGGTTGTTAGCATGCTGTTTATTTTTATATTGTGCATAGGGCTGGCAACGTTTTAATTTTTACGCTTGAATTCGTCTTTGCAGTTTTTGATTTTGCATACAGTTTACTACATGAACTGAAGTTTAATTTTATGATTATAATAAACGTTGAAGATTGTGTCCTATGGCAAAGCCATTTTAGAGTTACGGTGTTATGGTTATGGTGTTAACTGCTACCCGACACAGGTGAACACGCACTGACTTAGTCCTAGCCAGATGAGCCAGTATTCAATTTGCACATCTCTGAAGGGATGGAAGTCTGGGTTGACTTTGGTATTGATTATATACCCATATGGTTTATCTGTTCGCAAGCAGTCACCCATCCAAGTACTAACCACTTGATAGTGACCTGACCGGGAGTTGAACCCATGACCTCTCGATCATAAATCCAACACCCTATTGTTACGCCATCAATCCACGACTGCTGTGCAGGCCGTGAGTCGTGGACAGCAGAACGAGCAAAGGACTGCCACCAGCAGCTGTCAGCTTCATCTCAACACAGAAACTTATTACCACCATCAGCACCATCGTCATCATCAGCAAATGACATTCGCTACCTGCATGACTCAGTGATGCAGATTAATGACAAACTCAACCAGATCCTCTCAACTTCTGCATCACGTTCCTGTGAGTAGCAGTAGTGATGGCAGTTCTAGCAATAGTAATAGTAGGAGTAAACTGTAAAGATATTAATAATAATTATTCATTTCTCATTTACCGATTGCTTCACTGTTTGTAGTCAGGCACAAATAGTATTGTGAGGCTGTGCTAATAGTGCATTTATTTTCTGTGTGTTAGCTGAATGATAGAAGTTAATTGTCATTCTGACCAAATTCAGTTTCAGAAGTTGTCGACAGATTAAGCATAACGAAATAAAAATGTCAAAACTAATGATGTTATTTTGCGAATTAGTGTTGATATTGCTTGTAAAAACATTACGTTTAGTGAGAAATGTTTATCTGTGTGCCATACATTAGCTGGTAATTTTTTTCATTTATTCCTCTGTCAGTGCCATATTTCTCTAGCACATCAGCAGTGTAGGCCTATAATTCAAAGTAGTGAATTATAGTGGTATTAATTACTTTAATTGTTCAGTAGTTAATGACTGTGTATTTTGCCAGCTGTTGGTCGAGTCGTGAACACTTCATCTGCTGCTGGTAGTCAGATGCAGCAGAAATCATCTGGCAATATCACGTATGTGCTACTAGTTACACAGCTGCAGTAGAAATTTGAAATAGTAATTACAGGCAGAAACAAGCACTTATCACTCATCACACTTTAAACCAACAATCTTTTATCAGTTAATGCTATTGTGTAACATCATATGTTATAAGCATTTGAAATGTGGGTTTGGAGGAGGATTGAAAAAATCAGCTAGGTTGACAGTGTAACAAATGACAAAGTCCCGCAAAGAAACCAGAAGCATTTTGGATACAGTATGGCAATGCAAACTTCGATGGATAGGACACATCCTGCGACATGATTCGCTGCAGCGGGATATAATGGAAGGCAGGATGATAGGAAAAGCGACAAGAGGACGAATGCGCTTACAAATGCCGAGCAACATCACAAGTAAAGACTACGGGACTTTGAAGAGAAGTGCAGAAGACAGGAGTTTGTCATAAGTCTGCTACTCGGCCGAAGACCAAAAGAAGAAGAGCTATATTGTTTATGGCGATATTGTTTTTCAGTTTTTGTGTGGAGTTTTTAGTGTTGTAGCCATTTTACAGATTTCTCAGCTTGTTATTTCTGTGTGTTGTGTGTCTGGTTGTCGTGGTAGCTGTAATGATATTAGGGGTTATGTGTGATTTTAGATGGTGTTTTCAGTACTGTAGGTGATGTTTTTTCTATGTTTCTAGCTAGTGGCAAGTGCTGCGTGAAAATCACTTGTACGTGATTATGTCACATTTTTGTTGACAGCAAAGCGGCAGCTAGTAAGTCTGCTTTGCAAGACAAGTACTCGACGGCGGAGCAGGCGTTGCAGAACAAGTGGAATAAATACTGCAGGCGTGGTGAATTTCTTTACTGCTATCACTAAAGATCGTTTCTTCTTATAACACTACTGCTGCTGTTGCCACCATTATTACTTAGATGTGTTGCTTATCTGGTGCCTAAATGTACTAAAGAATTGTAAGTTGAACTTACAGAGAAAATAGGAAAAATCAGACTTAGGACAATCTTAAGAAACAGATGTGGTTAGCAGAAAATCTTAAGAAAATCTTGTGTTGAGTTGCAAACAAATATTGTGCATATCTACTGTTAGTTGCTAACTTAGGAAGAAGTTGGAAAGATTTTGTAGGGAGTTCTGTGACCTTGGCAGTTTGTTTAAAATCGTTTTTAGGAATAATTGAGAAAAAACTTCTTGGAGCTCAGATACCTTTTGTGATGTTGATGAGCTGTCATGCAATGGACTTAGCTATCTGTACAAATATTTTCTTTTTCTTTTCAGTGAATATATACTTGCTAAGGCTTTAGTTTGTTTGCAGGTGGTTTGGTGAATGCTCACTCATCTCTTAGGTAATAGTGTTTGTTGCATTAATTTCTCTAGTGTTAGTTAATGCAGTTATAATGTTTGAGATGTTTAACACAGCATCTGCCATTCCAGGCAACTGTGTTCTCCATTCCAAGCATGCCAACTGTATACCCTGAAGTACATGGACCTGAATTCTTCCATAATTGTAGTTTTTCTTTCATAAAAACGGGGAGTGCTCTAAGTTTTGGGTTGGACAAATTTATGTTAATTTTCAATAAAATCAAATGCTGTCAAAATATGATTTTTGAATCAACAGATTTACATGGCATGCAGCCTATGATGCTGCTGCATAAAATAGTCCAAATGATCAATATCAACACTGCAGATAGATATGTGTTGTCTGAAGTCCAGAAAAATTTGCTAAAATAGTAAAAATATAACAATCAAAAAATGTGCCACTCCCTTTGAATTTTATCACTTCAAGCAGCTGCCCAGTCTGTAGCCTGCTTGTGCGTAAATCCGCCACTGTTTATGCAGTTTATGCATTTTACATCTCCTCTCTATATCATTAACTGTTTGTGGCTGTATAGCATCTGGTCGTCGCCCGACAATGGTCTGCCGCATCATGTCGGCTCAGCAAGTGCAATGGAGGCACTGAGACAGCACAGACAGTGGCTGATGAACTTCCAGCATGATATTCATCTCATCAACTTGACAGCCCGTCATCAGAGTCGACACACTGCTCAGCACGTTGTCAATGGGCTTTACTCTGATGATCATCAGTATCCTTTGTTTGTGCTTGATATCAGAGTACTGCTACGACTACAACAACAAAACTACTACTACTACTACTACTACTACTACTACAATGACGGCGATGATGACTAGGCTAGTATCTCAAGGTGGAGCCTTCAAGAGGTAGACATGACAGCTGCATCCGAACAATGTAGTTCATCGTCGACATTCTCCTCCCTTCTCCTGGCATCAGGTTTTTGGCTGTGGAGGGTGGGCTACTACAACAACAACGACTAGGCTTACTGCAACTGCAACAACAACAACAACAACAACTACTACTACTGCTACTACTGCTGCTACTGCTACTGCTACTACTGCTACTGCTACTACTGCTGCTACTGCTACTCCTGTTGTTTACTGCACAGGTACACTAGAGTGATGATCGAACGAACGACAGTGTACGGTGCATAACTGGTCTTTGATGGCTGTATAATAAGTGCGTTAAACCACAGTAGTAGAGTAAAGTTCATTTAACAGTCATTTATCCCACTCCAGACAGTGGTTTGATGCAGAAAATGAAGTGTAAATTTTTGGTAAAATCTTGTTAGCCTGCTTTTTGCTGAATTATATTTAGTATTTACTGACAGTTTCACTGATCGTTGATGTTCTTGACTTATCTGTCAGAACAGTTGGCGAGGTTGTCTCAAGCAACAGTGCATCAGTTGCTGCGATTGATGGAGATAATACGACAAATTCTGTTGTTCAGTCATCTACTGCTAACTGACAATCTCTGCCAGCCTTCTACCATTTCTCATGAAAGTTGCATAACATTGTTGGGCACTTAATCTAATTCATTTAATATACTGCTATTTATACAGTGTAAGTTAACTACTACTGTTGGTGCATTTCTTTGGTCATTTAATTTCCGTGTTATTTATTTGTTTATTTGATTTTTGCATTAAGTTGAGTTAGTTGTATTGAGTCGGCCTAAGTGATCCAAGGTCAGCTTAGTTGGTGCTATTTGATGAGCAAGATCACATCATAATGACTAGTAGTGCAAACTTATAAACTAACAGGTACCATAGCCCAGCTTTGTGTACTGCATGCATAACTGAAAGCAAGTGTCAGTTATTTAACACTGTGGCTACTGTAGCATGTGCTGCGACTTCCATTGCGGCTTGGCCACAACACTTGATATTTTATTCCATGGTCGTGTCCCCTGAATCTTTTATTCCCAAGCCCCCTGTCCAAGAAAATGTTACTGAGGGCACTCAAATGTATATGCCAAATGACATCTCATTTCGTCTAATAGCATGAGTGTGACTAACAGACGGATAGGAAACATGAACTTTATGGCAAAAATAGTTGTTTTTTTTGTATTTGTTGCGTATTTTGTGTATGTTTAACTTTGGTTTAATACGCCTATTATTTCAAGCAGGTTTCATCCAGTACACGTGCTGTCATATCAGTTGTTTGATTGAAGTAACCAGCATTTTTCATGCTTTTAGCGATGCCGCCAATGAAATAAGAGAAAACGAGCTTGAAAAGGCTGAAAGCCAGGGTTAGTGTGAACGCTTGCAAAAAAAATGTGGCTTTTAAATTTTGGTTTCAATTTATTTTTTTAGCAGTTTTGAAGTTGACAAAAACGACACAAATGGCATTTGTGAACGAAAAGCGGTTTGTTTTCATTTGCGCAGTGTGTAGCAAATTAGCAATAGCGTTTGGGGAATAACATCTTGGCTGCTCTCACTCTCAATAGGCCTGCATACTGACGCAACAGCCCTTTGTGTTGCGTGTGCGTATAGCTTGACGTATTTTTTGACGCGTATAAGTGATGCTGGATTTTTTTCATGAATTCTAGGCTCTAAATTGACATTTGTCAATTCAACATTTGTTTCCATACATGTGATAGGCCCTATGTTATTGTCATTACTCGCCTACGGTAGGCCTACACTCGTTGCAAGTGAGGCTTCTTCTTCTTCGGAGTATACGGTCAAACTTCAACAAGTTGAAGACTCCTGACCAGACCTGACCAGAGGCTGCCGAGTTGATAATTAATTAAGTTTATCCAGTCACAACTTCATGAAGGTTCATGCGAATCCTGCCCACAATAGGTCCCTTGCGGTTTAAAAGATGGTTTAAACCGAGGATTTTAGCGTTTTACTCGCTCGACTATATAGTGTGGTTTACTTACTACTATTTCCACTGCCACCTCTGATCGGTACGATTCAACATCACGTGGGCGGTGGTCGTGGAAAGTAAACATTGTGGACATTTTTCTTTTGTAGGTTGTTAACTTCTGCCTTTTTGAGCTATCTAAACAGTGTCACGAAATTTAGTGTGTAATTTTGGCACCATTATCGACTGTTGTTGCGTATGTAGTGACCGACTAATTATTTAACTTGTTTAAAGATTGGCGAAATGGACGGATTGACAAGTTGCTCCAAGTTACTAGATTTTGGTTCTGGATCTGGATCTGGATAGTTAGTCGGCAGGGCCCCATAACTGGGGCATCGCACCGACGGGTTGCTCTGTATTTGCTATGTATTTATTTATTATTTTAAGAACCCCTGGCACTTTAAAGTACGCTCATGCATAAGTACTAAAACGTATTTTTGACTAGAAAGGCCAGAGTGGCACTCACACCTAGAAATTAAATCATGAGCGCTTACAACAACAGCTCTTCACTTTCGAGTCTAATAGTCCAGAAGAAGAAGAAGAAGATCTCGCATAGGCACTAGGCAGTGAAGCTGAACTAGGCCCGTTGCGTGGGAGCTCATCCCCATGACAGCACTTTCAGCCGGCGAGGGCGGGGCCCAATTAAGCCAGCAAGTCGGTCGGATTAACCGACTGGATCGGTATACTTGCAGTCCTGGCCACAGGGCCTACTGTTGCGCAGAACTCGTTGTTTCTTTCCTAGTGATGGCCTTGACCACCGCCAGTACTCATTTTACCATCCCCCAGAGGGTATAAGGCTGAGTCGACCTAGTTGGCTGGCTCCGTACTGTAGACAGTCACCCATCTAAGTACTGACCGGGCCCGGCATAGAGTAACTTCGTTTCATCCGAAACGCGTTACCAACTACGCCACGCCACCAACCAACCAGTAGTCCAGCTATTGAAAAAAAACCATTATTGCATGTGCAGATTGCAGTTTTGAATTGACTTTTGTAACATATATTTAGAGTAAAAAATACACTTCCACCAGAACTATTAATTGTGACTGTTGATTTTAAATGTTTATTTTGAGTGATAAATTGTTTTAGATGAACTGGCTAATTTTTCTGCTGCTGAACTGCTGCATTTTTTTACTGTTCTAGTATTTTAATATTCTAGTCATAATATTGATTGATGTCAAAATATTGTTGTGTCATTTCAGTTTTATTCAGTAAATTTTTACCATGTTGCCAGCTCTTGTTGGTCCTTCAATACTGAATGCCGATCTGTCCAGTTTGGCATCAGAATGTCAGCGGTTACTAGAATATGGTGCTGACTATTTGCATCTCGACGTTATGGATGGACACTTTGTGCCGAACCTGACATTTGGCCATCCACTGGTGGCATGTCTTCAGCAGAAACTTCCAGCTGATACATTTCTTGATGTGCACCTAATGGTAGCAGATCCAGAGAAGGTTTATCTGAATATATACACTTATTTGTTGTCTAGTTGCTAACTGCTTATTGTGTTTTAATTTGGCATTTTCAGGAGCAGTTTCAGTCATCTACCATTTTCGGTACCACAGATGGCTTAGTGCTAAGCCAATTGAGCTAATTGAACCCAGGCTTAACTACTGAGTTGCAACTATGTGTCTTGGTACCTTTTTGTACTGAAAATGTAGGCTATGGGCTATTAAAAGACAGTAATATTTGTACATTTTTTACGCTGTATGGCAACCATTTCTCGAGCCATTTGCAAACTACGGAGTTTTTACAATAGGTAGAATTTTGCTTTTTCTTCGAGTTTTGGATGTCAGACAAAAGTTGAAAATGTGAACTTTTCTTATATTTAGACATTGAAATTTAATCCTGTTTGCACTTTGGCCTAGTATAGATTTTAGTATTTTAAAGTATTTATTTGCATATATTATAGAGCTGTCAAATTAATGCGTTAACACATTAAAGAATTAACATGCATCAAAAAAATTAATGTGCTTTAAAAATATTAATGCACACAAGTAAATTTACTAAGTTCTGTGAAGCAGGAGTTCTAATGTTTCTTTAAAGAGTGGTTGGTCATTTGATGAATAATACTCAAGTAATTAAAAATTGTTTTGCTGCCATTCCATCACTACCGTCGTGGTCTCTGACACAGCCACGAGTTCATCAGTCGTCATTCCAATCACCCAATCAGTGTAGTCCACTACAACATCAGCAATAAAATGATGCATTAATTAACACGTTAACACATGCATTAAAAAGTTAAACATGCGTTAACTCTGTTACAAAAATTAATGCTTTAATAGCACTAATATTTCAGCTTTTTCTCTCGTTTATTTCTAACATCTTTGTATGCATTATGTTCTTAGTGGATAACAGAGATGGCAAAGGCCGGTGCTTCACAATATACTTTTCATGTTGAAGCCACAAACAATGTAACAGATTGTATACAACGAGTTAAAGCTGCTAATATGAAGGTAGGAGGATATTATTCCATCATCTATATTGGATTTTGTACATTCAGTTTTGGTCAAAGGTTATAGGCAGTACTGTAGGTTGTGCTGTTCTTTATATTATAGAACATAACTGTTTAATTTTTGCTGAATAATTGTTTTAACATACTTAGCTTTTGTTTGTGGTACTTACATTTTAGTGTAATTAACTAGTTGATGACTTTTAGCTTGTTTGTTGTTTTAGTAATATTGTGGTTCATTTGTGTGATGGATTTTTCAGGTGGGATTGGCTATAAAACCTCCAACTTCAGTGGAATCTGTTGTAAAATATGCCGACTTTGTTGACACATTATTAGTAATGACTGTAGAACCAGGATTCGGAGGACAGAAGTTTATGCATGACATGATGCCAAAGGTCTGTGCTTGTGTTGGTATTAAAAGGATAGTAGTACTACCAGTATCCAAACACGTTGCAGAAAGAGTTGAGTGGAATACATAATCTGCGTACGGCGTACGCTAGCACACAATCGATGCAAATGGCACAGTGCTGTAAAATGACACACTGTAGGTGAAGACATATCAGCAGACGAAAACTGTGTATGTGTGAACAAACGATCCATACTAATAAAAAGTTAAAGTTTCTGACAACAAAAACTTCACAGAAGACCCAGGTTCTGTTCGTGCATCTGTATGTGGCACATTGTGCTGACGTGTTTCATTTTTGCTACGTTTAAATAATTCAGCTGAAAGCTGCGGACTGCGCCAGCTGAGTGAGTTTCACCTACAGTCGCTACCATGTGTTGATATGCTGCCAAAAATATTAGAACTGTGCCATTTTGCAGGTTATGTATAGGACATTGATTTAAGACAGTAACGATTTACTGATATTTCGCTAGTGCTGCAACATTTACTTATGCATTTTAGTAGAATTTTAATGTATATGTTCTGCTCCTGTTCCTGTTCCCATTTGAAACAGGCAATAGTCTGCCATCACTTTCCACTGTTCTGTTGAGCGTCATTGCGTTAAATTGGCCAGTATCAAATTAACCTGCTTTGTAGCAGGAACATTTATGAACAATTTGCCGATAGTTGCTGCATGACACTGAAATAACTGGAAGTTGAGTCCGTGACTTCTTGATCTTAAGTCAGATACCAGTACATCACTAGGCGACACATGCATTGTTGGAACACTTAATTTATGCATTTGTGATTTGGTATTACATTTGTTGTTATGCGTTGAGTAAGTGTGAATTTTTTTACCGTTTTTTTGTGTCTGGGCACCCGTTACTTCTGACTTTCTGACTTTGGTATTCTAGCTTACAATGGTGGTGCATAATTTGTGGTGATGTTTTGTGTATGTGTCATTATATTAGAGTAGTTTATTAATCTTTGTTCATGCTGTTTATGTCTGCTTCTGGCCTGCACTGCTTTGCAGAGTGGTTTGTCCAGTTACTTGCTTTGTGTTATGTGGGATGTTGCCTGTGGTTCAAGGTGAAGTTCTTATCTAGCCGTTATCCTAGCATCAACATACAAGTGGACGGAGGTGTTGGTCCTGACAACATCAAGACGTGTGCTGAGGTATGAATGTCGTCCACTCGTTGCAGTAGTTGCAGTGGTTGGGCTGGTGTCATGGTACTGCATTGATGCACAATCGTTTTCAGTTGTGGGTCACATAACGTGGTCTTGAAAGTCAGGTTATTGCAAAATGCTATTATCATTGATGATGCAAAATAGCAGACGTACAGTATATCATTACAATTATGCATTGCAACAGGCTCAGTCTTATTGCCTCAGTGTTTTTTCCATCTAGAAAAGAAGGTAAGCACTACTGAAAACAATTCCAGAAAGTGTTTAAACAAGATAGTAAATGGTTAATGTGCAAGGTATATAATTTCATATGTCATATTTTGATCTTTTCTTATGAAAATTAGTGGATAATGTGGATAATGGATAATATAATACAGTTAGCTGATTGAAAAGGCAAATACGTTTTGTAACACTTAGCAGTTTTGTATACCAGTGCATGTAATTGCCTGTGTCTGCATACGTACAGGCCGGTGCTAATATGATAGTGTCTGGCAGTGCATTGATGCGAAGTGCTGATCCCGCTCGTGAAATGTCGATGATGCGCAAAATTGTCACTAATGCCATCCAGAATCGGTCACAGATTATCACTTCATCTTGACTACGGTAACATTCATCTTTCATTGCTTTGATGTTGTTGGTTGGATGATGGGAAGGATGGAAAATACTGCCACAGCAATTTCCTTTCAATGACTGGCTTTGTCTGGAGTAACTTCATGGCAACGGGAGTCAACTGGGGAAAAATGCAATGGGCAACATTCGATGGCCCATTCCCGAAAACCCCCCTTTAGGCGCAAAAATCTCTTACACAAGCTGAGTTATAGCCAATTTTGTCCCAAATTTTATTGCCATGGCAACTGGGATCAATGGGGGTAAATATAAATGTCACCATTAATTAGGTTGACCCTGAAAACCATATCCTAGAACCAAAAATTATGACCATCTTGCACACAATGGAAGTTATGACAGTTTAAATAATTTTTTAAATTTCCCCATAGGTGCCATTGTAATTTTTTCGAATTTTTCAAATAAATGAGTGAAAAATAAAATTTTTATTTTATAACAATAAAAAGGCACTTCCTTGTGCAGAACCGCGTCATTTGACGTATTAAGTGTAAAAATCGGTCTAATGGACTTGCCTGTAGGCAAGTTCAAAAACCAAAAAAAGTGTAGTAAATTTCAAACAGGAGGGGTGTATATTTCACCCATATGGGGAGCAAAAACCCCTGGGTGGATTGAGCCCAAATTTTTTTGGTGGTAGGCATCCACAACGTAATCACGCCATTCAAATTTGGTGACGATCGGTTCAGGGGTTTTGGATTGGCTGAGGTTCAAACTTTGCCTTTTCTCACATACTTTGAAGGTCGTCCTTACAACACTCACACTATCGTGTGAGGTGTGATAGTAATAATATAGAAATTTATAAGGTGCGCAAAGTCGTGATGTTTAGCATAGTGTTACTTTTGTATCCAAAAAATGTGCTGGCAAATGCAAACTGTGTGATATTTTCTAAAAGCTGTTTCTGTCGCTCAGTTTCACATAACAGTTTGATGTGTTGTTTGTCAAAGTTTTTTTCTCTTGCTTGCAAGGGTATTAACACCACTGAACCAACCACATCATTTCTTTTAATTTACCTTTTTATGCGTGTGTCATTCATCCACTGTTTTTTCCGTTTTTCACTGCAGCTTAAAATTTGTTTTTTTCATGATTTTTTCCACTGTACGTTGCAGGTATACATACTCTCTGGGCTACCTTTGCAAAAGACTTTGCTATTTCAAAGCATTTGTATTCAGTCGCTGTCAGACATTTGTGCATTGTACTGTTTTGTACATATTTAATATTCGTGTGATGATATTGCAGGTGAACATCAAAAGAATATGAAGTCTGAAGATTGAGTTGTTTCCCATTTGTCATATTTACCAATTATTCCTGCATATTCTGCAGTGTACATTGTGGTCAATAAAAGGATGTCAGGTTTCATTTGGCCAATATAGACCAATCCTAATAATTATATTACTGTTAATTGCACATATGAACTGCAGAGGCAGCTAGAAGGATACTTACAATCTATCAAACAGTTCAACTGATACATCTTCTAGCTTATCATCTTAGAGCAAAATATATCAAACATCTGGCAGGCTTTGTGCATAATATTCTGATTTTATCAAAAAGTTAAGCATTAAAATTTTACATGTTAGGTGCATCAGCAGATTGAGTTGAGGTAGGCTGATTCTTGCTTCTTCTGCAGTTCATTTCTAAGTGTAAATGAATAAAGTTATTCAAGTTATTTTATGTCTGCAGTTCATCATAGAAGAAGCAGCTTTTTATCAACCACAGTTTAGATGCCAGTAGTGCTCAGGATATTATTTAAATAAACATTTACTGTATTGTTGCTCTATTTTATATATTGGTTTGTTAATTTGTTTGAGTTGTTACTTGGATTTCAAAGCAAAACTGAATTGAATGTACCGGTGTAATACAGCTTCATGTTTGATAGTAAAGACGGGCCATTTTCAAGCTGTTGTTAATTGTTTGGTCACTCAGTGTTTTCCTTAACTCTTATTGGGTTCATGCTGTCATCTGGTGCTTGTCGTCCACTGCTTGTACTTTCGATGCTTGAATTCTTCTTTTAAACGTTAATTTGCGAAAATTTGGCGTGCTAAATAAAAATCATTGTGGTGGTATTAGTGGAGGTGGATAACTAACCATATTATAAAGCATTGTTATACAATTTGGCCTGCAGTTGTAAGTATATTTTTGGCTATTAAATGATAATATACTGTACTTTGCTGAATAATGTCATTTTTACTTTACTCTATGCTTAAATCTGGGGAATGGCAGTTGGTACATTGAGAAGATGCAGATACAAAGTTGGATTTACCAATAAAACACTGAAATCAACAATAAAAGCTTCAGTCTGAAATTTCAGGAAAATGGCAATGACCAAAAATTTACTCATTTGCAGCAGCTTTGCTGTGATTGGTTAAATATTTCTCACTTTGTCACTCGATGTTGTGTTTGTGTGTTTTGAGAATTTAGCTATAGAATAAGTGAATAATGTTGCAGTGATGTAAAATTTTGCACATTAGCTAGAAAAATTGCTGGAATGTAATAAAGAGAACTATTTACCACCAACATTGACAGACTTTCTTAGAGACTTGTACGGCATTTAGCCAACTATGAGGACAACGTGTACATTTCGTGCTTAAATCAAAATTGAAACTATTTGTATAGACAATGATGGTTTCAAACTAATTGCTGACATTTTTTATAAATCCCCATTTTCACGCATGAAACTTGTTGGATGCTGTTTTCTTTTGCAGTTGTCAGAACAGTGAATCTGACTGCATTGTTTTTTTTACATTGGATGTAGTGAGTCCAGTATTGTTTTACTGTAAAGTATTGTTTTAAACTTCTTTGTTGTTGTATTTTTGTTATTCGGTTTGCCACAGTTTACCTGTAAATCATTTTAAGTAATTTAAAAGCACAGAATTTATGTTGATCAACAAAAGTTGCTACGCGCCAGGCTCAGTCACTAATTGTATATTTGAGTGTGTCTGCAGCTATCAAAAACCATCTCGGTATGTAACTAACCACCAGGTTCACTCAGCTTGCAACCTCCGCCAGATGGCAAAATAATGTTTCAGCTTTCGAAATGAGGGGTATAGTAAATGGTAATGCTGTACATAGCCACACACTATCAGTCTATAGGCGGATTGTGACTCGAGCAAATAACTTGGTCCAGTGCTCAGCAGGAGCTGTTTAATGAACCGCTTGCTAATCTCAGGGTAACGTAGCCACAGTATTAAGGTGAGGTGGTCAAAACTGCAGCCATTTACGTCGGGTTTAATCATGATGTTGTTTGCCAAAAATTATCCTAATCGGCAAATGTTTCATGCAGTTATTACAAAAATAAGAAGTGACACGAATTTTTTTGAGACACGGTGTACTTGACGGCAGCGTTAGTCCAGCAGCTATGCTTGGTCGGTGGTTGGCCATAAGCTAAACAATGAATGCTAACAGACGCATTCCATGTACACTGTGTCTCAAAAAAAACATCCCCGACATTTTTGACCGTAACTTGAAAAACAGTTATCAGATTTTGATAATTTTTGGTGCGAATATTCCCCACACAACTTGCCATCAAATGAGCATTCAGTTTTTCACCTCACCCAGCATTTGTATTTGCACTACCTGGGGAAAACAACCAGCGAAATATCACTTCTTTATCCAATGCGATATGATTGCTTAATTAACATAAAGCATAAAAACACATTTTGTGCACATTTCTGACACTTTGACTGCCATTTCATCCAGTTGTCCATTTTTCAACTGTCTGCAGTAAAATTGCTTGAAGTGTTTGCCCACTATGCGAACACAGGCAAGGAGACGCTTTCTCCATTCATTGACAGCAGTATCAATAAAGTTCTGCTCCAGACCAATGCAGGCTGTACCAGTCGCTTCTTGACTCTTCAAACATTCCTAAACTTATCTGGTAGACACACTGCTGCATGACAGTCAAACCTTGTAATAGACCGGCTGTTGGGGCCCACAGATTAGGATAGATGGAATTTATTTACGTTTTTCCAATTCATTTTAACACGTATTATGCTTGGTCTGCTTTTCCCTTTCCCCAGGTAGTGCAAAAACAGATGTTGGGTGAGGTGGAAACTAAAACACTTATTAAACAGCCAGTTATGTTGAAAATATTTCCACCAGAAATTATTAAAATCTGCTGATTTTTTTCAAGTAAAGATCGATAATGTCGGGGATGTTTTTTTTCAGGTTTTCTGTTTATTTCAACACATATTTCACTTGATCTGTTTCCCTAGGTAGTGCAAAAACATACATTGGGTGAGGTGGGAAACTGAATAGGCATTTGATGGCAAGTTGTGTCAGGAATATTCTTACCAAAAATTATCAAAATCTGATAATTGGTTTTCAAGTTACAGTCGAAAATGTCAGGGATGTTTTTTAAGACAGTGTATGCACTACAATGAAAAAGTACTTTTTGACATGGCTAATAAAAATGCATATTTTGGCGAATTTGTATGCTCAAAATAACGCGGGCTGTACATAGAGATTAGCATACTGAAGCGCATCGTTGGCTCACAAAATCATTGAAAATCTGTTACTTATTTAACATAATTCTCTTCATTTTAAGATCGTACATCAAAGAACTGGAATGACGCATCAACAGTGAGTGGGCCGCTCTGGGTCAGCGGCTATTGACCGTGCTGTTGGCGAGTGGCGTCAACGTCCACCGCTTGCGTTCGTGCTGAAGGAAGACATTTTGAGCACATACAGATGTGACGTGACACGAGTGACTTTGTGAGAAATAATAACTTTTGCTCGTGTTGTCACACTATTCAGTTAATCATTTCTAAGGTAACGCATGCGCTACCCAGTACGAATTCATTGTTGTAAACGGGCAAACTACGACTTCTGAATTTCACAAGGTATTGAAATGGTATTGTAGCAACAGTATTAAGGTGAGGTATCCAAAACTGTAGTCATTTACGTCAAGTCTCTTCCTGACGTTGCAAGCCAAAAATTATCAAAATCGGCCAGTGTTTCATGGAGTTATTTCATTTCAAAGTGGCACGTATTTTTCGACACATGGCGTATTATGTATCTAAGTACCGGTACGGTAGCAGAAAATTGATGTTTCCTGAGCAGTTGGAAATATCGAATTAAAACGGTTATTGACTTTTCGTGTAGTAAATTTACGTGCGTCGTAGAAAGTGTAAGCGTTTGAGCACCAGATCGATGTTGTCTGTCGAGACTGACTGTTGACACTGCTTGTGCAGCGTCGCCAGTCGTTTAGCGGCCGTCGGCGCACTCGCCAGTCGAAAGTCGCACGCTGCTTCCTGCATGGTCACGGCGGACCCTTCGACCCGCAGTCTGTCTTTGCCGCCGCACAGTAACTTCTCCACCCTCTCGGTGGTGCTTGCCGTTCTACCGGCGGGGACACTGACTGGCAGTGTGACTGGAGCTAGGGTGACTTGGTGGTGGTTGGTGCACTTGGGATTGCGTGGGCGCGGGGCGTTGCGTGTGGGGGCGGCGCTCGGCTTGCGTTGACTTCGACTGCGTGTCGGTGGTAGGCCTGCGTTCAACTCAATGTGGGTGGCGACAGGAGACCGGAGCGTGTACTCGGGGTTCAGGCCGTTGATGACGGCGATCTGACGCAGCTGTTTGCGGTACTTGTCGACGTCGGCGAGGAACGTGGGCAGCGAGACGATATCACGCCGGGCGATGCGGTGTACACGCTGGACCTCGTCGACACAGATCTCACCGCAGTACAGCGCCGCCCAGTCGAGCGTCTCCACATTGCGCAGCAACTTCAACGCACCTGCACGCGCCAAGTCAACTTGACAAATAGCCGTCAATAATAAACCTGAACTAGTTGCAAAATACGATGTATAAATAAAATACAGTGACAATAGAATGCAACAGCAGTGAATATACAATACATAAACAAGAAGTCCAGCCCAGCTATCGCTAGGGTTGGCCGAGAGTACTCTCTATATCCGAAAGCCAGCGTTCGACTTCCGGACGCGGAAAGAACGATTTCTCAGTGTGACTAGTGACTACAGTCCCATATTCGCTATATCGAACGCTACAGTCACTGCACAGTGTAGTTCGGCGCACGTGAATGATATGGCTGCAGGCAGCAACTTTGCATTCAGATAGAGAAAATAGTTACAACTGACAGCCTACAGGAACTCATTATCGCCCTATCTAATGATACCATCGCCGATCTCCTACGACGTACGGTTTAGCCACAATATATGCGTTATAGACGACAGACCCAATGTACCTATCATACCCAATGATCGACCTAACGGTCGGCCAATAATGCTGAGTGTGGTGACTATGGAAGAGATGACAGACCTATTGCTGAAAACACGGGTAGAAAAGACAGATATGACACAGTGTTTGTTATGCATGCAACTTGTTCGTCCGTCTTGTCAGTCCAGTACGTGCTCCTGACTCGATTGAGAACGAAAAAAAGTATTTTAATACAGGCAGACTCTTCTAATTGGCATGAATGCTTTCCAGGTTTAAAGCAAGTTGCACAACTTGTTGTCCAACAAATCAGCATAACAAATCGAAGCAAGTGGAGCATGGGCGGACCTTCGAGGTAGCACTGGTCGCCGCCGTATCCTCCCAGCCCGTTGCTGTCAGTGAGATAGCGTTTGACTCGCATCACATGCTTCCAGCGCTGCTCGGCGTCTGTGATGTACTGCTCCAGGTCGTCGTACAGCTCTTTGAACGTCAGCTGTGTCGCTCGGCACGCCGTGTCTGCAACATCGTAGTTGTGAGAAAAATAAATAAAATTAAAATAATAAATGTTTATAAACGTTTTTATGTTCGCATCTTTAACGGTTTTTTTACCTCCGCCAAGGAGGTAATGTTTTGCCAGACTTTGTTTGTTTGTCTGTTTGTCTGTGTGCCAAAATAACTCAAAAAGTTATCGACAGATCTTTCTGAAATTTTTGGGAATGGCACAAACTACCAGTGATTCAATTTTGGGGGTGATCCGGAAGGAATCCTGAATTCTGGATCACTTTGAAATTTTTATTACTATTGCGTTAAAGAGGGCATAAGGGAACCGCTGGCAAAGCGAAGATGGTGACGCCACCTAGCGAACAACATTGCCTTGGCGGAGGTACCTGCGGGCTATGACTGCTTTCTAGTTTAATTTTAAAACTATTTTATGTCGATGTTGTGTCCAATTATTCTCTGTGTCGCTCTGCACGTCGTACGTAGTGTTTGCACAGTTGCACTGCACTGCAATTGCGCACGACCCCTCTTTTTCATTTTTTTTTTGGCTGGAGATATCGTCACAGACCTACTATACAGTCACATAAAATTGACGTAAAATGTGACCAAACTGATTTCAGCTGTAGTTAAATCACTTACAGTAAAGAATGGCAGGCAACCACAGGTACTTGAAGTTGGCGTTGAGCACCGTGTTGATGGCTGCTAGACCTTCTTCAGTGGCGAAATACTGACGTGTGGTCGTACCGCGTAGGTCAAAGCGCGCCCGGTCTCTGTACCACGGCTGAAAACCTTCATTGTACATCCGAAACTGCAGCGAAGCACCGGTTAAGAAACCGTAATTTTACAGTAGTGGTATGAGTGGCTTCCGACCTATAGCGTAGCCTATCTTTAGAAAACTAATGTGGCAACTACACCGTGTTTCAAAAGAAAAACGTGCCACTTTTATTTTTTGAAATAAATCCGTAAAAAAAATTGGCCGATTGTGATAATTTTTAGCACGCAGCATCATAAAGAAACTTAACGTAAATGACAGTTAGTCCACCTCACCTTAATACTGTCTCTACACTAGCTTGTGAAATGCAGAAGTCGTAGTTTGGCCATTTACGACAATGAATACAATAATGAATTTATACTGGAAAGCAAATGTGTCGGCTCAAAAAATCACCGAGACCACAAAATCATTGAAAATCTGTTACATATTTAACATTAATTGTATTTATTTTAACACCGTACATCAACGAACTGAAATGACGCATCAACAGCGAGTGAGCTGCTCTGTGTCATACGTTATTAAACGTACTGTTGGCGAGTCGCGTCAACGTCCACGGCTTGCGTTCGTGCTGAAGGAGAACATTTTGAGCACATGCGGTAATAAAAATGATGTAATGTAACACGTGTGACTTTTTGAGAGATAATAACTGTTACTCGTGTTTGTCGTTATTCTGTTAATTACTTTTGAGCCGACGCATGCGCTACCTAGTATGAATTCATTGTTGTGAACTGCCAAACTACGACTTTTAAATTTCACAAGGTAGTGTGTCAGCAGTATTAAGATGAGATGGGCTAAACTATAGTCAGTTACATCAAGTTTTTTCATGATGTTGTATGCCAAAAAATGACAAAGTCGGCCAATGTTTTCACGGAGTTAATCACAAAATAAAAGTGGCACGTTTTTTATTGAGACACGGTGTGCTGTCCCCAAGGTACTTCTAAAGGCCACTTTTCAAATGGTGCAAATAAATTTTGGGGATGTTTATGGCATGCAGCCAGCTAGTGTAAATTGTATCCGGCTGAACCGCACTCAATTAAACGAACTTTAAACAGCAAAATACAGTAAAGTCATCTCCATAGCAACTTGTTTGTTAGCACTGCAGAAAAGCTTGCATTGCCCCTCTATATAGACCCGACGTAATCGTCTCATAGGGCTACACATACGTCGACGTCTTCTACATCGTATACAGCCGCCACATTATTCCAGTTTGCTCCACAAAATAGACGACACTTACAAATATGGCCAATTCTGTGAAAGGATACAAAATGCGTGCCAATTTCGTGGTCGGCAAGACAACGCACAGCTTTCTGGCGCAGATATTGGTTCTCGAACGAGTTCTTAATGATAAGCGTGTATCTTCGATCCTCTGGTCTCAACGTTTTGCGATGAGGTCCTCGCCACATCATTCGAGCGCTTTACATACAAACATTTGGCCTATGTGCTATGTATTTACTGCGTATTTAGCGAATTACAAAAACGATAAAATTTATTAGTTTCTGCTTAAGCCATGTGAAGTCAGTGAACATTCCAAGCAATCGGTAACATCGTGTGACGCTAAGACCAACCATCTGAATTTTTGTAGAAAAATTTTTTCCCGTACAGTCACCTGGCTCTCATTTTCAGTCTATAGTCAAAGCTACAACACTCACAATATTTTACATTCATATTTTTTTCGAACTTGCGAGCCTCGGTTTTCTTTCTTTCGGTCTTTTCGTTAATTTCGTGTTTATTTTTCTCTCTCGCATCGGGCCTAATATCGCCATCAAAGATACATAAAGTGTTGGTCTAAAAGCTGAGCGCGCTGTGTATTTTTTAAATAGCTATAATATTTTAAAACTATCAATTTTTATTGTTTTGAACAGTGAAAGAGTCGTTAGCAGGTGAAGACGACTAAAAGTTAACAATAATTGCGTAGTAAATATAACGTAGCCGCTAGCGTGAAAACCGGACCTGCAGGTGAGTTCTGGTGTCCAGTAGATGGTCATCTTACGGTCGAGATTGTTCTCTCTGATGTAGTCAGCTAGAATGCGAGATGCTTGGTCGCGGCTGATGCGGGGTCCAAACGCTTCGTACAGGTAAGCGCTGCCGTCGCCGAACCGGTCTCGCACGGCGTCCAGTATGCGGCAGGCATCGTCAAAGTGTTCGAAGCGAATCGCCGCTCGGCGCATGATGGACAGTTCCTTGCGTCGGCTGCGGATGACGCGTAGGTTGAAGTCCGGTGCCAGGCCGTAGCGTAAGAAGCGTTCTTTTTGCTCGGTGTGGTTGAGTGGGTACAGACGGCCGCTGAGTCGCAGAGGTGTGGATTCGAGTTCTTTGAACATTGCCGAATGACGACGCTGCTTCTTCTTGCTCCATTTGCGCGCACGTTTGCTACGACTGCTGCTTCCGCTGCTGCAGCTATACACGTAGGTACACAGTGCATCAGTCGTGAAAAACACTTTTCTTCGATATCTCTAGTAAACTGTTATTTAAGAACTTAAATGACGGTGGGTGCAAATGCAGTGAAGTATTTGACTTGCAACTGAGAAGTTCTTGGTTCAACATTTGCACACGGTATCGTATGCAATTTTGAATAAATTGCAAGGCTAACGTGTGTGTTTGACTCGAACTAACTCAGCCTCTTACCCTGTGCGGAAAATGAGTAACAGCTTACCTAATTGGCTAATGTGCGTGAAATCTTCGCGTAGTTCACTGGAGCGGCAGAGACATGGTTTTATAAATAATAAATCAACTTACTTTGATTCTGTATTTGAACTTTCAGAGTTTTCGACGCCTTTGGTCGAACACATCGCTGTTTCAAGCAGTGAAACATAACGTCTCTCCGGATTTTCCATTAATCTAACTGACACTGCTATATCTCCTTACTCAGAAGACCGAAACTCAGTAATTTGTATAGATTCATACATCGCAGTTTTTAGTATACACTTCTGCAGGCTTCAAGTAGTGTCGTTTTGCAGATATAGTCTGTGCTGACACCATATTATGACGTCATCATGTGGCGAACGTAAGCCTAAGCAAACTGAGGAACATGTACAGACAGTCTCATGAAACAGTTTCTAACATATTTTAGGCCTACCTAGGCTAACATATTGCTCTCTTTTGCGTGTTTGAAGACCAAAACTCTCTGTCACCCTTGCTTCGTTCAGCTGAAAGCTCCTCCAACGCTATACTTTAAGAAATAGGCCTATCGCGGTGATATAAAAGTGGACTGGACTTTCAATTGAAAGACAAAATAAACGTATCCTCTATGTGCATAATTATGTAGGCGGACGAACACATCTCATGTCGGCATTGGGTCGACATCTTTGCTGTTGTTCTTTCGTCTGACAACTTACCATCCAGCTGTCTGTCCATCCAGTTTGTTGACCATCCAGCTGCGCCATCTGGTGAATCAAATTCTAATACAATTTCGCAAAGTATATCCAGCTGCCGATAAATTTTCAAATGATAATGAGCAAGTCCTATCTTTTAACCATGCTTATGAGTTATGCTATTCTGTAAGGCCTTTTCATTTGCACTCAATTCATACTAAGCAGACCTAAAAGTCAATAATAAGGTTGCTCATTACCAATTCTGGACCAAAATGTGTTAATAACGCAAAAACTGAGCTGTGTTTTACCTCCAAGCGCAAATGTCGTCAAATTCTTTTGCAGCCTAGCCTAATAAACTTCCATTGTTAGCTCGAGTCTCGGCTATGGTCATGAAAGATCGAGTCTTATATCCGAGCGTGTTAAGAGCTGGTTACACTGGCGCCCCTGAGATAGGTTCCCATGACGAGCTGTAGCCTAGACATCCATTGAACAATTAACAGGCCTTATGTTACGAGACTAGTAAAAAGTTACGAAAGTATACTGCAATATTTGCCTCTAATCCAAGTTTGTATAATATATCGATTTCATGTAGGCCCTACATCTGAAGATAGATGTTTTTCATTGATGTCTCCTGAAATACTCAAACGTTGTTCATTATTACAGGCCTACGGTTTCAATCGAGCGTCATTATAATGCAGACGTCTAAATAGCATGACATCTGCGACGTAGAGCAAGTCGTATCATTCGCTCGTTTTTTCGCTTGCCAAATTATTCCGATCGAATTTGCGCGTTTAATCAGTGCCTCTTTTCACCGGTCGTCTGAATCGGGTCACTTGGCGGTATGACGTGTACTGTCAGAGAGCCGGTCGTGGACGTCAGTCAACGTTCGTGTTGTATTTGGTTGATGTCTTCATCGGTAATTTCTGACATGGCGATTGACCGACGCGCCGAAATACGCCGACAGATGTCACCTCCGACCACAGCCGGTGACGTAATTTCGAGCATTCTGCCGCAGAAACGGCCGAACTCACTTTGCACGAGATTGCATTCCGACGACGACGACGTTTAGGCAGAACAATAGGCTAACGATTATGCGCGTGCACTGGTCAAGAACTCCCAGATGCCGACGCTGAACTCCCGCGACAAATGGATGCAAATCACGCTTCAGCTGCTGCGTGAATTCATGCTGATGATGCCGGTCGCAAACAGGGGAAAGCCGGAAATTTGATTTCGAAAGTATAAAACTTTTGGAGGCATAAACTTTCAAATTGGTTCTTTCGAAATAATTGTTACTACACAAATGGTTTAATTTTGGAGGTATATATACCGATATGCCCCAGTGCTACGCCCCTAATCACAAGTCATCAATATTATTCTTCAGAGGTAAATATATCTGTGCCGTTAATGTTGCAAAGTGGCTCGATCTTCGCCTGACTACTGGCTGCGTAAATTGGAGTTGTTTTGTTCGTCAAAGCTAATTTTAATAACTGTAAAGGTGAGTCTTTAGCTGCGTAAGGGACTTGAGCCAATGGAGCAAAAACGACAAAGGGATAAAATCACGTAACAGTATGAAGCCCGAAAGTGCGTGCCGCAGATTCAAATACGGCAAATGGGAGGGACGGGTGTGAATGTGTGACTGATAATGGTGAGCCTGGTCATTACGTAAATTGCAGACAACGATGGGTCAGAGAGAATGTGTCGTCGAGTGTCGACTGCTTGCAGGCCGGTCACTGACATTCTGCACAGAGCAGCAGCCGAGCTGCCGCTGCAGTTTGCTATCCACCCATCAACTGAGGAGCCGTCGCTTGTCATTCAAGCTGTCATCACTGCTACGGTTGCAGCAGCTGCCACGCCACGCCACGCAGACTCCCATTATAGACAACGATCAGTTTGCGTGCTCGAGACTCTGGCATGACGTGCATGGTCACTCCGGTCACTAGACTCTGTCGCTTCCAGTTACTGGGCGCACGCCTTGCTGTTGCTGCTGCTCGTAATTCGACGGCCATTATCGACAATTATCGATTTTGACATTCAAATAGAAGCAGCCAGCCAGTATGGCGGAAGTGTGAGCTTGCGGTCGACTTGGTCTTTCTAATGTCGCCGTGCGGTGTCATTTTCCAAGTTCCAGCTGACGCATATAGCTCATGGTCATAGTCGTGCAGTTCAATAGAATTTTTGAGATGAATGTGTGATGCTATAGTTCTCTTCGTTATGTTTCAAGTTTTCCTTATATGTGTAAAGTTAACTCGGCCAAACAAAATACATTTCATCCTGCTGTTCCGCATCTTTATCAACTTGTCTTCTGGCAATAACGGCAATTAGTCTTTTTGTCCGTCGATGTTAATGTGGTGCTGGCATGCAATAAATATTAAATTTGAAAAAAAATTTTCACCAGTGAAATCACTTCACTAAAATGATTTAGTCTGATTTTAGTGTTTTGTATTATTTTAACCGTGTTTCGTCTCGTGATCCATGAAGCAGTATACTGACTGTATTGTCACAGCTAACATGGTAACAGCTTTCTGGAAAATTGCTTCGCATTTGAATAGATAACAACAGAACGGAATCATGATCAGCGAAGTACACATGTATATCGTATAGAGTACATTGTACTAACAACGAGATGCAGTGCTGCCGAATCATACGATTTAATTTGCGACGCTTCCTTGCTTGGTGATTCGCAAAGATTTCATCTGGTAAAGAACGTCGCAGCATTACTTATGTCACGGCAACCGAATTATCGGACAAAACCTGACGCTAAGCGGGAACGTATAATCACGTTTGCGGGTCCACACCGACGTCGATTTCTCGATCAAATCTTGAACGCGCGCTCTCGTTTTGTGGGTTCACAAAAGACCCGCTTTACGACTGGCGATCAGTCGGCGGTCGTCGTCCGGTGGGTCGGTCGGTAAGTAAATATTTCTCTTCGCGATCACGTCGCTAGCTGCCAAGTCGCCTTTTGCGGCGATGACGGCAGTGCCGGTCTCTGCCCACCGTGCATGTTCCGTTCGGCATCGGTCGAATTAATCTCGCAAATGCTGTTAGCCGCTGCCGACCATTCTAGCGTTTGTCCGTGTACAACGCGAGAGGCGGGTCGGTTGGTGTGCCGAGACGCAGGACGACGGATGGAATTGCGACGTCTTGTACTGTAGCGGCATGGTTAGGCCTACTCGGCGGGAGCTGCAGGGTCCGCGAAACTCGCGAGACTGATCGTACTGCAGATTCGATATTCGTTTAATTCGATATCGATTCAGCCGACGACACAGCAGCAGCCGTGCGTCGCTGCGTAGGCTGCACACATTAGCGCTTTGTGCAGTCGGCGGACGTCGACGCGCGTTCGGTCTGCTCGAGTCTGGACGTTGACTGACTTGGACGGACCGAAGGCGTGTCCAATTCAATTTGACCGCCATGTCAGTCTTGACAGGCGCCTATGTGTGCGTCCGATAACGCCCGCGACTTGGACCGACAGAATTCTATTGCGTTGCGTTGTCTGTCAGCGACGCACGCGGTGTGTGAGGATTTGTACGGGACGGGCGAAAGCGCTAGTCAAACGGCAAAGAATCGTATCCGTGCTCACTGCATGGGATCGGCAGAAGCAGTCGCAGTGGATTTAATGGCTCATCGACGCATTCGTCGAGTCTGTGCGATTCGCTGCAGCACAAGTCACACGAATAATGGGGTGTTTACACGATCCAGCAAACGTCCAGCAAACTTCCAGCAAATGTATTCAAAATACACGTGCTAATGGTGGACGTTTGCTGGATCGTGCATTAAACACCCTATAACACGCACAATAATCCACTTCGTAATCGGAAAAACCGGATACGAATAACTTTCCACACTCATAGATGTAAAAACGTTCCAGAAAAAAATTGAAAAAACTTATAAAACGTACAATTGTGACAAGAATAAAAAACGTTTATAAACTTTAAATGAAAAACGTTAGTTCTAATTTGTTCAATCTCTTGCTTAAATGCCTAATGCTGTAGATGCAGTATAGCTGAAACTAAAGAGAGAGAGAGAGAGAACTTTATTAAATTTCAATACAACCCCGTGGTCATAAGACCATGTATTAAGAGACTATGTATCATCAGACTAACTACCTAAACTACACCATTTCTTGTTTTTTGGGTCTAAAAGTGCTTTTTAAAAGTTGTTGGTAAAATTTTAATCAACGTTTTTTAAGCAATAAAAAAGTTGAAAAAATTAACATCGTTGAAAAACGTAGAAAACGTGACAAAAATAAAAACGCAAAAAAACGCTTTTCACGTCTATGTTCCACAGTTTTTTTCAAAATAATTTTACGCTGTTGCCTGCAGTCATGCTCCAACAGTCCCACGTATTCTTCTCGGAATACTCTGGAATACTGGAGGAAAGATTGACAAGTTAAAAAAGATATGAAAAAATTATTGTCAGTAGTAGTAGTAGCAGTAGTAGTGCCGATCCGTGCATAAACCACCTGAATTATTAAGCATATTAAATTAATCATATGAAACGCATCCGTCGTTCTGGATTCATGAACGAGGCTTTCTTCGCTGACGTCATTTATCAAGTGAATATGGTCCCTAATTTTCGTGTCCTGCTATTCCATGCAGTCGAGCCTATGATTTGATTCGGCTGATTTATGTCCTGCCTCGCTGAGCTTTGTGTAATCTGCGAGCGTGCCGCTGACTCACGTAGCCTATGTGTGCACTGTGCATGTGAGAAGCAAACGAGCACCTGCTTAGAATGCAAAGCACCGCAGACTGGCGGTCCGGTAGCCACGCAGAGACAATGTCGACGTCGTTATCTGCTGCTGGCAGAACGTCGTCATCCTTGCGTTGTCGCCGACGCCGCTCTCAGAGCTTTATGCCGAAGTGCCGATCCCAATTTTAATCCTTCACCCGCCCGGCGTTGTCGTCCAGCAGCCGGTGTCGTCTTCGTCGCCTCGCTCGCTCGCTCGTTCACTGTCTCGTCCTGGTGTCCTGCGCTGTGCGGTTTATCTCAGCACGGCGTGTGGCGCCGGCGAGCGAGCAGAAATTAATCAACGTATAAACGTCAACCGACGACCACGCTCAAACCGGCGCCACTGCATGTTGACGACGGACATTAATTATGCTCCCGGCCGGACTGTCGTGGTACGTGTATCGTACACTTGCTCCGAGAATTGGGACCTTCGTAAGTCAACGACACGATCGGGCGACGCCGTCCGTCGAAACTGGTATAAACGATCCCAAGGGTTCTGCACTGCAGAATGTACATGTAGGCATATAGGTCGATGTCGCCTTGCGGCGCAATATGAATATACGATCATGGTTTCTCCGACAAATAAGTGAATCGAAACTGAGCCCGTGACTCTGCAGTTTTGATACAAATTACATGTAGTTCGTGCAAAGTTGTGGTACGTAACGTCTTTTTCGAGTAGGGCCTACTGTAGTTCGGTTACTGCTACTTCACAATATCATAAGCGCTGACCCCAAAATCGATTGACTTCGGCGTGAATTTGTGGCATAACCCAATCGATCTCGATTGCATATTCGCCAGCCTGAATGCCTATTTATCACAGGAACTTTGAACTTGCATTATTCTACGAATGATGTAGGCCCGATACACTCATTGCGTGGCAAGCCACAGGGAACTCACTGCTGCAAGTTGCAGCGCATAGTGAGATGAGGGAATATTTCATCAGCGCCAGGCTGCCTGGATACCGATATTTTCGAGGCATGCAGCAGGATTCTTTAAAAAGACAACGCTGTTTTCGTTCTTGGAAGGTCGCCAGCAGCGTGTAAAAGTTAACGATGGTTTTTCGGACTGGGCTCAGTTGGTCGGAGGTATGCCTCAAGGTTCTTGGCTGAGACCACTGATATTTTTGCTACTAATTGATGACCTGCAATTAGATTGTTTAGTTCACAAGTTTGTGGATGATAGCACTTTGTCAGAGCTCCTGGAGTGTGGGGACCATGCCAGTAACATGACGCAATATGTCGAAAGTCTCAGTACGTGGGTTCAGACCAATAAAATAATTGTAAACCGCAGTAGCCTAAGTCTAAGGAAATGATCCTTGGCTCCCTTGCTAAACAGTCAGTACCATGTCTTACTGTACAGTCTGATGTTATCGAACGTGTTACTAGTTTCAAACTACTTGGTGTTACTTTGTCGAATGACTTG